>VFQN01007750.1_pt1 | contig 11343 bp, 9 predicted proteins | sample 3512371 | NCBI WGS metagenome assembly VFQN01 (sample SAMN10412370, study PRJNA504923) | tailings metagenome | isolation source: Replicate 2 from Balatoc abandoned mine | place: Philippines: Itogon, Benguet | collected 2017-08-28
GGCCCCGGGGAGTTGCCCCAGGCTATCGTATCCCCGGCCTTCGGGCTGAAGAGAGGTGTGTGGTTTTCAGGCCAACGGCCTGAGATCCGATAGCCCGGGGCAACGCCCCGGGGCGGCGTCCGACGTGAGTGGCACGTTACTTACCGTCCAGATTCGTGAACGGCACCGGCAGGAGGAAGGCGTGTTGCTCGTACAGGCTGGAAATGCCGTGCCAGCCGAGGTGCTGCGACCCGAACACGACGACCACATACGCGAACACGACCGGCGGCACGACGAGTCGGCCGAGCCAGCGCCAGACGAAGTGTCGCGGCTTCTCGCGCTTCGCGGCGCGACCGTACGCCCACCCCGCCACCAGCCGGGCCGGGAACATGAACGCCAGGAATACGAACCCTTCCAGGAAGATCAGCTCGCGCGGGATCGCCTCGATCTTCAGGACGTACAGCGGGATCGCGGCGAGGAGTTGCACCCACAGCGCGAGGGTGAACGCCAGCGGCGCCCGGCGGTACTCGCGGCGGACGGCCAGCACCTCGAAGTACGCCCGCAGACGGTTCTCCCGCGCGAACCGCGCCTGAAGCGCCGGCAGGTAGATCACCACGACGCCGAGCAGCGCCGCGCCGAGCAGTCCGAGCGCCGGGACGCGGTGCCCCTGCCCGAGCAGCGCGAGCGGGACGACGAGCCACAGGAACGCCCCGAGGTAGCCGCGGAAGCCGAGGCCGAAGTAGTACGGCAGGCGCAGCTCTTTCGAGGCGTCCCACAGCCGGTCGCGGCACTTGGCGTAAAGCCCACCCCGGAAGAGTCGCAGCGCGAGCAGCGGCACGGCGAACGGGTTGAGGAAGTGCCGCACCCGCCCGCCGGCGACGAGCGCGGCCGTGACGTGCAGCACGTACACGGCCATCATCACCGTGAGCGCGGCTTCCCACGTCTTCGCCGTCGCGCCGGCCGGGTCGATGATGCGGGCCGACTCGGCGACGATCGAGACCGCGTACAGCGGCAGCCACAGCACGAACGCCGCGACGGCGATTCCGCCGAGCCTCGCCGCGGAGCGCACACCGATGAATCCGTCGCGGATGTGGCGCGTCCGCGCCACCCGACCGCACGCCTCCAGCATGTAACCGAGCACCAGGAATTGCCCGAACGGCACCGCCGTCAGCAGCGACAGTGCGAGCGTGAGTGTGGCGGCGCCGAACACCCACTCGGCGCCGCGGCCGACCAGCCCGAACGGGTTGGGCGGATTCTGCGCGACCGTCGCCTCGTAGACCTCCGGCTCCGGCGGCGACACGACGGTGGCGTCGTACACCTCGCGGTGGAGCGGGATCGGCTTAAGGGCGGGGGGCATGACCGGGACCGAGGGCGGAAAGGCGGACCGTTGCCGCAGTCTACCTCACCGCCGGTCGGTCGGTTTCGCTGAAACGCTACCGCCCGGCGTGGGGTAGAGTTCGGCGTCCCTCCTCCCGGATGCTTGCCGATGTGGGCGCGTCACCTGATCCTCCCCGTGGCCGCCGTCGTCGCCCTCGCGGCGCTCCGCGCCAGTCTGTTCCCGCTCGACAGCAAGGCGCGGCAGATCGCGTTCGACGCCACGCCCGCCGCCGGAGACGACTTCCGAGAGGTCGTCGCGCGGGTGGACGAGTCGTTCCGCACCGACTGGGCTGAGAAAGGGCTGACGCCCGCCCCGCGCGCCGCCGACCTGCTCGTCGCCCGCCGCCTGTCGCTCGCGCTCACCGGCACCGTGCCGTCGCTCGAAGAGATCCGCCAGTTCGAGGCGCAGCCGGAGGGCACCCGGCGCGACGGCTGGGCGGTCCACCTGCTGCACGACCGCCGCTTCGCCGACTACTTCGCAGAGCGGCTGTCGCGGGTGTACCTCGGCACGGAAGAGGGGCCGCTCGTCGTCTACCGCAAGCGCCGCTTCTTGGCGTGGCTGTCCGACGAACTCCGCGACAACCGGGCCTACGGCGAGGTTGTTCGTGACATGGTCGCTGGCTCCGGGCTGAACACGTCCGCGCCGGCCGTCAACTTCATCGCCGCCGCCTACGACCCGGATAAGGAGAAGACCGACGCGGAGCGCCTCGCCATCCGGGTGTCGCGGGCATTCCTCGGGCTGCGGCTCGACTGCGCCCAGTGCCACGACCACTTCCTCGAACCGAGCTGGAAGCAGACCGACTTCCAGGCGCTCGCCGCCTACTTCGGCCAGACGCGCCAGGTCGTCACGCACGTCACCGACGGCGACGGCGAGTACCGCTTCGAGGACCGCGTCAACGGTGGCACCGTCGGCATCGACCCGGCCGTGCCGTTCCTGCCGGAATTGGTGCCGGCCGAGGGCACGCGCCGCGAGAAGTTGGCCGGCTGGCTGACGGACCGGCGGAACACGCACTTCGCCAAGGCGGCGGTGAACCGGGTGTGGGCGATGATGTTCGGCCGCCCGCTGCGGGCGAAGGTCGAGGCGCAAACGCTCGACGAGCCGGCCCCCGCCGCGCTCGACATCCTCGCCGCCGACTTCGCCGCCCACAGTCACGACCTGCGCCGCCTCATCCTGCTCATCGCCTCGACGGAAGTTTTCCGCCTCGACAGCGCCTCGCCGGACGAGATCACGGACGACCACAACGCGGCGTGGGTGGCGTTCCCGCTGACGCGGCTGCGGCCGGAGCAGGTGATCGGCGGCGTGCTACAAGCGGCGTCAGTGACGACGATCGACCGGAACTCGCACGTCGTCACGCGGTCGATCCGCTACTTCACCGAACGCGACTTCGTGCAGCGGTACGGCGACCCCGAGGACGACTTCGCCCCGACGCCCGGCACGCTCCCTCAGCGGCTGCTGCTGATGAACGGCGAACTGGTGGACAAGCGGGCGCGGGAAGACCTGCTCAACGCCTCGGCGCGGATCGCGCTGCTCGCCCCGACGGACGACGCGGCGGTCGAGGCGGCGTACCTCGCGGTGCTGACGCGCCGACCGACCGACCGCGAGCAGGCGCACTTCTCGGCACAGCTGTCCGGCCTGACCGGCGGCGACCGCCAGCGGAAACTGGCAGACCTGTTCTGGGTGCTCTTCAACGCGACCGAGCAGTCTTACAACCACTGAGCCAGCGCCCGCTCGCATCGGGTGAGCACGAGCGCGGGCGACGCACCTGCTAAAGGTTCACGGCTAGCCAAGGGGCTTTGCCCGACCATTCCAGGGGGCGGCGGCACGGCACTCACCGGTTCTCATCTCGTACTGCCACACGTTAGCGGACGTGACCCGGTGGCGAATGATTGCCACCGGCCGCGCCGGCCCGGTACACTCGACGCGGAGCCGACCCGACCCCCGACCGGAGCCCGCCCATGCGGCCGACGATGCTCGCCGTGTCCGTCACCCTCCTCGCCGCGGCCCGGCCCGCCGTCGCGCAGGACAATCTCGTCACGAAGGTCGGGCCGCTGGAACTCCGCCGGATCGCGCTCCGGTTCGACCGCGAGACCCGCGACGTGTCGGCTAACCAGAACGGGAACCTGTACGAACTGAAGAGCCCGAACGGGCGGGACACGGCGTTGTTAACGGTAGAGGGGAAGGCCCAGGAGACGCTCCGCATCTACTCCCGGGTGAAGGGCGAGGCGAACCTGCGGAAGTTGAATGCTTGGAACCGCGACAAGATTCACGGCCGGGCGTACCTGGACAACGACGACAGCATTGTGTTCGAGGCGACGCTGTGGCTCCGCGGCGGGGTGTCGAACCTGAACATCCGCGAGTGGATCGACCTCCACTTTGTCCAACTCCAGGGGTTCAAGGAGTTCATCCGCGAATAGCAGGTCGTGGGACGATCCGTGTCGGACGAACCCGGCCGGCACGCGCGGGCGTTCGAGCCCGCGGCGCGCCGGCCGGGCGTGGTCGTGCGTTGTTACATCCCCGGCCGGTAGCTGGCGCGGTCGTACCCGCCGTGGCGGGCGTAGACGGCGCGGGCGTCGGCCACCCGGTCGCCGGCGTCCACCGTCACTACGTACCGGCCCGACTTCACCTCGCCCTCGTAGTACCGGGCGTCCTCCTCCGGGATGCCCCAGCCGATGAGCGCCCCGGCCACGCCACCGGCCGCCGCCCCGGCCCCGGCGCTCACCAGGGCCGCCGCCAGCGGCCCCATCGCCAGCACCGGCCCGATCACCGGGATTACCCCGAACGACACGGCCAGCGACCCGAGTGCCAGCGCCCCGGCCCCGGCCGCGGCGCCGATCGCGGCACCCTCGCCGGCGTTGTCGCCGGCCCCGTCGGTTCGCACCGTGTTGCCCCGGGCGTCGCGGGCCACCAGTCCGATCTGGTCATCCCGGTAGCCGGCCGCCCGCAGGTCCGCCACCGCCCGCTCGGCGGCTTCGCGGGTCTGGAAGACGCCGACCGTCGTGGAGTGCATCGTAGAGGTTGCCATGGTGTGTCCTCCGTGGAGAGAGATAGGCCAACTTCCGGCCGGGCGGCCGGCCGCCAGCGCCTCGATGGAGGGCAGATGCGATGCCAAACGCGAACGATGAAACGAGCAAAAATGGCGCGACACCCGACCCGGTGTCGGAAACCCGCGGCCGGGTCGTGGGGTATGCTGGGCGTAACCCGACCCCCGCCAGCACCCGGCACCACCATGACGCCGACCTCCTGCGGCAGCACCGCCCACTCGCGGCGGGTGTTCCTCGGCGCACTCGGGATGTCCTGGCTTACCCCGCTCGGTACAGCGTTGGCACAGGATGCCGAGACGCGGCGCCGGCCGGCGCGGTCGGTCGTCGTACTGTGGATGGGCGGCGGGCCGAGCCAGCTCGAAACGTTCGACCCGAAGCCGGGAACGAACATCGCCGCCGGCACCGGCGCCATCCCGACCGCGGCCCGCGGGGTGCAACTCGCGCCGGGCCTTGAACAGGTCGCCGACCTGATGGGCGACGTGTCGCTCGTCCGCTCGCTCGTCAGCCCCGAGGGTGACCACGAGCGTGGGACGTACCTGCTCAAGACCGGCTTCCGCCCGGACCCGACGGTCGTCCACCCGGCGCTCGGCGCGATCGTCTGCCACGACCTGCCGGCGACCGGCATCGACATCCCACGGCACGTCTCGATTCTCCCCGGGCAGTGGCCGGCGCGCGGCGGGATGCTCGGGGCGCGGTACGACGCGTTCAAGGTGTTCGACCCCGCCGAGAAGGTGCCCGACGTCACCCCCCAGGTGTCGCCCGACCGGTTCGATAGCCGGCTCGCCGACCTCGGCGTTGTTGAGGAGGCGTTCGCCGCCGGCCGCGCCCGTGCTGGCGCGACCGGCCACCGAGACGCGCTCGACCGGGCACGGCGGATGATGAGTTCCGAACAGCTCGCCGCGTTCGACGTGTCGCGTGAACCGCTGAGCGTCCGCCGCGAGTACGGCGACACGCCGTTCGGCCGCGGCTGCCTCGCCGCTCGTCGCCTGCTCGACGTGGGCGTGCGCTGTGTCGAGGTGACGCTCGACGGGTGGGACAGCCACGCCAACAACCACGCCGTCTGCCAGCGCCTCGTCGGCGTGCTCGACCCGGCGTTCGCGGCGCTGGTCCGCGACCTGAAGCGGCGCGACACGCTCAAGGACACGGTCGTGCTGTGCGTCGGCGAGTTCGGGCGGACGCCGACGGTGAACCCGGTCGGCGGGCGCGACCACTGGCCGCACGGGTTCAGCGCCGCGGCCGCCGGCGGCGGGCTGCGCGGCGGCGTGGTGGTCGGCGAGACCGACCCGAGCGGCGGGCGACAGCCGAAGGATCCGACGCCGGTCGCCAACCTCCACGCCACGGTGCTGGAAGCGGTCGGCATCGACCCCTCGCGGAACCTCCGCTCGCCCATCGGCCGCACCTTCCCCCGGAGCGAGGGCACCGCGATCGCCCCGCTGCTCGGGTAGCCGACCGAACTGATTGGTGGGACCGGCGTCCCGCCGGTCCGAGTCACGACCGGCGGGACGCCGGTCCCACCAGGACGAACTCACAGGCTGTCGTCGTGCCGCCGCGGCGGGTACAACCGGGGTGTCGGTCCGCCGCCCACGGGTACTCGTCGTGCGCCTCCCCCTCGTCCGTGTCACGCTCGTCTCCGCGCTGCTCGCGGGTCTGCTCCTCTCGCCCAACCTGTGGCTGACGGCACGTTACTTCCCGACCGTGCCGGTGTGGGACGGCCTTCCCGCCGTGCCGCCGGACGTGAGCCGCGTCGTCTTCGCCGCGCTGCTCGGGCTGCTGGTGCTTTCCGCGGTGCTCTACGAGTCGCGCTGGCCGGTGCTGGTGGTCGTCGCCGCCGCCGCCGGCTGGTGCCTGTGGGACCAGATGCGCTGGCAGCCGTGGGTCTACCAGTACCTCGCCCTGCTCACCGCCGTCGGCACGGCCCGGCGCGGCGACGCCGAATCGGGCGAGCGGGCGCTAGCCGTCTGCCGCCTCGTCGTGGCCGCGACGTACTTCTGGAGCGGCGTCCAGAAGCTGAACGTCAGCTTCGCCACCGAGATGTTCCCGTGGGTGATGGAGCCCGTGTTCCGCCTCTTGCCCGCCGTGCCGGCGGAATGGGTGGAGCGCTTCGCGTGGGGCGCCGCCGGCATCGAGTGCGCGCTGGGCGTCGGGTTACTCGTACCGCGGCTGCGGGCCGTGGCGGTGGCAGGCGTGGTCGGGATGCACGCCACGCTGCTGTTTTGCCTCGGGCCGACCGGGCACGACTGGAACAGCGTTGTGTGGCCGTGGAACGCCGCGCTGGCATCGCTCGTCGTGCTCCTGTTCGTCGGCGCACGCGGTGTCAGTGCGGCGAACATCTTGTGGCCGCGCGGGTCGTGGCTCGGGCGGGTGGCGCTCGTGCTGTTCGGCGTGATGCCGGCGCTCAGTTTCGTCGGCTACTGGGACTCGTACTTGTCGGCGTGCCTTTACTCGGGGAACACGCCGCGGGCGCGGATCACGCTCGGCGACGACACCGCGGCGGCGCTGCCGGACGTGGTGCGCGAGAAGTACACGGCCGCCGGCGTGATGGATCTATCCGGGTGGGCGTTCGACGAGTTAAACGTGCCGCCGTACCCGGCGCGGCGGGTATTCCGCGGGATCGCCCGCCGCCTCGGCGACCCGGCCGACGTGGAGCTCGTGACGCTCGACCGCCCCCACTGGCGGACCGGCGAGCGGGCGGAGATCGGGGAGGCGTTAGGGGAGCGGTGATAGCGGGGCGCGGGTGCGGCTCGGGGCTTCGTAGGTCGGGTCGAGTCATCGAGACCCGACACGGCGACAGCAAGTACCGGATTCAAGCCCGCGACGTTGATGTCGCTGGTCTTCTCCAAACGCTGTGCTGTCGCCGTGTCGGGTCTCGATGACTCGACCCGACCTACGAAGCCACCGGCGTTACTGGCGCACCTCGGTCCCGGACACGACGATGAGCCGCGAGCGGGCGCCGGGGCCGAGCGGCACCTCGCGCACCGCCTCGTAGGTCTTCCCGCCCGCCTCCCACCGGCCGCGCACGCGGAACGTCGCCGTTTCGCCCGGTCGCAGCACCTTCGACGTGAGCGTCCAGTCGGTGTCCGGCTCGCCGGCGACCTCCGTCCCGTCCACCCACACCTTCGCCGCCGCCGGGAACTGGAGCACCAGGGTCGCCGGCAACTGCCCGCTCACCGCCAGCGCGGTGGACGGCCCCGCCGCGACCGGTGCGGCCCCGCCGTCCCCGCCGTCGGAGATGACCGCCGGCGGCACGACGTAGTACGGCGCGTACCCGCCGGAAAGGAACCCACCGTAGCCGTAGCCGCCGGGCACGCCGAACCCGCCGCCGAAGCCGTAGCCGGGGTAGAAACCGGGGGCGAAGCCCGGCGTGCGCGGCAGTGGGTACGCCTGGATCATGCGGAAGTCGCCGCGTGGCGCCCCGGGGCGCATCCCCGGCCCGGGGCCGCGGAAGCCGCCGCCGAACGACCCGCGTGGCTGGGCGGCGGCATCACCGACGCCGAGGGTCGCGGCCGTGAGGCCGGTGAGAAGGAAGAAGCGCATGAGCCGATCCCCGGTGGAGGGGGACCGGCCCGTCCGTGAGAACCGCGCGCCCCGAGTTGAGAAGGCCGCTTCCCGTGCGGCCGGCGGAGGGGGTCAGTTCCCACTAAATCGCGGAGTGGCGGGCCGGGCGCGGCCGAGCGGGTTGGCAGTGACGCGGCGGTGGCACGGGACGCACAGGTCGTAGGACGCCTTCCGGGTCGTCGGGACGGGCGGCTCCTCGCCCGCCTCCTCGGCCTCTTCCAATAGCAGGGCCACCTCTTCCACCACGTCCGTCTCGGTGTTCTCGTCGGTCAGGGCGGTCTCTTCGGGGGCGGGGTACGACTCCATCTTGAGGATCATCCGCGGGCCGCTCGCGGGCGTGAGAGCCTTGCCGCAGAGGTCGCAGGTGTAGTGGCGCATGGGTGGCGGTGTCCTCGAGCGAGCCGGTCGCGGGCGAAAACCCGCTCCTTCCATCCGTCGCAGGTTGGCCCCTGCCTGTCAAGCGGAAACCCGGTTCCCACGGCACGACCCGCACCACCCGCGCACCCGGTAAAACCGTCCGCAGGTGCGTCATTTCTTCACAACCTGCCATGAAACGTACCGCCGGGGCTTAACACGCGCGACGCCGACAAGGGCGATTCGCTACGTGAAACCCTGCGGATTGTGCGGGGGAAGGGCGCGTCCCGGCAGCGTTGATCGCCGGTCGCAGAGCCTTTGGCACGGCTCATGCTAATTCGTTTGTCGCCAACGACTCCTACCGGCGGCGAACGAACGGGACCGGTCCCGAGGCGGTGGCTCGCATCCGACTAGTTCCCCCTGACGGCCCGGGAGCGCCCCTGGGTCGGACACACCCCCGATCCCCTCAACCCGACTTGTCCCGAACGGCCGGCGGCTCCGAAGAGCCAGCCGGCCCGTCTCTTTTTGGGGACCGTGTGACTGGGGGACTCTGATACCCGATCCGGTTAGTGCTGTCCGGTCGGAGTTTGGTGGGACCGAGGGACAAGGTCAGCAGCTTTCCTACTCGTTCCTTCTCTGGCCCCTTGGTCCCCCAGTCCGACGGTCCCCGGCACAACCCTCCCGCACGCCACCGCCGGTACGCCCGCGCCAACGCGACGCCGGGTCGCGCCGATCCGCCCGGATGGGGCACGGCCGCGTCATCCGCCGGCGGAGCCGGTTCCGATACGAGCAGCGGACGAGCCGGGGTCAACTACCGCTCCGTTCGTAACGAACCGGCTCGTCGTCCCGAACGGACGCATAGGGCCGCCGACGCCCGGGCGGGTGACCCCCGCCCACTACCGCGAGCAGGACGCACGCGGCCGGCCGGCGGCCCGCAGGAGGCCACTCTCATGACCAGCCGATGGGGCCGGGCTCTGGCCCTGGGCGGCCTGCTCGTGGCGTGCTCGGCGGCCGACGCCGGACACGCCGGGGCGACCAAGTACACCGGCGGCGGACTCGCCGCCTTCGCCCCCACGGGCGTCGCCGCTGAGCCGGCCCAGCCGGACGTCCGGACCCGCTACGAGGCCGTCACCGAGACGGTCATGCAGCCGGTCACCAAGACCACCTACCGCGACGAGGTCCGCACCGGCACCCGCAAGGTGCAGGAGACGGTCTACGTCCGCGTTCAGGAAACGATCCAGAAGCCGACGACGCAGTTGATCCTCAAGGAGGTCCGCGAGACGGTCACCCGGCCGGTCTACGAGACCACCGAGAAGACCGTCACCGAGACGGTCATGCGGCCGGTCAGCGAGACGGTCGTGAAGGAGCAGCGTGCCACGCATTACAAGGCGGTCGAGGAGACGCACTACGCGGACCACGTCGTCCACGGCTGCCGGACGGTCACCGAGCCGCACTGCAAGACCGAGTGCTTCCAGGTGTGCAAGCCGGTGTGCGAGACGGTCATCCGGGAGTGCCCGACGACCGTGTGCCACAAGGTCACGGAGACGAAGTACCGCGACTGCGTGCAAACGGTCTGCCGGCCGGTCACCGAGACGTGCTTCAAGGAGGTCAGCAAGACCACCTGCCAGGACGTGTGCGAGAAGGTCGTCAGGGACGTGTGCAAGGTGGTGTGCGAGCCGGTCACGGTCACGAAGGCGGTGTGCAAGACGGTCCCCGAGACGGTGTGCGAGTCGGTCGTGGTGAAGGGGAAGCTGTGCCGGAAGACGGTGCCGGTGTACGAGTGCGCGTTCGACCCGTGCGCCTGCGGCACGGTGCAGAAGCAGACCGGCACGAAGACCGTGTGGGTCCGCGAGGCCGACCGCGTCGAGACGCGGCAGGTGACACGCGACCGCACCGTCGTCGAGCACGTCACAGCCACCGAGTACCGGCGGAAGACGGTGCGCGAGAAGGTCGTCGAGACGGTCAACAAGAAGGTGCCGGTCACGACGATCGAGAAGGTTCCGGTGACGGTCACGCGGAACGTGCCGCAGCAGGTGACGGTGAAGGTGCCGTACACCGAGACGCGCGACGTGCCGGTGACGGAGGTCAAGCGCGTGCCCGTGACGACCCGCCGCAACGCCCTCGGCGCCTACGCCGACGCCGCCTCCCTCCGCGGCCCGGCGGCGGACGCGGCGAAGGCCGGGGCGTCGGTCGTCGCCGGCGGCGACAGCGCCCTCGCGGGCAACGCCCCGACCTACGACACCGACGCCGCCGGGCGGGTGTTCGTCGAGGGCGCCCGCGTGCGGAAGACGGTGACGTACCACGTCACCCGCCAGGTGCCGGTGACGGAGGTCCGCCGCGTCCCGCACACGGTCACCAAGCAGGTGCCCTACGAGACCGTCACGCAGGTGCCGACGACGGTCACGAAACTGGTGCCGACGGTCGTCACGAAGACCGTCCCGGTGACGACGTGCCGGATGGTCACCTCGGAGGTGGTCCGCCACGTCCCGGAGTCGGTGACGGTGATGAAGTGCGAGACGGTGACGAAGTGCGTCCCGCAGGTGGTGTGCAAGGAGGTGCCGTTCACCTGCAAGATCCGGGTGCCGTGTACGGTCACGACCGGGTTCGCGCCGGTGAAGGTGACCCGCCACGTGCCGGTGCAGGACTGCGCGTGCGCCACGGCGCCGCGGGCGCGGTACGTCCCCGAGTGTGCCCCGTGCGGGGGGGCGAAAGGGCCGTGCGGCTCGGGCGCGAGCCCGTGCGGTTCGGCGGCCCAGCCGTGCGGCCCGTGCTCGACCCCGGCCGACTGCCGGTGCGCCCCGTGCGTGTGCGGGGTGGGTGGTGGGATGCGGTGCGTGCTCGGCGACTCGAACCGCGACAAGACGCTGCGGGACTTCTTCAAGCGCGTGTGCGCCGGCCGCCTGGCCTGCGACCCGTGCCCCCCGCCGGCGTGCCCGAGCCCGTGCGGGCAGTAGTGTGAGGGCGAACGGCCGGCGTGAGCCGGCTGGTCGCTGGGTTTGGTCTTGAGCCCCGAAGGGGCGGCCGTGAGTAGCCCGG
>VFQN01007752.1_pt1 | contig 11342 bp, 8 predicted proteins | sample 3512371 | NCBI WGS metagenome assembly VFQN01 (sample SAMN10412370, study PRJNA504923) | tailings metagenome | isolation source: Replicate 2 from Balatoc abandoned mine | place: Philippines: Itogon, Benguet | collected 2017-08-28
CTCAACTAATCAAATCTTTCATCGCTATTCAGAAGAGGGATATAGGACAAAAAAAAAAAAAAGATTTTTAATAACCCACCTTATTAACTTAATTCCAATCGATCTCATGAAGCACTTCTAGATAAGTTTATCTTTTATTTATCAAATTGCCCATCAAATGAAGTAAATCCTGTTAATTTAAAGAAGGGATAATAAGGTTTCTCTGATAATTGTGAACACCAATTCCATGCTGATGTAAGCCTACCATCAATACATGATCCTGCATCAAAGAAATTATCACCACCAGATCCATCAAATGCATGAGTAAAGAAATCAAATAAAATATCTTTCTTCACTTTCTCTACTCCTCCATAGGATTGAAGGTAACGACGAATACCGTCATTCTCCTCGTCTAATGTCTCAAGATTCTTCAAAGTTGTAATCAATGGACCGAGAATACGACTCACTTGAGCGTATTTATCGATAAACACTAAAGCATTTGGAACATTATGATCACCTAAATGAATGACAGAGGTTCCAACCCAATGATTCTTGCTTCCTAATGACTGTTGCGTGTGTGTTAGGATCTCATGCATCGCTTTATAGACTCTAGGCGAGGCTTGCACTCGCTGTAAGCCTTGACCAGTGTTCTTTAGCTCATACGATTGATTCTCGTTCAATAGATCTTGTTCAGCAAGGTACCACAAGCGAAACATGTCTTCAACGATCACTGCCCAGAGAGACAGGGATTGCAACACATAGTGGTACTGCATCGTGTGAGAGTGAGACAAACGAGATCCTGACACACCTTCCGCGATTCCAAGGTTATATTGTTTGTTACCACCATTCTCTGCCTCGTTTGGCGAGAAGTAGCGTTGAAGTAATTCAATGCAGTCGATAATCGGCTTCTTATTCGAGTTTAAGAACGAGTTATTATCAGAGATCGAATAAAGACAAGTACGAATCACATCTTCACGGGAGAGAGGTGGTTTGTTCGTCACTGACTTGGGTGCACTGCCGTTACTGCCTCGGTATTGCAGGACTAACTGTGGAGCATATTTCTTTACAAGATGTTCAATCGCACGTTCTTTGCGTTTAATCTCACTCTGGATGACGTTACGAGACTTTCCTTTCTCTGGTAAGATTTCTTCTGTTGCAATTAAGATGGCAGGATCTTCTAACATGGCAAGACCATGATGTTGTTGAAGGAGATCATAGACAGTTCTAACCGGCTGATGTACCTCACAAGCTAAGAGAGGTTTCATCGTCTCACTCACAGCATCTTGCATTAAATAAATTAATTTACCATATTCTGAACGAAGTTTTTCAGGATTGGTAATCTTATAACGACGAACAATTTCTAACATTTCTTTAATATCTTCTTGATAGGTTTGATAATGACGATTCTCAAAGATTTCTTGACCATTTTCATAACTATTACCAGCAATTAAACCTGTTAAAAACCCAACAATATATTGCAATTGAGTATGATATCGTCGGGCTTTATTTTTAAATGGAACATCAACAACATTGGTGTAGTCAGAGACATTCATAGCAGCACAGACATGGCGCAGAGCTTTCCGTTCTTCATACGTCAGACGTAAAGGAATGTATTTTGCTCGCTCTTTCATCTGTTGCATGGGTAAAGAAGACAGACTCTCCATGAGTTGTTCGAAGGAAGGCACGGAGGTCGGGAGATCCTCGACTATAGGACTCGGGCCGAAATTACTGCTGTTAGTGTTTGTGCTTCCCACAGCTCCACCACCTCGGCGCTTAGGCTCTGGTTGATCTAAATCTTCGTCACCACCTCTCTTGAAGTCGTTACTGTTGTTATTCGTCTGATTGGTGTATTCTGGTGGAGGGAGGACTTCAGGTTCTTCGTCTCCTACGCCAGGGTTCGCTGCCTCGGCAAGAGCTCGCTTCAATGCTTCATTAATATTTCTTGCACTTGCACTATTTAATTCTGACTTTGAAGATGAAGAGGATGGTCGTTGTTGAGAATTTGAATGACTTTTCTTCTTTGATGGTACTGTAGTGTATCCTTCATCACTCTTTTTCTGATCCCGTTCATCATCACTACTATCCATCTCCATACCTCTATGATCCGATTCACCATACCGTCGATGCGATGCCATCTTTACTTCTTCTATTCCAATTGATTAATTGGTAACGTCGTCAAAGAAGCAGAGCTTTCTCTCTTTAATCGGTTTCCATTCACACAACAAGGAAATCCTTCATATTTCGTGGAATTAATTTAGATTTTTCGAAGAATTTTTTGTCGTTAGGTAGTCTCTGGTTAGAAGAGATATCTCTTGTATCGAGTGGATGGAAATGGACTTGTTGGTTAGTGCGAGATTACACCTTGTGGTTTGATGCGTTCAACACTTTCTTGAAGGCGTTTCATCGATAGCAAATATAAGATAAGGATATAGTAGATAATAACACAGAAATGAAGGAAGAGTCGCAGCACTTCATCCCTATTGGACCTTTCGACGACTTTATGATTAAAGATGAGTTCTCCTTCGAAGATGTTCGAACAGTCCATTGTGTTGCCTCTATAAGTCGAAATATCTGCTCACACCTGATTCGAAAAGCTGAACAAGAGAATAAACGCTACCTAACGATCTGTATCCCGGCTTATAACGAGGAGTTCGAGGAGATGTTGAAGACGTTGATATCTTTGATGGAAAACATTGAGTTCATGAAGAAAAAGGTAGGGTTAGATTGTCTTTGGTAGAAATATGCTAACTTCTTTCTTCCTCTTTCATAGGCATCACAATACAAGGAGTTTTTGGATGTTGACGGAGTTGTGGAGGAGTTCAAGAATACCATTCCAGTCATCATTCCCATCTTCGATGGTACAAAAGCACTTTCAAAATCCATGTCGGCTTGGCTCGAAGAAAAGTTTCCGCACCTGTTAGATGACCTGAAACCCTCTCCTGCTGGTGTAAAACCTGAGTTAGACTCTACTGATGTGAAGATTGTTTGTTCCAAGTGGTGGTACCTCTGTGACTATGAAGAACGGGAGGCACAACAAAAGCGAGCACGTGAAGGGAAAAATGTCGCTACAGGCAATGCAGCGGTTGATGATATGTTGAAAAGCATTCTTCTGAAATACGAAGAACATCGTCAGGCGAGAAAAGGCAATCATGATCCTCAATTTATTCCCAGCAATCATGTCTTCCTCGAGCATGAACGAGAAGAATTTGAGAAACAATTGGCAAAATCTGCCTCAAACTCTTCGAACCACGGGAAGCCAGCGAGTACTAAGACAGCGCCGCTAACTCCGCAGAAGTCACAGAAAGCTGACGATTTTCAAGGAGATGACCTAAATATGAGCACAACTACCTTCAATGATTCCTTTGAAGAGACTAAAGAGGATAGTTATGATGCTACCGAGACACTTTCAGGTCTTAAGGTGAGGGAATCATTTTTCAAGAGCGGATTCTCGAGTGGATTATCTGACAACCTCACACCAAGAAGCACGTCAGAGAATAAACCTCCAACTCAAACCATCCGAATACCATTAGCAGACTTTCAAAATGATTCGTATGTTGATGCTGAGACGCTTTTAGGTTTTGAGACTGGCTCCTCCTCTGGTAGCGAGCATTCAGCTGACCTGGACAGAGTGATGCATGATATGATTCGAAGCGGAAGTAAACTCTCTCTGCAGTCACACCTCCTTTCAGTTCCTCCTATTGATGACGAGGCTCGTCAACACCTCAATGCTCATGAGGAAGAAGGAAGTTTCCTAAATCCTGAATTCCTCCATGGAAGTGTTAATGGGGATAATCACGTCACCACGATCAAAAACAAGTTTGGTGAAGAAATTTCGAGTGACTCGGATCGCATTATTCAATTTTACCTTTGTCCGATTGTCAAGCGATCAAACCATCGTAAGCATAACTCGCATCAATGGTTTTTCGATGCAATCTGCGATGGTTTGGAAGATAAGACAATCTACGCACTTCTCACTGACTGTGGTACTTCTTATGCAGAGACTTGTGTTGGCCGATTGATGGTAGAGTTGTATCGAATGCCTGATCTCATTGGAGTGACGGCAAGACAGCGCGTTGAGACGCCTAACCGATATTTCCATCCTTGTCTTGACGCGCCGTATGCATGGATGCAAGGTGAGCATGCTATGGGCTCTCCTGCTTGCTGGAAGTGCTGGCTGACGTATTTGCTATCGCCTTGTCCTTTACAAGGCATTGAATTTGAAGGATCTGTGACAATTAGTTTAGCGATGTTTAATCTTGTCGAAGCATTACCAGTGATGCCTGGTCCTTGCCAGCTCATGCATTGGCAGAAGATGAAAGAATTTCATGTCGTTGATGAGTATTTTAACCTTTTATTTGAAGGCGAGAATGAGAAAATTGAGTTACCTGAATTACCACCGTCATTAATTAAGATGAAAACGTCATCCACCGAGTACAGTGGTATCGAAGAAGGACGTGGCATTGATTTAACGACAATAACAGCGGTTAAAGATTGTCCAACCGTCCAGTTGCCTGAGGCTTCTAAAGCAACGATGACATTCGCTGAATTTTTACGAACAAATATGAGATTAGCAGAAGATCGTATCTTAACATTCGTCAGTGTCTTCTCAACGGGATATGGAACCAAATGGGTGTTAGGTAAGTCCATAAATAGATTTCTGCACTCTCTCTGATCTGCATCTTCTTCTCTCTTCTAGGTTCGACCTTTTACTACCAGCCTGAGATTCAGTGGAACACTCTCTTGACACAAAGAAGACGTTGGACCAATGGAACTTTCGCAGGCTTCCTCTTCTCTTTTGTCAGTCCTCGGGCCAAGCAACGTATCTTAGGAGGGATGTTCGATGCTCATAAACCAGGGAAGAGTATTAAAGCCGTGTATATTCTCTGGAGTCTTCAAGTGATCATTCTTTGCTATCTCTTCTTCAGTCCTGCTGTCTTTGGTGCAGGATCTTATAAGAGTTTAGTCATACTCGCTTATTCCTGGCCTGAAGCCTTTCATTGGGCTGTAATCCCTGTTATTAGTGATGAAATAAGAGTTGCAGAGGTGTTAGTAGTTTTATATTTGGTTATATACGCCGGCTGGTCGATTGCGTCGTTCTATGCGCCTAGAGGGAAGATCTCTGAATGGATCTGCCAAACACTCGCCATCTACTGTGCGATTAGTGTCTTGCCGATGTATATATCAATCTGGCGTACAATCGTCGTGAGTGGAGTGAATGTGATTGGAGCATTAGTTCTCATCAATCTCTTCATTCCTGTCTTAATATCGATTGGTGAAGATATTAAGTCAGCAGTTCTTTATCTTCTCTATTTACCATGGTTATTATCACTTGTTATGTTCTTCATTGTTTTTTTCCCTTCGTATTCCTTTGCTCGTCTATGGGATACGACATGGGGCAATCGAGCAGGTGGGAAGGATTCTGCTGTGAATGATTCGATGGAATCTTATTTGAAGTCGAAAAACTTTCAATTTATATTATTATTAATAGGTATTAATATCGCGTTAACGAAAGCCTTTGTGGAGATTTTCTCATTGGGATATGCTGCTATCATCACTTTTATGATGGTTGCTTTCTTCCCGATGTTAATTCAGATTATTGGATCCTCAGTCTTCTTATTTATTATTTGGCCATTAAGGAAATATATTATGAAACCTTTCTCGAAGGAGGAGATGGAGAGGAAGGAAGAAGAAGAGAAAGAAAAGAAAAGAGAAGAAGAAGAGGAAAAGAAGAGATTAGAAGAGAGGAGATTAGCGCTTTCTTCCTCTTCTTTATCACCTTCGTCGTCTTCACTTAGATTGACGTCAGTAACGCTATCATCTCCATCGAGAGAACTTGATCTCTTTACTGCAAGGTATAACGAGGATGATGTGGTGGATGCTATCTTTCCTAGACTATCGAAGGCTTAATAAACCATGAGGAAATGAAGTGTCGACAATGTCGTACCTCTCTCTCCTTTGTTAAAATGTTTTATTTGTTTTATTCGTATAACCTTTCCTTTTTCTTTTGTATTTTGTAATGGGATGGTGATAGTGAGCATAAGTTTTGTCTTCGTAGTACTAGTAGTGTTGTCGAAACAACAGTTTCGTGAGAAAGATCATTATGATTGCTATTTTAGAGGTTTTGTGTTATTTCTTTATTCTTTCGTTTCTTTTTTTGTGTCTATTTCCTCCGACTTTGTCCTTCTTTCTATTGAAGATTGTTGATGAACATCCTCGCGATATTTATAGAAAGAAAGTAGACGGGGGAAAGAGCAAATGGTATAGAGCTTTATTTGCTTCTGTTATTTATTTGTTCTCCATAAAAAAGAAGAAAGTTTTGTCATTTCTTAGGCTTTTTCTCTGGCGAACGGTTTTTAAGGTAGTATCATAGTATTGTTTATGTTGACACAATCTCCTCTCTTCAACAACAACAACATAAATCGAAATCTTAATTGTGCTCTCAATTTAAGATCAAGTCTTCAAAAAGAGAAGATCGTCATTTTTTTCAGCAAATTGAAGATTCGATCGATTGAAGATCTAGAGATCTTGAAAAGAGAGAGGAAGATACTGTAAGAGAAGAAGACCGAAGACAGTCTGAGAATTCCTCAAACTATTCATACACAAGAAACAAGAGACAGTTGATTGACTTGCGAGTGTTCGATAGACTAGAGAGTAGGTTTCACTCGAAAGCGAATAATTCTTTCTATTCGTGATACAGATTCCGTGACGAAGTGACGAAGGTTTCAACAGATTTAGTACAATGACACGAGGAGAATGTCATTGCCCCGTGGAAACATGGCAATCATTTTACCCATGTAGAGAATGTGGAATGTTATTTCAATGTTGTAATATGAGAGGTTCAAACGCTCGAAAAAGAAAAGCTTATTTAAAGAAACCTTGTCATTGTAAGTTGTATGTTTGGACTGACGGATGCTGCCTAGACAATGGTAATCCTGGTGCTCGTGGAGGTGTAGGCGTTTGGTTTAATTTTAATCATCCTAATAACTATTCTGGACCTCTGCCATTAGGCCCACAAACCAATCAAAGAGCTGAGATTTACGCTGCAATCAAAGCGATAGAGATAGCAATCCAAGAGATTCATGCTCGAGATGAAGAATACTCCGAGGGAATTATTATTCACACTGACAGTAAATATGTGGTTGAATCAATGACTGATTTTATTTTTAAGTGGAAAAAGAATGGATGGAGAAATGCTAAAGGATTTTCGGTGAGTAATCGTGATTTACTTGAAACATTAGACGAATTAATCGAAGAAGTTGAAAATACTGGCAGAATGGTGCTATTTCAACATGTTCCAAGAGAATTCAACCTAGAAGCTGATGAATTATCACGTCAAGGTGCTGAGATGGTTATGCATACAAAAATCCTAATACCAATACAAACCAATGCATACAACATTCTCGCATAATCAAACTTGAATCTACAATTGACTTTTTAATTCTTTTCTTTTCGGGTTGATGATTCATGATCTATTATTCTTATCTTTACTCATTTGTCTTTGCTCTTTTCTTTCTCACAAATTTTCTCTGAATACAGTTTACAGAAAACATCAATTACTCAAAGAGAGTTTGTTGTTATTCATTTTTAAAATCTAATATTGTTAAATCTTGATGCCGATGCATTCCAACTACTAATCAAACAATCCAACAGATGAGAGGAAATGAGAAAATTATTATTACAATGTAAATTATCGGAGCGACAGAGTAGCCGAATACTGTTCTGTTCTACTGTGAAGGGCAATACTGTTCTATAGACAAAGAAAGTTAAAGGAATACAACTCTATGAGAATCTCTCCTCGATGGCGAATGAGGAAGAGAGAATAATACGTCATCAACGTCAGACTCAGGAACTGCAGTGGAAACCTGACGACTGAGAGGGAATATACCATTGCGCTGACTGTGGGATCGAGAGACAAGGGACAAACGATTCGTAGCAGAGACACGAGGACGTTTATCATTGCGATCGATGTAAATCCACGAGACAATACGATCAACATCACCAGGAGTAAATAACACGTCATGCATGATAAGCTCTTGATGTAAGACAGTCTCCGCACCAAAGATACTCGAACGACGAGATTTCTCGCTATTAGATTCTCTAAAAACCCATGATAGACATATTAATCCTTCGAATGAATGATGATTTGCAATCTCTTACCTTTTATCAGAGGCTGGTGCGGACATGGGATGACTTCCTGGATCAGCACCAGTATTATTGCTTGGGTTGTTACTTGATTGTGCGGAACATCGTTGGAGGAAGTCAAAGTTTCCTTTATCATCAATCCATTCCACAGTCTCTTCCCATAAGACAAGAGGAGTTAAAGGAACTCCAATCAAACGAAACATTAATGATGCAATGGAGAAAGGAAAAGCAAACAACCAGAAGAAATAATCACTTGGATTCGTAAATTTAAAATTTTTACATTTTGTTGATAAATGATGTATATAAAATCGAAGAATTGAATAAATTCGTATCCATGAACCTAAATAAATCGTATAAATCATATTAGAGATGGTTCCTGCAATAGAGAGTTGATATTCTTCCTCTTCTTGTTTATTTTCGGGAGGAGCCGGAAGGTTCGTCGGAACATTAGGAGACGTGTTCTGTTGCGTCTTATCTTCTTGATTCTTCTTATTATGGAAATAAAGATAATAATAATGGAAAGGAGAAAAGAGTATTGGTATAATATTAAACGGTGGTGGAACCACTTTTAATGGATTTTTCTCACGAAAGTTTAAATGTTTATTCACTTGTTGTGCTTTCATATAACACCATTCACTTACAGCACGTTCACTTACACTTTCATAGGTATTGGTTAATCGTGCAATTAATACATTCATTAAGATAATTGATGTTAATACAAGATAACTAATTAATATCAGACAACCAAAGATATTGACCACTTCAGAATTGGTAGTAAAATTACTAAAATCAAAATTATTTAATGTATATTCAAATAATTGGAAAAACATCGTTAGTGTTGTTCGATAGACCATATTCGTATGAAATAATGTAAATAATGTGACCCCAAATCCTATGACAATTACAAAATAAATAATCGCAAATAAGAAAATATCTTGAACGACAATAAATTGAATAACAAGGATTAATTCACCTAATGGTTGATATATGGAAAGGTAACGAAGTAAACTGATTGCTTGTGGTATTGATATTAATGATATGACGACTCGGGCTTTATTAATCGTTGTTGAACGAATTCTTAAGAAAGACCAAAGAATAATCCCACATAATATAGACAATTCAACGATATTACGATGTTTCTTGATATAATTATTTGTATTTGTGAAAAAACTTCGATTCGGATGATCTAAGATCTCCTCTAAGAGATATCCCACTTCATAAAGGATTTCAGCGATGGTAAAGATTAATAACCAAACTTCACCTGCGACCCATCTTGTTCGTCGATTATCATCACTATAATCGGTGGAATAATCAACGGAATAGTCATAAGCGATGCGAGAGATTAAGATGAGAAGAACAATCTTTGAAAAGAATCGTAAAGTAAAAGAAGCTAAAGGACAAAAGCGTAAGTTTAATGATAGTTGATTTAAGTCCTTTAAGTTATTGTTAATCTCGTATTGTGATTTAGTTGCAAAGGAAGAATGGGGATGAGACTTTGGAGTGGAAGGAGGCAAGGAAGCTAATGCGCCTAGACTCGGAGCACTTGATAGGGAGTTCTTCTCCTCAAGTTGAGATAGATGCACGAGACATTCCTTCCTTATGGACGAAATAAACAATTCACTGGTAAAGACTGTGATCTCAGGGATCATAAACAACAGCTTTAATTGCTTTTGTAAGGCGTAAGACAAGACGCTATCAGGTAGGTAAGCCTTCGCTTGAATTAAGAGTAACGGTTCCTTTGAAGCAGACGTCATTAGTGAAAGATTGTTCGGTTGAAGAAGTTTCTGTACATTTAACGGGAATTCCATACTTTCACAGTGAAATAAATCAAATATCATCTGCTGGATGGCAGTGGAGTATTGCTTGATCTCATCGGCTTCGGTAATGTGAGTTTTCAGACATCTTTCTAGATTACAATACAAACAAAGAAGATCTAGTAAGATATGACGGCTTTGTTCCTGTAGTTGCTTCCGCAATATTAAATAAAGGCAGCTTTGAGGTGGTTCCTCTGATGCACTAAATGATGTATCACGGAGGTCACGTTCGATAGACATCGGGTGTGAAGGAGGTGCAGCGGAAGCAGGTGGTTCAGCGATATAAAACGACTTTTGAAGTAAAGAAATACGTGGATCAATCTCAATTAAAGCATCATAAGCACGTTGATCGAATTTAAAGAGTTTATTTAACAATCTCAGAGGAGATTTCAGACGAGACAAATACTCGCACCATGGCGACAACCCTTCCTTTAAGATACCACGCATCACCAACTCCTCTGAGAGACCACGCTTTGAGAGGCGATCCAAGGCATTTCGACGGGAGATATCGTGGATTAAGAGGTCTCCGCCAGCTTTCACAACATCGATGATGACGTCGACATATTCTCGCACAGTGAAGTCGTTGTCCGCATCAGTGGTGAAAAAACCTACTTGCTTTTGATGTAAATCATCAATAAAAGAGGTATTTAATGGAGTTTTACGAAGATAATCCTTCAAATTAATAATTTTATGAATTTTCGGTGATTGCAGTAATAAGCGAATGATAGCCGGATTATAATACATCATCGCATAGTGGAGCACAGAACGAGAGTTTCGGTCCAATTGACAAAAGATTTCTCCACTTTCGTCTTTGAGAAAGAAGTTGCAGCAGTCAATCTTCCCTTCCATCACAGCATAGTGGAATAGTGTTCGACCTTGTGTATCAATACTACGGACATTTGCGATCTCAGAGGGCTTAAGATTGGGGTTACTTGCTATCCCTTTACATAAGCTCCCCAAGATATCACTCAGATCATCGGCATTGTCTTGTAATGCTAGAGGTGAAGCGATTGGATTCTTTCGTGCACCATAACATTGCTCATCAAGAAACGTTTGTTTCGTAATATCCTCATCCGAAAACCATGATTTGATATTCTTTTTGAAGGTTTCCCAAGGATTTGAAAGTGTTGTTGGTCTTAAAGACAATGAGGAAGAATTAATCGAAGTCATAAATGATTTCTTATTTCTTCTAACTTAAGACCCGATTTCTGTAATTCCTACGTCTCTGTGAGTGAGGGGTGATTATTTGAAAAATCGATGTTTGGAAAAATTGTTTTTATAGAAAGTCATTAAAAAGAAAGATAGGAGACTGTAAAAGATAGGAGAGAAGCACATAAATTGAATGAATCGAAACGACTCAATCATCTTCATCTGCTTCAATATCAACATTATCAACTTGATCTGGAG
>VFQN01007753.1_pt1 | contig 11339 bp, 16 predicted proteins | sample 3512371 | NCBI WGS metagenome assembly VFQN01 (sample SAMN10412370, study PRJNA504923) | tailings metagenome | isolation source: Replicate 2 from Balatoc abandoned mine | place: Philippines: Itogon, Benguet | collected 2017-08-28
GGGGGGGGGGGGGGGGGGGGGGGGGGGGGGGGGGGGGGGGGGGGGGGGGGGGCATATGAGCCGAGTAGGCCGGATGGCGGTTTTGTTACGAGAGGGGAGCCCGTTTGAGCGGATTATATGTATGTGTTCCATGCCTGGCTGATTGGCGGCACGTGTGCACGTGAGCAGACGAAGAATGCCTTTGCGAGAGATTACTGTGCGGAAGTACCAACCGATTACCAACTAGTACCCAGGCGGGGCAGGGTCACCGGTGGCGCGCCAGAGCGCGCGTGGCAGGGCTGGGTAGGTCCCTGTCGTGTAGAGGGTGACTGCACTCCAGCCTTTCTTGCGTTCTTGTGGGAATAGGGCGCAGTCGTGTTTGCGGAATAAGCCGTCGCCGGCTGGGAGGATCTGCACCGCCATCGCGGGCTTCTCAAGCACTCTGCGGGCGGCCGCAGGGCCTGGGGCCCAAGGCCATGCACGGTAGGGGCAGATCGCTACCGCGGGACAGGGCGGAGGAAGCCCTCGCCGTGCTGCTTGGCCCACGCTTGGGCGTGTGCCGGCCACAGGTCTGTGGGATAACCGGTCATTGATCACTCACTGTTTCGTGCTTCGCACTGCTTTTTGCAGCTTCCAGCGGCAGCTGTGGGGCGCTGTAGGTGCCAGGAGGTGCTGGAGCTTGAGTGCCTTTGATCATCTCGGTTGCCATGCGGGTCTGCATTCGGGAGTGATAGGTAGGCTGCAATGTGGACGTGCGGCAGGTCGCCACGTGTGCATGTACATGACCACTCTGCTGGGCACATGTCGTACATGGATGCAGGCCGCGTGCGGTGTGCGCTGGCCTCCACACGCTGTTTACGCGGCCAGGACCAGAGCAGATGGCTAGGAGCCGGGGTCACTGGCTGTGCGTTGGGTGGTGCGTGCGGCCACCGCATCGTAACGCATGCACCCAGGCCGTGTAGGGCCCACGCACGTGTAGGACCGGGCGCGCGCAACGCGATCTGCACGGGGCTTGTAGTGGCATGGCCCTATAGATCAGATCACTACGCTGAGCTGTGTGCGAGGAGAGGGGCACGTGGGGTGAGCCATGAGGGGTGTGGCGTGCGGCGTGCGACCGCTGCAACGACGGTGCGGGGACTGAGGAGTACAGCGAGTGCGTTTCGAGGATGGAAACCGTGGTGCACGGTGTTCCGGCGTCAAGCGAGCGGTATCACGTGTGCATTGCGTTGCGTTACCGATGCATACCGCCGGGGTTGGCGGCCTGGCTTCCGACGGGGTGCGCTGCGTGCGGTCGGGCCACGGCGTGCTGCGTGCGGCACGTGGCGCCCAGGGGTGCCGTACGGCCGGGACTTGGCGGCGGCCGGTGGACGTGGGACGTGCTGTGGGGACGCTTGAGGCGCCAGGGCGATCACTTGCTATGTTTGGCGTGCATTGGTGAAGAAAGCAGCTAGTAGGCGTGGGTTGCTCGACAATAAGCGCTGGTTGAGCATCGCAGATGCAACAGCATGATCGCTGGCTGGCGGCCTGCCTTGCTAGCCGGCGTGTTGGTTGGTGGTGTTGTGTACCGGTAGCTTGCAACCAAACATGTTGTGCGGCGCGGTGGCCAAGGTCGGGCACTGCGTACCCCGTGTCGCGTGGGCCTGCACGTGTGGAGGGCTCCTACGTGTGCAGGGGGTTGCATGCGGTCGCACGGTAGTGAGGGTTCCTGTTGTGCAGCCTGTCGCTTGTTATTTGTGCGTCGTTGGCCCGTTGTTTAGGCGTTTGCGGGCAGTTCGATGGTCCAGCTCGACGGCGCGTCGTGTCAGGGTCTGGGCTGGCATGCCTTTCCAGCGCTCCACTGCTGCCTTGAGCGGTCGCATCCTCGCAGGGGTGCGTGATGCAGCGGCGGGGAGCCTGTATGACATGGCAGGTGGTTGTGGTATCTTGTGATGGGCGTCGTTACTGTGGCTGTTTTTTCTGTTGCCGCGGCTCCGTTGTCTAAGCCTGCATGGGCCCTCCGCACAGTAGGGCGTGCCGCAGCTTTAGAGGGTTGCGCTTGCGACTGAAGCGCGTGACCGGCCTGTACGTAATATCGTTAACATTTGATGGGGTGCTGTCAGTCAGTGCTGGGCACTGGTGTGTCATTATTTGCAGGTGGCATGGCACAGCGCGTGTCGTGCCCGTAGTGTAGGGCAGGCTGTGACCACCAGTGTCCAGGTGTACGGCGCACTGTGTACAATGGCTGGGCTGCGCGCCCATGTACAGTTTCATGCATGTGGTCTGCGCCAGGGCAAGACTCTTGCGTGCGCATGTACTGGAGTGATCGGCACACCGGTGTAACATGGGAGCATTGCCGCAGTTGCGCCTCACGGCCTCAGTGCGGTCAACGCCTTCCTCTGCGCCAGCCTGCTGTTGCGTGTCACACCGCCGGACCAGTGGGGACCGGTTGCCCAGGGTGGCCTTCTGTCCTGGCGGGAATACCGGTACGCAACCAAGGTCGTAACACGCTGCAGTTTTGACCGCCGGTACAACGGCATCTCATGCACGTCGTTGCATGGCGCTTGCACCTTAGTTAGTCAAACTGGCTTGCACACGTAAGAATTCGCAACAACCCAAGAAAATAGGCGTTGCTATGCGCGAACAGCCACTCTCAGGCGCTGCCACATTCGCAGCCTCGTGCTGTGTTCCAACCCCAGATCCGGCCCCCAACACCCAGCACGAGCTGAACCAACACACAAGTGCCAGGCGCCCGCTGCACTGTGCGGTACAGTGCCTACGTACGTCGAGTGCCTTCTACGTGGCCAACGGTGTGGCGGTTGGTGGGACAGTCCAGTGGCCTGCAGGCGAGGTTGCGGGGCGTCGTGCCCTTCCAGACTCCTAACCTGTGGCGCTGTCAACGCGAGGGCTGATCGGGCCACGTCAAAGCGTTCATTCACAACTTGCACCCGGTCGCTTCAACACGTCCTGTACTCCTGTCCCCCTTCCTGCCTCGAACTACCCAAGCCCCCTTCCTGCCGGCCACGCGCCCCACGCCTCCCCAGCCCAGCGACGAGCCACACTTGCTGCAGCGTCAAGCAAGGTGCTGGCCAGCCGCCAGCCGCTCCTGATGCCCCAGGCTCAGCAGCGAGACCACTGTGACGACCCGAAGCCAGGTGGGCGAACGGAGGGCAGGCCAAGGGGGGAGGGGGCAACGTCAGCAGGGAATCGCATAAGTGTGGTGCAGTACCGCAAGCAAGCTTTGTCAGGCGGCAGTACAGAGCAGTGCAGAGCAGTGCAGTGCAGGGGCGTGCAGGACCCGTCTGTGCGAGGATGGCGACCCAAGCACCCAGCTGTAAGGAAAACAGTGATACCGGTACGTGGATGTGCAGTCCTCTGTCCTTGTGCAAATGCTTGACTGCTTGCACTGTGCTGCGGACAGTCGTAAGTGCTTGGCTGCGCTGGCACTGCACTGCGCGCATGTGAGGGGAGTTGGGATCGGCCTCATGGGTGCCATCCATCCCTGCACCCTGTGTTAACCCACATCCGGGTCCGCCATGTCAGCCCCCGCGTCGTACAGGGCCCTGGCCGCCGCCGTGTTGCCCTTCGCCACAGCCACCTCGCCGGGGGACATGCGCGCCTGCGTGCACAGCGCGGTGGGTGCGCGTGGCTGCCGCGGGTCACAGTACCTTAAGTGCAACATGTGACAAGCAAGCAACCGACGACGCAGGGCGTACCGCTGCAGCGCATGCGTATGGGTGCCGATGCGTGCGAGGCTATGTCACCCACGTGGGTGGACCGGAGATGGGCAGCAGCTAGCTGAGCCCACGCATTCCCCCGCCGCCCCCTGTGCCCCCGCCTGTGCACCTTGTTCTGTGCGTCCAGCTCCACCCCCGGCTGCAGCAGCAGCCACTGGAAGGCCTTGGCCGGGAAGCCCTCGTTCGCAGCAGCGATGTGCAGAGGCGTGTTGCCATCCTGCAGCCAGCAGCAGCAGCAGCAGCAGCAGCAGCAGCAGCAGCAGCAGCAGCAACCACGTAAGTGGTATGTTGCAGAGCGCGGGGCCGTGCTGTTGTGGAACCAGGAAGGCAGCTGGGGCTGGGCGGGACGTAAAGCGCAGTCTGTGCGCCTCGGCCATGCACCGCCGCAGTCAACGGCCTCACCCCTGTGTGCAGCTACGACCACGGACAGCGGCCTGCCTGGTGCATGGCGCACGGTGGATGAAGGTACGCTGGACTTACTTGGTCCCTGGCGCTGACGTCGGCCCCCGCCCTGATGAGCAGCTCCATGGCGGCCCGGGCCCTGGCGGCCGCCTCGTCCAGCCCGGTGTCGGTGGGCCGGTACCCGCTGGCGGCCATGTGCAGAGGGGTGCGCCCCGCCTGCAAGGCATGCACCGTACGTCACATGCTTGCTTGGTCCGCAGCAGGTGAGATGCGAGGTGGGATATGTATATGCCGGCCACGGGCCTATGGCGCTGCCGAGCAGGGCCGTCCGGGGACCTACAGACTGGGGTATACGTGTTGATCACACACAGCACATTGCCAACGCCCACGATGGTTAGAGGGCCGCTTAGTACTATACTGCCTGTTTCCGTTCCCTGATCGGTTTAATGGCCTACCTTGGTCTGGTGTTCCCAGGCCTTAGCGTTCCCGCCGTGCTGCAGCAGCAGCCGCAGCACCTCAGGCCGCCACATGCGCGCCGCCTCGTGCAGCGGGGTGGCGCCCCCGGCCTTCATCAACACGGGGGAGGCGAGGGTGGGATCCGTGGGCGCCATGTGTCCGCATAAGAGTGACGGTGACCGGCCCTGCGCCCTGCGTCCCCGCCGCACCTCGTTCCTCCAGTTGGCGTCCACGCCCAGCCCCAGCAGCACCTCCACCTCCGCCACCTGCCCTGAGCCGCATGCCGCGTACAGCTCAGCACAGCCACCGCCGTTCTGCATGGAGCACCATGTGCATGGGGAGCAGGCCGACTTGGACGACGGCGGCAGTGACAGCATCCATGCGCCGTCAGAACTGTGCAAGGAAATACGAGGACGCGCAAACACGCACTGGGGATGGCAAACTGTGTACGACCGGCGGGGAGCGACGACTGGTATGCCGTACATGCCCGGCAAGGCCTCCTATTTTTCCGACTATGTGGACGTGCTTCCAATGTGTGGCACGCCCACGTAACGCGCAAATGATATAATGGCTTTGCGCACGTGAGGTTGCTTGTCCGCAGGGCAATCCGGCGTGACGGACAAAGCAGACTGTTTGTTCCACAGAAGTGTGCCGGTGCAGAAGAAGAATTATTTGCACCAGCAGGACTTTTAGTGCGTGTACACGGGGCCCCCTCCCCAGCTCCCCCCCATGGCTGGCCACCACGCTTCACCTGACCCTGCTGGCCCCACCCACGGCTCTGGCCGCCCAGGCGGGCCAGATGCACTCGGCCTCGTGTCGGGCTGCGGAGGGGCATGCGGAGGGCTGCGGAGGAGCATGCGTTGCCAGTGCGTTGCCCTACTGGCCCTACGGTGCGCGCACTCACCTCCACAGCCGCCCTCAGCTCCCGCAGCCGCTCACTGCCGCGCAGCTCCAGCTGACGCAGCGCCTCACCGTCAGCAGCCTCACTCGCAGGCTGGCGGACGGGCCCGTCACCAGATGCCTGTTCCCAATCAGTACATGGTCAAGGACAGCAATATTAATGATATGCGTTATAGGGCTTTAGAGAGTCATGGGGCAGTGCATCGCAGGAGTGGGTGGGGCAACGCGGTGTGTTAGGGGAGGGGGCCGGCTGGAGCTCCACTGACGTGTGACGGCACGAGAGGGGCGTACACAGCGGCGGCAACGGCAAACTAGCGTAGGAATGGAGTTACTGCGGATTATGCGCTGCCTTTCATATCGGCCACGGCAAGAAAACGGTCGCGCCAAGGCTGCAACTGCCTGCAACTGCCAGAAACCGAACCGTCACCCGACGGACCTCAGACGAAGCCCGAGCCGCACAGCGCGAACCTGCGAAACCCAAATACAGGTCTTGTGTTTTTGCGTTATATATCTCCTTTTTTTTGCAATTCATCTTGTCGTTTGGAAGGTGCGGCACGTGCATGCGTCCTACCTCGCATGCCGCCTCGGGCCACAGGGGAGCGACTCGAGGAGCTGCGAGCCGTGGCCAGGCTGCCCAGGCTGGCCCCCGTTGCCCTCCGATTCGACGTTGCATTTGCTGTGCCGTGGCCAACACGGGCCATGGGCAGCAGCGTGCCCGCCGCTGCGGCACGTCCCCCAGCAACTGCCGGTGGCCGAGGGCAGGGAGAGGACGACATCGCCATGAGGTACTGCATACTGCTGGGATAGGATAAGTGTGTATTGGCGGTAATACGTACAGGAGTTTATGCAACACTATGCTGTACCCGTGTGACCTGATGTACCGGTAACCTGGCACACGAGCAGTCGCCTGTTCACACGGGCATGGGGAACCGCGTACGGTAATCTTTGGGACTGGCCTGTGTACTGACAGACCGTTGGACGGGGACTCGGGGAGTGCATGAGTTGAATGGGACGGACTGACATGGGCCGCAACCAGTATGAACTGTTGGGTGTGTGCTTGTTTGTTTGGAACCTGGATTTGCCTGTCGCCCAGGGCTCCGGCCACAACCGCTGTATCACAAAGTTCAGGACGGACCCTTGCCGACCCTTGCAGTAGTAGAAGCGGGCCGTAGCTATAGAACCATGGGAGGCCCGGGACCCCCAACACCTTGAATGGCAGCATGGTTGGAGCAGCCTCCCTCCGGGGATGTTGCGTGACCCGGCGTTCAAGGCCCGGGCACTAGTGGCATGGTACCTAGTGGACCCAAGTGATCAGCTGGCAGGTGGGTCAGCGCAGGTACGCCCAGCGGCCCAGGTACGCCCGCCACTAGAGGCAGGAAAAGAACCAACGCCTTAGCTTATGATACATGGCTGCACGGCCGCACAATGCACGGCTTGCCAGCATGTGCGCAACTTGCATTTGACCCTGCGCTTGGCGCATGACGCCGCCACCCACCCAAATGCACCGCGGTGACTGGCAACTTCCAGCGGCGGCAGGGCACCGATTGTGGGTCCAGCTTCGTGCACCAATACCGTCACACGCAGCGCCACCAGGAACCTTGGAGCACGGCACCAAGCACGTATACCGTACTGTCGAACGTGCGCTTGTCTGCATCCGCATGTATACTTAACGCGCTACGACCCTCCCATCTGGCTGGCCGGCACCAACCCCACACGGCGGGCTACCCGTAGTCGTAGCGTGGCAACCGGAGTACAAACACAGTGTTCGTGCACTGCCCCTTGCTGAAGGCAAAGCAAGGACACCGTCTGGTGCTCGTACCCACGTGCAACGGTTGACACGGTCCTGCGTGTGCCACGTGTCCATGCCCACTCGGCCAGCTGCCATCCCATGGCCCCAAACAAGTGCACCGCTGCAACATCCACCCTCGTTCCTGGCCCCTAACACCCGGGAGCTGCATACATGCACGGGCAGCGCCATGCCCAGCACTGGCACAGCGGTCGCAACCGCATGCCCCCCTTGACAATGCCATTACTGGCCACTGTGCTACCGCTGTGCCCTGCCCTGCCCTGCCCCGCCACAATCGGTGCGGTCACACCACTGCCTCCCTCCGCTTTCTCCCACCCTTGTCCTCACCAGCCGGCAACCACCGGCCAAATCGCCTTGACCACCTCAGGCCCCACCTCCGCCTGCCGGATCAGGTGCAACCCCACCTGCGCCGCCCCACCCGAGCCCGCGCCTTCCTGGCCCTCCCCCGCCCCCTCCGCGCCCTCCGCCCCCTCCGTGCCCTCCACCCACATCAGCAGCAGGTCCCCGTGGGCCGCCTCCGCCTCGTGCAGCCACCGCCTCAGCCCCGTGGCCTGCCACTCGATGGTGCCCTCGCTGTGCTGCCGGCTGCGCGGCGTGCCCCGCATGGCCACGCCGCGGAACGGCGCGGCGACGGGCGGCGGGTAGCAGTGGCGCAGCGGCACCGCCACGGGGTTGGGCTTGGCGCCGGGCTGCCCCTTGGCGCCGCAGGCGGTGGCGAAGGCCTGGTGCCTGTGGGCCATCGCACGCGTTGGGAGTGGCAACAAGGGAGGGGAGGGTTTGTGAGCAACTGGAGGGGTCTGCGGCGCGGCATGACGAGTCCAGATCAGTACCACATTTGGGCTCGAGTCCCAAGCGCTTGAGTGTACGTTTGTACCTGCGCCTGAGGCAGGGTGACGGGCTACACGACCGCTCCCAGGTACCAGCGGGCAGTGCCCTCACGGCAGGCACCCGCAACTCACACGTTGACGGCGCCGTGTCTTAGCGCCCGCTGCGGCAGCTCCACCGCCTTGATCTGCAGCGCGGCGGCCCGCAGGTAGGCGCGGATGGCGTCCACGTGCACCTGCTTGGGAGCCGCAGGGGGGCAGGGGCACAAGGGTAGGAACGCTACAGATGTACGGCGTTGGTAGCACGGCACGTCTCGTTCTTGACGGAGTGATACTGGGTGTGACGTGTGTGTAGCGCGACGGCAACAATTGATGTCAAGAAAGCGTGGGCCCTTACGCCGTGTGGCCCATCTGCCCGCCCTTCCCCCATCCACCCACCCACCCACCCACCCACCTGGTCCAGCCCCTCCGGCAGCAGGCCCAGCCGCTGCTCCAGCACCTGGGGGCTGGCCACCCTCGGCAGGCGGTCCATCCGCGGAGAGCGCAGCACGGGTGCAGCAGCCGCGGCCGACAGCGGCCGCGGCGGCAGCTCCGGCGGCGCTACGCCGGCGGCCCCGGCCTGCGTGCGCCGCTGCATGCGCTGCACCTCCGCCGCCAGGAACGTGTCGTAGTGCTTGTAGCGGCCGGACCACGCGCCCGCCCGCCCGATGAAGCTGTACAGCGCCTGGAACGCCGCCGGCTCCATGTCCCACTCGTTGATCAGCCGCACCTGCAGCGAGGGGCGGCCGTGGCCGTGCGCCGTGTCGGCCGGCACCGCCGCCAGCCACAGCAGCGTGGCGTCCGGCACCGCCCCGTTGTTGCGGACGTAGGCGCTGAGGCCGCCCAGGATGCGCTCCACGGCGCCGCCCGCCAGGGCACGCACCGCGATGTAGGCGGCGGCGGGCAGGAAGGCCTGCGGCTCGCAGCCGGCCGGGTGGATGGGCACCTGCACCTTGTCGCCGGGGGCGCTCATGGGGCGGTCGGCCAGCTCCTCGGCGAACGCGGAGGGGATGTTGACGCGCGTGGCGGTGAGCACGGTCTTGCGCACCTTGCGCACCATGACCAGCGCATCGGGGGGGAGGGGGCCGGCGGGGCGTGGAGGCGCGGGGCTGTGGGGCATCGGCGGCGACGGCGGGCTGCTGGGCGCCTTGGTCCGGGGGGTGGCTCTTGGTGCAGCTTTGCCGCGCTGCTGCTGCTGCTGCTGCTGCTGCTGCTGCTGCTGCTGCTGCTGCAGGAACTGCGCGCTGTAGTCCGCGGGAGTGCCGTACCAAGGCCCCGACGCTGCAATGCGGTCGTGCATGGCCTTGAACGCCGCCGGCCCCACGTCCTGCGCGCTGATGAGCTCCGCCTGCAGCGCGCGTGGCGGCGTGCCGGGAGCTGCCGCGTGGGCTCCGGCTCCGGGTCCGGGGGCCACGGCCGTCAGCAGCAGCAGCGTGGACTCGGCCTCGGCGCCGTTGCCGCGCAGGAAGGCGCCCAGGCCGGCCACGTAGCGGCCCACGGGTCGGCCGTCACGCAGGCGGATGGCCACGGTGCAGGAGGCGGGCAGGTGCGTGCGCGGCCTGCATCCCGCCATGTGCACGGCCACCGCCACGGAGCCTGTGTGCAGGTCCACGGCGCGGCCCGCCAGCGCCTCCGCAAAGTGCGCCGACACCACCACGCGGGAGGTGCGCAGCGTGGACCGGCCCACCGCCAACAGGAAGCAGCGGCTGCCCTCCCTGCGCGGGGGGCTGGACACAGGGAAGAGGAGGTCGTCGTCGTCGTCGTCGTGGTCGTGGTGGTGGTGGTCAACATCCCCGTCTGTGTCACCTGCAGCAGTGGCTGCTGCTCCCACGTGAGAGACGGGCGTGCGAGCAGGGAGCGGGGTGGTGGCGCCCTGCCCAGGTGGGGGCCTGAACACAGGAAAGATCAAGTCGTCATCGTCGTCGTCGTCGTCATTGGCGGCAGCTGCTGCTGCTGGTCCGACGTGAGAGGCGGGCTTGGGAGAAGGGGCCCAGGTGGCGGGGGTGTCTCCGGGCTGGGTTCTGGACGCAGGCGAGGCCAGGTCGTCGTAGTCGTCGGCAGCCGCTGATGCCACGTGGGAGGTTAGCTTGCGTGGAGGAAGCCACAGGCTACGCGGCCAGTGGCCAACGTTAGTGGGGTTGTGGAGGCGGAGGGTTGCTGCTGTGGCGACGGCGCGTGTTGGGCGCTGCTGGACCGGGCGGAGGCAAGGGGTGGTGCGCAGGCGTGCGCGCGGGGGGGCTGCCGCTGACCGAGTAGCTGCGCACCCGCGAGCGTAGCGCGACTGCAGCATCATAGTTGTAAGATATTAGTTGGGCTGGCAGGGAACACGTGGACCGCTGGGACGTATTGTAACCTTGAAGACGAAGGGCCCCGATGCCGAAAGGTTGACTGCGTGGAGCGGACAAGAACTGCTTGCGTGACGTATTTGCAAGAAGCAAGGGCACTGCCGCAATACAGCTGGCGATGTGACATCAATAGGCGTGAGAGGACACGGAAAGGCCTTGGCTGAACGGGCCCGCTTCAGTCTTCACACCAAATGGACCCGCCTATATATCCTGCGTATCCTAACAGCTCATAAGATAAATAAGTGTGTGGAACAGCTGACGTCTCGTCAGAAGTCCTTCATGCTTTCGCGGGCAAACGGTCGGACCGGTCACGCGCCACAATACGTTGAGTCACAATAGTGCAGCAGATTATCCTCTGGCAGAGTGTAAGTGTAAAGTGCAGTGTAATATGGTTCCGAGTTGCAGGCGCGAAAGCTGCACCATGCTGCCGTGCCACGTGCCAGCCAAGGCAGGCAGTCCATTCTTCTTCGTGATAAGGTTACATGGGGCTTGGATTTTGATCCTTGCACATACACGTGGGCGGATAGCACACCACACCAACCTCAGCAACCGACTTTACCGGAGACACTGAGCGACTGAGGCTCTGCCCGCAGTCAGTGTAACGAACAGGGGAGTGCTTGTCCTGGCTTGCTTGTGCAGCTACATGCGTGCAGTGCAGTGCAGTGCAGGGCCTCCGCCGTTCCGGATCAGGCTATGCTTCGCTGCACTGCCTCGTCTGCCTGTCTGTGCGCCGTGTGCGGTGACTTCACCCTACATGCCGGTGCGAACGACAGCTGCCCCCGCCCCGCCCCCCCCCTCCCCCCCCCACCTCCCGCCCCTCACGCCGCGCCCTACCCTACCCTCGTCGCTGCCCCCCCATTCCCACGCGCGTTGC
>VFQN01007754.1_pt1 | contig 11338 bp, 19 predicted proteins | sample 3512371 | NCBI WGS metagenome assembly VFQN01 (sample SAMN10412370, study PRJNA504923) | tailings metagenome | isolation source: Replicate 2 from Balatoc abandoned mine | place: Philippines: Itogon, Benguet | collected 2017-08-28
GGGGGGGGGGGGGGGGGGGAGGGGGGGGGGGGGGGGGGGGGGGGGGTGGGGGGGGAGGGAGGGGGGGGGGGGGGGCAGCCGCACAGGGGTGTGGGTAGGCAAAAGTACCGTTTGAAGGGCCCCCCAGACGCCCCACCGGCCCCACCTGCACCCGGCGCCGGTGCGCGGCTGGCAGCACCGGCCCTGCTTTCAGGCACGCATGACCAGCTCGTGCAGCCCCACACACACCGGCCCCCTCCCCACCTGCAGCAGGTGCAGGATGCCCGCGCGGCGCACCAGCAGGGCGCTTTCCCCCCCACGCCACACTGTAACACACTCCACGCTAATACACGCCCACCTGCAGCAGGTGCAGGATGCCCGGCTCCGGGTAGCACTTGACGGCGTAGAAGGGCACCACGCGGGGCATGGCGGCGCGCCAGGCCTGGGGGGGTGCACACGTGGACAGGGGAGAGGCGGGGTGTGGCGGATTTCATGTGGTAGTGTGGGAGCACCAGGAGGTACCGTACGAGTTGCGACTTCCTGTACATGGGCAGCACGTTGCCCATGTTGACGATGTGCAGCAACCGCCAGCAGACGTGTGCTACATACCGGTAGAACTCAAGTGCACAGGTTGATTTGTGTGTTTTGCCATCCACCTTGTACATGCGCAGCACGTTGCCCAGGTCCACGATGTACAGCGACTCCTCCAGGCCGTCCCGCAGGATGTGGCGCACTGCCACCTCGTGGATGCCCTTGGGCCCGCCTGGGGGCGAAAGGGGCGGGGCAATGCAGGTTGATATACCGGTATACGAACACGCCAAACATAAGTCCCATACGGTAGTGTGCAAAAGGCTGCACAGGCACCTCGTGGATGCCCTTGGGGCCGCCTGGGGGCAGCGGACCGAGGGCGAGAACGCGATGACGTGGCGTAAGGTCAGTGTCGTAACCATGCCAGTCTGGCTGCTAGAAAGCACGAGGCATGAGGTTGAAGGCGGCGCGGAATGGGCACCCCGCCTGGGCCACCTCCCTCGGCTGTCGACCCGCACCCTTGAACTGGGCCCTCAGGCTGCATGCCTTCCGGCCTCATCCCTTGCTGCGCACAGCCGCGCAAGCCAACGTCGAAACTGCCACCCGAGCCACAGGGTCGGCCCCCAGCGGCCCGCCCTGCTTGCATCGCCGTGGGGGCGGTCACAGCCGAGGATGCTTCCTGGTTCCCCGTGCTGGTTCCCCGTACAATTGACAGGGTATGCTGTACCCCAGGTCCTAGCAGCTGGTCCTAACCCTCTGCAACCGCCTGGTCATGGTCATGGACATGGCACACAGGGAGTGATCACAGAAGCCGCAGGCCGCACACGCTGTGCTGGACCCTCTCTTCCCTCTGACTGCGCTAGACCTACTCCACGTTCGTGCTGGCCTACGATACCGTGTCACCCACATCCCTCGCACAACGGTGTCGACGTGGCCCCGGGCCCGGCCCCTCCCCACGCACCTTGTCTGGGACGCAGGGCCACGGCCTCTTCCCCGTCTGCGTCAGGCCCCAGCACGCTGCTCCCCGACCTTACACCGTCCCACCTCCAGCTAACCCACACCACCCAAGCCCCATCCACCCCACGCCCGTACACCCAACGCCCACCCGCCTGACCCACATCGCAATGCCCCACGTCCACCTGATCCATATCCTGCCGACCTACACCCCGCACTTGCCAACCCAACACTCCAACCACTTGCTTCTTTCAGTCCTGCTGCGGTAACCCACCGTTGGCGATGGGCTCCGCCTTGGTGTCAATCAGCACCTGCGCCACCGCCGCCTTCCCGGTCACGCGGTACTGCCAGCTGCGCAGCAGCGCCGCGGAAGGGGCGGCCGCGGCGGAGCCGTTGGGGCAGTTGCCGTTACCGTTACCGTTGGCGGTTGCGTCCAGGGGCGCCAGGGCGTCCGGGTCCATCTTGAGGTCCAGCAGGGGGTGGCTGGACGAGGCGCGGCCGAACTGCGGTTGTTACATGGGGTACATTGCATGCAGCAGGGTAATGGTTAGGGGACGGTCAAAGAGGGAGGCCGGGCCGGCTGGAGCTGGTTTGCGGGGAGGTGTTTGGGCCAAGGGGGGACGAACATAGCAGGTGGGAAATAAGAATTCAGACGAGTTGTATATGTCAGTTGTTGAGCACTTAATGCGGGGGAGGGGCAGGGGGGTGCACGGGGGCAGAGGAGGCCACCGTTCGGGTGTGGCGGGTATGCGGGGGGCAGGAGAGCGTCTTGAGGCCGGGAGAGCGTCGCCAGCCCCCGCAACCACGCAGCAGGGATAGGCGTGTAAACAGCGCGTGCAAGACATCTTCTTTATAAGATACACGGTTGCCGCATCGGTGCTTCTTTTGGGCGAGGGCCCGACTGCGGTGTTGCAGCGTGTGGGCGTGCCCCATGTCCAAAGTCGCGCAGCCCTGGTGCTCATACAGCCCGGCATAACCGTGATAAGCAGGAGACATGACAAGCTTACGCTGTTCCTGCCGAGCTCCAGGCTCTTCCTCGCTCCCGCGGTGAGAACAGCGCCGTTCGTGTGCGCCTCGCCAACCTGCCCCTGGCCCTCGGCACCGGTGCCAGGCGGAGCGGGGCTAATTACTTCGACTGTAGTCATCTTTGGTAGGAGTTGAGTACAGGCGTGTATGCTGTTTGCCTATGGTGCAATTTAGGTACTTGGGGTCGCTACTACTCGCACGGTTGTACCTTACTTTGGTCGCGAACAGGAAGTACCTAACAAGATACAATTTAGGATACTGGAAGGCGGTCAAAGGCTTCGGTGTTTGCCTTGGGCAGGACGGCAGCTAGATATCGCAGCAGCTAACGTCGCTCACTGCCGTCGATGCACCAAAGGCGTATTGCCTTGGTTGTGCAACACAGCGTGCTTCAGTCCCTATGCCGAAACGGCGTTGATTCCGCACATGGACGGCACCAACCTCACGTGCCCATGCGGGCCTCCTCGTCTGCAACATCCCAGCCGTCAACCACCTCATAGCTCATTAGCCACCTTGTCGTTGTCAGGCCAAGCAATGTAAGATATGCCACGAAACACCACTACACCATATCTAATGTTTTAGCGCTCCTGCCCAGCCCTGAGCGCAGCCGTGCGGAATGCCGACCTGAACCTCCCTTGCAAAGGAATCACGCACGGTAGGGTGATCTCCCCTGTGTGCAGCTGGCTGGCGCCAGCAGGGACCATGCCAACGACTTCCTCCCAGTCCGCACAGCCATGTTACCGCTACACCGGATTGGCACCAAAGCAGTCGCCTCAGCGCGCCAACTGATGCAGTTCAAAGCAGTTCAAAGCTCTCCCCACCGGTTTGCACCGCCAATCCGCGCCGCGTGGACACCCAAAGCAGCTGTAGCAGTGCGCCGACGGTTGCTCTGCACAGACTCTCCAGCTGTTCAACAGGGGGATCCGTGTCAACTGCCGTAATCAACCATGCAAGCTTCCAATATGCTACGCACAGTTCACTTGCACTCTGCCCCACGAAACCGAGGCTGTTGGTATCGCTCCTCACAGGTCGTCGGGCTACACACTCGCTTCTGTCGAACAGCCGTACCCAGCAGTGCACAGGTCGTTCGCCCCCTGTCTTACTCATGCGTCACTCGTCCTCCAGGTCCTCCAGCTCACAGCGCAGGTCCTCTGCAGCGGGCAGCGGGGGCAGCCACCACGCACATGGGGCAGAGGAAGGGGCGTCAGTACGACAGACGGTGCAATGGACAGGGCAAGCACCCGACAGCTCCCGGCCTAAAGCCGCCGGTGGCCGGCGTAAGGTTTGAACCTCCCATATCAGTTCGGACGTTGTGGGAGGGCCGAGCTGCCTAGGGCCCCCCGTGCCATGCAGTGGCCGTGGCAGCACCTGCGCCCCTGCACACACACTGGGCGCACGCCACTAGCTTCGCCCTCTAGTAGCACGCGCCTGTTGATTTGCTAATTTGTCCACACAACTGCATCGCTACACACTGGGCGCAGCCGCACGCGCCACGCCTTCCCTGCTGCTTCTGTGCAGCCAGACAACTGAACATAACCAGCCCAGCCATGTCTCCGCTTGCCATTTAGCCTGCCACATGATACTGTCATACACCCACGCTCAGCCTCCGCGCCTCACCGATAGCGCCGTTGATGGTGCGCACCCGTACATCCAGCTCCTGCGTGTCACAAAGCAGGGCAACGTCGTGATGCAAGTCCACATAGCAGGGCAACGTCTCAGGTGTAAAGGCAAAACATGGGAGGAGACAAAAGCCTGGCTGGGCAGAGCACATGCCTCATATGGAATGCAGGAATAACCCGACATCTGCGTTGCTCATGCGGTGTAGACGCGTTAAGCACACGGTCTCCTCCGTATCATTGGACAGAGCGCTAGGCAAGGCTTGGTACAGCTGACACATGGCAACGGGCGGCATGGGCAACGTGTCGCGAGCATGAAGGGCAGCAGCATGTGCAAGGGTAGCTACTAGCTGGGGGCAGGCGGTCTTGCACGGTGCGCCGCAATCCCCATCGGCTTCCCATCGTGACCACTTCCACTGGTTTGCAGTCCTTTCATTTTGCCGTAAGCGGTCACCCACCTGCATGGCCTCGCGTACCGCCGCCCGCCACTCCCGCCGCGTGGGCTCCGGCGGCCCTCCGCCAGCACCGCCGCAGCCGCACCCGCCGCCGCCGCCGCCATGCGCCGCCCCGTTCGGCTGAGGCCCCTCTGCCTCCACACGCGCCCCTTGCTCGCCGCCGTTGCAGCCGCGCCCTCCCTCGCCCATAACCTCACCCTCGCCCAACCCCGCATGCTCCTGGTGCCCGTTCTCGCTGCCGTGTGCGGTTGGGTGCTCGTGCTGGTGCTGGTGCTCCTGGTGGTGGTGGTGGTGGTGCGCATCGCTGGCCGCCCCCCTGTAGTGCGGGTCCAGCAGCGCCAGCGCCTCCTCCTCGTCCAGGCCCCCGTCGCCCTCCCCCTCCTCGCCGCCCGCGCCTCCATGGCCCCCGGCCCCGCCCTGCTGCTGCTGCTGCCAGCTGAAGGTGCGGAAGGCGTGCGCCTGCCGCAGCGCCTGCAGCGTCAACGTCAGCCGGAGCTTGTCGCGCTCGGCCTCCTGTGGAGCGGATTAGGTGTGGCGACGCGCGCATACTCAGGGCTGCATGTAAGGGAAAGGAAGCGTTAGGTCACAACCCCACTGAATCACCTAGTGCCTCACACTCACAACTCCAGCCCCCCACGGTGCGAGGCGTAGCGGCCGCAGTGACCATAGCGAGAATCATGTACACTGTCCGCCCTATGGCGCCGATACTGGCACTTGAAATAAACCTCGAAGTACGCATGGTCTGGAGGCGAGCACTCGGGAGCTGTGCAGCCCACAGCATACGGTACGGCAGCTGCTCTCGGCCACTCGGTGCCAGGCGCCTGCTCCAACACCGTAGTTGCCTGGCCGTTGGCGGGCGACGCCGCATGGGCATTTCAACCCGTCTAAAACAAAGCCGTGCCGTGGGTCGGACGGAACTTGGTCTTGGCCGCATGGCCATGGACCCCTGCCGTCTGCCACCTGCGCCGCACCGCACCGCGCCCTCCTACCCCACTTCCTTTCACTGCCGCTCCCTAAGGCGCCATGGCCCACCCGCTACACCACCTGTTTGCAGGCGCATAGCCCAGCACACAACCCCGTCCCGCCCGCTGCCCACCTGCACGGTCCGCAGCACGGCGGCCAGGTCTCCGCGGTCCGCCTCACGCAGCCGGCCCTGCGCGTGTGGACGAGGAGGGGTAGACGTGAGCCGCGAGGAAACCGTGCTTTGAGGACTTGGAAGGGTTACCCAAGGAAGGGACAAGTTTTACGGGTACGGAAACCCTGATGATGGAAGCGTCGGGGGCTGGGGTGAGGTGGCACTGCGCCGGAGTACGCACGTGGCAGGCCGGTAAGCTGGACCGGCACGCGGGACCCAGTGCCCACCCGCCCAACCGTGCAACCGCGCTACAGCACGCCACTTGCTTGTGCACAAGCCGAGCTCCCCCACGCAGGCTCCCTGCAGCCCGCTCCGTGCATGCATGCACACCTCCGTCTCACCCCGCCACCCCTGAACTCCTTTCCACGCCCCGCCCCTGCCCCCCATCTGCAATGCATCACAGAGCCCTGCTCGGGGGCGCCCTGCCGTTGGTCGGTCGACACTGCCCTATCCTGACTTCCTACCGCTTCCAGACCATTGCCCCCCACTGCCCGCACGTGCCTCCAGAGCAATGACGTCCTGCGAGGCGGCGGCGAAGGCGGCCGTGAGGCCCCCCATCAGCGCACGGTAGGCTGGCTCGTTCCTGAAGGGGAGGGAAGGAGGGGAAAGAGGCAAGGAGGCAGCAGGGGGGTCATTCCCGAGGTGCGCAGGGCATAGCGAGAAGGAGGGAGATGCAAGGATTGCACAGCGGGGCCCATGGGCGCGGGGCATCGGTGCGACGGGCCCGGCGAAGCTGAACCATGGTATTAGGCTACAGTCGTCCCACGCCCCTGCTCTTGGCCCCCACCCCACTTCCCACCCCCCTCACTTGGTCTGCAGAAAGGCCGCGAACCCCGTCCCGAAGGCGCTGTACAGCTGCGCCCGCCACACCTGCACCCCCAGGAAGGACCGCACCAGGGCGGAGGGGGGCGCGTCAGGGCCCGGGGCCGGGGGGCGGGGGGCGGCGGCTGCGGCCGAGGCGGCGGCAGCGACGGTGGTGGGGGCTGTCATGGCTGGACGGCTGTGGCTTGCGGCTGTCCGCTGTGCTGCCTGGTTTGGCTGTGGCTTAGCCGATCTGGCCGGGCAGCTTTTCGTTTGCGGGTTCCTGGGTGGAAAGGGGGGGGGGGGGGAGCATGGGTACAGGCACGCGGCACAGGGTCGGGGCCATGTTGGTTAGGTAATAGCAGCGGTGCGTCTGTGCTGGACAGGGCGGGTTGCAGGAAAAGTCGCTGATGCATGGGCCTGAGGGAACGAAGACCAGCAGTCCCTGTGTGCTTCCCATGCACAGCCCAGTGCACAGCCCGTGGTGCTCCTAGCCTGCTTACCCGCCCTCCACCCGTTCCTCCACCTGTTACCCTTTCCTCCTTGCGCCGTGTGGCCAAACGTGGGCACTGCCCCCTCACGCACATACGCATCCCTTTGTCAGGCACGCTAGGAGAAGGTGCACGCTGGGTCAACTCACAAAGGTGATGTCGTCTGCGTACTTCTTCAAGGCCGTGCGGAGGTCGTCCACGTACGCCGGGTTGATGAGCAAGGTCGTTTCGTCTAGATCTGAAATGATGAACTCCTTACGTCTGCGCCCAGTGCCAAGGAAGTGAGTGCTTCAGGTTGGGTTCCCTGTAAGCGCGACAGACGGAGGCATTGGTGAGAGGACGCACCCCTCCGCCTTGTACACGCTGTTCAGATGCACGATGTATACTTTGGTTGGAATATCACTGTGAGTCAAAAGTGGGTTCTCGCTTGTCAGTATGTAGGCTTGGATGCGCAGCTGTTTTCCCTTGCTGCCGACGAAAGCCTCACCACCGCAATAGCATGCCCTTTTTAGCTGAGACCATGGACGCAGATGGATTAGCTGGAAGCAGTACCGCTGGGGAATTATGCATGCCGAGGTCCTGGGCCCTCACGTAAGCCTGGGGCATTCGGCGGTCCGGCAGGTACGGAGAGGCATGGCGCATGCTGCCCCGGCCAGCCCTCTGGGGCTCCCGTGCCCAAGTGAAACCACCCTCATGCTGGCGTCTTCAGGTGCAAATTCCGTGCATGTGCTGGTAACGCACATATAGGGGCACAACATATCGCACAAGCATTCCGTCTTGAACGCAGCGCTGCGCAGAGCCAATAGGAGCACCCTGGCACGCTGGTGCCCTCTTGCCAGTCAGCGCCGAGAAAGCAGCACGTAGCACTCGGTCCTGCGCCTTACACTGTATCATAGCCTCGTATGATGTTATGAAGCCGACACACGTTGCCGACACGTGTCAACACGTGCCTTCTGCACAAAGGCCTCCTGCGGTCGGCAACCACTGACAAGATTCAACGACTGCCACAGGCTGTGGCATAAAGCGGCAGCATACAGACCACAGCTGTTAACAATTAGGCCCCCCGTGGCCCATCCTGGACACGACTGTACAACCTATTTGTAGCATACCGGTATCCTCAGCGCCCCTCGCCAATCACACGACTTCTCTCACCACTATCGCCCTTGTTCCTCCCTACTCTCGCCTTCATGCCGTATCCTGCACAGCATCCTACCACACAGCCACACTCACACACACAGCACCAAGGCCTCACCAGCTACGCACTACACCCTGCTCGTCGCCTTACCACCTTGTCGCATCGCCAAAGCCACGGTCATGCAGCTTGGCGTGCGCCGCTTCCCATAAACTCCACCTTGCCCGCCCTGGCGCAAGCACCGCGTGAATACGAAGCACCAGCCCCTGGTCCGCCGGTGCCAAGGCTGATGGGAGGGGTGTGGCAATAGGATCTATCAGGTGATGGCGCAGAAAGCAAGGGGCACAGACACGTGGACGCCATCCATAACGGCGGGGGAGCGCGGAGTTAGGCCCAAAGAGATACCCGTTCGCAGCATTTGATGCAGTTCGTTGGGTTTGCCCACCAGGCCCCCGCCACGCCCGCGGTCCCCTACGACCCCTACCCGCCAACCCACCGCCGCCCACTTACCCTAGCCGGTGCGCTCGCGGCCTTCAAACCGTCCCGCCCATCAGCGCCGCTGCTCCCCGCCGCGCCGCAGCACCTGGGCCACGCTGCGGCCCCCCGGCACCCGTCCCCCGCCGCCTTGTGGCCCGCCGCAGTCGGGAGGCGCAAGCGAGCCGGCAGTGCAACCCCCGCCGTCCGCGTCCGTGCTGTAAGGCATGGAGGGTGAGGGGGCGGCAGCGGGTTGGGCAAGCAGTGCAGCAGGAGCACGAGCAGGAGGGGGCTTCGCATGCCGGCGCATGGCGGTAGCGTGGCAGGCAAGGGGCAGAGACACGCGGATGCCATACCCCCGGCGGCCCCAAAGGCATAGCCGTACGCTGCAGCAGGTTGGGTTTGCCCATAACGCCCCCGCCCTCCCTTGTCTGCAGCGCACCCGCGGTCCCCTACGACGCCCCTCCCCCTTCCCCGTTCACCGCCACCCACTCACCATTGCCGGTGCGCTCGCGGCTGAAGCTGCCCTCGGCGGAAACGCGGTTGCCCAGACCACAGTAGCTGGTTCGCATGCGCTCGTGACCTTCTGAAGTGCTATCATGCTCCTGAACGTACAATGTGCCACCGTCTGCAGAGCGCTGCCGGCTGGAACATAATTGACGGAAGACCCCTTCGGACCCCCACCACCCATACAGCCCCAGCAGCCTCCCCAGCGGCCTCCCAAGCAGCAACACCAGCCCCGCCGTCCGCACCACCGGGGCATCTGCCCACGTCCAACCCTTGCCCCGAGCCCACCGTCACCGCCACCACGCAAACCCAAGCCCTAGCCGACATACCAAGCGCCCCCCCCCCCCCGCAGACGCCACATCAGAGCCCTGCACACCGTTCCTAACGTTGCTGTAACCCCATGGAGCCCCCGCCCCGCCGCAGCGCCCCCACCCCCCCGGCACTGGCGTTCAGGCGGCTTTGTCAACAGACCCGAGCCCATCTTCCCAGCACCCGTCCTCCGCCGCCCCTTCCACAGCAGCAGCTACCCCGTGCCGCAAGGGCGGTCCCTCTCCCCTCGCCGTCATAGACGTGCTGCCCTCCAACGCCACCACCAGCGCCAACAACACTACTAGCAACAGCAGGGTTACCCACAGGCTCTCAGTCTCCAGCACAAGCGCCGCCGCGCACCACCCCTTCCGCACTGGTGACGGCAGCAACTACCCCGTCCATCACGCCTCTGTGCTCACGCACAGGCGAGCTCCTCCTGCATGCACAGCAATGCACCGGTGCCATACACAAGTAAGAGATTGACGTGATGTTGCGCCAAGCAATCCGTGCCACACTGTGCACCACAAGCTCCCCTGACTGCTACATGGTTATCTCCTCCTCTTTAGTGTCAAACGCTGTGACCATCAGCTGTGCATGTGGCGGGTGGGGAATGCGCGGCGGCACGGCTGCTCGTTCTGGGGCTGCTCCTCTGGGGCTGCCAGCAGCGCCGCCCCTGCTTCCCCCAACCTCCACGTGCACACACGTAATAACCGCTCCTCTGACTACCGTACCCCAAGTGCCATAACATACACAACTTCATGCTGCGATTTCACCATACCCCATTTCACTGAAGTGCTCATGGGGACTACAATTGATGCCTCTCCAAACAGCAAGTGCCAAACAGCAAGTGCCTCCCGACCCAACCGCAACCCTGTCCGCCCTACCATCACCCCTATCTTCAGCGACAGCTGCTCGTACTCGATGGAGCGTAGATTACAGCGGCAGCTCATCCCATGCCAAGGCCTCCTCGATGGGAACCCACTCGACGTTGTCCAGCGGCACGAGCTTCAGCTGCACCTCACGCGACGAGTGCAGCTTCTCGTTTTGCAGGTTCAGCTCCGACAGCCGATCCTTGAGCCTCCTCTCCCGGTCATCCTGCTTTTGGCACAAACGGGTGCGGCCAAGTTCGGAACTCTTCACACTGCGGATAATTGCGGTCACACACTTCCAAGCCATCCTCCTCATCGGTCGTCCGTCCCATCTGTCGCCCATCGTCGCGTGTTTTGGTGGCAGGAAAAGTCCCACGTCACACCTGACACCACACCTGACACCACCACCTGACACCATATCACATTTCAGCCCTGCCTTTCCGTCCGAATCCTCGGAGCTTCGACATACTTTCTCATCAAAACCCTTCCTTGCAGTTTCGGAGGCCTTCAGCACGTGTCGCGCACGCACGGAAGACCCTTGCCCCTCACTTGCCTTGAACAGCCCCTCCCTGCCGTTGTCCCGCTCGTACTGCACGAAGAACGATGCGTTGCTCACGAACTCATCCGTGGCCTCCTCAGGAGATTCGCCCGTCCCAAGCACCCGGACCTCAGCGCTGACAGCGAGGAAGCGGCCGGAATCGCGCTTGATGATCTCAACATGAACACAAGGTGTATTGTCCTGCAGATGACGGTTGGCACGAACTGTGCACGTCAGCAAAGGAGAAGGCCACGGAACGAGCCGCGGAAGGCCGCGCAAGCCGCGCCAAGGAAGCAGGCCGCGTCCCCGGCCGCAGCTTAAGCGAATCGTTCCGGTTGTAGACCTACCGCGGAGCCGCTTGACGCGGTAGCGGACGCGCTATGCGGTCGACTCATCCTTGCTGGCGACGTGCTGGAGTTGGCACAGCCCCAAGCGCACCTAACGTGGCTCTTTTTTTTTTTTTTTTTTTTTCGTGAGAAGGTTACAGGGGCTAGGAATTCGGTGCTTGGCAAGCACTTGTGGGCGGA
>VFQN01007756.1_pt1 | contig 11336 bp, 9 predicted proteins | sample 3512371 | NCBI WGS metagenome assembly VFQN01 (sample SAMN10412370, study PRJNA504923) | tailings metagenome | isolation source: Replicate 2 from Balatoc abandoned mine | place: Philippines: Itogon, Benguet | collected 2017-08-28
GTCTTCGAGATGTCCGACAAGGGCCTTCGCGAAGTCTCAAACCCGTCGGAACTCTTCCTCGGCGAGCGCAATGCGAAATCGCCGGGCGCGGCGGTCTTTGCCGGCATGGAGGGCACGCGGCCAGTGCTGGTCGAGGTGCAGGCCCTCGTCGCCCCCACCTCGCTCGGCACGCCGCGCCGTGCGGTCGTCGGCTGGGATTCGGCGCGGCTTTCGATGATCCTCGCCGTGCTGGAGGCCCATTGCGGCGTGCGCCTCGGTCAACACGACGTCTACCTCAATGTGGCGGGCGGCTACCGTATCTCGGAACCGGCTGCAGACCTTGCGGTCGCCTCGGCGCTCGTTTCGTCGCTTGCCGGTCTTGCCCTTCCTGCCGATTGCGTCTATTTCGGCGAAGTCAGCCTGTCGGGCGCAATCCGCCCGGTGGCGCACACCGCCCAGCGCCTCAAGGAGGCGGAAAAGCTGGGTTTTTCGCAGGCCGTCCTGCCCGCCGGTTCCGCCGATCTGCCCAAGGGCAATGGCGGCCGCTGGAGCGAGATCGACAGCCTGCCGGATCTGGTGGCGCGCATTGCCGGTTCGAAGAGCGCCCTGAAGCGGGAAGACGAGGACGTTTGACGCCCTCCGGCAAACGGCAATGGCCTGTGGGAAACATCGGTCGCCGGCGTGCCGAACTGAGACGGCGAAGACGCCTTCCGCTAAGGTGCCCCCGCTTGAACGAGGCGGGGCCCGGCGACATTTCGGGTTTGGAGTAGGACGAACATGCCCATCACAATTCTCGACGGTATCGTCATCGGCGTCGCGCTGTTCTCCGCCGTACTGGCGATGGTGCGCGGTTTTTCGCGTGAGGTGCTCTCCGTCGCCAGCTGGGTGGGTGCCGCGGCAGCCGCCTACTTCCTCTATCCGGTCCTCGTGCCCTATGCGAAGGACTATACGACGAGCGATACGGTCGCCATGGTCGGCTCGGCTGCTGCCGTCTTCCTCGTCGCGCTCATCGTGATCTCCTTCATCACCATGCGCATGGCCGATTTCATCATCGACAGCCGCATCGGCGCGCTGGACCGTACGCTTGGCTTCCTGTTCGGTGCAGCGCGCGGCATCCTGCTCGTCGTCGTCGCCATGCTGTTCTTCAACTGGCTGGTCGCGCCGCAGCAGCAGCCGTCCTGGGTCACCACGGCAAAATCCAAGCCGCTGCTCGACAATCTCGGCTCGCGCCTCGTGGCACTCCTGCCGGAAGATGCCGACGCGACGATCCTCGACCGCCTGCGCGGCAAATCCGCCGAAGGCGCGCCCACCGAAGGCGGCACGGAGGATCCGGATGGCGCCTCCGGCGGCACGAACCAGGCGCCCGCCGAAGAGACGCCCGCCACAAACGGATAAATCGATCAGGGGAGCTGATACTCGCGAGAAATGGCGAAGGCAGGCTCCCCGATTTTTTGGTAGGATAGACCATCAGCCACTGACGCTTCCGGGCCTCGGTGGCAAATGCTTTCGGCAATACCCATATGGGCCTTGCCGAATGACCCAGAACCCCGTGCAACCTCTTACGGTCCCGAGCAAAGGCTTGCAGCAATGAGCGACTTCCAGTTCCCCGGCCGCCACGACGACGATCTCGATGGCGACACGCTTCACGAAGAGTGCGGCGTCTTCGGCATTCTCGGTCATCCGGAAGCCGCAACGCTGACGGCGCTCGGCCTGCACGCGCTCCAGCACCGCGGCCAGGAAGCCGCCGGTATCGTCTCCTTCGACGGCAAGCAGTTCCATACGGAAAAGCATATGGGCCTCGTCGGCGACCACTATACGAACCCGGTAACGCTCGCCAAGCTGCCCGGCAACATGGCGATCGGCCACACGCGCTACTCCACGACGGGAGAAGTGGCGCTGCGCAATGTGCAGCCGCTCTTTGCGGAACTGGAAGTCGGCGGCATCGCCGTCGCCCATAACGGCAACTTCACCAACGGCCTGACGCTGCGCCGGCAGATCATCGCGGGCGGCGCCATCTGTCAGTCGACATCGGACACGGAAGTGGTGCTCCACCTCATCGCCCGCTCGCGCTACACCTCCACGACCGACCGCTTCATCGATGCGATCCGCCAGATGGAAGGCGGCTACTCGATGCTCGGCATCACCCGCACCAAGCTGATCGCCGCGCGCGACCCCACGGGCATCCGTCCGCTCGTCATGGGCGAGCTCGACGGCAAGCCGATCTTCTGCTCGGAAACCTGCGCGCTCGACATCATCGGCGCGAAGTACATCCGCGACGTCGAGAACGGCGAGATCATCGTTTGCGAAATCCAGCCGGACGGCTCGATCACCATCGAGGCGAAGAAATCGGGCAATCCGCAGCCGGAACGCCTCTGCCTCTTCGAATACGTCTATTTCGCCCGCCCCGATTCCGTTGTCGGTGGCCGTTCGGTCTATGTCGCACGCAAGAACATGGGCATGAACCTTGCCAAGGAACACCCGGTCGAGGGCGACGTCGTCGTTCCCGTCCCGGATGGCGGCACGCCCGCGGCACTCGGCTACGCGCAGGAAAGCGGCATCCCGTTCGAATACGGCATCATCCGCAACCACTATGTCGGCCGCACCTTCATCGAGCCGACACAGCAGATCCGTGCCTTCGGCGTGAAGCTGAAGCATTCCGCCAACCGCGCGATGATCGCCGGCAAGCGCGTCATCCTCGTCGACGATTCGATCGTGCGCGGCACGACGTCGTTGAAGATCGTGCAGATGATCCGCGATGCAGGCGCCAAGGAAGTGCATATCCGCGTCGCCAGCCCGATGATCTTCTACCCCGACTTCTACGGCATCGACACGCCCGACCGGGACAAGCTGCTCGCCAACCAGTACAACGACGTCAAGGCGATGGCGAAGTATATCGGGGCGGATTCGCTGGAGTTCCTCTCCATCGACGGGCTCTACCGCGCCGTCGGCGGCGAGGACCGCAACCCGGCCCGCCCGCAGTTCACCGACCATTACTTCACCGGCGACTATCCGACGCGCCTCCTTGACAAGGAAGGCGAGACGATGGGACGGAAGGTCTCGGTAATGGCAAGCAACGGATAATCGAAGATAGTATGAGCATCGACCTGAAAGGCCGCCTCGCGCTGGTCACCGGCGCGTCGCGCGGTATCGGCTATTTCACCGCCCTCGAACTCGCAAAGGCCGGCGCGCATGTCATCGCCTGCGCCCGCACGATCGGTGGCCTCGAAGAACTGGACGATGCCATCAAGGCCGCCGGCGGCGCGGCAACGCTGGTGCCCTTCGACCTCGCCGACATGCCGGCGATCGACAAGCTCGGCGGCTCGATCTTCGAGCGCTGGGGCAAGCTGGACATTCTCGTCGCGAACGCCGGCGTGCTCGGCACGATCTCGCCGATCGGCCATATCGAAGCGAAGGTGTTCGACAAGGTGATGGCGATCAACGTCACCGCCACCTGGCGGCTGATCCGCTCGCTTGAGCCGCTGCTCCTGAAATCGGATGCCGGCCGCGCCGTCATCCTCTCGTCCAGCGCCGCACACAAATGCAAGCCCTTCTGGGGCCCCTACTCGGCCTCCAAGGCCGCTGTGGAGGCGCTGGCGCGCACCTGGGCCGGCGAGACGCAGCGCACCGCCCTGCGCATCACCTCGCTCGACCCCGGCGCCACCCGCACCGCCATGCGCGCACAGGCCATCCCCGGCGAGGACCCTTCGACCCTGCAGCATCCCTCGGAGGTCGCCAAGGTCATCCTGTCGCTGGTGGCGCCGGATTTTGCGGAGACGGGCAAGCTCTTCGACATGCGCCAGGGGCGGCTGCTGGATTATCGCCTGCCGGAGTGATCCCAGGAAGTTGCCCCTCATCCGGCCTGTCGGCCACCTTCTCCCCGCAAGCGGGGAGAAGGGATATGCCGCACCGTTTCCTCAGACAATGCCCCTTTGCGGGGCAAGTCCCCTCTCCCCGTTTACGGGGAGGGGGTTAGGGTGAGGGGCAGTCACAGCAGAACCCGGCAGTACGCGCCGAAGTTTCCTACTCCCCCACCACCGTCTTCACCACCACCGAAAGCCCCGGTGCGAGGCGCTTCGCCATGTCCTGCCCCTGGTCGATGCTGATGCGCACGGGCACGCGTTGGGCGATCTTTGTAAAATTGCCGGTGGCGTTGTCGGGCTTGATCACGCTGAACTCCGAGCCGGCGGCAGGCGAGAAGCGCTCGACATGGCCGGTCAGCGTCGCGTGCTTCAGCGCATCTACGCTGACCTCGACCTTCTGGCCGGGCTGGATATAGGCGAGCTGGGTTTCCTTGAAATTCGCGATGACCCAGGTGTCATGCGGCACGACGGCCATCAGCTGTGTGCCGGCGGCGACATACTGGCCGAGCTTGACGCCCACCTCGCCCACGGCACCGTCACGCGGGGCGGTGATGACGGTGTTGGAAAGATCGATCCTGGCGAGCTCCACCGAGGCCTCCGCACCCGCCACCGCGGCGCGCAGGGAATCACGGCCGACGATGATCGTCTGCAGGTCCTGCCGGGAGACTTCAAGATTCGCCTGCGCCTGCGCAATGGAGGCTTCCGCCTGGTCGAGCGTGGTGCGGCTCTGCTCGCGATCGCTCTGGGTGGCGATGCCCTTGTTCGACAGCTCCTCGATGCGGTTCCAGTTCTCCTCCGCCCGGCGCTTGGCGTAGGTCGCGCTGTCGAGCGCCGCCTCGCTGGCGCCGATGCGCGCCTTGGCGGCGTTCTCCTGCTGCTCGGAATTGGCGAGCGCCGCCTTCTGGCTGGCGAGCGTGGCATTGGCCTGCTCGACCTTCTGGCGGAAGATGCGGTCGTCGAGCCGGGCGAGCACCGCACCGGCCTTGACCGTCTCGTAGTCCTTCACGGACACCTCGGTGACGTAGCCGGCGAGCTGCGGGCTGATCAGCGTCACGTAGCCGCGCACATAGGCGTTGTCCGTCGTCTGGACGTCGCTGGCAAAGGGCGGCAGCTGCCAGGCGTAGAGCACCGCGGCGATGCCGGTCACGCCGAGGACGAGGGCAAGCGCCGTGGCGGTATTGCGGATGTAAGTCTTCATTTCGGTCAACCTTCAACGGCCGCCGACTCGCCATTGCGAGCGCTGGCCTCTCTGATACGGATGTAGAGCATGTGGATGGCGAGCGCCGCGGCGGCGCCGACGGCAAGCAGCGCGATGACGAGGAAGGCATCGTTGTGGGCGAGCACATTGGCCTCCCGCGTCACCTGCTGGCCGAGCAGCGCGACGCCCTCTGCCTTCAGCACGGCCGGATCGATGATCGTGCGGCCATAGGCGGCGGAAAGCTGCGCCACGCGGCCGGCAACGAGCGGATCGGCAAGCGTCATCGCCTCGGCGAGGATGTTCGAGTGGAACTTCTCGCGCAGCGTGATGAAGGAGCCGAACAGCGCCGAGCCGGCAAGGCCGCCGAGGCTCTGCGTGACCAGGAAGACGACGATGAAGCTGAGGATGTATTGCGGCCCCTTGCGCAGCGCCAGCGTGAAACCGGAAGCAATGGCCGGCGGCAGGAACAGGCTGCCGCCGGCGGCGATCATCGCCTGGCTGACATACATCTGCTCCGGCCGCGTCAGGTTCGTCGCCCGGCTGTCGAGAAAGGCGCCGACGCCGATCAAAAGCAGCGCCACCATGTGGATACCCGGCTCCCGGCCGGGCTTCAGGATGGCCGCACAGAGAAGGCCGCCCGCGGCGGTGGCGAGCGCCACCATGCCGTAGAGCCCGGCCAGCTGATCGTTCTGCAGACCGGTGATCTGGAAGAAATTGCCGGCGACGGCGGTCTGTTCGGCCAGTATCAGCCGGAACAGCACCAGCACGGCGGCAAAGTGCAGCATCTCGCGACTGAACAGCCAGCGCAGGTCGATCAACGGCCTTTCACGGTTAAGCTCGATGACGGCGGCGATGGTGAGCGCGCCGACCATGACAACGAGCAGCGTGCCGATCCAGGGGGCCTCCAGCCACCAATATTGCCGGCCGAGCACCAGCACGACGGCACCCGAGCCGAAACCGACGGCGATGAACAGGTAGCTGACGATATCGAGCTTCTCGATGACCTTTGCCCGCGGTGGCGGCGCCAGCGGCAGGAGATAGATCGCTGCAAAGGAGAGCATGGCAAGCGCCAGCTCGAAATGCAGCAGCGCCCGCACACCGCCGAGATCGATGAGCGCCGGCGAGATGAACCGGGTGAGCGGGGCGGCAAGACCGATATTGGTCAGCGCGAGCGAGATGCCGATCGTCAGCTTGCGCGCCGGGCTGAAGGCCTCCAGCATGTAGAGGAAGCCGAGCGAGGAAAGCGGTGCCGCCGCGATGCCGGCGAAGAAGCGCAGCACGAGGGCGGACTGCAGGTCCGTGATGAAGATATGCGCCACCGACACGAGGAGAAAGGCGGCGATGCCGAGTTCGGCGAAGGGGCGCAGGCCAAACTGGTTGCGGATCTTGATGAGCGCCAGCGAGAGCGAGGCGTTCGGCGCCATGTAGGCGGCCATCAGCCAGGCCGCCTCGGCAGCGGTGGCGCCGAATGGGCCCTGGAGCTGCGGGATGTTGGCGGCGACGAGGTTCAGGCCAAAGCCCTGCGTCATGGCGAGCAGGGTGGAGGCGATCATGTAGGCGGCAGCCCGTGGCGGCGCCATGGGCGGCGGCGGTGGCGGAGCGGCGGGTTTTTCCTCGGCCGGCTCCTGCGCCCCGGATCGCGGCGGCTCGCCCTCCCCTCCGCGCCCGTCGGCAGCGGGAACGGCGCTCATGCCTCGACGCACTCCCGACAGCTCTGCGCGATATTGTCGGACATGGCGGCGAACACCTTGACGGTGGTCGACATGTCCTGCGCCGAAATGCTCTTCAGCACGTCGGCGCGCAGCGAGCGGGCGAGCTCCAGCACCTCTCCGGCGACCTTGGCACCGCGCGGCGTCATGGCGATCTGCTTGGCGCGGCGGTCGCCCTCCACCGACTGGCGCTGGATGAAACCCTGCTTCTCCATGCCGTCGAGCAGGCGCACGAGCGTCGGCGTCTCGATGTCGAGTTCGTCGGCGAGCTCACGCTGGTTGAGATTAACGCCACGGCCGAGGATCAGAAGTGCGCGGGCGCGGGGCAGCGTCAGCCCCCGCTCCTTCACACGGGCGTCGAACAAGGCGCGCATCTTGCGCTGCACGCGGGAAAGGTCGTCCAGGATACGCTCGCGCGGGTCGGGTGTGTTCATCTCAGTAGTCCAAATACAATTAGCTTACTATCTATTTGATTGCTAGTTAATCGACCTGCAACAAAAAATCAAGCCCTGCCCACAGTATGTGGACAGGGCTTTCTGAAAATTCACATGGATGTGATGGGCGTTGCTACTGCCCGTCGGGATCCTCGGGGAACTCGCTGGCCCCCGGTGTCACTGGCGCCGTCCAGCCGCCATATTTACGCTGCCAGGAGCGGGCGCCGAACGGCAGGGTCGCCAGATAGGCGACGACCGTCACCACCATGGTTTCCCAGGTGAAGCTCATCAGCGTTGCGACATAGAGCACGACGAGCAGAATGCCCGGCAGCACGAGGTCACGACGGATGCGGCTGCCTTCCGACTTGCCGGACCAGACCGGCAGGCGGCTGACCAGCAGGAAGCCGATCAGCACGGTGTAGCCGGACGCGAGATAGGCAAAGAGCGGGCTCGGCGCGAGACCAAGGAAACCGAGATAGACCGGCAACAGCACCAGCATGGCGCCGGCCGGTGCCGGCACCCCGACAAAATATTCCGATTGCCACTTCGCCTTGGTCTCACGCTCGGCCATGACATTGAAACGCGCCAGCCTGAGGCCGGCGGCGATAGCATAGATCAGCGCCGCGATCCAACCGAAGGAGCGCGCCTGGTCGAGGATGAAGACGTAGAGCACGAGTGCCGGCGCCACGCCGAAATTGACGATGTCGGCGAGCGAATCCATCTGGCCGCCGAACTTCGAGGTGGCCTTCAGGAGGCGCGCGATACGCCCATCGATGCCATCGAGGAAGGCGGCGAGCAGCACCATGCCGACGGCGAGCTCGTACCGGTTTTCAAAGGCGAGCCTGATACCGGTGAGACCCGCACAGATGGCAAGCACCGTGATGAGGTTCGGGATGATGATGCGCAGCGGGATTTCCCGCAGGCGCGGACCGCGCGCTTCGTCGTTCGGTCCATTCGGCTCATAGGGCGGAAAGGGTGTGTCCATCGCTTTTCGCTTTGCTGTTTTCGGGCGGCAGGCAGAAAGGGTCGATGTTGCGAAACCCTGTTGGCGACTGCCTGTTGCCTCTCTTCTCGTTTCCTCAGCCGCGACGGCTGATGACCGGCCCCTTGGCCGAGCCGAATTCTGCCAGCACCGTCTCACCGGCGATCGCCGTCTGACCAACGCTGACGCGCGGCTGCACGCCTGCCGGAAGGAAGACGTCGAGGCGCGAGCCGAAGCGGATGAGGCCGAAGCGTTCGCCGGCCTCCAGGCTGTCGTTCATGTTGGTCCAGCACAGGATGCGGCGGGCGACGAGGCCGGCGATCTGCACGACGCCGATCGGCCCGTGCGCGCTCTCGATGACGAGGCCGTTGCGCTCGTTCTCCTGGCTCGCCTTGTCGAGATCGGCATTGAGGAATTTTCCCGCACGATAGGCGACGCGCGTGACGCGGCCACGCATCGGCGCGCGGTTCACATGGCAATTGAAGACGTTCATGAAGACCGAGATGCGCATCATCGGCTGGTCGCCGAGTTCCAGTTCGGCTGGCGGCGTCACCATGGCGACGGCCGAGACGCGGCCATCGGCCGGGCTGATCACAAGGTCGTCATCCTGCGGCGTCAGGCGCTCGGGATCGCGGAAGAAGTAGGCGCACCAGGCCGTGAGCACGAAACCGATCCACATCAGCGGTTCCCAGGCTGCGCCGAGGAGCAGCGAGGCGACGAAGAAGCCGGCCACGAACTTCCAGCCCTCCCGATGAATCGGCACCAGGGTGCTGCGTATCGTATCGACCAAACTCATCTTCCGACATCTCCTGATGATTTCACGCCATCGACCTAGCGTGAAATGGCGATGGGGGCAATGCGGCGTGGCGATTAGCCCCCAGGCGCACGGCCCTCTCCGGTGCCCGACCCACCAGGTGCAAGTGCGGTTCTCAACCGTCCGATACCGTGCCTTCCCGCCCTGCGGTTGACAACCGCCGGGCGGTGCGGGCACACTTTCCGTGTTGCTGTAGGGCGCATCGGCGGGAGCCGAAGGGGCAATGCCCACCTACGACCGAAACCGTAGCAGCGCCCATGCCGAACATCGAAAACCTCCGCAAGCAGGCCAAGCAGTTCCTGCGCTGGCATCGTGAACGACACCACCCGGTGGCCGCGATCATCCGCGCCGGTCTGCCCGCTTTCCGGGATCTGACCGATCGGGAGGTGCTCGACGCCGCATTCTCGCTTGCCGATGCGCAGGCGCTCGTCGCCCGTCAGAACGGGTTTGCGGACTGGCAGGCGCTCAGAACAGGAGCCCCCATCATGAACAGCACGACCGAAAGCATGCAGCAAGGCCCGATCCTCAGCGGAGCGGAGCCGATCCTCTACGTCGCCGATTTCGCCGCCTCCCTCGCCTTCTTTACGGAAAAACTCGGCTTTGCCGTCGATTTCGCCTATGGCGACCCGCCATTCTACGGGGTCGTTGTGCGTGACCGGGCACGGCTCTGCCTGCGACTGGTGCACGAGCCCGTCTTCGTCGGAGACATCCGCCAACGGGAAGAACTGCTTTCGGCCTCGATCACGCTCGACAGCGCGGCGGAGATCAAGGCGCTTTTCCTCGACTATCAGGCGGCCGGCGTCGCGTTCCACAAAACGCTCCGGACGGAGCCCTGGGGGGCGCGGACCTTCATCCTCCTCGATCCGGACGGCAACCTGATCCTCTTCGCCGCGCCGGGAGCGTGATCACTCCGCGGCGGGCGCACCGCGCACGATAATACCGAGTTCGTCGCTTTCGCGCACCTGCTTCAGGCGCTCCTCGGCCTGCACGGCCTCGCGCTGGCGGTTCCACATGGAGGCGTAGAGGCCGTCGTCGCGCTGCATCAATTCGCCATGCGTGCCGCGCTCGGCAATGCCGCCGTCCTTCAGCACGATGATTTCGTCCGCCGCGATGACGGTGGAGAGGCGGTGTGCGATGACGAGCGTGGTACGGTTCTTCGAGACGACGTCGAGTGCCGCCTGGATTTCCTGCTCCGTGCGGGTGTCGAGCGCCGAGGTCGCCTCGTCGAGAATGAGGATCGGCGGGCTCTTCAGGATGGTGCGGGCGATGGCGACGCGCTGCTTCTCGCCACCGGAGAGTTTCAGGCCACGCTCACCGACCATCGCCTTGAAGCCTTCCGGCAAGTGGCGGATGAAGGGGCCGATCTGCGCCGCCTCAGCGGCGGCGGTGACCTCCTCGTCGCTGGCGCCAGGTCGGCCGTAGCGGATGTTGTAAGCGATCGTGTCATTAAAGAGCACGGTATCCTGCGGCACCATGCCGATCACCGAGCGCAGGCTCTTCTGCGTGACATCGCGCACATCCTGCCCGTCGATGGTGATCGCGCCCTCCTGCACGTCGTAGAAACGATAGAGCAGCCGCGAAAGCGTCGACTTCCCTGCTCCGGACGGGCCGACGACGGCGACGGTCTTGCCGGCGGGAACATCGAAGGAGACGCCCTTGAGGATCGGCCGCGCCGGATCATAGGAAAAATGCACGTCCCTGAAGGAGATCGCGCCGTCGGCGATGATGAGGTCCTTGGCACCGGGCTTGTCCTGTACCTCTTCCTCCACTTCGAGCAGATCGAACATCTGTTCGATATCCGTCAGGCCCTGGCGGATTTCGCGGTAGACGAAGCCGATGAAGTTGAGCGGGATGGCGAGCTGGATCAGCATGGCGTTGATGAAGACGAAATCGCCGACCGTCTGCTCGCCGCGCTGCACGGTAAGCGCCGACATCGCCATCATGACCGCCATGCCGACACCGAAGATCAGCGCCTGGCCGAAATTGAGCCAGCCGAGCGAGGTCCAGACCTGGGTCGCCGCCTTCTCGTAGCGCGCCATGGACTGGTCGAAGCGGCGCGCCTCCATCTCCTCGTTGCCGAAATACTTGACCGTCTCGAAGTTGAGCAGCGAGTCGATCGCCTTGGTGTTGGCTTCGGTGTCGCTGTCGTTCATCGAGCGGCGGATCGAGATGCGCCAGTCGCTCGCACGCACCGTGAACCAGATGTAGAGACAGACAGTGACGGCCGTGACGAGAAGATACTGCAGCCCGTAACCCCACCAGAAGATGGCGGCGGTGAGCAGGAACTCGATGAAGGTCGGCACGCTGTTGAGGATCGTGAAGCGCACGATCGTCTCGATGCCCTTGGTGCCGCGCTCGAT
>VFQN01007757.1_pt1 | contig 11335 bp, 14 predicted proteins | sample 3512371 | NCBI WGS metagenome assembly VFQN01 (sample SAMN10412370, study PRJNA504923) | tailings metagenome | isolation source: Replicate 2 from Balatoc abandoned mine | place: Philippines: Itogon, Benguet | collected 2017-08-28
CTACTACCACCTCTACCTCGCGTTACTAGTACTTTGTTCCCCCCCCCCCGCCCCCCCCGCCCCCACCTGCAGCCCCATGTACACCACCAGCGTGGTGTGCGCGTCCGCCGCCTCCGCCACCGCCTCGTCCAGCGCCTCCTCGCCGCCCTCGCGGCTGTGGCCCGTCAGGAAGCGGCACGAGGTGGCCACGCCGCGGTGCGTCATGGGGATGCCCAGCTCGGCGCAGATGCCTGGGAGGTTGCGGGGAGGGAAGCACGCGTCATGGGTTGCTCAACGGGGTGCGGGTAAGGCTTCGTGTGCGAGGGCACAAGCGGTCCGTATGTTGGGCTGGGCCTGCAAGCGGCCGTGCGCGTACTCTAGCCAAGTGCATGGGTTACAGCTGGAGCTTGTGCTCCCTTTGAAGTGATCGCCCCGTACCCCGCGACCGCAACAGCCACCCAGATGGCTAGTTCTGGGATGCAAGTGCCACCAATCCACTGGCGGCTGGGCACAGGCCCCACAGGATTGACACGGTGCTGCCGACACCACGCTTCTCGTGCTCTACAAGCCAGAAGCTGCAACAGTCGCGTATCCGGGCGACCCGCGTGCCCACCCCACCTCCCCGCCAGCGTACCCGCGTGCCGCCCCCGTGCCGCGCCACCCACCCTCCCGTCCTATGCGGACCACCCTCCCGTCTTGTGCGGACATTTTACCGCCCCCCTGCTCCCCACCTGCCGCCGCCGTGATGCCCGGCACGCAGTGCACCTTGATGCCGTGGGCCGTGAGGTACTGCACCTCCTCGCCGCCGCGGCCGAACACGTAGGGGTCGCCGCCCTTGAGCCGCACCACCAGCGCGCCTGGGGCAATGAGCGGGTAGGCAGGCAGGCAGGCTAAAGTGAGGGTGCAGCGCACCGCTTCCGGTTAGGGCCTCACCCTTTGTGCCCCTACAGCAGCTACAAAGCACCCAGGTACCTGGCCACGCACATGGCAACCATATGCTGGAGTGCTACCATATCGCTCCCCCCCCCCTCATTGGCCCTTCCCCCTTCCCCCCGTCCTCCTCTCGTGACCCACCCGCCTCTGCGAAGGCCAGCAGCAGCTCGTGGATCTCCTCCTGCCGCCGCGTGTGGTAGCCAGCGGCCTTGCCCACGTACACCATGCGCGCGGAGGGGTTGACCAGCTCCATGATCTCGTCGCTCACAAGCCTGGCAGGCGGAGAAGCAGGCGCGAGGGCAGCAAGGGTCAGGGCTACCGGTAACTGGGATGCATGGGGGTAGCACGTCCTCAAGATCGCACGGGGGACAGTTGATACTGGCCAAAGGCGTTGGCATCCGGGCGTCTGCGGCACGAAAGAGCCCATAGGGTTGCTCCCGTGGGTTGCTCCCCATGGCAGAAGCCCGCTCCAGGATGCCAACGTCAACAAGCGGATCCACACCCCGCAGCGTGCGTAACCATCGAAGCCCCATTCATAGAGGTCACATATGAGCTGCGCTTGCACAAGGGGGGTGCGGTATGGCTTCATGCCCGCTGTTGCATGGAGGGAGGCTTGCGGGCTGCGCTCTGTCCAACGTACACATGCAGGTGACCACGATGCGGAAGCACCGCGCGACTGCGCACCTGTCATAGAGGACGACGTCCGCAGAGGCCATTAGCTGTGCGGCGCGCAGCGTGAGGAGGCCAGGGTCGCCGGGTCCGGTGCCGACCAGGTACACCTCGCCGGGCGCAGAGGGGGAGCCTGGGGGCGGACAGGGTATGGAAGCATGGCAAGTTGTATACAAAGAGCCCTGCCTTGTATTGTTGTGCAAAGTGGGCCTAGTGCAAATTGGGCCTAGTGGAGGGAGAGGGGCACGACTGTCTGCCGCCAGCAGTGCCGAGTGCGTGTGTGGAGACAAGAGATGGACGAAGGGGCGAATTGTTTGGGAGGAGAAAGTCATTTGGCCACCAGTGCAAGAACCACGCACTAGCAATGTGAACAAATAGCTGAACACAGCTCCGTGTGTGGTGGTGGTGGTGGTGGTGGTGGTGGTGGAAGGACCGCCAAATTCAAATCCGGCACCACGTGGAACGTTGTCACCCCGTAGCAACCCCCAAGGACCCACCTTGCCTCCGTTCCCGGAAGACCCGCAAGAAGTTTTCCAGCTCCAGCGAGTTGCTATCCTTTAGACGATTAGCATCGTGCCCGTCTGCGATGCTGCGAGGAACGCCCGGCAGGAGCCTCCCAGGGTTCGTGCCATTCCGGGTTGATTGCCGGGGGCATGGCGCCGCCAAGGTGCTTCGGCAACGTGGGTAAACTGCGACGTGGACATCTAAGCAGCGACCGCTCGTGCTAGGGCATTCGCTGGCATGTACTCTTGCACCCGAAGGCCGCTGAAGTAGGAAAGAGGCCATAACTGACGGCCTGATGTGACAAACCTCTCGCGCTTGCTGCGATGAGTGTGGTTTGTGCCTTTGTGCAAACAACGAGTATCTGTTAAACGCTCTTGGCCTCTTACACACCGGAGCTGCAGGCAACACCTGTCACGACCTTATGCAACTGCGCGGCGAACAGCATGTGGGTATTATGTATTGACTAGAATACAAGAATGCTGGCACTAGAGTTGACTTGTACCAGAAGGCAATGCCGTTTGCTGCGCACGTGACCCCGCGGTCGAGGGACAATGGCACCTGCGCCCCTTCGCCCAGAGGCCTTTGTGCCTCTTCATCGCTGGAGCCTACCAACAGCAAGCAGTGTCACATCCTTCCGAACACAATATAGTTTTGCGTGTTGTTCTCGTAAACTCATGTGCCTCCCCAAAGCCGAACACCAAAGCCAACTCCATGACTAATAAGCGCCGCACAACACCAGACGCTCAGCAAAAGGGGCCTGGCAGCAACCAGATACCATCAGAGTTAGAGAAATTTGCACAATTACAGGTCCCGCTACGCCGGGAACTTTGCATAGACGTCGGCAGGCTCCCATCCAAGCCACGGAGTCCTAGCAGCTTTTCAGCACCACGGAAAAGTCCACAGCGCCATAGCAACCGCCATTCAGCTTCCTCTTAGGCCCTCTCACCAAGTTCGATGGCCGACCGTACCATACACACGCACGTTCGGGTGCCAACCTGGTTGTGTGCCGCACCACCTGAGCGGGTAACTCCCTTGTCAACCAGCTTAGAACGGCGACCTCCCGGCCTTCTTCTTCCCAAGTAAAAGGTCCTTCGCCTCGTTGACCTTCGCAGCTATGTAGCTACTTCCACCTGCGCGCATGCAAGGTTAGGGGCCCCAGACCCAGTAAGGCACGTGCAGGCAGCAACAACCTGTTGGTGGGCGCAAGGCAACCCTTGGCGTGCCACACCCTAGCAGGTACACTGGCCACCCTAGTATGCACTCCTACCACGCCGTGCACCATCCGTGCGTCCCATCTCGTGCAGCACACAGCAGTTCACCCAGTCCGTGAGTCAATGTGCCACGTGCCCTTGAGTGGTACAGTTCAATCGAGAGGTCGGCCCGCTGGCACCATTGGCCGAGGACATCGGTGCTCGTCTGCTGGGCCTCAGGCTGCTGGATCCTGACCTACCCGAGTCTGGGTGGTTTGCCACCATGATCCGTCGGTGAGCGTCCTTGATGCGCTCCTCGCCCGCGCTCTCCCGCACGCCCAGAATGAGGGACGCCTCCCGCTTGGTCATCTCGGCGAGAAAGCCACCCTGAACCGGATCCCCGCGGCACACAAGTCCATTTGCCATTTGCGCTGACATGCAGTGAGAAAGAGGAAGGACAGCATGCAAAATGCAGCCACGACACACGTGCACATGACAGGGCCGGCGGGTGAGGAACACTCCCGCCATACCAGCTAGGGGCGCCTGGATCAGGCTACCGGCATGCGCCCCCAGGCCCACCTTGTAGTACTGCTTCCCAACGTTCCCGACGGCGCTGAAGACTGACCCAGGGGATGCTTTCAGCTTCACATATGTCTGGACGACCTGCTTGCCCACGAACGCAGCTGCTGCCACGCTCAGGCCAGCCACGAGGGGTGTTGCCTGCAACACAGCGCACGAAGGCGTAGGTCCAGAGGTGTAATTGGTATGTGACATGCATGTACTACGTTACCCCCAAGAGCCTTCATAGCCGCCCCAGCCACATCAGCTCATCTTGGCACGCTGGGTGCAGGTGCGTGTGTTGGGGTGTTGCCCTAGTTGCCTACACGCTATGTGATCCCAACGCATACCATGACATCCAAATGGTTAGCAAACGGCACATAAGTAAACATGCATGCGTACTCGGCGCGCCTGCTGAGCGAAGGGCGCAGACACAATCAGGAAAGCGACGCACCATTGTCGCCTCCCTCCTGCTGTCGCTCAATAGATGCTATTTGCTGCGGTCCTTCAGCACGTAGCTATAAGTCAGGCAGTGTCTGGAAATCGCGCGTCAGGTAAGCGCAGACGTATTGCTACACAGCCTTTTGTTTGCCGCCCGTGTGCGCTGAATAATGTGGCTGAACAGCAATGTAACTGGGTTTTGTTGGAACCTGGCGTGTCCTTCGCGACCCAAACTGACAGAGCGTGTTCGCGTTTAGGTTTGGTCTATTGGCTCTGGACGCTATGTCATGAAGAGTGAAGAGCAGCTATTAACAACCCTTCTTGTCGTCACCTCATGCTCATGCTGGGCTTGCTCAAATGCAGGCCCCCGCTCCAGAGCCCGCTCCATGCACTGTCTGCAATGTCGTCCTCGAGGGGCTCCCGGCTCCGTGCCATCCATGCGTCTATACTTACAAAGCATCAAGTTGTCCCCGCGCATTGCAGTTAGCAGCTGCTTAAGGAGCTTCCTGTCGGTTGACGGAAAACATTGGCCCCTTTCCGACACGTCGGGCCCTGCCTGGTCTTGTCGCAGCTCGGGGACTGCCGGTGAGCACAGTCAGTCTCTCAAATAGACCGCTTCATCCGAGAGGGACGGCCGGTCAGCCGAAGGCCAAGCTTGACTTCGGCGAGCGCGTTACGGACGTGCGCGTTACTGGAGCCCCTGTCCTAGCCCCCACGCGCACTTGATCTCACTGATGCGGAAACATGCGCAACTTTGTAAGCGTTAACAACACCCTTCTCTCCTTGACTGGGTACGTGCCACATGCGATCTTCTATCTATGTGCAGGGACTCTGACCAACAAAGTGGTGCTCCCGTCGTGGCTCCGTAGCAGCTTGGTGCTGTTACTACAGGTACAATGAATACCGGTGGTCGGCCTGCGAGCGGCTGGGGCGGGATCAGCCCACTCAACTCGGGCTGGTCAGGCCCTACAAGTACTGGTGAGTTCAGAAATTGTTAGCAATTGGTCACAATTTATCTTTGACATTGCTGTTTGCGTCTCGAATAAGAGCGTGGGTGTCATTGGGGTCGTTGGGCTCTGGGGTTTCCCGAGCGGCTTGCGTCAGGTACCGTATCCACGCAAGTAGCCCAACCAGACTGCTAGCTCCTTCCACCACCCGCAGACCATAACCCTTCAGCATACCGTACCTCATCAGCTTGTTACTCCCACTTCTCACTCGCCACGCAGGTGCTGGAGGGTGGAACTTGGGGGACATGAACGCAGCTTCGAGAGCGTTTATGGCCTCTACTGGCCTCGGCTCCAACCAACAAGCAGGCGCGTCTAGCGGCGCGGCCGCCACGCATGGGCGCAGCCACCAACAACCACAGCAGCAGCAACAGCAGCAACAGCAACAGCCGACGTTGCAGCAAGCGCTACAACCGAAAGTACTGCAGCAACAGGAGCAGCAGCAGCACAGGGGCTCCCACGCCTTGGTTGAGGCGTGGCTCCTGTCCACTGCCACAGGTGCGGAGACGCCCCCGTCAGCGGCGCGCCCAGGGCTCCCGGTGGACCCCTTCGAGCAGACCAAGCAGCGGAGCGCGGCCAACGGTGCGCCCAACCCCCTAGCCACGGAGCGCAGGGGCACGTGGGCACACGAGGACGCGCCCAAGGCAGCAGCCGATGCCAAGGCCCCTGGCGTCGTCGACCTGTTTGCAGGGCAGGGAAGGCCTGCTGACGGCGCCCGCGCGGGTGCTGCGGCTGTGGGTGCGCCGGTGCCTGCTGCTGCTGCGCCAAAGCAACACGCGGGCGCAGCGCCGCAGGGCTACTTGGATCTGCATCCGCCACCGCAGCAGAACCCTTTGTACTACCAGCAGCCATCCCTGGTGGCGTCCCCTGCGCGGCCGCAGCAACAGCCGGTGCAGCAAGTTCTCCAAGTGGCGCAGCCGCAGCAGCAACAGCTACCGCCGCAGCCACAGCCGTTGCAGCCGCAGCCGCTGCAGCAGCAGCAGCAGCCTGCTGCTGCGGCGACGTGGCAGCCGGGCAGCACGGAGGCAGCTGAGCTGTCGCGCCCGGGTGGCGTGGACGCGCCCATGCTGCCGCCCACAGACACCAACGCGCCCTTCAGCGTCCAGTGGGAGTACCTGGACACCAAGGTGCGGCTGGGAAAGGGCATACACACTACGTACGAGGCAGCTGTGCGTACGGGAGCTTCGCTGTCAGGGTTTGCAGCAGGTGCTGCGGGCGCTTGTAAGCAGCTTTCCCTGAGCCTTAGGAAATAGAAGGTGGGATGGCTGCAATGATGCGCGACGGTCCTAGCCTGGGTTGCTTGCGTGCTACTGCTTGCTGCGGCGAACCTAATTTAGTGTCATTGTACCGCTCCGCCTTGCAGGGGAACGTGCAGGGACCCTTCTCCGCTTCGTACATCCTCAACTGGTGGATGACAGGTGCGTGGCCAGAGCGGGGTTTGCAACATAGGTCAGGGCCGCAATCCATGCCTGGCAGTCGCGGAGAGGTTTGCGAAGTACGTCGCTGCACAAAATTTACCCTCAGGAAATTGAACGAGGAATATCACTTAGGACCCATGCCGATGCTGCTGATCATGCATATGCCTACGCGTTGGAGAACTTTCGGTTAATTGTATTGGTTTTACCGTTTAACCGTACAACGCACACAACTCCACGTGAGGTGTCCACGGAAATCCGTTTCCTACCAGGTCAATTCGACTCGGGCGTGTACGTGCGCTGCCGCGGCGGCTACTGGACCCACGCGGGCCTGGTGGTCCGCGACATTTCCCGCACCTGCGGCGGGCCCCGCATCCCGCCGCCCAACGTGCCGGCCCCTGCCCCCGCGACCCAGCCGGCCCCCGCTGCCCCAGCGGCGACTGCAGCGGCAGCGGCCCCAGCGCCGGTGGCCTCGCCGCCGTCGGCCGCACCGCCTCCGCCCCCGCCTCCCCCGCCGCCCCAGCAGCAGCAGGCGCCTGCCAAGCCGCCAGCGGCGTCTGCGTCGGGGCCGCCGGGCAAGGACGACGTGGCGACGGCCGTTGACGTGTTCTTCCCCGACATGTCCACCGACGTGCGGTGGTACTACCTGGACGACCGCGGCCGTGTGCAGGTGTGCGGTGGGGGGCGGACGCCGCGTACAGCAGCCGGACGGCAGCGTCATGCAGTTTAAAGATGGCGATCCAATACGTTGCCACCTCTCGGTGTGCCTTTTTGGGCCGCAACGGCTAGCAGTTGTTGGATGCGTATCCATACCGTATACGAACACGACCAGGCCCCTGAGCCCACGCTGCCCGCACGGCCGCTTGCTCGGGTGCCGCTCTCGGCCGCCGAACGGCAGGGCCTTGTAGCCACGGGAGGGCTCAGACGGCCAACCGTGACATGATCACCTCTCAGTGTGGCATATAGAGCCTCACGGCAACGGCCAACAGTATGCAGCGACACTTGTTTCTGTATGCCATCAGAAGCTCTGAACCCACCAACCAACCCGCGCGGCCGCTTGCTTCTTTTGTCTGTGCGACCCCCCAGGGCCCATTCACGCCGGCCCGCATGATGGAGTGGTACGGCCAGGGCCACCTGCGCCCCGAGCTGCGCGTGTCGTGCACGCTGCTGCCCCCGGGCCTGGTGCGCGAGCTGGACGACAACCAGCGGGCCCCCGACGCCTTCTCGCACATGGGCCGCGGCGGCGAGCCGTGGTTCGTGCGGCTGGGGGCGCTCATGGACGCCACACGGGCGGGCAACGGCTTCAAATACGTGCCGCTGCGCATCGTGAGTGCGGTGCGGGGGGCCGGGGGAAGGATGCCGGTAGGACGACGAAGCAGCCGGTCGCACCATGTTAGGCGAAGGCGCTTGTGTTGGAAGTTTACAAAAAACCCAACCCGCGGCGCGGGGTGCGGGGTGCGGGGGAAGTGCTTTTGGGGGAGGAGAAGGGACGCAGGGGCGGGTGGGTGCCTGCGGCGGTGGCGGGAATGAGGGGGCCCGCGCATGCAAGCACGCGCAGGCGCAGTGGTTGGGAACATGCCGGGATGCGGGGCATGCACTTTGTTGGGAGTCTTACGCGAGTTGCGCTCTGTAGTGGTGTCCACTCGAACATGTGTACACCTTATCGGTTAAAAATGGATAGTAGACAGGATGCTCCGCCGCACGGCGTGCTGGGATTGACCGCCTCATCCGAAGCTTGTGATCTGCCTGACCTCTAGCTTGTTTGCTGTTCCATTGGCGGCTGCCAGGACGACCTCCGCCGGGGGCGGCCTCCCCCAGCCTGGGGCCCCGTGCTGCCGGGCGGCGGCGCTGGGGCGTACCCGCCTGGCAGGACGGACGGCCGTGGTGGCGCCGGCAACAGGCCGGACGGGCGCATGGACAACCAGCACGGTGCCGATAACAGGTGAGGCCCAGATGCCGCTTTGTCACGTCGGGTGACACCAGCTATGCAATTAGGGGCGTCCAGTGGTCCCGTGGTGTGCGAGACTGTACTGCAATTGATGATCTGTCATAGGGAAAAGAGCACGCAGCGGTGTTGCGTGGCGTAAAGTGCGTGCGCGGGCACTCCAAGGAGCGCGCAGGCGTACATGCATTGACGCTCAAAGCCGTCAGGACTCCCCCCTGCTGAGATGCACTCACCTTATCTCTAGGTCTTCATAACGGCCGGTCATCAATGGTTATGTGTCCGTGCGATGTCACGCAGGGCCTCGCGCGGCCAGCAGCAGCAGCAGCCGCAGCGGGACGACGCACGTGTCCAGGGCGGGCGGCAGGACGCCGCCGGCCGCGGCCGTGACGGCCGCGATGGCCAGCCTGGCAACCGCGGCGAGCAGCAGAGGCCCGGCGCTGCGAACGCTGTGCTGCAGGGCCGCTCTGCGCAGGACATCGTGGATGAGGCCAGGAGGCGGCGCAACAGGGAGGGGGACGCCGCGCCCGTGCAGCAGGCGGCCGGCGCCAACGCCGCCAATGCGAACTCGGGCCGCGGCGGTGCGGCCCGGCAGGGGGTTGCGGAGGAGGGCCCGCGGAGGGGCGCCAAGCAGCAGCGGGTGGAGAGGGGTGAGCAGCTTGCGGAGGCAGCCGGCGGCGGGTCGGGTGCGGGTGCGGGCCCGGGTGCGGCGCAGCAGAGGCAGCAGGGGGCCCAGCGGCCGGCGGCTGCAGAGGACAAGAAGGAGGTGGGCGGGGCAGCCCAGGGAGGGAAGGAGAAGGACACAGAGCGGGAGCGTGGCGAGCGCGGGGGGAAGCGGGAGAAGGAGAGGGAGAAGCAGAAGGAGAGGGAGAAGGACAAGGAGAAGGAGCGGCCGGCAGGTGGCGCAGGCGGCTCGGGGCAGGAGCCGGCGCAGGCGGCCGGCTCAGGCCGCGGGCAGAACCGGCGCGGCGGCGAGCAGGCGCAGGCGTCTGCCGGCGGTAGTGGCGGCGGTAGCGGTACCAAGGGCGGTGACGCCGGTGGAAAGGGAAGCGAGGGGGGGTCCGCGGGGCCCAGCGGCAGCGGCAGCGGCGGGCCGAAGGCTGTTGTCGCTGACACGGCCAAGGCGGCGGTTGCGCGCATGCTGACCGGTGTGACCGCTGTAGGCGCCAGTGGCAAGGGCAGCGGCGGGAAGGGCTCGGCCAGTGGCAAGGGCGCCGCCGGGGAGAAGCAGGACAAGCCGCCGAAGGGCTTGGCGGTCTCACTGCGCACGGACGAGGCAGGGGACGTTCGCCTGCGTATCTCGGTGCGCTCCCAGGGTGGCGACGCGCCGGCCGCAGGAGGCGCGGGCAGGGAGCAGGGGGCCAGGGCCCGGGCGTCGGAAGGGGGTGCAGGGGCTGAGGGCAGCACCGGCAAGGAGGCCGGTCAGGCGAAGGACTCCGGCAAGGCGCCGGGACAAGGGAAGGCGGCAAGGCAGCCGGCGGCGCAGGGGTCTGCAACGCCCGCGGCTGCCAAGGCGTCTGTACCAAGCGCCGGCGGCAGTGCTGGAGTGTCCGTCTCACTGTCTGCCAGCGAGACGGGCGTGGTGAAGTTCAGGATACGGCCGGCTGAGGGGGATGTTGGTGGCTCGCAGGCCCCGCCCGCCAGCAGCGAGGCGAGCTAAGGATGAGAGCGCATACAGGAGACTTGAATCGTTTGCTTGTGTGGGGTCGTACACATGTGTTTCTCATAAGCTTGTTTGGCGGTGGTGCAAGGGGGTGCTAGCTTTGAGGATCTGGTAGGTGCCAACTGCCAGGCTGCAGTGACGCCTGCCTGCAGAAAGTTGCGTTGGCAAATTGCAGACAAACTGCATTACGAAGGGCATGGCAGCGTTGTGCACGTGATGACGTGTACCAGATCTGACGCCAGCAGTTGTGGGGCCATATCAACCTGGCACCGCCCCTGGGTTGTTGAGTGATGATAAGGTAACACATTTGCTCTTGCGCCCATTGGAGTCGTCAGTCACTCCAACGGTTGGCTTGGAACTGGCATTGTCTTGCTGCTCTTCCGCCAAACTTGATAACTGGAAGCACGACTTCCCTGTCCGCTCCTTATCTGGAAGGCATGGGCATGTTGGGGGCGGGGCTGATTGGGTAGGCGAGGAAGGGGAAGGGGGTGATGTTTGAGGCCTCGGAGGGCCCATAAAGGAGAAGTCTTGGACCATGTGGAAAGCCTGTGGGAGTTTGGAATTCGAACACCCCCACTGGCCTGCTAGGATGTGGTGTAAACAGCCACTTCTCCTCCCCCTATTGGCACCGCCGGTTGCCTTGTTTATCGTGCACTGCTAGTGCAGCAGGGGACAGTGTCCCTGTCTTACAAGCTATGGTAAGTTTGCCGCTGTTTTTTGACCTCTATTACAAATTCAGGCAAATTCCAACCGGCTTCAGAATATACTTGGGTACTGCCTTCAACATTTCCATACTGGCAGGATTCCTGCTGCATGTGGAACGAATCATGGGCGGGTGTGCCCAACCACAGCTGCTGCACACCAGTGGAGCAATGGTAGGCTAAATCCAAAGCACAGCTCCCGCTTCCCAGCACGCAAGTGGCCCCTTAGCACCCCTCAACGCACGCAATGCACCCACCAGGGCGGGATGGTCGGGTTGATGGCTGCAGTGAGGTGGGCTCGGCCGGGTGTGGGAGGTGTGGCATTGCCTTGGGCTC
>VFQN01007758.1_pt1 | contig 11334 bp, 19 predicted proteins | sample 3512371 | NCBI WGS metagenome assembly VFQN01 (sample SAMN10412370, study PRJNA504923) | tailings metagenome | isolation source: Replicate 2 from Balatoc abandoned mine | place: Philippines: Itogon, Benguet | collected 2017-08-28
ATGCTGCAACGTCAGCCCAACGGTCATCAAACCGGTCCGCCAATTGTTGGCACAGCTCTTCAACGGGCACGACAAGTTGAACGTAATAATTGATTTTGTCGATGGTAGTCAAGTGCTCAGCTGCCCCTAGCCCCGCACTGTGCAGGTAGGTGATAGCATGGTGTGCCCAGCAAGTGGTACAACCGGCAAGGGCTACAAAAACTCAAGTCAGGAGGGTGTGCGGAAGGCGGCAGGAGAATCATAGGCGTTTCATGTTCGGTCCATGTCAAACAAGCTTGTACCAAGACTGTTGGCCCTTGAGCCCCCGGCTCGTACACGGGTCGTTGCACTCGAGGAGGGACGAACCCTCGCCGTGTTGTATTGACTGACTGACAGCCTGCTCTCCCAAGCGAAGTACTCCATTCGCTGGCTCTTGTTAGACACGACGCCTGACTGTGGTGGCCCAAAGGTCGCCAACGCTGGGGAGGTCTAGGCGGGGCAACCTGCCTCACCAATGGAAGCACAGAGTGTGCGTGCGACGGTGTACTGCACTCGCCGAGCCTAAAAGTACATCCCGCCTGTGCAGATTCATGGGCTTTTGCTTCCCACATGTTGACCTTTGTAAGGCATAGCATTTTGCTGCTGCACCCCGGCACGTGTCAGCAGGCTCGTGAACTCTCGGTAGGCGACACAGCAGCGTCCGTCAGTCTTATCCTGCTGCTGTCAGTGCACTGCATGTACATCTCAACTGGCACGCATTGGGTTCTGTTATCGGAATAGCATGCACATGTATGAGTACACGGACGGGTCAGCAGCCCTCACCCGTTCGCGCATTGGGTTCTTCACTGGGCTGGATGCGTTAGAACACACGCGGCACGTGTCATTCGCCCACCCACCGCTGACCAGTGGATCTGGGTCCTCAAGGTGGAAGCAACATTAGAAGGTGTCTCGCTCTGCTGTCCCTCACTGTGTCTTGCCAAGAGCTGTTCTACGCTCTTACCCGCCTGGAGACACTCGCTCTCCCCCCGGGACCCAGCCGTGGTACAGGGGAAACCAGGGGAAACCATCCGAAACGACCGCAGCGATGGTGCAATGAAGTGCCGTACACTATGGTAGAGGTCAGTGCATGTACGACTTGCATTGCAGTACATGCAGCTGGCATTGGCAATGCAGCCGTAATGGAGCAACCCGTGTGTCTACGGATCACGTCTTACAGAAAGCAGCAGCCAGCATGGCTGTGGGCAAGTCAGCGAGAGTTCCTTAGGCTGAACATAGCAGCCCGAAGCCCTGGCCCTACGGCGGCCTACACTTGATTTCTGCATGCGAGCTTAAGCAATAGCAAGCGACGCATGGCGTAAGTTGAAGATGTCCGGTGTCCATCCTACCTACCCCCATGATCCCACGCGCAACGCGGCCCTACACCATCTCATCTACCTATCTTCTGCGATCACCAGCCAGGAGCGGCTGGCGCCAACGAATGCAAAATCCAGCTGTGGCAGGGCACCATGCCACAGCAAACACGAAACAATGCAGTAAATTACAGTGTCAAGTACATGCTACACCCGTGCCTCACACCCGTCCGGCCTAGCATAGCTTTCAAGAATACATATGCCTCCCATGAATGCCCCGCGCCCCGGTCCCGCTGACCTACCCTGCCGCGTCTGGCAGGTGCACCGGCGCACTCGGCCCCGGCAGCGCGCCCCCCGGCTGCAGTAACTGCATGCCGACCGACCCTCCTGTGCCCATGAACAACCCGACATCCTGGGACCCGTCGTGCTGCCCCATCATCCCCGCCTGCAGCCCCTGGCACGTCGGCACGCCTTGCAACGACACCCCTGACGCCAGCGGCTGCTGCGGCCCTGGCGGCCCCGGACCCAGCTGGAACGGGCCCCCCAGCGCGCCCAGCGGACCGCCGAACATGCCTTGGCCAACGGCCGAGTTGCACGCAGGCTGCGGCGCGAGCCCCGTCCCTGGCATGTAGCCGAGGACGGCAGCCGCCAGCGCTGCGCTGTCCGAGTAGTCTATCTCGGGGCGTGTCTGCGGCTCCATGGGAGGCGCCGGGGTATGCAACGCCCCCGTCCCGAGGTCCAACCTGCCGCCCCCAAACGCCCCTCTAGACCCCGGCCCCAGGCCCCGGACCGAGGCCATCTCCGGCGCGCACATGTCTGACTGCGACAGCGTGGACCCCGCAGCAGTTGCGTAGGTGTGCAGGGGCCGCGCGGGGCCGCCGTCCGCAGGGGGCGGCGTGCGCGGCCCGCCACCGGCAGCCACGTCGTCAGGTGCGGGCCCGCCTTGCCGCAGCCCCGGCCCTGCAGACGCCGAGTTGTGCGCGGCCATGGCGCTGGCCGGGGCTCCCGCTGCCGCCTGGCTCCTGCTGCTGCCGCCGCCGCAGGCCTGGCGCGGGGTCCAGGCGCTGGCGCTGGGCTCCTGCGCCATCACCGACAGGGACTCGCTGCGGCTGGTGCTCTCGCTGCGCCTGCTTTCGCTCCGCTTGCTGAGCCGGGGCTGCTTGGCAGCGGGGATTATGCCGTTTGGCAGCAGCGGGTTGTACTGCCGCTTGTGGCCCACCAGGGCGTAGCAGCGCTGCTTGAAGTTCTCGTGCTTGATGAGGACGGGCTTGAAGCGGCTTGGCTGCGGCACGTCCTTGTGCATTTGGGTGGTGTTCTGCAGGTACACGAGGTCGGTGTGCAAAATGTCCCAGTGCTCCATCTGCTCGTCCGACGCAAACTCAAAGCCCAGGTGCTGCCACGTGCTCTTGACCGCGTGGTCGTTGGTGCTGCACAGCATGAGCTTCGGCAGCCCCAGCTTGCGGGCCACCTGCTCGATGGCCTCAACGAGGCACCTGCGAGGCGGCACCCGGCGGTGCGGTCGGGTTAGCAACGGGCGCAGGTATAACCACACGCCCATGCGGAAACGGAACGCATTGTCACGCATGATAGCCGATGCGAAGCTCCACAGCTGCAACCCTCAAGTAAGCAGTCGATAATAATTACACGGCTACAGTGGCAGCAATTCGAGCCATAGAGGCAACGCACCTGCAGTATCCGCGTCCGCGCTTGTTCTCATGGGTGGCGACGAAGGGGATTTCGAGGTAGCCCGGGCCCGAACGGATAGTTGCAGCCGTCACAGGCTTGCCATGCGTTTGAAGCACGGGCACTGGGCTTAATGGGGCACCCATGGTGTGCGGCTTGCGTGTTGCCTCCTCCGGCGGGACCAGTTGGTCCTCCGGTGGCGGCCACCCGCTGCGATATCGTGGCAGAATAACGAGCACTCTAAAGCCGCCAAAGTCCTGCATGCACATTTGGAAATGGGGCTGATTAGCTGGCAGAAGCATATGGACACGGATGCCATGGCAAACAGCATGGCAGGTGGTTACACGCGTACCAGCTCGTCATCTCCTTCAGCCGCCTGCGCAGTCACCGTCCAATCAAGGTACTCGTGTATGGTAGCCACGCGCGGCTTGTCACCATGCATACGGGCCAGGCGCTTTGGCCCAATTTGCCCCGTCTCAAAGGCCTTGAAGAGAAAAGGCGAGTCGTTGCGAGCTGATTGGGCTGCCTCCTCGCTATTGCCGGTGTTAGCATAGCTGCGCAGCTGGTACACTACGTGTGGACGCCCTGGGAGCTCAAAAAGCTCGTTCATCGGCAGGCTGTAGAGCAGGTGCCGGGAGGCCGCGAGCCGCAGCCGGCGCTCGCCCTGCGCTGTTGACATGCAGCTTGCTGATCACCATGCGTTGGAGTATTCTGCAAGGCTTGGTGCGGGTTTAGCTAAGACAGCGGCAACATAACGCAATGCCGACAAGTGTTCTACGTAACCAGGTGATTGCATCTGCCTTTAGCGTTTGTCGAAAGAGTATGAGTGAAAATTCAGCACTGTCCCGAGCCCAGGGCTCACGGCTCAGGACCCCGATGGCAGGAGTAGCGCAATGCGTTTGCGCGCGCACGTTCTTCGGGGACCGTGATCACTGCATATACATTTTTACCGCGCTCAATGGTAGTATAGCGAACTTGCTGGAACATAGATTGCACCTGGCAGCACCCCAAGGGCCACCCGCGACATTTGTTCAGCTAGCTAACGAAGGGGATAAGCACGGCAAGCACGCCTGTGTAGCACGCGAAATATGCAACGCACATCTTCAATGACCCGGGCCCATCCGCAAGTGGAGAAGCCGTCGAGAGCCAGGATGGGCTCTGTCCGTGTGCACCGGCCTGGCTCGGGGCGCATGGTGGAAGAAGTCATCGTGAACAAGAACGTCAGCTGGCTGGACAGCCCAGCAGTCTGGGTTTGCTACCTCTGCGGTAAGTGTCGCCGGGTGTCGGGGCAGGTGCAGCAGCTACCGCTGACTGGACATACCTTCCGGCTTCGGCAGAGCACAAGATCATCCTCCTCGCCTTGGTTGAACATGAATAGGATATGAAAAGTGTTAAAAACGGCTGTAGTGTCCTGGGGGCATTCCTAATGCTCTGCAGAGCTTCCGGTGCAGGGGGGGCCTGGGGGGCAACTATGTACACGCAAACAACCCTCACCTCTGGTTGCCCCTTCCCACTGTGTGCCTTCCCATCAGGGGTCATCCTCCTGTGGCTCGCCATCTCCGCGGTGCTAAACGACATCGGCCTGGCATGGACGTATGTCCACCTCATACATGGAGTGCTGACGTACTACCTACTGCACTGGTGCAAGGGGTCTCCCAACCCCGAGGACCTCGGAAAGTACAACTCGCTCACCATCTGGGAGCAGCTGGACAACGAGGCGTACGGCACTCTCAACCGCAAGGTGTTCACCATCGTGCCAGTGGTGGTGTTCATCCTGGCCACGCACGGGGCTGACTTCCGCAAGCAGCCCCTGGGCCTCAACCTGGCGGTGGTTCTGGTGCTCCTCGCTGCCAAGCTGCCAGCGCTCCACAAGGTGGGCAGCGCAACTCCTTGTGACACATAGCTTAGTCTGGCCTCCCGCCTCGTGCGCAGTAGGTACTGTACTGGAGGGTTGTGGGCTACGGGTCGCTGGTTAGCCTACTGGCCGCTTGCACCAACCTGGCACGACTGCATGTCCATGCTTGCGTTTCGTGCTGCCTATGCATAAGCGCACTCGAGGGACCTGGGTCAAAACTTTAGGTGGACGCTGGGTGGGGTTGGTACTTGAAGGAGGGGGGCCGAAAGAGGTGGAATGACTTCATGCAAATCGGTGTCATCCAGCGAAAAACACCACCCCACGGTCATGGGCTTCACGCTGTTGTGGTAGCCTCGCCAAGGCCCTGACCTGTACTGGAACCACAACAGCTGCTGCTGTGCTGAGTACCACGCAGCTATGCTCTGTAACGTACCTGACCTTCCACGGTATTGATCATGCTTGCAGGTGCGCTTCTTCGGCATCAACAAGTGAAGGACTCGGGAGGAGCGGCATTCGGCTATCACGTGTTCGCTTGCCAACCGCGGAGTGTGGGCTGATAGCTTTGCGGCAGATATGACACATTTGTGCCTGGCACGGCTTCAAAGGCGAGGTTGCATGTTGGTGGCATTGGTTGTGGTCGTTTGATAAGCTGGCCAGGGACCAGCGCCTGCTGCCGAACACCCGTGTAATAACGTTTCAGTGTTCAATTCCGATGACCCCAATGTGGGGTTACACGGTGGGTTGGAAACCCCCGTCAAGTACACTGTCAGGACAGATACTGCCTTGCAGTAAGGAGAGGTGCAGCGTCAGCTTGCAGGAGCTGCAGCCACCAACTGCACCACATTGCACCATGCGAGGCCGTGCCCTCCCAAGCCGGTTGTAGCGCTGCCAGGTACCGCTCATGAGCAAAGAGTAGCGTACTGCGCAGTGGCTAATTAGAGCTACTCGGAATGACAGCAGCTACAAAAATGTACGTGCGCCTCCCAAGCCCAAGCGTTTCACGCATACCTCCCAAGCCCAGCCTCCAGATGTGCCGTCCCTAGGACGCTGGTACTGCCGGGCCGGGGGCCGAGCAATCCACTATGCGGCATCCGTGCGCATGTGCCCTGTAATAAGTCCAAATCTCACTCCAACTCAGTCACTTGCGGGAACACCAGCCACCGACCTACGGTGCAGGAGTGGTGCTAGATCGCAGAGTCAAAGCGGTGCCTGCTCCCCTCCTCTACCACTGCCCCCCAGTACAGGAAGCGTCTCGTTAAGGGAGGATCATTCGCGTTGCATTATCCATGAGCTCAGTAAGGTATGCAATGCATATAGGACACTCAGTACTCGAAAAGAAGTCTGCCTGGAAGTCAGCCACGTCAGAAAGCTGCACTGTGCCCCCACCTCCAGCCCGCGAATCGAGTCAGTTATGCTATCACAATGCCCATACTCGCGTTCTACTTGGCGCAGGGTCAGCGAGGCTGCCTTGGCGCAGGAGCTGCACCGCCTTGTGCCCTGCGTGCGTTGCCCTGGTGGGCGCCAACGGCCGGCGCTGCTCCGTGTTCGCTGGCCCTGAAAACCGCAGCCCCTGGCTGCGGTGGCATGGGAGCACCAGGCCGCCCAGCCGGCTGACCGGTCAGGCTGCTGTGGTGCTGTGCTGCTGCTGTGGCTGCCGTAGCCCGCCGCTGCTGCATTGCCGTCGTCCAGCCCTCCACAACACTCTCGCCCACCTCATCCCATGCTAGCTGCTTCCGCCGCCTCTCCCGCTTTGCGTTTGGGGACACCAGGTTGTGGGTAACGATGTCGGAGATCGTATTGTCGACGCTTCTACAGCGCACCGGCACACCTGCATGGACACGCACACCAAGCATTTAGTACGTTGGGTAACGTTTTTGTTGCTGCAGTGAACCAGTGCAGCGCCCAGCAGTCCTGCTGGTGACAAGTATCCCGTGAAGTGCGGTTTGTCCAAGGGGCTTGACTTGGGTCAACAGGGATCTAGGCTCCGCTTTACCTGCTGTTGGCTTCCTGCACTCCGGGCACGACTGCTTCTGCGCCAGCCAGTTGGCCAGGCATATGCCGCAGAACATATGGCCACACGAAAGAGCGTGGGCGCCCGCAAGCCACTCGTGGCAAATGGCGCACGTGAGGTGGTTGGCGAGCATGCTGGTGATGTCCTTAGCGGACACCGCCGTCTTGGCCTTTTTGCTCTCCTTGTCGCCCGAGCTGGTTGACACAATTTCGCAGTCCATGCTCTCTTGGTCGCCCCGGACGTCCAGCATTTCGCTGTATTTTCGAGAACGAGCCTGCAGTGCAAGCGTGGGATGGCAAACGTCACTTGCGGGCAAGCAGGCGCGATGTACGGTCGGGTGTGCGGTTGTACTCCCAGCCACCCTTCATTTCGTTGATAACACTTACCGCCTGGTGTTGTGCAGCGTTCGCCACCGCCTGTGGCTCTGCCGACACCGAGTTATACCCGCTGTCCGTGTCGTCTTCCAAGGGCGTGTAGCGGAACAGGAACGGGTTGGCCACAGTTACGTCTGCGCATGAAGGAAGCACCACAGGGGCTAAGCTCTCAGGTTCTTGGCGATTAGAGTTAGCACATGACACCTTCCAGGCTGGTGCTCGCGAGTGTTTGGTGCGCCCGCATGGGAACAGCCACAGGTGCTCACGTGGAACACCTTGCTAACCCCTGCAACCCCGCTACCCACCCGGCGCGTCAGAGCGGGCCACGATGGTTTCGGGTCCACCAAAGCCGATGGTGTCACCGCGCTGAAGCTCCCAGGTTTCGTCTGGCCGTAGCCGGCGCAGGAATTCGCCCTCTCGCGCGACATATGTACCGTTTGTGCTGTTTAACTCCCTCAGCACCAGGTTGCCCTCCGTTGATACATGGATGACGGCATGTTTTCTTGATAGTAGAAATGGTACTTCTGGGCAGTCAAGCCGAATAGTGGAATCCGACTCGCGACCGACGCTAACGACGCCATTGTGGGCAAGGCCGACGAGGTCGTAGAAGATATTTGTCCGGTTGATTCCTTTTATCATGTCTGTAGAAGCCTCACAAGAAGCCTGTGCTGCCTGGCTGCGGTCGGGTGCAGCAGAAGAACGGTCGGTCGGTCCTAGTCCTTAAGAAGGCATCTACAGCAATTCTATATGCTATATTTATTATCATGCAAGTCTACTGTGTGGGCAAGGATGAGAAGGGGCAAACTGTCTGTCACCTGCATTTTGTAAATTGCGTGCGGTCGTTGCGTGCGGTTGCCTTCCTCAAAGGCTACCTACCGCTACATGCAGCGTAAGCAATGAGAGGCCCAGAGCATTTTACTTGTCCTAAAAAATTATTTTATTGTCCTGGCGAACAGCGGGCGTCTGAACAGGTGCTCTGCGGAGCGATGGCTGCGACGAGGCGCGTTCTGCGGGACCCAAGTGGCATTCTTGAGCTACGGTACGAGATCGAGTATACATGTAACTGTCTTAAGTGCCCCTTCGGGCTCCTTGTAGGTTTGCCGTGCTTTCCCTCAGGCGTTTGCCGCTGCCGTGCTGGCACTGCCTTGCTCCTCAACCTGCACGAGATTGCAATGTGCAGGAGTGAGTAAGGGCGTTGTTGCTGCAAATCAAATGCACATACACAGTCACATTGTCGTTGCGAGCATGCATAGCAGCGAACCCTCTAGTAAAACGTGGTGGTGTGGCACTGACACGTGTCAGCGCGTCATGCCCCGGAGGCCACTACAACACACAGCCTTACCATCTGGCCATTCCGCTGCTGACCGGGACATGGCACGCCGCATATCTGCAGTGACTACACTATCATCGCATCCCGTTTCAAGGACTTCCTCCGCCTGTCATCGGAGTATGATGCGGCTCGACACGAGGTCTACAAGGGATTTTTGGGGTGGGTTGCACAAGCAACTGCAGTGCTGAGTCCTTCTGTAAGGCATGAGATGCAGAGCTTGTCTGCTGAATCAGAAAGAGGTTAATCAAGCAAGCGGTGGGTATACATCTGCACACCCTGCCCCTCCCCTACAATGCTCCCTGCAAAGGATATTTGCAGCCGACACTGGGGGCAACGTCAGCCGCGTCATCCACCTGTACCACTTCCCGGTAAGAAGGCTGCTAATGTGCTACTCGGTCGTCCAAGCCAATGATAGAGGACCTGCACGCAATAAAATAGTCCTGCCGTATGTAGTTGCGTACATGTGAGGGTTAACCAGTGGCCTGTGTGAGCATCCCCGCCAGACGCTCTGCCTGCTGGTGTTGTAGCCACATGCCGGGGGTTCGCCCGCGCAATCTTAGTGTGCCACTGACGGATTGCTGCGGAATTTGAACCAGGACTTCAACGCACGCGACGCTGCACGGCGAGCAGCTGCTGTCAACCCCAGTTGGCAACGCTACACGGATGCGGCGCGCGAGTGCATCCAACAGAAGGTGACGGGGCACCGCACCAAAACCACCGTTCGTCTGATTGCAATGACGGCCCCTGGGTCGTGTTGGTCATACACGTGGCCTCGTTTTGTATGCAGGAGTCAACTATACTGCTGCAAGGGCCGGCAGAGCTGTACAAGGCAGTGGGTGCCGGCTGCGCGTCCGCCTTCAGCCCAGCAGCTCGCCAACAGCCGGGCAGCGAAGGGCTGCAGGTGATGCAACCGCACACGCGCAGCAGCAACCAAGGTCTTTGCCATTCACCCTGAGCCTCTGACCACATGCCACTGCACTCCCTCACTGGCTTGCTGCTAAGTTGCTAGCTGTTCGGTCTGGGGAACATTCTACCTCTCACCTCGAGTCAAGGGAGGGTCCTTGCCGTCCCCGGCCGCTGCCCACGAGACTCACGTTGGCATGTGGTTATTGCCTGGCCATCACCAGGTCGTCTACGAGCTGAGGCGTTACTTGCTGCACCCAGGGCGCAACGGCGTCAAGCGAGTCATGACGGCCTTCCAGGAGGGGTGGGGGCACCTTGGTACCTTAATGCAACTGACCATGATGCGCGCATGTTGGAGCACAGGCATATGGGGCTACGCGCGCAGCTGCATGGCTGTGCTGTCCGACAGCCCGCTTTTACATACCGGTACGCCCTGACCTGGGTTAAGCTGACTCCACTTGCGGTAACTGCCCGCCCAAGTGCGCCACGTACACATGGCATGGTGCCTCCTCCTGCGCACAGACAGTTGTTTGTACCCCTGCAGCAGCTGCAGCTTCATGCTTGGGGCTTTAGACGCTTGGTCATTGGCGCGCAGCATGGGCAGCGCTCCAAGGCCGCCAACAACAACCCATAGGGTCACTTGGCGCAGCAGACGGAGCGCCAGCGGTCCCTTGCTGCCTGGCCCCCAGGCTGCCAGACAAGGTGGCTGCGGACGGCGTGGGCGAGCTCGCGTTCGTGGGGTACGCCGACGTGGGCCGCCTAAACACCGTGTACGAGATGTACAGGTGGGGTGGAGCCACGTACCTTCGGCATAGGACCAAGGACTATTCCAAGCCACGAACTTGGTCTGGAGAGCATGTGGAACATGCAAGAACCTTGCTGGGCTTCATGTACTTTGACGGCTGTCTCTCCCTCCTGACTGCGCGTGCATGCTTTGCAGGTACCCGTCTGCGCAGCAGCTGATCGAGTAAGTCGCATGTGTCTCGTGGCCCTCCGTAGCTCTGCGTTTCTTGGGTACCGTCGTGCATGGGGTTGTGGCAGAGGTGGCGGACACTCAGGCGGGGCGGCAGTACGCGAGGTCCAATAGCATCACACATGTGACACGGTGCCAGCTGCCGGCACACACTGCGGATAGGACGATGAGTCTCTGCACCACGTTCCGTGTGCGGGTCTGCCAGCCCTCCATGCTCACGGCATGCTGCCTTGCTGGCATGCAGTCCACTCTCAGTACGCAGCTCACTGCCCACTACCCACTACCTTTTTTCGCTGCTGCCGGCCGTCCCTGCTGCTGGCGGCATGTGCAGGGCGTGCGGGCGGACGCGCTCTGCGCCCAAGTGGCAGGAGGCCAAGCAGACAGCCTACGAGCTGTGCCAAGACTTCTCGATCACCTTCCTGCACCCGACCGCTTTCTCACCTTGGCGCTGATGGCCGTCGTGGGAGACAGGCGAGGGGAGTCGATGTATGTAGGTTTTGATGTGGGTCAAGCATGATGTGCTCACCTGTCGTGTTTCCGCCTTTGCCAGCTCCTAGGCTGAGCCCAGGCAGCAGGCCCAAGCGGCCCAGGTTTATCTTGCAGCGATACCGTATGCTGGCGATTGATATGGGTTCGTGTGACGTGGTTTTGGCGGGGTGTGACCTGCAGCCCGTCCGGTAGAGGGTGGCCGCCGCAGCAGGGAGGGGCACTTCGGGCAAACGCAACACCGCGCGTCTGGTCCATTGCTCAGGTGGTTGGCGGTTAAGCACGTTGGCAGTTACGTGGATTTGCCTAACAGTTCTGGGGACTATGCTCATATTTATAGTAAGGGCCTCGCCTTGCTCGGCGCACCCGTGTTTTCTTATTGGTTGTTACC
>VFQN01007759.1_pt1 | contig 11334 bp, 6 predicted proteins | sample 3512371 | NCBI WGS metagenome assembly VFQN01 (sample SAMN10412370, study PRJNA504923) | tailings metagenome | isolation source: Replicate 2 from Balatoc abandoned mine | place: Philippines: Itogon, Benguet | collected 2017-08-28
GTATGGAGTGTTCCCAGCGCTAGTGATAATTCCAACGATGTTTGTGTTGGGTGTAGGTTATTATCTGATGAAATGTCATGAGAGGGCGGAGCAGTCAGAGAAGGAGAAGATAAGAGCTAGATTGGTGTCAAGGCGGTCGATGAACGTGAATATGGTGAAGACCGAGGAAAAGAAGCAGAAAGATGAATCAGCAGCAGAAGTTGAACTATTTGATATTAAAGAAAAGAAGAATAGTAACAAATACAAAGTTATCATTTCTTCCGACAATGATGTGAGAGAGATGAGATCCAGTGATGAAGAAGATATAAGAGTATCACATGTATCAAGAAGACAGTCAGTGCAACAGGCAGTGATTCAAATGAAGCGAATGGAAGTTGAGATGGAAGCTATAGAGGAAGTACGGATAGTAAAGTCGCCATCTGATGTTGAAGATAAGAAAGACGCTGATGATACACCCTGGAATAGCGAAGACGATTCTCTCGGTGATGTTAATTTCGATCTTCCTTTGATAGAGGACTATGGTGGGGGTAGTGAAGAGGAGGATGAAGTTGATAATCTTCTTGAAGAATTAATTCAACCTGTTCTTGTTGAAGATTTTGAGCATATAGATGAGCACAGAGAAGGGCTTGCGGAGGACTCATCTGAATTGTCGTCTTTGCACTATTCTTTCCTTTCTGAGTAGCCTTTGACGAATTTGTTGTATGTATTCCTCTTGATAGGTAAGGTTTTTATTCTCTTTTTTTTTATTTGTAGTTAGTCTAGAAAGTTTATGATTTTGAGTTTGATTTTGGTTTTGATTATGATTTTGATTTGATTTCTGTGTGTGGAGGATCCTCTCACAAACTTTAGCTATTTTCTAAAGTGTAGTTATTGGAATTATTTTCATTACCACCCCGCGCTGGGTACTTATAGTTATATGTACTCCTTGCTTTTCTTTCTTCATATAGTCCAAAGTGTTTGACATTTGTTGTTGTATTATGGATTTAAAAATTAAGTATTTGCGTAATTGTCTTTTAGAAATTTGCCTTTCCGAAATCTCGAGTTTTCCAAAGATCCAGTGACCTGACTTCCTTGTGAAAGTTTTGCCTTCTTAGTTGAAGTCGTCCTTCTTCTCGTCTTCTCACAAGTGTTTAGGGAGTCAAACAAGTCAAACAAGATCAAATAAACAATATATCAAGAGAAGAGAAGAGAAGATTGAGAGAAGATTGACAGAGAAGATGAATAAGAACTACCTTGTAGCGATCACTGTGGTGATTCTCTTCATCGTGATTGTGTTTGTTGCCTTGTTCTTTTGTTTTGCTCCAAGACATCAAGTGAGAGCTGCTGTGAGAACTTGTCGACGAATGCTTGGACAGAAAGAAGAAGAGGAACAGGAAATGACGAATCCTTCTGGAAATGTGAATGCTGATAGCTCACAATTATAATTTCCTTTCTTCGACTCATCTTTTCTCGGTCATGAATGAGTTCATGACCTCTCTATATAAAATTCACTGGATTTCCGAGCTCGACTGCTGCTCTCCCTCTTTCGCTGATCTTCCTCTTGTTTCTTCTTTTATTTGCCCCCCCCCCCTCTCTCTCTCTCTAGCTTTGTTTGCTTATTCTTATGAATGTTTGTTTTGAGCTTTATTCGAAAGAAAGAAGTTGCAATGTGACCATTTTATTTTTCTTCTTCTTCCAAATTTTTGCGTCCTATCATCGTCATCATGACCAAGCCTTAATTATTTTTCATTTGTTAACGTTAATGGTAGATTTTCTCTTGAAAAATACGCGTTTTATATATCTCTATTTTCTCTACAATAACTCCTTCCTCGCAAAAGATCTGATGCTAAAGAACATCAGAACTAAACTTTCTAATTTAATGCAGATTATTCATTCGTCCACTATTACAAATTCATCGGATATTCGATCGTTCAACATGCCAAAGACGATCGTTTTTACCTAACGAGATTTGTACGATCGTCTGATGGACTTGTAATGGGCGAAGAAGGTTAGGGGAAGTTTCTTTGAAACATTTGCAATACCAACCAATCCAACATTCGAATTAACACTGGAGTGAAACGTTTCTTCACTTAATACACCTAGCAGAAGATTGAGAATTGAAGAAAGCAAGAATTGTGAAATCTTCTGGTCTTTGTTGCTCTACACCATCCAATCAAACTTGAACCCAACCAAAAGCATCTGCTCAAACTTCATAATGTCACAAGAGGTAAGAGTATTGTTGTATTCCCAAGAGATTTGATTCTCATCTTTTGCTGAATGACTTTAGATCTATGACCATCAATATGTAAACGATCTCAATCCCAGCACATATCTCTCAGACTCCGAAGATGAAGACCAGGACCAAATATGGACTGTTGTTGAGGACACACGATCTCAAAACTTTCCTACTTATGAGATTCTTCCCCTTCACATGGTAAAACATCAAAGTCAATCAGCAAAGAGAGACCAACATTCCGAGAACAACAACGATGAAACATCACTAAAACCAATGCACAGCCGATCAGAGAAAGCCTCCCTCTTCTCGGAGAGCAAGGACAGTGAGAATGCTGATGAATCCTGGGGTTTCTATGAGTCTCCCCTTGCATCAGACTCTATGAAAGACAAGCAGGGCAATTGCCAACACCGCCTTTCCCGAAGAGGTGATGAGACTGAACACGGTGGCACAACCTCCAGCGACTCGAATTACTCACCTCCATTATCACATTCATCATCGATCCATGACTTTCCGACAATTACTCGTCCAATAGGAAGCAGCTTTCCTTCCGGTGTCAGCAGGAGTGAAAGCACAGAGAGTCTGACACCAATCCCTTTTACACGATCTGACTCTTATGCCAACGCTTACCAACTCTCCCGCATTTTCTCTTCATTTAACCTCAATCCTTTACCGAACCTTCCATCTTCTGGTATCCTGTCAGCACAAAATAAGATCAACATCACTCCCATCGGTGTTGTGACATCATCATCCGACAAACCACAGATGATCCTCTCCACCCGAGAGATGATCATGGACTATCAAACGGATGGCTCCATGACAATGACAATCTCTTTACAATCCTTCTATGAGAGAGAGAATCGTAACAAATTAATTTATTTCTTACGTCACCATGTCCACTGTCTTCAGAGTCATGTAGAAGACTATGTTGATCGTTTATTATCACATCATATCTATTCTTTAGAATTATTATATTTAATTTTATTAAATGATGAATCTTACCTTGTGAAAGAATTAGGATTTGATATCGAAGATTCATTAGATATTATCGAAGCAATCACGACACTATTAGCTACATCGCAGAATAAGAAGAAGTCGTTACTGTTATCGCCTTCATCTTCATCTACGTCGATTATGATGATGAATCAGAACAGTTCCTATAGAAATAAGAGTGGTAGTATGATGAAAACGGAAAGTCGTGATCACTTGCTGACCAAGTCAACATCCTCTGTCACAGTGAATACCATCAATACACCTAATTCGGCACCGCCCTCACCGCTCAGAGTATCTAAGCCAAATGGACATTATTCCTCATCTAGATCCACCTCTTCGTTAAAGCAACAACATTACTTGTCAGAGGTGCAGTATCGCAAGCTCTTCAGCCCGTATCACTATACAGTAGAAGAGATCGTGCACCTCTATTACGAGGCATCCCAGTGCTGGAAGACAAAGGCCCGTATGGAGTTATTCCACATTTCATCGATTCATTTCACTGAAAATAACAATGAACAGAAGAATAGTAACAATAATAATCATTTCTTTGCTGAAGGTTTTATTATGAGAATGTTTGCATTAGGGCAAGGAGGGTTAGAACCTTCTCATAACATTGCCACACAGATCGCTCAGAGACTATTACCACTGCTACGACAAATTGTGAATGATTACCATCTTCAAGATGAGAAAAAAGATGAAAAATTAAATCCTGAGAAAAAAGAACGAGAACAACGAGAGGAAACAGAGGAAGCGAACAACGAGGATAAGGAGTCGCGCTATTGCAATGCTTTATTCCTTCTTGGTGTGTGTTATAGTGAAGGAATAGGTGGAGTCGAGAAAGATGACGTCATTGCCTTCGATTACTATCGCCAGAGTGCTGAACGAGGTTTCTCTATCGCTCAAGCTGTTATTGCATATTGCTTTTACACGGCTACTGGCACTAAACGAAGCATCCAGAGAGCGATTGAGTGGTGGAGGCTCGCTGCAGCGCAGGGACATGCGTCAGCTCAGACGAACCTTGGTCTCTGCCATGAGCACGGTCAGGGTGTGTCAATGTCTATGGAAGAGGCTGTGAAGTGGTATTTGCTCGCCTCTAAGCAAGGTGATGTCAGTGCTCACTATAACCTAGCCTATGCACTAGAACGAGGCTATGCGCGTAAATACCTCTCCCTTTCCTCTGACAAATCAGTGCAATCAACCGAGAGAAGTACCGAAGGCGAGGATATGGAAGAGAGAGGAGAAGAAAGAGAAGGCGGAGAGAAGGAAGTCAATGAGAGTCGAAGAAAAGACAAAGAGAGTGCGATGTATTACTGTAAGAAAGCAGTAAAACTGTATGAGAAGTGTGTCAGAGCATTGTATTACCCTGCTTTCATCTCATTAGGATATTACTATGAAAGAGGAGTGATCGTCACTAAGAATCCCAAGAAAGCCTTTCAATTCTATCTGACGTGTGCTACTCAAGCTTCGAGGACCTCTTATCTCTCCACTGTCGCAGAGTATAAGTTAGGAGAGTGCTACATGACAGGCATTGGAGTCGCTGAAGATATAAATGAGGCAGTGAGATGGTTTGAGAAGAGTTTAGAAGATGGTAATATCATGGCAGCTTTTGCTTTAGGCAGATATTACGAGGGGGAAGAAGAAGATATGAAGAAATCCATGGAATATTATCAATTAGCAGCAAAGAAAGGTTATGCACCAGCACAAGTGATCATCGCATCTTACTATGAGAATGGTCTTCATTCTTTCCCTCAATATCCGATGATTGCCTTTCAGTACTACAAACAAGCAGCTGAGCAAGGATATGCACTAGGCGAGTATCACCTCGGTAGATGCTACGAGAGAGGGATTGGTATTGAGAAGAAAATGTCAGAAATGATGAAATATTATAAGAAAGCAGCGAATCAAGATTTACTTCTCGCAAAAGAAGCATTAATAAGACTTCTAAACAATTAATTAAAAAAATAGAAGAGAGAAAGACAGCAGAGGAAGAAGAAGTTCTTTCATCAATTATAATAAGATTTGTTTCATTTTCTTTTGTTTTCTATCAATTCCCCCCTTAACCCCGCCAGTTATCACAATAAGAAGAGATATATATAAGTATTATGAGGATCCATTACTCATTACTCTCACCTCTCTTTCTCTGCTTATTTCAATCTATTCTCTTCTTCGTCAGATTATTTTGAATTCTATCGATAGAGCACACCGACATCATAGATCACCTCCAAAGCAATCAAAGTAGTGTTATGGTTATTGTATTCAGTTAACTTCATAGTGATAGTTGTTCGTGTCATTGTCTTAGATGTTGTTGTTGTCTTTGTTGTTCTCCTTTGTTTTGGTCTCATCACATCTTTTAATTCCCTTCTGCTGGTTAATCCTCTGATGTGTTTATTGTTGTTGTTTTTTGTATGATTCTCTCTTTCTTTCTCTTTTTTTCTCTTTGAATATCATTTCAAAACGAATGAGAGATTCAAAAAGATCATAGTAGTAGTAATAGTAGTAGATAATGATATGTGTGTCATCTATAACATCGCATGATCATCATATTAGTGGATGAGAAGGAATTGTTTTCATGTCGATGGATGTTGTTTTCGGCTCTTTTCTTTTGTTAATCCTCTCCTTCTTTCATTGATGTATATATACTGCAACTTCCTTCTTCGAAGTTTAGAGCATCGATCCTTTCCTTCCTCTCTACTTCCTACCCTTCCTTATCTTATTATATCTTCCTCTTATGATCGCAAGAACCCGCAACCTCAATGAATGCATATAAGATGACATCAAATTGGAGATAAGACAAGAGGGGAGGACGTCATAGAAAATTTATTTTGAATATTCAGTAAAACTAAAAGAAATACAATGAACATCATTCAATACCAGCAGATGAACGAAACAATGTGCCAATCATATTTACAAGTTAATTAAGACAAGGAAGAGAATGGAGAAGAGAGATGGTATGACATGACATGACATGATTCACAATACAATCAAAGAAATGAATGAAACAAGAAGAAAAAGAAAAGAAAAACACCAAAAACAATCTAAACTATACAAACATTGAGCAAAACCACCTCATTGCAGAGCTTTTAGAAACCATAGGTCTGCATGGAGATCACATCAATGTCCACTGCTTCTTTCTTCTTCCTCGGAGGTGTCGACGACTCTAACATCGTTACTAATGGCTTCTTCACCTCGACTTCTCCTTCTTTCCTCCCATTCACAGTGATCACGCTCTTCGTCTTTCCTCTGCTATCCTGTACAGCAGTGGGAGTTTTGACAGGTACCACAGTAGAGGAAGAGGAAGTGTTCGCAGAGGAGGGGATGGTAATGGAGTAAGAGGAGGCGTTAGAGAGAGAAGACGTCGGTGGCACTAACTTGCTAACGGTGGAGGTAGAGGCATAGGATGACGCACCAGAGGGATTAAACACTTCCTCCATCTCTTCGTGATTATTCACCTCTTCCTCTTCTTCCTCCTCTATTGTAGTGGAGGGGGGAGGTGGAAGCAGGGGTGGTTCTTCATAGACCTTCGTAATACCACCCGAGAAATACCGGCGATCAAATTTGAATGACACGCACTGTCCATAACCCGTGTATCTCCCTCCAACAAGATCTTCTCATAGCACAGTGAATAATAGAAGATAGATAGTGAAAGCAAGTCACTTACCAGGGATACTAGAAGAGGGCACATCTTTCTCTACCTCGCTGAGGAAGGAGGTGCCTAACACGTTGATCTTCGCGACAGTGCGCTCAGCTAAAAGACCTTTGATGAAATACCAGGCAGTGTTAAAGATCCATGGGACATTAATCATATAACACTTCCTCATGAGTTCTACGGGAATCGAGATAGAGTGAGATAGAGTATGAAGAGAGGTGTTCTATTGACTCACCAGGATAGTTCGATGAAGCAATTCCAACTATGGTTTTAATTATCTCTAAACCTTGTGATCCAAGATGTTCCCAACCAACACCACCTAAAGAAGAAAGAGAAATAGATTTCACAGTCGGAAGCGGTTAACACATATATCAAGTGTATAAAGAGGGAAAGGGGCTTACCAAGGTCTCTAATCACACAAATATACGCTAAAACACCATAAGGATCTCTTGGACTATCAGTTTCATCTAATAACAGTCTATCTTCCTCAGTTAGAAGGTTTAAGTATTGTCTTTCTCGTTCTTCAGAGATTTGTTCAAGAATAATCGAACGATATTCAAGACAATAGATACTAAAGAGAGTATAATCCTGGATTGTTATTAGATTTAATACTTCAGATGGTGAAAAATTATATTGTTCTAAACAGATAGGACATTGAGAATGGTCTAATGCGTCAGGTGCGATGGGTATCTGACGGATCTTCGAGAGGATTATATCACCTTTCGGAAATTTTAATGGATGATCACAGTCACCATAGATGATTTGATTACGGATTTCATCAACATTGTTCTCTTTTCGCCAGATTAAGAACTTTCTCATGAGTTCTGTGACCTTGTCATAGTCATAGTTATGACCTCGAAGGTATCGAATGATCTTACGATCTCCGACAACTTCTGGGTAGTTTGGTGTTGCAGCAAGCTCTTCTGATAATCTTTGACGAATAATGCGAAGACCTTCTGTTTCTTTTGCGTTCCAACGTGGCATAGTTTAAAGAGAGAATTCAGTGACTTGATGCACTTGACACGGAGCGAGGGACAGTCAACAAACAATCCCAAGATTTAATTTCTCTCAAGCCCAATCTTCTCGTGAGTGTTGCAGTGGATGTCCGAGCTTGAGAAGGATTATCTCAACGTCTCAACTTCTAAACTTCTTCTCACTAATCGACGAGGAAGACTCTACCGGCAACGCGGCTTTCTAGAAGAGACCGATACTTTAGGAATTTGCACAAAGTGCATAACCTGTTTTATCTGGATTGATTCCATGATTGCAAATCAATGAAATCATTCATGAATCACGAGATCAATCAAATGGAATCAAGGAGCAATCAATCATGAGAGAAGACTTGATTGGACGTGAAGGGGAAAGATGATTGCCATAATTTTTTTGCAATTGAATTTTTTTGTTCTGGACCACATTCACTGAGGATTCAAGTGACTGCTTGCTACGAGAGATGCGCTTTAGCGTTGGGGAAAAGGTCGAAGTTCTTGTAGATTATGCTCGATTTCATGTTGGAGTCATTGCCGCTGCTAGTGACGACCTTCGTGTCTACCAGGTGATCCTTGCAGGAGGAAGTCCTTGCATGGTCTTCCACGACAATGACAGTCAGATCAGAGCTCCAACCATCGAGAGATCTTTCTTTTTCGAGTGTCCTCACTGGAGAACCGTGTCTCGCCCTCCTGTGAAAGGATCGACTGAGAGATGCGCGAAGTGTATTTCCTCCTCATCAGGTGCCTATTAATCATAGTTCATCCCACCCGGCCTTTCTTTGAACGTGTTTTCTTTCTCCTTTTTGTAGCGAATACGATGAGCAATCGTGAGCAATAACTTACGCTCTGTCTGTATATGCTCGCATCATTGTTATTGTATTTTTTTGTTTTAACACATTGCTTTTGTGTGAATCTCATGTAAGATCATTAAACCTCTATCTTCCTATTTCATCTTTCTCTTAATTTCCTTCTTGAACAGAGAGTCGATTGTTTTTTTTTCTCTGGACAACGGAACAAGTAATCTTGTAAATAATCAATAATATCGAGTCTAATGAATCGTTTATTTCACTTGTACCGTCGATTGACTGTCAAAACAATTTTAAGATGTAGTTTATTCAAATGAACAACCAATAATCTGAATGATTGAAGACGTACTGGACTTAGCCAACAATACTGAAGTGTTGAATGCATTGGTTTTAAAATAATGAATTCCGTACAAAGGGAGAAAACGATCGTTTGGACTAGAACGAAATCTTGAACAATCACTCAATCAATATTGTGGAAATTTATCCTTTCTTTTGAACAATATATTGTGGTTCTATCAAATTCAAATGCTTGGTTATCTTTTTTTGACATTTCTTCTCTTCTTTTTGAACCCTTTCTGTGAGGCTGTGTGTGGTGCCGGTCAGTATTGTGCGGATAGTAGTTGCTCAAGTTGTAATTCTTGCCCAGTTGGATCTTATCAATCGAGTACTAGTTTCACTGGAACAAGTTGCACTCAATGTTTCACGAGCTGTACCACCGCCTCTCCTGGCTCAACTTCCCTCTCTTCGTGCTATTTTTCCCTTTGTCCGGCTGGTCAATATCAGACTTCTTGCACCGCTGGGTGCTTGACATGCCCTTCCGGACAAACTTCCTCTGCAGGATCCAATGCCTGTTTTGACGCTGTTTCCACTTTCCCAACATTTATTACAACCGCTAAACCCTCAACTGGAGCTCCAAGCTATCCACCGACAAGACCTCCTACTCTTATTACCACTCGAACCCCTTCTTTCCGACCTACCACCACTCCCAGTAGAACTGATGTTCCGTCCATCGCACCTACCTCCTCTCCTGTTGTCCAAAACTATACGATAATAACCATTGTCGGGAACGGCACTGCGGCTTCCACTGGTGACGGTGGTCTAGCTCGCCTTGCCACGATGAACACTCCAACAGGAATTTGGGGAAATTATCTCGGGGAACTTTTTATTTGCGATACTTTGTTCTCCGCTGTGAGAAAGATTTCTTCCTCTGGTATCATTACAACAGTGGCAGGGATTGGTGGAGTGATGAATGTAACATCAGGAAGAAGCGGTCCCGCCGCATCGACACCATTTGATGGATGTTATGGGATGATAGGAGATTCGACTGGAGAAAACATGTTTATTGCAGGATATCAACGATTTATTTGGTATTTTGATCCGGCAGCAGCTTATTTAACACGCTATGCAGGGAGACCATGGAGTTATTCAGAAGCTACCTTTGCGGGGGACGGAGGACCTGCAACGTTGGCAAAGTTTAATTTTCCAGTAGGATTATTTTTATCGACAACTGGAATGCTTTTTGTTGCTGACTATTTGAACAATCGTGTGAGAACCATAAATACCCAGACCCGAATTGTCGTTACAGCTGTCGGGACGGGGGTCGGCGGATTCTCGGGTGACGGAGGATCTGCAATCAATGCCAGCTTGTTTTATCCATCAAGTGTCTGGGGAAATAGTATCGGAGATATTTACATCTCTGATTCTTTCAATTCCCGTCTTCGCCAAGTTCGATCAAATGGGATTATTAAAACGTTTGCAGGAACAGGGTATCCGAGTTATAACAGTGAAAATATTCCCGCCACTTCTGCGAACATTGCCCCGCTTTATGTAACAGGAGATACCTTCGGAAATATATACTTTACTGATTCCAATATTTGTTCAGTGAGGTTAATTTCTGCCTCCACTGGATTGGTTAATACACTTGCTGGAACAGCTAGTTGTGAAGGGCATGCACTCTATTCTCCACAACCGGCATTGTCGGCGTTGTTAGGGTATATTAGAGGACTTTGGTTGGATAGTGTTGGTGGCTTTTACATAGCCGAAGGAGCGAATGTTCGATACTTATATCGAACTTACACCGATTCGCCGACAGTGCGTCCATCGACCAATCCTAGCTGTAATCCGACTGCATATCCGACATTTTTTGCGAGCGCGACACCTACATTACAGCCATCGATGAATCCTAGTGTTAATCCAAGTGTGGTACCGACTCTGTTTCCCTCTGTGGTTCCTTCAAACGCTCCTACTTTTTCTCCGACTGATGCCCCGTCTGCCTATCCATCGAGTAATCCAACTCTACAGCCAAGCATTCGACCGACAGTGAGTCCATCTGCCGCGCCTTCGGCTGTCCCTACCGTGAATCCAACTGGTTGCCCCTCATCTTTACCTTCTTCTCTCCCATCTACATGTCCTTCCGTTTTGCCGAGTGGCTATCCTTCTGAGATTCCGACTAACAATCCTTCAATCGCTCCTTCAATCACTCCCTCATCTTGTCCCACATCAGTCCCGACTTCAATCCCAACTGTTTATCCCTCCAATCGTCCAACATCAAAACCTTCGGATTCACTGACATTATTTTCGACTCTGCTCCCCACATCATTGCCTTCTATTATTCCCTCTGCATGTCCAATATCCCTTCCTTCTGCTTTTCCAACCGCTCTACTATCTTCCCTCAAACCCACTTTCTTTTCC
>VFQN01007760.1_pt1 | contig 11332 bp, 18 predicted proteins | sample 3512371 | NCBI WGS metagenome assembly VFQN01 (sample SAMN10412370, study PRJNA504923) | tailings metagenome | isolation source: Replicate 2 from Balatoc abandoned mine | place: Philippines: Itogon, Benguet | collected 2017-08-28
AGCACCCCAGCGACGCGCTGTGCCAAGCGTGTGTGGAGATCCGGCGCATTGAGGAGGAAGAGCGGTGCAAGGCAGCCCTCCTCGTGGGTTTACGTGTAATTATGGCAGTGCAAACTCACAGTCTGGCTGTCTGCATGGCGTGAGGAGACGCGTACTGCTGGCGGGGGGGTGCGGGGAGGGGTTCATTTTCCCATGCAACGCTGGATTATACTTGACTTGCGGCCATTGCTAGAGCCCTATTGGTCACTGACACAGACTGCGCACCCTTATTTCCCTGCCTTGCACCTCAGGAGGAGGAGGCCAGCAAAGCCCGGCTGGAGGCTGAGAAGGAGCGTGCGCGGCTGGAGGCGCAGTTGGCCCACTTGCAACAGCAGCAGGCGGCGCTGGAGCAGGCTCGCGCGGCGCGGCAGGTGGTGGTGCGGCTGGATCTGCAGAAGCAACAGCAGGCAAAGCAGCTGCAGCTGCAGGTGCGTAAGGACCGTGTTGCTGATGGGCTTGAGCGGGGCTGCTTGGTTCGGTTGGAGTGTGCATCTCGGAGTACCGGGTGGCGCACACGCGCGGAGACGGGCGGCTAACGAAGGACAGCCGCTGGCAGGGACAGCCGGAAGCGGAAGCTGGCTTTGCCTCAAGTGGTTGCCGTTATTGCACCTGTGGCTACGGTGGGCTGGTTAACTCTCTTCCTGCTTCTGACTGGCACAGGAGCTACTTGGTGGGCAGGAGTTGGCAGAGTGGGAGGAGCAGGAGCGGCAGCAGGCGGCGCAGGCCCTAGCGGACATGGAGGTGGAGGCGAAGGTGGCGGCGCAGCAGCGGGCGCAGGAGAAGGTGCGGGGCAGGAGATGCGCATCGGGTACCGGTACGGTAGGGTAGCAGTTGGAGCCGTCGTGCTAGCCGTTGCTCATTGTGTCTGCATACCATCTTCCTCATTGATCTGCAGGCGCTCCGGGCCCAGGAGCGGCGCGCGGAGAAGCATGCGGCCGAGGTGGCGGCGGCGCAGCGGCAGCTCGCGGAGCTGGATGCGGCGCAGCAGCGGGCGGCGCAGCAGGGGCTGAACGACCGGCGGCGGCTGGAGGCGGAGGCGGAGGCCCGCCGCGGCAGCGTGGAGTCGCGCGCAGCAGGGGAGGTCGCGAGCTACCGCACGGTGCGTGGCTTGGCTCGTCGACAGGCGTTCCAACGTGGCAGCATACCTAGATGCCTGCAGCTTCGGTGCTGTGCTCTCGGCTCACAACACAGCCACGCGTAGCTCTAGTTGCCCCAGACATCAGTAAATGGTGCCTCTGCACCAGGGGACCGTTAGGCTGACGCCCACCGTTCTCCTCCGCCCCATCGGTGCCTTCCCTTGCGAACGCTCTGCGTTGCCGCAGGTGGCTGCGTGGAAGGAGGCGGTAACACGCGTCGCCAAGGCCCCAACGGACAACGCCACCGGCCTGCCGGCGCTGCGGCGGCAGCTGCGCGCAGCGGCGGAGGCCTCTCCCGGCTCGGCGTCCGAGGCCGCCGCCAGCCTGGACGTGGCGTTCAGTGCCCCGGGCCTGGGCCAGGCCTTACTGGAGTACGCCTCTGCGGGTGGTCATCAGCAGCAGGTGGGAACGAGGGGCCTTGGGTTGCTCGTGTGCGCTGGTGGCAATCCGGACTTGCAATCGAAACCTTAAGCACTTGCGGGCGAGCACGACGTATGGTGGCACTGCACGTTGAGACAAGGGTGGCTTGCAAATAACATAGTTGGTTGGTTGGTGCGTAGCATAGACTCAGCGACCCCATTCCTGTGTACTTATTTCATCAAACAGGACAAGGGCCTGGTGATCCCGCCCGCCGCCAAGCGCGGCTTGTCGCTCATCAAGGACGGCAAGTGGCTGGACGCCCTGCGCTTCTTCGACGCAACGGCCAACGAGCAGCAGCAGGAGCAGCAGGGAGGCGCAGCACCGGCAGCTGCCCAGGACCCCTCTGCTGCTGCCGTTGCCTCCGCCTTCGCTGCCCTGTGCCGGGCCCACCTAGAGCTGCCCGAGCCGCAGCCCACCAACGGCACTAGCAGCGCTCCCAAGAGCAACAGCGGCAGGCGGAACCAGCCTCGAAGCAGCGCTAATACCCTGCCCGTGCACCACCTGGCAGCTGCCCTACGCGCAGAGCGTGAGGCCGCAACAGGTGGTAGCGGCAGCGGGGCCGTGGGTTCGCCTCAGCGCGCCGCCAGCAACGCCCGTGCCGCGGGTGAGGCCCTGGCCTTCCTGCTGCACCCCTGGGCCGCCACCCCTGGAGCCCTGCCGGATTCCCTCGTGCAGCTGGCGACGGAGGTGCTGCAGCGGACCGCGCCGGGGCTGCTGGACCCCACGGGCGGCGTGCTGCAGCAGCAGCTGGGCGGCGGCGGTGGGGGCGGCGGCGGCGGGCTGGGGCCGCAGTACGACGCGCTTGCAAAACGCTACCCATCGTTGGCCCAGATGAAGGGCATGGTCGGCCTGGCGCCTGTGAAGCGGGCGATGGCGGAGCTGGCGGCGGCGGTGCGTGGGGCAAGGGCTGCGGTTCCGTCGTGCGGCCCACCCTAGATAGGGTGCCTGAGGACAGTATCACGCCAGGTGTAAAACAGCCTGCTGATAGACGCACATTAGGTTTAGCCGTAACGAAATGCAGGCATAGCCCCTGCGTGACACTGGTGGCTTCAGAGCCAAGACCTCACGGTAGCTTAACGCCGTCCTCCGGCATCCGCCTTCCGGGCTGTTACATCGCTAGCGCAACTGTGTACCGGCTCCCTGTTCCCTGTGCCGCTGCGTCTCCGCCCCTGCTCCTGCCCCTTCAGGTCGAGCTGGACACGGAGCGCAAGCGCGACCCCTCCAAGCGCCAGTACAACGTGCGCTTCCTGGGCAACCCCGGCACCGGCAAGACCACCGTGGCCCGCCACTACGCACAGCTGCTTAAGGAGCTCAAGCTGCTGCCCAACGCCACGGTGCGAAGGGGGGGGGCGTTTTGGAGGGGTAACTCCCCGTGCGCAATTGGAACTCTTTCTTTCTAGCAATCTGTTGAAGCCAATGGTTAGATGCAGGACGTTGACGCCAATACCTGCCATGTGTCCAGGTGGAGGAGACGAGCGGCGCGGAGCTGCTGACTGGCGGCGTGACCAAAGTCAAGGACCAGCTCAAGAAGCTGGAGGCGGGTGGCGTGCTGTTCATCGACGAGGCCTACCAGCTCAACCCCAAGACCAACCCCATGGGCGCACAGGTGCGGGCGGCGTGGGGGTCAGGAGGGTGGCCAGTGCCACGGGCGCCAAAGCTGTACAGAGCCTGTGTGGGCTGGAGGTCGGAGGGTGGAGAGTGCCCAGGCATCGTGACGTTGCGCTAGTGGTAAACGAAAGGCACGGTTACTCCCAGGACAACACAGCGCGAGCAAGCCAACGCACTGTATCGGGTCCACGAACACAGTGCGCGTAGGTTGAGCAGTGCATCCCTTGGTGTCGCACGAGTGCCCGCTAGCCACCGACCGCCGGTCACCGCTAACCGGAGGCTTTGGATCTAGAAGAAATTTCTATAAAAGTATTTAGTGCACACTTTGGCTGGCTGGACACTCGACTCAAGCGAGCTCGTCTCAACATGTCCCCTCAACCTCCCCCGCTGCCCCCTTCTGTGCACCCAGGTGCTGGACTACCTGCTGCCCGAGATGGAGAACCGGCGCGGCAAGCTGGTGGTGGTGCTGGCGGGGTACGCCAAGCCCATGGAGGAGCTCATGGGCCACAACGAGGGCCTGCCCAGCAGGTTCGCGCAGGTGGGCGTGCGACCGAGCCCTGACAAACAAGGGCACTGGCGGCGCATTGGGTGCATCTGCTCAAGCCTCCGACATCAAACGTCTGACCAACCGGCCCCCTTGCCATGATTCATGCGGTCAAACACACCCACAGGAGTTCACTTTCCCCGACTACACCGACGACGAGCTGCACACCATCTTCCGCGACCTCATCGCCAACGACGCCGAGCCCCGCTTCAAGCTGGCCGACGCCCGCCACCTGCGCATCGCCGCCCGCCGCGTCGGCCGCCAGCGCGGACACGTGGGCTTCGGCAACGCGCGCGCCGTGCGCAACGCCTACGAGGCGGCGCAGAAGCGCCAGGCTGCGCGCGTGCTGGCGGAGCGCGCTCGGGGGCTGCAGCCTGACGCGCTGCTGCTGGTGCGGGAGGACCTGCTGGGGCCACGGGAGCTGGACTTGGGCAGCTGCGCAGCGCTGCGGGAGCTGCAGGGCATGCGGGGCCTCAAACAGGTCAAGCAGCAGGTGGGGGTCAACGGCCGGCTGGCCCGCTAGTGGTGGACAGGGCTTGCTGCTGCTCATGTGCCTACGGTACTCGTAATCTTATCATGATAGGTACTTGTTGGCTGAAAGTCCGGCATGATTGGTTAGGTAAATGGTGTGCATGGTTGTTGACCACATGGATGTGAGCTACCCGCAGGCGTCGTCGGCCACGTGCTTACGGGGCGAACATCCTGTTTGGATCTCTATGCGTTCCCCCAGGTGTCCGACCTGCTGGGCCTCATCCGCACCAACTGCGAGCTGGAGGAGCAGGAGCGGCCACTCAAGGAGGTGTCCCTAAACCGCGTGTTCCTTGGCAACCCCGGGACAGGTAGGTCCGTTGGAGATTCGCTTCAATGCACACCTCCCCGTACCCCACTCACAGCACGCCCCCAGGAAGGGGCACAGCAGCCAGCCTGCACAGCCGCGTTCCTAACTGCTTATTGTCCCTCTGCAGCACAGGCTGCATGGCTACAACGCAAACACACCCTTTTGTTCTGCACTCAACCCCAGGCAAGACCACGGTGGCGGGGCTGTACGGCCGCATCCTCAAGGACCTGGGCCTGCTGTCCAAGGGCGACGTCATGGTGCGCGTACCGGCCGACTTCGTGGGCAGCGTGCTGGGCGAGAGCGAGAAGAAGACGGTGGCCGTCCTGGAGGAGGCGGTGGGCCGTGTGCTGGTCATCGATGAGGCGTACGGCCTGCACTCGGCCAAGGGCACCACCGACCCCTACAGGGTGCGTTGAAAGCTCTGTGCGGAGAGAGATGCGCGCATGGTGACTTTCCTACTCATACCCACGTGCCTTGCAGACCAGCTCGCGGCCGTTTTCTGGCTAATGCATTTCCTTATTCCCGTTCGCTCGCAGATCCCAAAAGCCGCTGCACCCGCTGCACCCTGTCTTGCTACGTTCAAGCCCTAGATTCGTGTTTACCCCTCCCAGTTGCTCCACCCTCGGTTCCACCCTCCGTTCCCCGCCCCCCGTTCCAACCTCCGTTCCGCCCTTCCCCCGCAGACCGCGGTCATCGACACCATCGTGGCCAAGGTGCAGGGCGTGCCCGGCGACGACCGCTGCGTGCTGCTGCTGGGCTACGAGGGCCAGATGGAGGCCATGATGCGCGAGGCCAACCCGGGGCTGGCGCGGCGCTTCCAGCTGGCCAACGCGTTCCGGTTCGAGGACTACGACGACGTTGACCTGCTGCACATCACGCGGGGGGCGGCGAGGAAGAGGTACGTGGTTGATGTGGTGCTGGGTTTTGTGCATCGGCACCAAACCAGGGATGAGGGACAGGGTGCGAAGAGGACATGTTGCACACTACACCGGGGGCGGCGAGAACGCGGTGCGCGAAGGAAAGTGCAGGCCGGTATCAAGCCAGAGCTGGGAGGGATGAGGGAGGACATGGTGCTGCTCATCGTGTGTCTTGGGTCTGGTCTTGTTGCAACCTGCAGGGGCTGGGAGCTGGGCGAGGCGGCGCTGCGGGCGGCGGTGGAGGCGCTGGCGGCGGAGCGGCGGCGGCCCAACTTCGGCAACGCGGGCGCCGTCAACAACCTGCTCAGCAGCGCGGCACTGCGCATGGAGGCAAGGTGCGGCGTGGGCTGGGCCTCTTTGGGGAGCACACAGGATTGATGCCCCCGCACTGCGTACGGCCACGCGCTCCAGGCCTGCGCGCGGCTGTTGGCTTGCGCCTTCTGTCCACCACGGCGCGATGAGCACAGCCAGCTACGTACGGCGCCGTACTGTAGTCACCATACACTTCGCAGAATGACCAAACCTCGCGCGCCATTGCTTCATCGGCCCCTAAGGGCCCAAGGTTCGACAGTGTCAGCGGTGTCTGCCGTGCGCTCCCCGCAGGCTGCGGGCTGCCAGCACCGCGGAGCGGGCGGCGGCGGTGCCCACCGCGGAGGACTTCCTGCCGCCACGGAAGGACAGCGACCCCGCTAAGGTGTTCAACGACCTCATCGGGTGCAGGTGCGGTCACGGCCTGCATGCTACTGTAATCAAGCTCGGCGCTAGTCAGCAGCAGAGGCCGGGCTGCCTCTCCATTCAGCACCACCGCTACGCACATTGTTTATGCACTGCAGCTAGCTGTACATGTGCTGCCATGGCACCTGGTTGGTGCTTTTGCTCGTGGGGCTGGGCCCCGTGCACCCTTGCACATAAGAAGCTGCTTGCCATGTGCACGCTTTTTTCCGCGCTGCTATTCCGGCTTGCAATGCGCCTTTTGCCGTGTGTTTCCGGCTGCAGGGAGGTGCTGGCCAAGCTGCGCGAGTGGCAGGCCACCATCACGGCCTGCCAGGCCCTGGGCCGGGACCCGCTGGAGACCTTCGAGCTCAACTTCCGCTTCGTGGGCTCGCCGGGTGCGTACCGGGTGCTGCCAGTTGCGCATGCCCTTCTTGTCCGTGCTTCCAACCCGGCATCCCGTCAAGCAACTGAGCAGCCCTCCAGCTAGAGCCTTGTGGCTTCGACTTGGCTCGCTCGAGCCTCTCGTCTTCACACTATCACACCCAGCTGCCGTACACCCGTCCCCTGGCTCCCCCTGCGCCCAGGCACGGGCAAGACCACGGTGGCTCGCCGCGTGGGCACGCTGTTCGCCTCCCTGGGCCTGCTGTCGGACGGCGAGGTGGTGGCCTGCTCCGCGTCCGACTTCGTTACGGGTTTCGCCAACCAGTCGGGCGGCAAGACGCGGGAGGTGTTTGAACGCGCGCTGGGCCGCGTGCTCTTCATCGACGAGGCCTACAGGTGCGTAAGCATATGGGGGTCGTCACGGGGCCGCCGGAAGGCCGTCCCGCGCTGCGTGCATGTGGCGGCACTAAAACGGGCAACCAGCAATCACCAGGGGACGTCGGTAAAGCTGTGCGGCCGGGAGGCTGTTGGCGCACCGTTGAACCTACTCGGAAGGCATGTACGGCACGTGCAGCTGCTGTCATAGACATGCGTGTTGACCGCGCCCTTTGTGCCTCACCTCAGGCTGAACCCCAAGGTCGGCGGCCTCTACATGCAGGAGGTACGCGGGTGCTGGTGCTGGTAGTGCCAGGGAAAATGCCGTGCCATAGTATGTGCCGTTTGCTGGAGCGGGGGCCTTAGCATGGCTCTCAGTGCATACTATTTAGGTGCTTGCGGCTTTGGAGCTTGGGCCGTAGGAGCCTCTCAACCGCTGTCGTAGATAGCCGCCCCTGACAGAAAGCGGTAACAGCAGACCTGTGTACGTATAGGGCGCACACGCAAACGATTAATCTGTCACAGGGCCGACAGGAAACGCTTGGTCCCTGCATGTCATGACCTGCTGCCCCAGCCGCTTGCACTGCTCATACGCGGCACAGCTGCGTACCCCTTCGCCCTAATTTACCCACACGTACATGGGTGCCCGTGCTGCTGCCGCTGTTTACGGGCGTACGCATGAACCGTGTGTGTAATGCAGGTGCTGGACGAGATGGTTCAGCTGCTGACGGAGCCACGCTTCATGGGCAAGATGGTCGTCATCCTGGGCGGCTACGAGCAGCAGGTGGGCTGGAGGACCCCTACAGCTTAGCCCCATTACATGCGACCCGGTCTGCACTAACTGCCTGCCTAACTAACTGCCTGCCTGGCACGTCAACCTGGACAACCGGCTGGATTACTTGTCGTTGCTATCCTGTTTCATCCCATCACATCCGGAGCTAAGTCCAGACCACGTTGCTCCCCGCTGGTTTCCCCGCACAGATCGAGGCGCTCATGGCAGTCAACCCCGGCCTCAAGTCGCGCTTCAGCACGCGGCTGCACTTCCCCGACTTCTCCCCCGAGGACGCCGTGCAGCTGCTGGTGCTGACGCTGCAGCGGGAGTACTCCCTGGAGCTGGGGGCGGAGGTGGAAGGGGCGCTGATGGGTCTAGCGCAGCAGGTGCGCCGGGTTACTGTTGGTGTGCTCCGCATTACCTGCGGGGCCGTGTCTGCATACCGGTACTTGCACAGAGAACCGGTACCTGGGGTGCCGTCATTGGTATGGACACTCTTCACACATTGGCGCGTGTGCCTGCCTGGTGTTGCTGAGCCCGGTGCAGCAGGCGTCCATGCGACTTAAAGAGAACCGCTGTCGACCAATGCCGACACTTGGCATGCACCGGTTGTGGTACGCGGTACTCGTCCCATACCCTGCAATAAATCCGCATAAATCGCAGCCCTGCCGGCAATACAGTCAGTCAGTGTTACACGGCAGTACGACCTGTAACCCCACACCTGAAGTCTCAATGGCTGCTCGCCATCGCCTGCACAAGCCGGGCCCCAGATCCTCACCACGCGCATCCCTGCCTTCCTACCCTTCCCACAGCTTGCCAGCGCCCCCAACTGGTCCAACGGCCGAGACGTGGTGACCTGGGCCAAGAAGACCTTTGCCGCATACGCCAGCCGCCGCTTCACCCCAGCCGCCGCCGAGTCAACCGCCTCCGTTCCGTCCGCCGACGGCGTGCAGCTGTCAGACCTGCGGCGCGCCCTGGACGAGATGCTGGCGGACAAGCGTTCTGCAGCCCCGGACACCGGCGGCGGCTGGGGCGGCCAGGGGGCATTCACGGCAGCGGGAGCAGCAGGTCTGGGCGGTGGTGGCCGGGGTGGCAACGGTGGCGGTGGGGGGGAGGACGAGCGCCCGGACGGCTTCCCAGTGGTCTTCGCCACCGCAACCATGAACGCACCGCCACCGCCCCAGCTGCGCACCGCCCCTCCCTCCGTGGCCACCGCCACCGCACGCCCTGTGGTGCGCATCGAGGAGGTGCATGACACGGCCCCAGCCCCTCCTGCCATGCCTGTGAGGAAAGCTGATGACCGCTTTGGCGGGCTGGACCCCAGCTTCCTGACCGCTATGCAGGAGGCCCTGGAGGAGTTGGGTGCGGACCTGTCCTCCCTGGACGGGGTGCAGGGCCTGGCAGGGGACCCGGGGCTGGGGCAGCGGCTGCTGCCGCTGCTGGCGCCGCGGTTGGGCAGCGGCGTGGCGGCGGCGGTGGCGCGGGAGATGGTGCGGCAGTGGCAGGTGATGATGCAGCAGCGGATGGAGGAGGAGCGGGAGCTGGCCAGGAAGAGGCAGCGGCCGGTGTGGCGGTGCGGGGCGTGCGGGCGGTACGGGTGCCCCGTGGCGCCGTACATTGAGCGGTACGAGGAGCTGTGAGGTGTAGTCTTTGGACAGGAGCCCGCGTTAGGAGGCTGGCGCTGTGGCACAGGTCCCTTTAGAGTACGGTACGTGTCGGGCAGTGTGAATGATACATGAAGGCAGTTGGAGGCTGCAGTGCCACGTGGCAGTTACATACAGGGCAGCAGAGCGGCCTGCAGGGCATGACTGGCGTCAGGGCAGGGGCGGAGCTGATGATGGAAGGATGTAGTTGCCTCCTCGTGCACCTGGTACGGTTTTGCGTAGTTGACAGGCGTTGGTTTCGACCTAAGCTACGAATGAAGTATATCCTTTTGGGCCAAGCGCAGCGCTGCGGCGTGCTACTGTGCGTGGAGGAGTCCATCTTGTAACTGCGCTGCGAGTGAGTAGTCCAGAGTAGTCATATGCGGTGCAGGGACAATTTGCGCTACAAGTGGGGTGCAGCCCTGTTGCGTGTGGCTGTTGCTGCCAGCCTATCCAATGCACTGCACTAAGGTGGGTACAGCTCGCAGGGTCACGCCGTCACGCTGGGGAGTGTTGTAATATGCAGCTGGGCTATGAATTACAAGTCCACCATGGATGATGAGCTAAGACCCCTTCCCGTCTCAACAATACCGATGGCGAGCACCCCTAGCTCCTGGGTACACCTTTCGGGTTTTGAGTACCCGGGAAAAGGCCACGCGCTAGCACACATTGCCGAGCAGCGCGTCACTCAGTACAGACTTGTGCAGCCAGCCAGCCAGTCATTGGCACGGAGAGGGTGCAACTACCCTGAACTACCCATGTGCGCGCACTGGACCTGCACGGCCCCACACCCCCAACAGCTCGATACCGTTAACCACCTGCTCAGCACTGCCACTGTTGCCGCGCTTCACGTCAGCGGTCCCCACAGGTTCTTCAAGTACCTCCAGCACGTCGTGCACGTCGTCGTTGCACCGGCAGCACCACCCCAACCGTGGCAGCAATGCACATGCGTCTGTCCGGCGCGAACGTGTACTCCCTCAGCAACGTGGTACAGTGGCCCGTCCCTGATTGCACCTACAGGCTACAGCAGTCACGCGGCGGCGAAGTGCGGAGGCGGAGGAGTGCAATGTCGCGGACGTTTAGGGCCTTAAAGAGTCCCGGAGCAAGCTTCTTTGCATATTAGAAGTATATAATAAAGCTTTAAGTACATATAAAATCAGGAAGCAACACACTAGCGCCTTCTGGGCCAAAGTTGTCTGGCAGCGTATAAACACAGCGTATGTACCGTATTGTCCTCCCATACGACGTACCGTATTGTCCTCCCATACGACGTATAATACTAGCGTCTATGAGCAGAGGGGAGCGTATTGTGCAACCCTGGTCACGCCATGCCACACCGTCACTCGCCCGCCACGCTAGCTTCTGACATGCAATACCCCATCACTCCCACGTACGATATGCCCTTTTAGCCTCTCTGCCGCAGGGCTGCCGCGTACCGGTATCCAGCAGCACCTGCCCCCTCACAAGGCGCACCCCTGCCCGCCTCCGCTGCCCCCTGGTGCTCCGCTTGGCTTCCATGGACGGCACCGTATCCGTAACGATGCAAAACAACTAGGGCGATGACTTCAAACAGGATGCCAGTGCAAGTAACTAGTGCGTCCATGCCACAATCTACCTTACTGTCATGCCCCCACCGCACACACGTGCAACATGCACATGCCCCTAAAGGTGATCCACCAGCTGCCTGTAGCGGCCACTGCAAAAATCTTGAGCACTACAGATGCACCCCAACGCCCAGTTGTGCAAAGGGGCAAAACCAAAGGCGACACCAGTGGATGCGATGCCAAGCGATGTTGCAAAAGCCTCCTACGCATACAGTTCTCCGCCGACCCCTTAGGAGTAGGCAAAGAATAAGCCAATTATTTTGTCCCCCCCCTCTTCCTTCACCTTACGCGCCGGCCAGCCTGCCGGCGCATGCTGTGGGAGCTGGAGCCGAAGGCGGACC
>VFQN01007761.1_pt1 | contig 11331 bp, 19 predicted proteins | sample 3512371 | NCBI WGS metagenome assembly VFQN01 (sample SAMN10412370, study PRJNA504923) | tailings metagenome | isolation source: Replicate 2 from Balatoc abandoned mine | place: Philippines: Itogon, Benguet | collected 2017-08-28
ACCCGGGTTGGAAATCCCGGGAAAGTCGGTCTAAGAACCAACTTTCGCGCCCCGATCCTTACCTGGATTCCCTGTGCTCCTGGTCACGCCGGCCTTCGCAGTCCACAGCATGTCATACACCCTGCACGAGCACATTGTACCTGTGCAGTGCCTGCGGTGCTTTGGTGCCATGATGGTCAACTGGCCGGGCCCCATCAGTGCTACGTACCGGTATGGGCCTGAGCAGGTCGAGCTGCGAAGCGCACGGAATTCCCCGCGGCGACCAGTCAGCCCACTTGGCTCCTTTACAAAAGAAACCGCACCCACTATGCTTCAAATTCCTTCCCCTCCTCCAAAAAACCAGGGCCGGCTGTACGTGTACGACACCCACGTGGCCTTCTATTCCAGCCTGCTGTTCGGTACCTTCGTCACCAAACTGGTCATACCGTTACGGGTGGGTAGCTGGGCGGCAGACGGCAAGTCACAGCACGAGCAGCAGTGCCGGGGTGCAGTGCCGGGGTGCAGTGCCGGGGTGCAGGTGGCATGATCCCCTGCCTTGGTCGGGGTACTGGCACTGGCGGTGTGCGTGTGTTGGGCCCGGTTGCTTCACTGCCCTGTTGTTACTGCTCCTTTCTCTCCCCCCCCCCCGTCAGTCCATCACGTGCGTGTCCAAGCACTCCAACCTTGGCTTCCCCAACTCCATCAAGATACGGCGCGGCGCGTTCGTGGACACCTTGACCTCCTTCCTGTCGCGCGGGGCGGCCTTCGAGCTGGTCAGCAGGATGGTGGCGGCGCAGCAGCAGGCGAGGTGGGCAGGGGCGGGTGTGCGGACTTATTGATAAGGCGTCCCAGTGGAGTCCGCGCGCGGTGTCGGTAGGGGCGTGACAGCAGGCGAGGTGAGCGGGGCGGGAGGCGGGGGCCCACAGGCCAACCGGGGCGCTGAACTACCTGAGCGCGTCCGGCGGACACCCACCCTGTGTTTCTGCTCTCTGCAATTTCCTTGGCCTAACGCATGCCTGCACGACTGCTGGTGGCCCAACCCTCCGCGCAGGAGCACGGCGGAAGACGGCACACCTGCCGACCAGCCGACGCAAGGCAACGCTACCACCACCAACACTTCTTCGACCAGCGCCCAGCCCACGCGCCCCGGCAGGGCCCGGCCTGCACCCCTGGAGCTCCCAGCCAGCGCCCCGTGCCTACGGGCAGGCGGTACCGTGGGCAGCGCAAGGGATCCCTCTACCTCCCGCGTTGCCCAAAGCTGCTTCGCGTGCGTTAGCCCTCCCGGAGTGCGACCCGCCAGCGCAGGGCAGCAGGTACGCCACACGCACTGGGCACGGCGGGCTGCGGACTTGATGACAGGAGGAGCTGCATGCGTTTTTTCAAACCTGTTGACCTCCCTTGGGCTTGTGCACCGCTCCACGATGACGCCCTGCTTGGCCTGGCTTCGTACCTCGTCCCTGTCGCATTATAATTTACCCCCGTGCTGTTGTCGGACGTAACTTGGCCTTCCCTGTCGCATGCAGGCTGTCGCCGTTGCTCAGAGCCCTGCAACCCCCGTGACTACGCGGAGGCCGCTCACGCACTTCAGCTCCGCTCCGCCAGACTGCCCAACCGCTGAGGCGCTCCCCGCGGCAGCTGTCTCCCCTCCACACTCCCGTTCCCCTCCGCATTCCGCCAGGGCAAGGACCATCGCCGCCCACACCACCACCTCCACACCTGTGTGTCCGACCCCCCAGCAGCAGCCCCCAGCCCAACCGCAATCCTCTGCCTCGAGCCCGGAGTCACCTTTCAAGACGGTGTCGTCCCCTGAGCCCGAAGCACAGCCCGTGCTTTCGTGCACCGGAAAGCACTCCGGCAGCCACGTGCCTTCGTGCATCGAAAAGCACTCTGGCAGCAGCCACGTGGGCGCAGGGGAGACCGGGAGCCACGGAAAGCACTCCGGCAGCCACGTGCCGTCGTGCATCGAAAGGCACTCCGGCAGCAGCCACGTGGGCGCAGGGGAGACCGGGAGCCACGGAAAGCACTCCGGCAGCCACGTGCCGTCGTGCATCGGAAAGCACTCTGGCAGCAGCCACGTGGGCGGAGGGGAGTCCGACAGGCCGAAGGCTCCGTGCGGCTGCGGGATGCTCCGCTGGGGCATCACGGCTGCAGCAGCGCTGTCCTTGCTGCTGCTGGTGCTGTCTCTGGCACGAACTCCGATTTTCGCCAAGGCAGGAAGGAGGGCAACGATCGCCGCTCACGGTGCTGGCGCCGCTTTCTCAAAGCCTGCGAACAGCGGCAACACGCAAATCAATAGCAACCCCGCTGCACCTCCGCCGTGGCGTGCGAAACCGGTGCAGCTAACCCACAGCCACCACCACACGGAGCACCAGCACCAAGTTCAACCAGTCCCTGGTGAGGTGCTAGGGGAGGCGGAGCTGTTGCGTGCTCACGCTCAGGTGATCCTGCACGAGTTTGAGCTGGTCAGCCAGGGGCTGTCAGCGGTGAGGCACGAGCTGGGGGCGGTGGCGGGGCAGATGACGGCGGAGGGGGCGGCGGCGGCGGCGGCGGCAGCTGGGTGCGGGGGCGCGGGTGGGGCAGGTGCACATGGGCCGGGTTCAGAACCACAGGCATGCAAGGAGCGTGCTGCTGGAGGCAACAGGTGATCGTGGGCGCGGCCTGTGGAGGCGTGCTTGGCGGAGTGATGGCATACGTGATACTACGGCATTGTTGGTGGTGGAGGACTGTGCATGTACACATGAAAACGACTGCTTGCGGCTGCGAGTCGTCTGGGAGACGGGAGATGGGTTGATCAACGTGGCAGGGCAAGGTTGTTGGGTAGGGTTGGTTGTGTGACGCTGATACTGGAGGCGTGAAATGAGCATGTGGTTAGTAGTGTCTTAACTGCAAGCGCCAGCATGCATCCTCATGCACGGCGTCTCATCATGGCAATATGCCAGTGACCAGAGGTAGTTGCCTTCCTTATTGCAACGGTCTGCCATGACAACGAAGCAAGCAGTTGCCGTGTATATATTTTGATTTGTATGGCAGTGACATGCACCGTTGTGAAATGGCAAGTGAAGATGGACTATCACTAGGCTATGCATTTTGTACACGGCATGTATCAAGAAGTCATCCCGCCCAGCTGCAATGCATTTTCATTATGGCCGGAACAAGCCGCTAATGCTGACAATTTTGTCCGTACCCATGGACGCTGAGAGGGGTAGGTAGTGCCGTGGAAGAGGATGTAGCATGGTGAATGTGCCTATGCTCTCTTGGGCCCCTTGCGAGCGTCCTTGTGACCGCTGACTGAGCCGGGCCAAGCAGGGGCTCCCCTGGGGCCAAGTGCTTGCGTGCAGCACGGTAGGCATGCGTGCGGGGCTGCGTGCGCATGCTGCTTTTGGGGCAAGGGCTTCACGCGTTTGCCCTGAGCCCTGAGCCTCTGACTCACGGCACGTGCCTTGATGTTGAGCGCGTGACTGGTAGTCGGAGTGGCTTGACGGGGTACGCAGCAGTGCTCGTGGGGTCCTGAAGGCCACGGTGGGCACTGATTAGCTCCTTAGGTACTCATCTGCCGTGGGTCAGAGCACCCATGGGTGAACGATGTCTGGGGTACGGGACGGGAGCACGGGACTATCCCCTGCTCACCAGTGTGTAAGTATGCCGCCTGCCCCACAAGTCCACGCTCGTGACCGTCACGTGTTAACATGTACTACTACGACAACTAGCATTGGCTGCTCGTTGGGGCGGGGGGTGCCCAGGAGCTGCCTGCAGGTGCCGGTGTTGTTGCCCGGCCCCGCCTGCCAGTACCTGGCTCAACTTGTCTGTAGCAGGATGCGGGCATGCGGTGAAGGGGAGGACAGCGCAAGTATCGACTACTTGGTCCGTCGCTGCCAGGTGGGCAGTACGCCAACTGCAGTCAGGTGCCGGAAGCTCCATGCCATGCATCTCCGAACGAGTACCCTTCAGGTCTCGCTGGGAGGGGACCCACTGATCTACCTGGAGTCCTTGACAAACCAGGACAAACTCACTGAGCGTGGTCATGGCAGGCATTTTCGCGGCCGTTATTGCGCAATACCGTATGGCCGGAAACGTAGGCTTTGGGGAGAGGCTCTCCCCAGTAACGCCCGGAGGCAGGAAACCGAAAACTGCCTGGGCGGCTGGCTGGAGCCTCGGGGATCCGGGGGGCATACCCCCATTAGATCTGGGCCCTAGAGGACCCTCCCCTGCTGCGCATTGGAAGTTTGCATTGCCTTCTGGGGGACGATAGCAGGATTGCACCATGGAATTGCATAGCAATAGCACAGCACATAACCTGGCAAACCTAAATCGCCTATGACGCACGAGCTAGTTGACAGCCGTACCCCGGCCTCGAGAGACGCGAACACGAACACACTGGACCTGCCGAAACAAGATAATCAAGAGTGTGTAGACGCGATACAAATTCAACTCCTGGCTTTGCCTCCTGGAACATAAAGTGCACGAAAAGCAACTTCCTTTTGTCCCCACAGCACTTCAGTGCCATCGTCCGCTAGGCCTCAACAAGGACCAGCTGGATATAACTATCATACGAAGGACATAGGAGGAGTGTCGCCCTTCGTGCTCGGGCCAGCGTCGCCACACCAGCTGCATTGAACTTCGCGTCCGTCGCGCGACCCCAAACAGCCGCCCTGGCGGCATGGACGCAGCTCCAACAATTGCTGCGACGATTGACACTGTGTCAGCTCGAGCTGCGAGAGCGGCAGCGAAGCTCAGGGCCGTCCGGGACACGCAAAGCACCTTCGGCCTTGAAGTCCTGCTGGACCGAGTGGGGTGCAGCATCAAGGATGCAGCTTACCGGGTCGTGAGCCCAGGGGCGCTAAAGGCTCTCACGGTATGTGTCCTAGGTCCCAGGAGTCATGCACAAGCGTAGTGTGCGCTGTGATGCAGGCCAAGCTGGGACCAGCGTGGGTGTGCGGGGTGCCTGGTTCCGGGAGACAGCCACCTACCACGAAGTGGCCCTGTGGTTTAGACTACCGAATGTCTGGGTAAACTGCACCGAAATCGGTACGTTGATGTGCCTGTGCCTGACGCGTGGGCGGGCGGAATGCTTGTGCAGGCGCTCGGCAAGGTGACAACCGAGTGTGTCGACTCTGTGGAGCGGCTGTGCAACAAGAACGCGTGCCATGGTGGGTCAACGGCTTGGGCGGGCGGAACCGCAGCCCTTGCATGGCGGACAGGCCTTCCGGCACTGTAGCAACAATATAGTACTAATACACAGCTCGGCACGAGTGACATAGCGGTGCACGGCGTGGACCCATGGTTAGCAGCTGGCCAGTGCTGATCCCGCCAGGACAGGGAAGGGTGATACCAGCAAAGAAAGCATTTGCGCTGATCCTGAGGCGTCGCCTCCAGTTTGGCCATTGCCTGTACGGCCACGCTGTACGGCTGTACATCCACATTGGGACGAACACATGTGAGGGGGCGGGAGTACGGCCAAGGGATGCGTGCAGGTTTGTATTGGATGCTCCCCTGCGCCATGCCCGCCTGTTTCCTCACGCTGTGCCCACATGTTGCCCGTGTGACGCCTGCGCATGCCGCTGCCCAACACTGTCGCCACCCCCCTTGCTCACGACGTGCCTCATGCCCATGCCGCTGAGCTGCTCGTAACCCACACGCTTTGCCCCTGCCAGCTGTGCCTGCCCCGCTAGCTCATATACGTGAAGCAGTTTGTGCAGAAGATGTTCTACTCGGAAGATGTTCTAACATGCAACGTTTCTGTAAATTTGAGGAGTTGAGCGACTGCGCGCTGTGCCCGTTGTGCCCCCAGGTGGCGACCAGCACGCGCGCATGGCCCGGCAGCTGGCGGCTGAGCTGGAGTCGTTTTTGGAGGCCACGGGAGCGGACGACGAGCAGCTGAGGGACGTGCGGGACCTGGTGGCGCAGCACCACAGCGCGCTAAGCCACGGGCAGCAGGGCCCCGGGTCACCGCCGCCGGAGCAGCAGCAGCACCAGGCGCAGGGGCCGGAGCAGGCGGGGGAGGCGGTGAGTGCGCGAGTGTTGGAATTGCAGTGCGGGGTGCAGGCTCGAGGCCTTACGTAAACGACGACGAGGGACAGGCGAAAAGAGCGCAGGTGTCCGTAGTACAAGCGTGACCCAGATGGGGATGGGTCTCGTGCAGAGCCGCTTCGTTGCGGGTGGTTCAATTTATGCTGAGTCGGTCGTTGGTGCGTTTGTGGGGGCAGGCGCCGTGGGCACCGTGCCAAAATGCACGGGGCCGGCAACACCGACCGTGGAACCTGTCGTCATGTTGACGCTATGACTGACGTATGAACGTGCAGTCATAGGATGGACATGACGACAGGTTCCACCGTCAGTGTTGCCGGCCCCGTGCATTTTGGCACGGTGCACAAGTATACATGCAAGCGCTTCCCGAAGTATACATGCAAGCGCTTCCCGTGCAAGTTGACACGGCTTGCGTTTAAGACTGGCCGAGTACAACTGCTTTGACTGTTGTCTCAATGCAGGGCGTGCTCCACGACAAGTTCCACTGCGCCCTACTGCGCGACAAGGGGCTGCTCATACAGGTGGGCACTGGGAGGTGCGCCATATGGGTTGGCGTGCCAGGGGGTGTCGCGGGCACAGGTGGGCACAGGGGGATGGGCGGTAAAAAGACGATTGCTGCCGGTCGCACTGGAGGATGCGGCATGGGGGTCGGCGTGCTGGGGTGCGTTTCGGGCGCGGGGTCGCAGCAGAGTTAGTTGCCTGCAGTTTGAGTCCTTGATGGCCTGGCTGCTTTTCGGGGGCTGCATGCGAGGACGTCTCGTTGAGGGTTGGGTGTGCGAGCCTGGGTACGGATAGCGTCATCGCCGGGTCAGCTGCCCGCTGCGGCGTGTTAAGGCACCAGGAGCGTCTGGCAGGGGGGGTACAGGTCAGAGTTGTGGTTAAAGGGGTCTGCGGGTATTGCAGTCCAAGCCAGGGAAGGGAGGCGCGCGCGTCGAGAGCTACTTCGGGCACGCTGGGGGGCATGCAACCGCCCAGGTCCGAGGGGCTATATGATATGGCAGTGGCACCCACCCACATGCGCGCACCGCGCAAGTAACGCAAAGCCCTTGGCCTTACCCGCAGGGGCGGCTACACGTGTACGGCGGACACGTGGAGTTCCGATCGTCGGTCGGCAGACCCCACAGGCTGCACATACCGTACAAGGTGCGCGGGGGCACCCACTGACTGTGTTACACATAGGCATGCCGTTTGTACACGGCAGGATTTGTGGTATACGTATATATACGGTATTATACGCATAATACGGTATATATACGATATACGTACATGCAGTGAAACCCTGCGGTTGGCCGGTTGGGACCCACCCGGTCAACGTTTTGTGTTGGCTTCTTGAATATAAGCTTTGCATATAATTGTAACCTTCATATTTCATTTTGAGCAATGTCGGCCTGCTGGGTAAGGGTGCTGTGGGTCTGCCTGTGTGGAGGCTCGAAGCCTATGGGCCCCAATGCTCCGTCAGGGACAGTGTTTACACGTAAATCCGCACTAGTATGGATAGCAGTATGATAGGGACTGGCCCCAGCGACGGGGCAAAATGGCCATCGGCGATGGCATCCCTAGTCCTGGTACCCGACAAATGTCGTGAAGCCAACTCAGCACCATTGCAGTCGACTTCATATGCAATCCCTTGTACAATCTAGCTGATACCGCGGGATCACACGCGAGTTTGAGGCCTGTCCAGGGTAGGGTCTCGGCTGCATGGGGGTAAGACACGCCGGACGACCGTATAAATACATTTTGCCCAGTGTACATGGGGTTCGTATACTATACGTATTATACCGTATTATACGTATAAGTATAAATACGGTATAATGTACACGGCAAGCCTAGTTACACACGTGCTGTGGCTGTAGTGGCAGACAATACAGAGCCGCGTTGGAGTCATTGGAGACCCTTTACCTCAGGAAGATGTAACAGGCGGATGGATGGGTAGCAATGCCAAGGCGATGTATCAGACGGGCTGGCTTGCCAGATACCATCCCTCATTGTGGCGGGCTGGCGGCCCCCTGCTCTACGTGCGCTCATGATGTTGACGCATCGCCCAGGACATGACACCCCTGCTTATTTTCACCGTTGTCAACACCACAGGGCATGACGCTGGTGAAGACGGAGTCCTACTGCTGGGTTGCCCCCCCGCCGTGCCTCCCCATACCTTCAATCTTATGACGCCTCTGCATATGTATACTGCCGTATTGTCAACACCACAGGATATGACGCTGGTGAAGAAGGAGTCGTACTGCTGGTGCCCCAACTCCATCGTCATAGAGCGCGGCGCGTTCAGCTACTTCCTCACGTCCTTCCTGTCGCGCAACGCAGCATACGACCTCATCACGCGCCTGAGGGACAGGCCCCAGCGGGACAACAGCAGGTGGGGCCAAGGACGGTGGGGCATCGTGGGTTACAGCTGCTGACATGGAAGCGGGGCGGGGTGACTACATAGGCGAAGTGCGCGTTACAACTTCAGGCACAGGCGCACAGCACAGGAGCAGGATTCCACAGGCTCTGTCGCTTACTGCTAACGGGCATCAGCGTCAGAGTGAGATGCAAACCGTTTGTGGCTTCGCCCGGTTGCCCTGCCCAGATAAAATTAACGGTACACCTTCTTTGCTGCGCGCAGGTCCGAGACGTCTCTCCATGACCCCGCATCCCGCAGCAGCTCCTCCCGTGCCTCCAGCGACGCAGACCCAGCCGCCCAGTCCGTGCCCCTCGCCCCTCCACAAACCCCCGCCACTCCTTCCTCCGCTCCGCTTGGGTCGCGCTCTGCCCCCATGCCTGCCCACGCCCCCGCCACCCCGCCCCAGCCCCCGTACCAGCCGGCCGCTGCGGGAGCTAATACACTGCTAACCCACCGGCCGTCACCGCTGTCGCTACCAGCGGGGGCCACCTCGTCCCGGGGGCCCACAACGCTGCTGCCTGCAGAGGCCAGCGCCAGGCAGGAGGTCGGTCGTGCGGGGTCAGGGACGCGGGACAGCGGGTCAGGGGTGCACCAGCTGGGCTCCCAGGGGTGGGTGCTGCGGCTGGGTGTACTAGCGGCAGCTCTGTTGGCGGTGGCGGTGGCGGTGGGGGTGTTGCACCTGGGCGGGCGAGGGCGGGAGCGATGAAGCGGGGGTTTGACGGGAACCAGGGACGGGGTGCGGGGTGGGATGAACGGCATGCTGAGGGGGAGGTTGCATTGCGCGGTCTGATGGCGCAATGCCTGGAGCAGGTGCATCTGTACAGTAACGTGAATGCCGTGTGAGGGCAGTGTGGGCGCCCTGATACAGCAGCATGTCGTCACCTTTTCCACGGTTATTACCAACGCTATCGTTGGCAGTCTCCTAGCAATAACATGTGCTTCGGGTGCAGTGTGTGACGCATTGGTGCAGTATACTTTGTGGGGGAATTGGCATGATGCTAAGACTTGGTGGGGCAGGCTGGTTTTAAGCTGGCCGTGCAGGTGTACGCTGTTGGCATGTGCCCCAGGTAGTTGAAAGAGGCAGGCTCGCGCTTGTGCGTACACTTGCGGAGCCCCCTCTGGTGGGCACAGCCCAATATATCAAGAAGAGGGGCCATGCGGTTGTCACGCGTTCTGCACGGACACACGGTTGCAGCGGCGATGTTACGCAAGCCCGCCCGGTTGCTTGAATTGCACGGATTGCATCGGGGCTGCGGACGCCAGGTGCTCCTTTGTGCTCCTGTTTAGGAGTTGTGTTATAGATGCGTTGCGTTAGGCAGGTGGCGCGACCACCTGGCAGAGATGCAGCAGCACTGCGCGCCTTGGCACAAGTAGGCTTGTCAGTAGGGTAGGACGGGCTTCTGGGAGACTGGGCATTGTCCCCGGCCCCTTCTGTTTCGCATGTACGCAAATGGAGCTTGTGATCTGTGCCGTGCTGGCCTCGCAGGAGTTGACATTGCTCGGTGCAGGTAGTGCTGGTTGTGCAGGAGTACAGTTTTTTGTTGTGGGGGTTGAGCAAGTTGGTTGTACGCAACCCCTGCCGCATGTGCGGCATCTGTTTCTTCGGTCGCGCCGTGGCATACACGCCCACACTGGATGGGCTGCCAGAGCGCCACTTGCTTTCGTGCTGCGGAGGTCCATGGCGTTTGGCTGCGCTTATACTATAGCACTGGAAGGCCGCGCTGGGCCTGTCCATACTGGTGCATGCGGTCAGGCCTTGTGCAACACCAGCCGTGTACATCACGCGTGTTCCTTCAAGTAGCCTCGATGTCCACACTAAGATCCCGGCTGTAGCAGGTTGTACACATGCGCTGCCGCGCGAATGTGGAAAGGGGGCAGTGACTTGCTTGCTGCCCCTGGGCTTAGCTTTGAAGGCATGGAAACCTGTTCCTTGTTGTCCGACACGTAGGCGGTGCTCGCAGGCGTTGGTCTGCACCTGGGTGAAGGCAAGGTGGTGCTGTGTGTAAGTGAGGGTTACAGCACCGTATGCATGCGTTACGCTAGATGATAAGTGTGGTCCGGACCGGTAAGGACCGTGTGGCCACACCACCTGGAATGTAACACAAATCGCCAAAGTGGACGCATGCGCTGTGGGAGCGGCCTGGAGCGGCCCTCCATTCCAGTGGGAGCAGGGCACGTGTGCACTTCCACCGTGCGTGTTAGTGCCGTACACTGGATCCAGCAGGAAGTAATACGCACGACCGTACGGCGCGCTTGCGGGACCAGGCATTCCCGGACAAACACAAGCACTACCCTCGAGTCACCGACCTTCGTAGTGAACCAGAGTGGGGAACGGCTCGCCGTGTGCAACCTGGTACGGCTCAACCTGGGCCCCTGCGTAATGTACCGGTATACGTATGCGCCTTGCCTGCCAACCCTCAAGATGCTGCTGCAGACGCCCACAATGCGGTGTTGTCCCCAGGTGCGGCAGCACACCCAGACCGCCTGTTGCCTCTCGCCTGCATGCCAAGCGTGGCTGCAGCAACACCCAAGACGCACATCTGCCACTGGGCACGGACAGAAGCCAGCCCCATCCCCCATGCACAAAAGACACGAGGCTATGGAAGATGCTTTCATCTATGTGTTTACCAACAGCGGGTACGAGCCGTCTCCAGCTGCTGTATCCATTACACAATTACACACCAAGCAACCGCCTGGCCCTCCAGTAGCACGTGCTTGACAACATGCTATCATGTCCCCGCAACTGCATCGCAACACACTGAGCAAACCTCATAAAGTTAGTGTGCAGGACTGCCAACGCTGGTGCAGGGTGGACGGCGGTGCACTGCGCTGTACGTACCTACCGTGCTCCTGCCTCTCCCCACGGCAATCACTTCAACCCGTCTAAGCACAAAACCGTGACGTGGTATAACAATTATGTCTTCTATCCACAA
>VFQN01007762.1_pt1 | contig 11330 bp, 5 predicted proteins | sample 3512371 | NCBI WGS metagenome assembly VFQN01 (sample SAMN10412370, study PRJNA504923) | tailings metagenome | isolation source: Replicate 2 from Balatoc abandoned mine | place: Philippines: Itogon, Benguet | collected 2017-08-28
TTGATAGTCAAGGAAGAGTGATGGGATGGGGGAATAAAGCAGTATTTAATCAAGCAGGAGTCGTGGGATCAATTCCAATAACATCAACAAATCGACTAAAATTTGCCTAAAGAACTTTAGGAACATTTCAAGTCTCTTACAAAATCGATTACCTTACAACTCGTTATAACCAATAAAAAACAAGAATACAAAGAAATAAATATCCAGTATGTTATGTGGCTTTTTTGCCTTTTAAATCAAAACCCTTTTACTTTCATGATTCAGTACCTGTTTTCTTCTTTCTGCTTTCAATGTGTCCAATTTTTCATTGATGGATTGGTTCATTGGTTCATTGATTGATAAATTTTGAGTGATTGTTCATTTTGCTTTATTTTGTTTTTGAATTCCTCATTCTACTCCTCTTCGTGCTTTTGATAGCCTCCTCCCCAATTGCCTATTTAGTCTATGAAATTAAAGTTCAATGATATAATCCCTCTTTTTTCGTATTTTGTATGTGTAATATAATATAATAAAATTAATAGCTACCTGTACAAGTATGCTTCAAAAGAGAACTAACATATTGAAGGATAGTCGTGAAGAGGCAAGGATTTCAAGGATCAAAAGTTGGTTTCATATAGCTGGCTGGCTATTTCTACGCTTTTATCGCCACACCAACTTTTTTTAATTTAACCTCACTGCACTACCTTAAAAACTCCTTTCTTTTACAGTGACACTACTGTAGTGGTTTCTCATTCAATACAAATTCCTCTCATTAAATAGACACTGGAATTACACAATCTTATTACTAGCAGGATAGGATAGATCTCATGACAGAAAAAACGTATTATCCTTTTAAATTATTGATTACCTTATTAGAGGCACAAAATTTACCAATTGCGGATTATACAACGAGTGATCCTTTTATTATTGCCTATTTAGGAGATCGTCAAATTGGAAGAACAAAAGTCATTCATCGAAATCATTTAAATCCAAAATGGAATGAAACATTACCACATATTGGTTTATTACATACCAATTATGAATTAGAATTTAAAGTATATGATGAAGATATTGGTAAAGATAATGATTTTTTAGGAAATATTAAAATTGACCTAAAAGATATTCCTTCGAATGGCAAGGAGATACGGAAACGATATGACATGGTGAATGCACCAGGTTATAAAACAAAGTCTACGGTTGATATTTTGATTGTATTAGCGAGGAATGACCGTGTTATCTCTATTCAAACGATTGATCCTCATGCACATCGATCTGATTTACTTTCGCAGAAAATACAACAAGACTTTCTCTCTCAACCAGTGTTTGAAAGTTTACAACACGAGCGCATCTGGCAAGACACACAATCAGAAGTGATTAAATCAACGGTAAAGAAGCTATTAGTAGAGGAAAACGTCTCTTCGACTGTTTTTAGTGTTCCTTTCCTAAGAGATTTGCTTGTTGAGGCTTCAATCTTTGAACCGCCAACCTCAGATAATGTTCCAAAAGATTATATTATTGATATTACTCGAAATAAAGTCAAATTACAAAACTCAACCAAGTTAGTTTTAGAGGAAGGAACAGTTTATCCTCATGGTCCGATTGAGGAGTGTAGCTTGCAGATCAATCTCACGGCAGATGACACTCGCTTTGTTCTATTAACATTTGCTAATCGATTTATGATTTGGAGTTGGATTAAATGGATTCGTTTAGCGTACGATTTTTGGCATGGTCATCTTACCAAAGCAGATCTTCCTGATTGGGCCAGTTCCTTCGTTCGCTACTCAATTGGATCAATTTTCCTCTCTGATGGCCGCCAACATTCGCATAAAAAAATAATTTTAGACTTGGCAAATCCTTTTGTCTTGAAGTTTGGAGATGGAGAATCTGTTTCCTTGCGAACGATGTGTAGCTTGATCTCCTCTGCCGATTCTTTTATTCCGTCACAATATATTCTTGAATTACAAATTCACGAAAAAAGTTTAATTGGTTTCCAACAAGATGGAATTGAAGGATTAAATGTTAATTATAATGTGAGCACTTCACTCACACGAAAAGGCCACCGTATGAGTGTTGTGGGCGCGGTCGGAGGTGCAATTACCACTATGAAAACTTTGACAAATCGTGGAAGAACTTTAGTAAAGGAGACTGCAATCGGAGGTTTGACGAATACCGTGAATGCTGTTCGTATTATCTCTACCGGCGACCCCACTAAAGTAATTAAAAGAGCTCAAGATAAAATTTTAGGAGTAACCGGTAACGTATTGAATACAGTTACGTTCGTTCCACACACCTTCTTTGGGAAGTCAATGTCATTCGTAAAAGTTCGTTGTCGTAACGAAATATTTCAATTTCCGTTACCAATCAATTTAATTGAGATGCATCAATTAGATTTTGATTTTGATGATTTATATAAGAAAAGTTCCTCCGCAATGCAACGTCTTCGAATTGGTTCTCAAGATCAAAGTGTGGGTCTTTACCGATTATATCCACCTCGTAAAACATTTGGCTTAAGCATGGATGTGACGTTATTCCATGGTGTTGAAGGTTTGCCAAATGTTTATGGACAGAATGTTATTAAAGTTAGAAACATTATTAATACCGGTAAAGGAGGAAATGCTTCCCCGCCTCCTGGCGCTGAACGAAAATACAGTGAACTTGATATTCTTCATGGTGAACCGGGGGAATTTGAGGTTCCTTTATCAAAGAAAATAGGTAAGAGCCGTACTATCTGTTCCTAAACTGCAATTCACGTCAAAGTTAGGATATTCTGTCACACTGCTTCATGCAAATAACCTGATTTTACCGTCAGTGAGTCTTGCAGCGGCAAATGTAATTGTGAGCCGAACAATTTACGTCAAATGTAAGTTGGTGAACTCGGAAGGTCGTGCAGCCTTCAAAGGTCTTGCCGATGACAATCAGAACTCACCGGCGGTAAAAGCCACTCCCAATCCTGTATGGAACCATTCCTTCCCACCTCTACTAACTGGTGACGCCATTGATAATGAGTTATATGTTCGCGTGGAATTCTTTGTTGAGGATTTGACAAATATTAGAGGAACATCTATTGCAGGTTGTTTCATACCTTTGGATTATTTTAATGTGGCAGAGCACGAGTACACCTTTTCTTTGGGACGATTCCGTGCGTCAAGCAGTACTGTAGTTCCTTTAGCAGTCACTAAAGATGGTGGTAATAAAGGATACGGAGAGGTCACATTGCGCTTGCGAAAAATTGCTGAAGATTTTGATCATCATTCTGAAGGGAAGAGATATCGAGTATTCTTGCAAACAATCATTAAAGAAGCATCTTTATTCAATACCTCGTGGCATGGAGAAATTCTTCCTGTCTCTGGGATCGATGCGGAAAACGCCTGTGTGGAAAGGGCATTAGTTACCATCCTTCACGATGGTTTGCAGTTGAATGAGCAGGAGTCCATGACCCTGAATGAAAATAAAAGCGAACAAAGTTTATCAGTTGTTTACGACAGACCAACGGAAACGTGGAATCGGGCTGATCAGATCTTTAATCTTACGACAAGAGAGTTTGTGATCGAGGTATTTGAAAATGAACGTCGCGCTCCTTATCCACCATTTGATTGGTCGGGTTCTGCTTACACTCGCGCTCATTATTCGGATTTCAGTTTCAAAAAATCATTTAAATTTGAAAGTCTGAAAGATGCCGCTCCTCCAGATGGTTGCGATTGGGCAAATGAATGGAATGTTGATAAAAACCACGCGAAGACCGATGAAGAAGGTTGGATTTACGGTTTTACCTTTGGATTAATTATTAGCAATTATACCAAAGGGGTTACGTATTCTGCTCCTTCTAATTGCCACGCTCGACGAAGAAAGTGGATACGAAAAGCAAAACTTCGGGAAGATGAACATCTCGAAGCGAGCCAAGTTTTGAATTCATTCGGTCACTCTACGGCGAAGTTAACGAAGCACGTCTCGGGAAGAAAAGTGAGTTCATCGTCGCTGCACTCAGATAACTCTTCCCATGACGAGTGGAGGAAATCATTGCCGAAGAATCGTCAGCAAGGGATCTTAGCAACCTGCAGAGAAAAAGTGTCTGAAGAAAGTCCGATTGTCGTAGATTGGAGTGAAATTTCAAGTGTGACTGTGATTACTCCCAGCATTCTGTCCATTACTTTCCGGGTACATCGTTTTTTTCCAGATACTCATGCTTTCCGAGAAGTGGAAGTAGAAATGTTTTGCTCAAATTGTCCAGCGATGGAATTCCAAAGTTTAATTAAAGAGCGGATTTGGTTTCACAGAATCCGATGCTCGATTAAGCAGTTAGTATCTTCTGGAAACATTTACGGGAGTGCCGACGCCTTTTCTGGAAGTACTTCTGTAACTACCACCAAGAGTCTATTACAGGATGCGGAAAATAGCATTTTATCTTTAGAGGAAATTCCACAAACGGAAGAATTAAGTCTTGGATCGGATACAATTAAAGAATTAGATGATCAATTAATTGATTTACAAAATCAAGTGAATGAGATTTCACGAACTCTTCGCATTTCTCATGATAAAAATTTAGAGGCGGAACGAACAATTTTAGAACGTCGTATCATTCGTTTACAGTTATATATTTCAGGATTATTCGGAATATCACTACAAGGAGTGCATGCTTATGATGAAGAGGAGATTCGGAAGTTAATGTTCATTGATTTCCAACGAGCTAAAGGAATTAATTTAAATGATGATGTCAGTACTGCGAACAATCGAATTGAGTTCCTATTGGACATGGCCGAAATGAGAATTCGAGATGCGGCTTTATGTGGTTGGAAACATCGCGGAGGACAATTAGAGAATTGTTTAGAAACATTTGCAAACGGATATTTTATTGAAATTGTATCAATTTTAGGGAAATTCTTTGAACGGGAATCAGATGAAGACGCTGAGGTAAGATATGCTGACTTCTTGTCTTAATCTTTTCCTAACGCAATTAAATAGGCGCAAACGAAAGGATTGACGAGTAAAATTGAATTGGTCAATACTTACATGAAACATAATGACCGTTTACATCTTTTAATTAGTAATGCTTTGAGACCTTACGGTCTAACTGCTTCCCCTCCTGCGCAGTTATCATTATTTTTAGATTTTAATGTCTTAGTGAAATGGTACACTTCGACTTTGATTACGGAAATGAGATCTTGGGTAAATAAAGTCTTGGTAACTTGGAAAGATGTCACAAAGGATGTGACAGGTAATGCTTCAAATTATAAATTTCCATTACCATGGATTCCTGAACGACATTCTTCTGGAAGATTTTATTCAAATATTCCTGAAGATTTAGTAGCAGCATTATTAAATTATTTAAATTATGCTCGAATGAATTCTGAAACAGTTGCTCCACATTTCCATTCTTATTTGGGACAAATGGATATTAAAGTGTGTTTAGCCTATACTAATTCTTTCTTATTACTGTCAGAAGGATATCTCTCTGGCTTAAAGATGAAAGAATGGTATAAACTCACAGATGAGGGAGAGTTATCCGAGTATTGCGCTTGGGTTGCCTCAGTGATGAATGATGCCAGACGAGTTGTTGAAAAGAAGATTTTGAATTTATCACAATTTAAAGCGGAATTATTATTACCTCAAAATGAAGACACTGAAATCTCCGTAGAGCAAGCAATTAGTGCTTATCAACGAGTAGAATCAGTGAGCATCGATCAAATGTCGTGTTTGTTCTTCATTTTCATATTTTATGGTCAAGAGGATCTTTTGTCTGTGGGTTTAGCGGAGGCGTGGAAGAAATCTAAAAGTCTCGGCCCTGACTTGTCTTCTCCACATAACAAAAAGCAAGGTACTGCTGATTCCAGTGTTGTGAGTGACTTCTCCTTCTCAAGTTTCTTCGAATCATTACAATTTTATCTTGATAATTATCAAGATTTCTTTAATCATATTAGTTATCAAATTTTAATTCATATTGTATTAATGAAATCACTGGTAATGTATTTCTCGATTTTACAAAATCTTGCTTACAATGGAGAGATCTTCGACCCGACTCATCCTCTGATTGAGGCATTATTAGCAGATAGTGCGATTGTAATTGAAAAAGTCCGATCGTATTTCCCATCGCTCTCTTCTGCTAAGGAAAAGATTGATGATCGATTACCTGGAGTCAAAATGTCTCGAGTAATGGTGGAACTTAGCCAAGAGATGATTCATGGTTCTCTTTTCCTCCTTGAAAAGTTACCAGTGTTGCTAAAACAGTCGATTCAATCTCCTTTATTTTACCAAGTAATTAATGAATTAAAAGACTTTGGACAGAAAACTCATTCGTCAGAATTATGTGCAGCCTTAGCAAGTGCATTGGAAATTATTTTAAGTTTACGTGGAGTTTCTCGTTATTATTCGTCGCAACAGCAACAAACCTTGAAAGCTCGCAAAGGAAGTGCTGCTGCTGTTCATCGCAATAGCGTTATTACTCCATCAAAGGCCGCTGCTGTGGTTTCCTCTGCTGCCCCGACTCATGAAAAGGATCATAGTTCCGGCGGACCGAAGAAAAGAACTAGTATTTTAAATTACTTCTACGGAGGAGGCGGTGGTCATCACACTGAAACACCTCACACCCCTCCCCCGACAATTGCTCCGCCTGATGACTCGAAAATGAGGAATAGTCAAGTTAGTATCGATGGAGGGGATGACACGAATGACTTTATTCTCGAAGAAATGGAACATGAGCGAGAACAGTCCGTTATCGCTTGTTTTGATTTAATTTTCCAGGAGTTACGAGATTATAATCCAGAGAAAGATAGCTCCATCACAACTGAGCTCTATCATCATTCTGAGCGAAAGAAGGTGAAATCTTTAGCATTCGTTCATCCTTTAGTTCGCGTTTTCCATCAAACGCAAGTAAAGTTCTCTTTAATGCACGATCTGGTTTTGTCAGCAGTTCCAGGCAAAAGCCGAGATGCTGCTGCAGTGAAGAAGAAAGAAGTCATTGGCGGTACTCCAGGTACTCCTACTCCTAAAGCTTCTGACGGTAAGAAGAAAACGATGAACTTTAATTTCGTCACCGGTCTGTTTACACGAGGAGGCTCAGATGCAGAACATCTTGCTCCCATTAAAATGAAAACAATCAGTTCCTTAGATGAAGATGATTACGAGAGCAGTACTAATAATTTGTCTAGAGTTGTTGACCAATCTCCTTCTTCCTCTGCCGCAGCAGGTGAAGGATCAACGATTCGTGCCTTTTCAAACACTTCGGAGATTCCTTTGTACAAAGCTATTGATGGAGAGCCTTTTATTATTATTACGTTCTACGAATTGAAGCTCTTTAATCTGTTCTTTGTTGATATGTTTGGGCAGCCTAAACCATACTTTGTTTTACAATACCGCGACTTTCTCACTCGTAGTCGAGCTCAGACGATGACTACCGAGATGGAAACTTGTTGGTCCGATGAAACTCTGATTCAAGTACCTATTTATGAAGTAACCTCTTCAACAATTGAGATCGTGATTCAGGTTTATTATGAAGGATATCTGAATGATCATTGTATCGGTCAAGTGGTACTCGCTTTCAGCCCTTATGATCTCCCCGCTCATCGAGGAAAGAAGTTCGACATTACGTTTAATCCACACTCGAAGAAGGTTCAACAAGCGCTAACGAAGACTAAGACCGAAGGAAGGGATCTACTCTCATTATCCTTCTCAACTAATGCATCAAAATGTAAGCGACATGAGGATAATGCGTAAAGCAGTTATATACCGGAAACGTTAGTATACCGTTTTCACCACGTAAACGGTAAACGGCAATCTTTTCACGTTAAATTACGAACAAAATAAATCATTTAGGTCTATTAGAAACATATACCTCTGTAAAGCATAGGATAGGTTAGTCCGTAGTTATTAGGAAAAGAATCTTTTTTCTTTTTCAGGGTTCACATGCTGATGACAACTACATGATTAAATAGGTGTTTTCAAAGAGTGCAAACATCCTTTTCATATTAGATACGTAGAAATGAACGACGCATGATATGTCTTTTCCTTTTTTAATCATTATAACTCATAACTCATTCCCTTTTGCATCGCAAGGTATCGCAAAGATGGATAATTATACTATTGAGAATCAGAAGTAAGGCAACAGAGGTTTTCTCTGATCAAACTGAACGGATGATCTTCGCGTGTCTGTTGAAAAGTTTGAGGTTTCTTAAATGCACCTTTTAGTCATGTTCTTACTACTTAATAATTTTTATTCTTTGAACCTTCGGCAAACATTGATAATCTTGAATATGCCGACATTTTTCAATCTTAACAACAGGTACAGTGGCAAGACTTTGAACATCCCTAATTTCTGGACAATCACTAAGATAAACTCTTCGATTTCTTCCAAGATCACTAATATCTCGAAGATTCTGACAATGACTCAATGTTAAACTCGGAATATCACCTAATCCCTTCACAGAACAGTGATCAGAATCATGATGAATCTCTAAAGATTGTAAATTTTGGAAAAAAGAAGTTTCCCCTTCATGGAATAATCTTGTAAATTCATTTCTTTGTGAAAGAATTAAATGTTTTAAATTCATTATAAAAGAAAATTCAAGAAATGTATATTTCAACGTTCTATGAACTTTTAATCGATAATTATTCCATTGAATATCAATAGGACCACAATCATTAAATGATAACTCATAATTATCCTTTAATATAAATATGTTTTGAATCTTATAACAGTTCATTAAAGAGACCTTCTTAACGTTTATCAATGGACTAACATCTTCCATCTGGCAGCGGGTTAGATGAACAGTTTTCGCATGACGTAATACGGAGATATCTTTAATATCACATCTATCGAGTGTTACATGAGGAATTCCAAGGAGGCATTCATATCCTTGCAAGTGATATCCACATCTTTCAATCCTTAAACGATGATGACCACCAAGACTTGAGATATCACCAAGCCCTTCGTTATTGATTAAGGATAGGTCGTAAACACCATACAGCAGTGATACATCTTCAATCTCATGAGAGAAGGATATATGTACAGAGCGAATATTCCGAAAAGCACTGAAATCAGTGATACAAGAGAAAGAAAGAAAGAGTTGTTCTACTTTATTACAATTTAAAACCGAAAAATCTTCTAATTCACTACAACCCATAAAATTTAGAAAAGGAATATTTTGTAATGGTGTAATATCTGTTAAGTTATCTGCATCAGATATCATTAATCGTTTCAGATGTGAAAGATTACTAACATCTTCTAACTCTTGAAAATGATCAATATATAACTCTTTCAGATTCGGGAAATATGGAAATTGTTTCAATTTATTGATAGTTTTAATCTCTTCAGATACTGTAATCCTTTCAATTTGATTCATAACATGTTGTGATAGTTGATGAAAATACATTAATTTCTTATAACGTCGTAATGATTGAATAGGAGGAATAAAATCTATTTGATGTAAAGGTGATTGAAGAACATCAACTATAATACCTATCTGTTTCCATCCATTGATTACTTTACTTAGTAATAGTTGTTGAAATTTATCATTAGTTATATATTCTAAACTTTTTTCTTCATTCAATGTAAAATAGATTGTCTTTCGTTTCATGTCTTCAAAGTGATGTTTTGATGTATTCATTAAATAATGATAATCATCTTTTGATAAAAAACTTTCAATGAATTGTATTAGAACTTCAGCAATCCTTGTAATCATCTTACAAACTTCTTCTTCTTCTTCTTCTCTTAAATTAACTAAACAAAATACCGTGATTTTACATTGTGTCTTTTCACGTGGCGTTAATTAACGAAGCGTACTTTGTTGTAACGATAAACGAGAACATCTTCTATTAAAGAGCAATGAATTCGTCCTTAATTGTGACTGGTCAAGTGAATCAAAGACGTGAGCAAACGTATTTAGTTGATTTAGAGGAAGATGAGGAAGTGAATGATTATCAAAGAGATTATTCTCGTAATTTTCTTTTACATGATCATCGAAGGAGAAGAGATACAATAAGTGCTGGGAAAATCCCACCTGGTACAGTATTAATCTTACGATTATATCGTGGAAAAGTCATACCATTATCACCATTACTTCTATCTTATGTTACACCTTATGTATTGCCAGAAGATCTTCGTATCATTACAAGGAAAGTTAATGAATTATTTCGATTTTATAAATATCGTTTATATTTCTTATTATTTTTATTTATTGGATTTATTTGTTTTTTCATTAATGAAATTATTCGTAAGTCTTTTTTTGTCTTTCTCTAATCCCTCACTCTGAATCTAGTCTCACCTTTGTCACCTAACAGGAAGTTCATCAAGTGCAGGTAGTCAATCAGGTGATGCAGTATCTTTTACAATCGGTTTATTTCTTTCTATTTTATTTATAATTGCTTGTATAAATGGTAATCTTTGGTTATTAACCTTTGAATTAGATCAATTTATTATCAATCAAAATCAACATATTTATCTCTCTCGTGATTGTCACTGGTAAGAAATTTCTCCGTTACACCACACTAATACCCCTAACTTCCATGAATACTGGTTAAAATAGGGCGAGGAATAGTACTTTAATTAATCGGAAGGCTCACCATCCTCTTCTTTTTCTAATACAACACTTTGATCGTCATCCGACAGATTATCTTCATGCTGATATTAATACCGCAATAGCGCAGGAGGAGCAAGAAGAAACAGAATTCAATATTTTAACCCCTTTTAATATTCTTGCAGATGTATTAAATCGTAGAAGGAGGCATTCTTCTGAAAGGATTCTTCTAGGTCGTCATCATTCCTCTGCTACGTTCAACCCCATTATACAAGAGGCTGAAGTTGAGACTCCACCAATCCCAGTAGTTCAAGCAACAATCGTTGATGATAAGGCAGTAATAAGAGAGAAGGTTATTGCGTTTTATCGTCGTTATAATCCTTCCAAGCTTTCATCAATCGAGGAGGTATTAAGGAAGTATGAAGGAAGAGAAGAGGAATTACTTCAAAGGCTTCATCGACAATATGGTGTTCCGATTGCCCAAGGCTGATCATTTCAAAGTTCTTTCAAAGCGATCATTTCAAAGCGAGGCTAGGAGGAACAATCTCTTGGTACGAGCGCGCAATGTATCAAAAATTATCCTCAGAATTTGAGGTTTTGATGTATTTCTTGATCTTCTCTTCTGTTCCTGTATTGAGAATTCTAAATATTGAAACAATCTCTGTCCAATCAATCTCTGCAACTACTTTCTCAAATTTTTGGTACCAAATTTTGATTTTGTGATTCACCCGGGGAAAACGGTTTTGTCTCGTTTTCGCAAAATTTTCTTTCTGAAGAATTCTCAAGAACCGCTTCATTAAAATCGTTGAAACTTTGACAGTGTATTCAAATGGACAAGAAGAATAG
>VFQN01007763.1_pt1 | contig 11330 bp, 8 predicted proteins | sample 3512371 | NCBI WGS metagenome assembly VFQN01 (sample SAMN10412370, study PRJNA504923) | tailings metagenome | isolation source: Replicate 2 from Balatoc abandoned mine | place: Philippines: Itogon, Benguet | collected 2017-08-28
TCAGGAAGGTGCCGTCGGATTCGTCGGCCTCCACCACCATCCACTCGCCCTCGCCCATGCGGGCATTGGTGCCATAGGCATTGATGATGCCGCCATTGATGACGGTCGGGTCAAGGCCGCCGGCCTCGAGCAGCGTCGCGACCATCGAGGTCGTCGTCGTCTTGCCGTGTGTGCCGCCGATGGCGATGGCATTGCGGAAGCGCATCAGCTCGGCAAGCATCTCCGCCCGACGCACGACCGGCAGCAGCTTTTCCCGCGCCGCGACGAGTTCCGGATTGCTCTTCTTGATCGCGGTGGAGACGACGACCACTTCGGCGTCGCCCAGGTTTTCCGCCTTGTGGCCGACAAAGACCTCGATGCCCTTTTCGCGCAGGCGCTGCACGTTGGCGCTATCCGCCTGGTCGGAGCCCTGGACCTTGTGGCCGAGATTGTGCAGCACCTCGGCAATACCGCTCATGCCGATGCCGCCAATGCCGATGAAATGAACGAGCCCTATGCTCTGCGGCATCTTCATGGCCGTTCTCCCTTGAATTGTGCGCCCTTGAACTGTGCAATGGGCTTGCCGCCCGCAATAGCCTCAACCATCAAGGCGAGCAAGCGCGCGGCATCCGGTTTGCCCGCCTTTCTGGCGTTTGCGGCCATCTCCGTCATGCGCGCCGGATCGTGCATCGCCTTCGAAACGATGCTGGCAAGCCGCTCCGTCGAGAGCTCTCCTTGCACGATCACCTTCGCCCCGCCGCCCGCGGCGAGCGCCGCGGCATTCGCCGCCTGGTCGTGATCAAGCGCATAGGGATAGGGCACGAGGATGGCGGGCCGACCGATGACCGAGACCTCCGAGACCGTCGAGGCGCCGGAACGGCTGATGACGAGGTGGGCGTTGCCGATGCGCGCGGCCATGTCGGTGAAGAAGGGCGAGACGTCGGCGGGAATGCCGAGCTCGCCATAGGTGCGCACCACCTCGTCGCGGTCTTCCGGCCGCGCCTGCTGGGTGATCCTGAGCCGCATCCGGTCCGCCGGCTCGAGCGCCGCGATCGCCGAAGGGATGGCCTTGGAGAAGAACTGCGCGCCCTGGCTGCCGCCGAACACCACGAGACGGAATTCGCCATCCGTCGAGGCCTGGTAAGGAATGGTCGCGGCTTCGAGCACGGCCGGGCGGACCGGGTTGCCCGTCGTCACCGTCCTTGCCGCATAGGGACCGTCCGTTTCCGGCAGGAAGCCGCCGGCAATCGCCTTGACGCGGTTCGCCAATGCCTTGTTGGCACGGCCCATCACGGCGTTCTGCTCGTGGATCATCGAGGGAATGCCCATGCCCGTCGCGGCGATGAGCGGCGGCACGGTGGGATAGCCGCCGAAGCCGACGACGACCTTCGGCTTCAGCCGCGCCATCAGTTTTCGCGCGACGCGAATACCCTTCCACAGCGTGAACAGCGACTTGACCACGCTGACCGGGTTCTTCGAGCCGATCGTCGCCGACGGCACGACATGGATCTCGTCTGCCGGGAACTTGCCCGCAAAACGTTCGGCACGGCTGTCGGTGACGAGATGCACCGACCAGCCGCCGGCCTTCAGCTCATGGGCGAGCGCCTCTGCGGGAAAGAGATGGCCGCCGGTACCCCCGGCGGCGAGAAGAACGATGCCTTTGTTCATGCAAAACCCTTATTCGGCAGGCGCCATGATACCACCACGGAACAGGCTGCGCTCGGAGGCGCGCTTTTCCGGACGGTGGCGGGTCAGCGCCAGAATGAAGCCGGCCGTCACGCAGATCGCGATCATCGACGAGCCGCCATAGGAGATCAGCGGCAACGTCATGCCCTTGGCCGGCAGGAGTTCGAGGTTCACGCCGATGTTGATCATCGACTGCGTACCGATCTGCAGCACGAGGCCGGCAACGGCGAACCGCGTGAAATCGTTGCGCTCCTTGAAGGCATGGTTGAGGCCGCGCATCACCACGAAGGCGAAAATCATGACGATGACCATGCAGAAGAGAATGCCGAATTCCTCGGCCGCGACGGAGAAGATGAAGTCGGTGTGGCTATCGGGGATGATGCGCTTGACGGTACCCTCGCCCGGCCCCTGGCCGAACCAGTCGCCGCGGATGATCGCCTCGCGCGCCGTGTCCATCTGAAACGTGTCGCCCTCGCCGGTCAGGAACTTGTCGATACGGCCGGCGACGTGCGGCAGGAAGGTATAGGCCGTCAACAGGCCGCCGACGGCAGCACCGCCAAGCACGATGATCCAGAGCCATGGCATGCCGGCCATGAAGAACATGCCGCCCCAGACGGCAGCGGTCAGGATGGTCTGGCCAAGGTCGGGCTGGGCGACGAGCAGCGCCGCGACGATGCCGAAGAGGATGATGGCGAAGAGGTTGCCGGGGATTTCCGGCTGGCGGGCGTGTTCGGCGAAAAGCCAGGCACAGATGACGACGAAGGCCGGCTTCATGAATTCCGACGGCTGGATGGAGAAGCTGCCGATGGAAATCCAGCGCCGCGAGCCCTTGACCTCGACGCCGAAGAACAGGGCCAGCACCATGGCGGCGATCGAGATGACGAGAAGGATCATCGCCGCCCGCCGCACCTGCCGGGGCGTCATGAAGGAAATGCCGAACATCACGGCGATGGCCGGGATCAGGAACATGGCGTGGCGCTTGACGAAGTGGAAGCTGTCGAGCCCGAGGCGCTCGGCAACCGGCGGGCTCGCCGCGAAGGACAGCATGAAGCCGAGGCCCATCAACAGGATGAAGGCCGCCAGGAAGAACCGGTCTATCGTCCAGAACCAGTCCGCCAATGCACCACGTTCGGCACGACTAACCATGTTTCAATCCTCTGTTTCCACCATTCCGGACGCAAGCCGCCGCATGCGCCTGCCGGAATCGCTTCGTCTAAACCTCGACCAGCATGGACACGCCCGGCAGCGCCGCGACATGTTTCACGAAGGCATCGCCTCTCACTTCAAAGTTCTTGTACTGGTCGAAGCTTGCGCAAGCCGGGGAAAGCAGAACGGCAACCGGGCCGTTTCCTTCCCGCTCGGCATCCGCCGCCGCGTCCTGAACCGCCCGCTCCAGCGTACCGGACATGTCGAAGGGTACCGCCTCGCCCAGTGTTGCCGCGAAGGCGGGCGCCGCCTCGCCGATAAGATAGGCCTTGGCGATCTTCGGGAAGAAGGTGCCGAGCGAGGAAATCCCGCCCTCCTTCGGCACGCCGCCGGCAATCCAGTAGATGCGGTCGAAGCTCGACAGGGCGGGTGCCGCCGCATCGGCATTCGTCGCCTTGGAATCGTTGACGAAGAGCGTGCCGCCCTTGCGCCCGACCGGCTGCATGCGATGTTTGAGGCCCGGGAAGGACGCAAGGCCGGCGCGGATCTCGTCCTCACCGATACCGACGGCAAGGCATGCGGCGACGGCGGCTGCGGCGTTCTGGGCATTGTGGGCGCCGCGCAGGGTCTGGATCAAAGAGAGGTCCGCGATCACACGGGTCGCACCACCTTGCGCGAAGATGAGACGCGGCCCCTCGGCATAGATGCCGTCGGCCAGAACATTGCGCTTGGAGATGCGCACGACCTTCGTGCCGGCCCGCTCGACGCGGTCGGCAATGCGTTCGCAAAAACTGTCGTCCACGCCGACGATCGCGGTCCGGCTGCCGGCGACAAGGCGTTCCTTGACGTCGGCATAGTGCTCCATCGAACCGTGACGATCGAGATGATCCGGCGTCAGATTGAGCAAAATGCCGGCGGACGGATTCAGCGTCGGCGCCAGATCGATCTGATAGGAGGAGCACTCGACCACATAGAAGCGGCCGGCCTTCGGCGGGTCGAGCGTCAGCACCGCAGTGCCGATATTGCCGCCGAGTTGGGTATCGCGCCCGCTCGCCTTGAGGATATGGGCGATCAGCGCCGTCGTGGTCGATTTGCCGTTCGTGCCCGTTATGGCGATGAAGGGGCAATCGGGCGCGTGCGCCCGGCGCTCACGCACGAAGAGCTCGACATCGCCAACGATCTCGACGCCGGCGGCGCGGGCCAGCTCCGCGCTCCAATGGGGCTTCGGATGAGTGAGCGGCACACCGGGCGAGAGCACCAGCGTGTCGATGGCCGTCCAGTCGAGATTGTGCAGGTCACCCGTGCGGATACCTGCGGACGACGCGTTTTCGACGCTTGCCGCGCTGTCGTCCCAGGCGGTGACGTCGGCACCGCCGGCGGCAAGCGCCAGCGCCGTCGCAAGACCGGAGCCGCCGAGCCCGAAGAGCGCGACCGTCTTTCCCTTGAAGGTGGTGACGGGGATCATGGCCTCTTCACCGCAGCTTGAGCGTGGAAAGGCCGACCAGCGCCAGGATGACGGCGATGATCCAGAAGCGGATGACGACCTGACTTTCCGTCCAGCCCTTCTTCTCGAAATGGTGGTGGATCGGCGCCATCAGGAAGACGCGCTTGCCCGTCAGCTTGAAGGAAGCGACCTGGATGATGACCGACAGCGTCTCCATGACGAAGAGACCGCCGATGATGGCCATGACGATTTCGTGCTTCGTGGCGACGGCGACGGTACCGATGAGGCCGCCGAGCGCCAGCGAACCCGTGTCGCCCATGAAGATGGCGGCCGGCGGGGCGTTGAACCACAGGAAGCCGAGGCCGGCGCCTATGACCGCACCGAGCACCACGGCAAGCTCGCCCGTGCCGGGCACGAAATGGATCTGCAGGTAGTTCGCGAAGACGGCGTTACCGGCAAGATAGGCGATGACGCCGAAGGAGGCGGCGGAGATCATCACGGGGACCGTCGCAAGGCCATCGAGGCCGTCCGTCAGGTTCACCGCATTGCCGGCCGCCACGATGACGAAACCGCCGAACAGCACGAAGAAGATGCCGAGGTTGAGCAGGAAGTCCTTGGCGAAGGGAAAGGCGATGGAGGAACCGAAGGTCGAGCCGGCGGCACCCGTCGCCAGCGACGCCCGCATCATGAAATAGGTCGCGGCCCCGGCGATAAGGAATTCGAGGCCAAGGCGCGCCTTGCCGGAAAACCCCTTCTCGGTCTGCTTGGTAACCTTGAGATAATCGTCGTAGAAGCCGATCGCACCGAAGCCGAGGGTGACGAGCAGCGTCGCGACCACGTAGACGTTGGAAAGGTCGGCCCACAGCAGCGCACTGCCGACGATGCCGGCGAGGATCATCAGACCGCCCATCGTGGGCGTGCCGGCCTTCTTGAAATGCGTCTGCGGCCCGTCGGCGCGGATCGGCTGGCCCTTGCCCTGGCGGATGCGCAGGGAGGAGATGATCATCGGTCCGAACAGGAAGACGATGGTGGCCGAGGTGAACAGCGCAGCGCCCGTCCGGAAGGTAATGTAGCGGAACAGGTTGAACACCTGCACGGTGTCAGCCAGTTCGACGAGCCAAAGCAGCATTGTCACCCTTTCCCCAAAAGGTTCCCCAAGTCATCCACGGCGTGACCGACCGCAGACGGAGATGTCGATTCCATAAAAAAGAAGGCCCGGCGGGCGTCTGCCCGGCCGAACCTCCCTCAAAGCTCGCGTTCCCTCTCCGAGAACGCCGGATATTTGTCAAGCAGGGCCGCCACGATACGGCTGAATCCCGTGCCTTTCGACGATTTCACAACCAGAACGTCGCCCGGCTGCACCGCGCCCAGCGCGTGAGCGGTCAATGCATCCGCCGTATCGCGATACTCCGTTGCAACGCCTTCCGGCAGCACATCGCGCAACGCCGCCATATCAGGCCCGCCGAGCCAGACATCGCCAATGCCCGCCTCGAGAAGCGGTTCGGCAAGGCTGGCATGAACGAGGGGCGAATGTTCGCCCATTTCCAGCATGTCGCCGAGCACGGCGATACGCCGGCCGCGGCCATGCGGCTCGGCGTCGCGCAAGAGCGCGATCGCCGCACGCATCGAGGCCGGATTGGCGTTGTAGCTCTCGTCGATCAGCGTGAACCAGCCGCCATCCTTGGCAAGCCGGTAGCGGCGTCCCCGCCCCTTCTCCGCCTGCATGGTGGCGAGCCCCGCCATCGCCTTCTCGACATCGCCACCGGCAAGATGCACCGCGCCGAGCACGGCGACCGCATTCTCGGCGATGTGCCGGCCGGGCGCGCCCATCGGCACCTCCAGCGTCTGCCCGCCGACCGCGGCGCGCAGCAGCCCGCCATCGGCGCTCGGCATGAAATCGAGCAGGCGGAACTCGGCCGACGGATCGGCGCCGAAACTGTGGATATGCGAGACGCCGGCCGCTTCGGCCGCCCTTTCAAGGAAGGCGAACTGCTCGTTGTCGCGGTTGAGAAGGGCATGGCCACCCGGTACGACACCCTCGAAGATCTCGGCCTTGGCAGCGGCGATCTCCTGGAGATCGCGGAAATTGCCGAGATGGGCCGGTGCGATCGTCGTGATCATTGCCACATGCGGGCGCACCATAGCGACCAGCGGGCGAATCTCGTCGGGGTGATTCATGCCGATCTCGAAGACACCATAGTCAGTGGTCTCCGGCATGCGGGCGAGCGTCAGCGGCACGCCCCAGTGGTTGTTGAAGGATGCGACGGAGGCATGCACGCTGCCGGACGGCGAGAGCGCCTGGCGCAGCATCTCCTTCGTCGTCGTCTTGCCGACGGAGCCGGTGACGGCGATGATGCGGGCAGCCGTACGGTCACGCGCCGCGCAGCCGAGATCGACAAGCGCCTGGAGCACGTCCGGCACCACGATCATCGGCGTCACGAGCCGGCCGAGCGCCGGCAGCTTGCCCTCGCTGACAACGAGCAGCGCCGCACCGTTGGCAACGGCAAAGCTCGCGAAGTCATGGCCATCGACGCGGTCGCCCTTGATGGCGAAGAACGCTTCGCCGGGGCCGATGTTGCGGCTGTCGATGGAAATGCCCGTGACGCCCTGCGGCAGGTTGCCGATGGGGCGGCCGTGCAGGGCGGCGACGAGATCAGGCGTGGTCCAGAGCCATTTCAACGGTCGAGTTCCTCCAGGGCCTTGCGCAGTTCCGCGTGGTCGGAGAACGGCAGCGTGACGGTGCCGACGGTCTGCCCCTCCTCGTGGCCCTTGCCGGCGACGATCAGCGTATCGCCGGACTGCAACATGCGGACGGCGCTGCGGATGGCCTCGGCGCGGTCGCCGATCTCGGTTGCCCCCCTCGCTGCAGCCATGATTTCCGAGCGGATGACAGCGGGGACTTCGGAGCGCGGATTGTCGTCGGTGACGATCGTCACGTCAGCAAGGCGCGTCGCGATCTCGCCCATGATCGGCCGCTTGCCCTTGTCACGGTCGCCGCCGCAGCCAAAGACCACGATGACGCGACCCGTCGTGAAGGGGCGCACGGAATTGAGGACGTTTTCCAGCGCATCCGGCTTGTGGGCATAGTCGACATAGGCGAGCGCGCCGTTCCTGGCATGCCCCACCAGTTCGAGGCGGCCAGCGGCGCCGATCAGCTTTTCGAGTGCGGCCATGGTGGTTGCAGCGGAAACGCCGGTCGACATGGCAAGGCCGGCGGCCACAAGGGCGTTCGCCACCTGGAAATCGCCGGCAAGCGGGATGTGCACCTCATAGATGTCGTCGCCGACATGGATTTCGGCGGACTGCTTGTGGCGGAAATGCTCGACACGCTTCAACGCGAGATAGTCGCCCTTGCGGCCGACCGTGCGCACATCGAGCCCGGCTTTCTTCGCAGCGTCGATTGCCTGGGCCGACCACTCGTCGTCGGCATAGATGACGGCGGGCTGGCCCTTGGCAAGCAGCGTATCGAATAGCCGCATCTTGGAGGCCATGTAGTGCTCGACCGTCGGATGATAATCCATGTGGTCGCGACCAAGATTGGTGAAGGCGGCGGCGGCAAGCTTCACGCCGTCGAGGCGCGCCTGGTCGAGCCCGTGGCTCGACGCTTCCATGGCCGCATGCGTGACGCCGGCAGCGGCAAGTTCGGCGAGCAGTTCGTGCAGCGACACCGGATCGGGGGTCGTCAGCGACCCATAGTCGTTGCGGCCGGGTGCGACGACGCCGGTCGTGCCGATCATCGCGGCGGCGTGGCCGGCATGGGCCCAGATCTGGCGAGTGAAGGACGCGACGGAGGTCTTTCCGGCGGTACCGGTCACTGCGACCATGGTCTCCGGCTGGCGACCGTAGAAGCGGGCGGCGGCAAGCGCCAGGAACCGGCGCGGCTCGGCAACCGCAATGACCGGGACAGAGGCGTCAGCCTTGCTCCCGGCGGCAACGACGACCGCGGCGGCGCCGCGCGAGACGGCATCGGCGATGAAGGCACTGCCATCGGCCTTGGTGCCCGTAAGCGCGACGAAGAGATCGCCCGGCTTCACCTTCCGGCTGTCGCTGGTTATGCCGCGGATGTCTGTCGCGGCTGCGGCGGAAAGGTCGTTGGTTTCGGGTCCGGCAAGGTCACTGATCTTCATTGTCCGCTCTGCTGCTTTCCAGTGGAAACCGTTTCCATTCGAATCGGCTTCCCGTCTTCTCCATTCAATAAGACACGAGCAAGGCAGACCCGTCCTCACCGAATTTCGGCTTTACACCGAGAAGCGCGGCCGAGCGGCGGATGATCTCGCCGACCATCGGCGCGGCGTTGAGGCCGGCGGTGCGCCCCCCACCCTCGCCCGTCTGCGGCGCGTCGATGAAGGTGAGGACCACATATTTCGGGTCGTCGATCGGGAAGGCCGAGAGGAAGGCGTTGAAGTTCTGGGTGTTGGAATAGCGGCCGCCGACGACCTTGTTGGCCGTACCCGTCTTGCCGCCGACGTTGAAACCCGGAACGAGCGCCCGGCGACCGGAACCGTCATTCGCGTTGAGCTTGAAAAGGTAGCGCATCTTGTCGCCGGTCTCCGGCTTGACCACGACCTTCGCCACCTCGTTCGCCTCCTCGGCCGTGCGCGGCAGGAAGGTCGGGTTGATCAGGAGGCCACCGTTCATCAGCGCTGCCGCGGCCACCGCCGTCTGCAGCGGCGTCGTCGAGACGCCGTGGCCGAAGGAAATGGTGATGGAGTTGATCTTCTTCCATTCGCGCGGCTGCGTCGGGGTCTTCACCTCGGGCAACTCGGTCTCGAGCTTCGTCAGCAGGCCGAGCCGCGTCAGAAACTCCTTGTGGCCGGCAATGCCGACGACGTCGGCCATCTTGGCCGTACCGATATTGGAAGAGTACTGGAAGATTTCCGGCACGGTCAGCACGCGGTGCTTGCCGTGGAAGTCCTTGATGGTGAAGCCGCCGATGCGGATCGGCGCGCGGGCATCGAAGCTGTCGGTGATCTTCACCTTGCCCGAATCGAGCGCCATGGCCGTCGTGAAGCTCTTGAAGGTGGAGCCCATCTCGAACGTGCCGTTCGACATGCGGTTCATCCAGCCGTCCTTGGCGCCTTCGGCCGGGTTGTTCGGATCGTAGTCCGGCACGGAGGCCATGGCGAGGATCTCGCCCGTATGTACGTCCATCACGACGGCGCCGGCGGCGATGGCCTTGTATTTCTCCATGCCCGTCGCGACGACCTCGCGCACGATGGCCTGGACGCGCAGGTCGATGGACAGGCGCACCGGCTCCAGTTTGGCATCGCTCGTCATGCCGATCGCGGCAAGGTCGGCAAGACCCTGGCTGTCGATGTAGCGCTCCATCCCGGCAATGCCGCGGTTGTCGATATTGACGTGGCCGACGATATGCGAGGCCGTAACGCCACCCGGATAGAAGCGGCGCTTTTCCGGCCGGAAGCCGACACCGGGAATGCCGAGCGCCAGGATGCGGCTCTGCTGCTTGGGCGTCAGCTGGCGCTTCAGCCACTGGAAACGGGATTTCGAGGTGAGCTTGCGGTAGATGCCGCGCCGATCGAGATCGGGCATGACGGTCGCGAGCATTTCCACCGCCTCGTCCGCATCGACGATCTTGTGCGGCTCGGCATAGAGCGAGACGGTGCGGATGTCGGTGGCGAGGATTTCACCGTTGCGGTCGACGATGTCGGGGCGCGAAGCCATCAGGTGGTCGGCAGGACCGATCGAGGACACGGTTTCGGGCGAGGCCATGCCATATTGCACGAGGCGCCCGCCGATGACGGCATAGACCATGCCGAAGCAGCAGATGATGACGGCGACGCGGCTGCGGGCCTGCGAGCCGGAGCGCTTGCGTGTGCCCTCGAAGGCGTGGCCCCCATTGCCGGTCGCACGGTTGTTGTTGCCGCCGGCACTGAAATGCGCCTTGCTTTTGAGGTCCATGATGCGGGAGAGAAACGACATCAGTTTGCCACCGATCCGGTTTGGATTGCGTCCGTCTCTTTGGCCTTCTTCTTGTTCTTCTTGTCGTTTTGGGCGACCTTGTCGTCCTTCTCCGGCTCCAGCGCCGGCAGCTCGGCCATCGGCATGGGCAGCTCGTTCGGCTGGGCGAGCTGGGTCGATTCGGTCGGAACGAGCTTCAGGTCCGTCTCAAAGGTCTTCACCAGGCGGTTCAGGCGGTTCGGCTGGGTGAGCAGCGCCCAGTCCGCCTTGAGGAGGTCGATCGTGTCCTCTTCCAGCTTGATCTCGGCATCGAGCTTGCGCACCTCTTCCAGCTTGTTCTCCGCCTGGTGCTTGATCGAATAGGTGACGGTGGCTGCTGTGGTCATGACCGCTATCATCACGACATCAAGGGTACGGAACATCACTCAGCTTCCCATCTTCGCAAGGTCGGCAAGGTTCGGCAGGTTGAAAATGGACAGGTCATCCGTCCCGGCAGGGGCGCTGGTGCGCTCGCCCGCCCTCAGCTTCGCGGATCGGGCGCGCGGATTGACCGCGCTCTCCTCGTCGCTGGCCGCCACCATAGGGCGCCCGACTGGTGCGAAGGTTGCGGCCTTGTCGTGAACTTGCGGCAGATGCCGCGACCCTGCCGCCTTTCCGGCGCGATCCTGGAAGAATTTCTTGACGATCCGGTCTTCCAGCGAATGGAAGGAGACGATGACGAGCCGCCCGCCCGGCTTCAGGGCCCGCTCGGCCGCGAACAGGGCCTCGGCGAGCTCGCCGAGCTCGTCGTTGACGAAGACGCGCAGCGCCTGGAAGACGCGCGTCGCGGGATGGATCTTGTCCTTGGCCTTGCGCGGCGTCGTCAGCTCGATGAGGTTGGCGAGCTGGCGCGTCGTGGTGAAGGGCTCCTTCTCGCGCGCCTTCTCGATGGCGCGGGCGATTCGGCCGGCCTGCTTCTCCTCGCCGAGGAAGCCGAAGATGCGGATGAGGTCGGAAACCTTTGCGCGATTCACCACGTCGGCGGCCGAAACGCCCGATGCGGACATGCGCATGTCGAGCGGGCCGTCCTTCTGGAACGAGAAGCAGCGCTCGGCCTCGTCGATCTGCATGGAGGACACGCCGAGATCGAGCACGACACCGTCAAGCCCGCTCGCGG
>VFQN01007764.1_pt1 | contig 11328 bp, 13 predicted proteins | sample 3512371 | NCBI WGS metagenome assembly VFQN01 (sample SAMN10412370, study PRJNA504923) | tailings metagenome | isolation source: Replicate 2 from Balatoc abandoned mine | place: Philippines: Itogon, Benguet | collected 2017-08-28
TGGCCGCCGAGATCCATGCCATGCTGAAGCCGCGCCATCCCGGGCTTCTCACCATTATCGTGCCACGTCACCCCGACCGGGCGGAGGCTCTCGCCCAGGAGTTCGCCGCCATGGGGCTCAATGTGGTGCGCCGCAGCCTCGGCGATCCGATCCGGCCGGAGACAGACATCCTTCTCGGCGACACCATTGGCGAGATGGGGCTTTATCTCAGATTGACCGAAATCGCCTTCGTCGGCCGTTCGCTGACGTCGGAAGGCGGACAGAACCCGCTGGAGCCGGCCATGCTCAACACGGCGGTGCTGGCCGGGCGCAACGTCCAGAACTTCCGTGAGGCCTATCAGCGGTTGATCGATGCCGGAGGGGCCAAGCTGGTGCGCGATCGCGACATGCTCGCCGGCGCGGTCAACTTCCTCCTGAAGAATCCCGACGCCCGTCAGAAGATGATGGACGCGGGCGCCTCGACGGTGGAGGAAATGCGCGGCGCGCTCGCCAAGACGTTGAAAGTTCTCGAACCTTTCCTGCAGCCGCTCAGCGTGCAGTCGCGGCTGAAGCAGAGCAACGGAAACGGCCGCTAGCGGAATGGCGAGCGAGGCCCCTCCATTCTGGTGGGAGCGTCCAGATTGGCGCGCTTATGCGCTCTATCCTTTGTCGGCCGCCTACGGAGCGGTTGCGCGTCGCCGCATGGTGACGGCGCGGCGCGAGCCGGTCGAACTTCCCGTGCTCTGTATCGGCAATTTCACGGTCGGCGGCACCGGCAAGACACCGGTCGCGATCGCGCTCGCCCGGCAAGCGGTGAAGATGGGCCTGAAGCCCGGCTTCCTGTCGCGCGGCCATGGCGGTTCGTTCTCGGAGCCGCACGTCGTCGATCTGGCTCACGACGGGGCCAGGCATGTCGGCGACGAGCCGCTGCTTCTGGCCGAGCACGCGCCGGTCGCCGTGACCCCGAACCGCATCGCCGGCGCCCGGCTCCTCATGGGCAAAGGCTGCGACTTCCTGATCATGGACGACGGCTTCCAGAGCGCGCGCATCCATATCGACTATGCGCTGCTGGTCGTCGACAGCAGGCGCGGCCTCGGCAACGGCCATGTCATCCCAGGCGGACCGATGCGGGCACCGTTGCTCGATCAGCTTCGACTGGCCGATGCGCTGCTGAAGATGGGTGAGGGCACTGCAGCCGACACGGTCGTGCGCATGGCCTCGCGCGCCAACAAGCCGGTGTTCGAGGCGCTGGCCCGGCCGCGCGACGCCGCGAAGTTCTCTGGTCGGCGTTTCCTCGCCTTCGCCGGCATCGGTCATCCCGAGAAATTCTTCGACACGGTGCGGGGAACCGGCGGCGAGGTCGTTATCGCCAAGCCCCTGCCGGATCATCACCCCTTCACGTCGGACGACATCGAGGACCTGACGAGCCTGGCCGCGGCGAACGGGCTGGAACTGATCACCACCGCCAAGGACGCCGCGCGGCTTCGGCATGGCACCGGCGCCGAGCAGGAATTCCTGAAGAGGCTGATGGTGCTGGAGATCGACGCGGTGTTCGAGCTTCCGCATGCACCGGAACGGATCATCGAGGAAACGCTCGCTGCCTGGCGCCGGCGCACGACTGGGTGATCGTGCTGTTCGCGCAGCCGCCCGAAAATCGGAACTGATTTTCGGAAAGCACGATGCGTGGAATCAGAGTGATAGAGTGTCCATCCCACGTCCAAATGAACGTGACGCTCTATCGGCTCCGGCTGCGCAGATCAGGATTGGCCTCGATTTCGCGCTTCAGCGACACTGCTGCGCTCACATAGGCTTCCTGCCGCGCCACGCTCCAATATTTGAGCTCGTCGATGGGAATCGATTCCCCCGTCACCGCGCAACGCACGAAGGCGCCCGGGCTCGTCACCTGGAAGTCGCCGTCGAGATAGCGGATACGCGCCTCGCGGGCGCCCGGACCTTCAAAGCGGTTCATCGTCATGGCCTTTCAACGCGTCTCTTCCGCCACAAATCCTGCGCAAGGTCAAGGCGGACAAGGGGGGTAGCAAAGGATCGTGGAATTGGCGCCGGGTTCCCGCAGAAGACATGTCGAATGTTGTTTGAGTGCAGCCCTCACCACGGGCTCGGACTATGTGATGACCCCGCCTGGGTTCGTTTTCATCATTTCGGCATAGGCGTCCGACATTTTCTCGGTCTCCTCGATGAAGGCAAGCGCGCCCCGTCGAGATCGAACCAGGCCGTACAGCCTTGATATCGAGGGAAAGCGCATGCACGCCGCCTCGCGATCGAGATATGCGACCCAAAAACACAGATAGAAATCCGCGAGCGAGAAGCGGTTCCCGAGGACATATGGCCCCCTTCTTGTCAGCCTCGTGTTCATGACGTCGAGGCGATTGAGAACGCTCGACTTGGCCTGCTCCTGGATTCCGGCGTCATCTTCTCTTCTCAGTGAGAACCGGTGCGGAAAATGGAAACGCTTCATCTCGGACTGTATGTCCGATGCGATATGGAAAACCGTCGAGAGAAAGAGACCCCTGTCCGGATCGGTCGACGAGGGAGCAATTCCGGTGAGCTGGTGCCGGTCGGCCAGGTAGAGCAGCAGCGCGGCGACCTCGTGGAGAACATCGCCTTCAGGAGTGATCAGCACGGGCACAAGGCCTGCCGGATTGACGGAAAGGAATTCCGGACTGCGATGCTCGCCCGCGACAATGTCTATCTTTCTGAGCTCGTAGTCTATTCTGCCTTCCTCTAGCACCCATTGGACGAGCGGGGCGCGGGTGAAGTCGCCGCCGTAGAGAATGTACATTCGGGTTCCTTCGTTGATTAATAGGACATCTGCCGGACAACTGTCCGGCTCACGGACCTGCGTGACGACGCCCCGGTAAAGGCTCCGTCACCGGACTATATCATTTCGGTCGTTTCACTTCTGCTTTCGAGCCAGTGCGCAGAGCCTGCCAACCGTCGACCATTGGCGGCTAGGTGAGGCGGCATTGCACCTGCTGACCGGCAATCCTTGCTCTCATTCTTTTCGAGGCCGCTCTCGCCCGCCTGCTTCCGGGGATGCCTCCTCAGCCTGTCCCTTGGCTCGCTCGAGAATGCCGCTGGCAACTGCGGCGACCGTAGCGCAGGTGAATCGCAAAACAGTACCAAAAGGTATTGACTGCATTCCAAGGCTGATCTACCCATCCGTTCAAGGAAGTTGAAGAGATAGGGAGCCTCCGGCGCGAGGCTGCATTCACAAAGAATACCATGAGGTATTCAGGAGGCCTTTATGGATCATGATCCGGCGCGCGGACGCACCGTCGCGGCATCAGGGCATCAGACCAACTATCACGAGGCTGGGGCGGGGAGCCCGCTGGTGCTGCTGCATGGCTCCGGCGCCGGGGTGAGCGCTTGGTCGAACTGGAACGGCGTGCTCGGCGAGCTCTCGCAGTCCTTCCGGGTGGTTGCGCCTGATATCGCCGGTTTCGGCCTTACGGAGATCAAGCCCGACACGCGCTACGACATCAAGCTCTGGGTTTCGCACTTCATCGGCATTCTCGACGCTCTGGAGCTCGACAGGGTTTCGGTGGTCGGCAACTCCTTCGGTGGTGCGCTGGCGCTGGCGACGGCGCTGTCGCATCCCGACCGGATAGAGCGTCTGGTGCTGCTCGGAACGCCCTGCGGCGAATTTCCGATGTCGGACGGTCTCAGGGCGCAGCTCGATTTCGACGGCACGCGTGAAGGCATGGTCCGGTCGGTCGGCTTCTTTCCCTATGATCCGAGCTTCGTCACCGACGCTCTCATCGACAGTCGCATGAGGGCGGCGACCCGGCCGGGTGCGCTCGAGGCGTTCCGGAAGCTGATGCCGGCTCCCGAAGGGCCGGACAGGCCGACGGTGCGCGGCATACCTCTCAAGGCGCTTGGGGCGCTCGGTCATCACGCGCTGATCCTGCATGGGCGAGAGGACCGGGTCGTGCCGTTCGACCGGGCGATCGACATGCATTGCGCCCTCCAGAATTCGGATCTGCACGGCTTCGGGCGTTGTGGCCATTGGGTGCAGATCGAGCGGCGGCAGGAGTTTCTGCGCCTCGTGACCGACTTCGTGGGCCAAGCATAGGAGGGACGATGATGAGCCGCGATGTTCTGGAGAAGATTCTCTACGACCTTTCGACCAGCAGGCAGAACAAGGAGGGTTTTGCCGCCGATCCCGACAAGTATCTCGCGCGCTATCCGGCCAGCGCCGCGGAGCGTGACCTCGTGAAGAACTATGCCGTGCGCGAGATGGCCGACATGGGCGTCAACACCATGCTCACCTGGGGTTTCTGGCTGCAGAGCGGCCGCAAGAATTCCGACTACATAGCCGCCATGAAGGCCGGCAAGAACAGCTGAAACCGGAGGAAACAATGGCCCAGATCGTCGGCGGATTCATCGTTCCGCACAATCCAGTCATGTACGCCGCGCCCGACATCGCCTCCGCGGCCGCGCGCGATCGCATCTATGGTGCCTATGCAGTTATGGCCGAGCGCATCCGCGCGCTGGGCGCCACGTCTGCCGTGATCATCGGCTGCGACCACTACATCGTCTTCGGCACGCATTGCCTGCCGCAATACATCATCGGCACCGGCGAGGTCGAAGGTCCGATCGACCAGTTGCCCGGGCTCAAGCGTGGTCCCATCGGCTCCAATCCCGGCCTGGCGCGGCATATCGCCGAAACCGGCTTCGAGGAAGGGTTCGATTTCGCGGTCGGCCGTGTGATGACTGTCGACCATTCGATCGCCATTCCGCACCGCCTGATGGTCGCGCCGAACGAAGGGGTGACGACGATCCCGATCATGCTGGCGGCCGGTGTCGATCCCTATCTGCGCAAACGCCGCGCCTTCGAGCTCGGGCGCCTGGTGCACAAGGCCATCCTTTCCTATCCCGGCGCCGACAAGGTGGTCATCGTCGGTTCTGGCGGCATTTCGCACTGGGTGGGCAACGAGCAATCCGGCCGAGTCAATCAGGAGTTCGACCAGATGGTGCTCGATGCCGTGGCTGCCGGCGACGCCGAAAAGCTCATCGGGCTCGACGACGACTACATCGTCGAGCACGGCGGCAACGGTGCCATGGAAATCCGCACCTTCATCTGCGCCATGGGGGCGATGGGCCCCATGCGTGGCGAGGTCATTGCCTATGAGCCGGTCGCGGCATGGATCACCGGCATGGGTTTCGCCGAGTTGCGGGCGGCCTGAGCGTGACCGTCGCGACACGCGCCCTGGTGCGGTTGTGCGGCACCGAAAGCGTCGGCGAGAACGATGTGGTCAGGATCGACGTCGCCGGCCGCGCGGCGGTCGCCGTGTCCAGGTGGGACGGCGAATATTTCGTCAGCGACGATGTCTGCCCACACGCCGAAGCGTCGCTGTCCGCGGGTTACGTCGAAGACGGTCGCATCATCTGTCCTGTGCATTTCGCCGAGTTCGACCTGGGCTCCGGTGACGTTCACAACCCGCCGATCGGATGCGGCAAGCTCCGGTTCTATCCTGTCACCATCATCGACGGTGCCGTGTTCGCCGATCTCGGCTGAACAGGGCGAGAGTGAAGAGAAGATCGTCATGTGCAGCCCATCGCGCCCGGACATGCGTCCGGTCTACCCCAAAGCCGGGTCCTATCCGGAATTCGCCAGGCTGATCAAACCGGACGGGATGCAGGTCGACCGGCGCGTCTTCGTCGACGAAGAGATCTATCGGGCCGAGCTCAGGCAGATCTTCGGCCGGGCCTGGCTGTTCCTGGCGCATGAAAGCCAGGTGCCGAACGGCGGGGACTTCGTGCGCACCTATATGGGCGAGGACGACGTGATCGTCGTGCGCCAGCGCGACGGCACGATCAATGCCTTCCTCAACTCCTGTCCGCATCGCGGCAACAGGGTGTGCCAGGTGGACAGCGGCCAGAGATCGCGCGGCTTCGTCTGCAACTATCATGGCTGGTCGTTCGGCATCGACGGCGGCCTGCGCGGCACGGACGGCAAGGTCTACGAAACCGATCCCACCTTCGAGCAGTCCCGGATCGGATTGACACCGGTCGCGCAGGTGCAGTCCTACAAGGGCCTGGTGTTCGGCACCTTCGACCCCGATGCGCCCTCGCTGGAGGCGTTCCTCGGACCGTTCACCTTCTACCTCGATGCCGTGCTCGACAGCGATCCGGAAGGCACCGAATTCATCGGCGGGTCGATCAAGTCGACCATGGAGTGCAACTGGAAATTCCCGGCGGAGAACTTCGTCGGCGACGTGCTGCATGCGTTCTGGACGCACCAGTCGGGCGCACAGGCCATTCTGGGCGGGGCAGTCGATCTCGGTGACAAGGAGCGGGAGCGGGCCTTCCACGCCACCGTCTACGGGCACGGCATCGAGAGCAATCTCGACCGCCTCGGCAATGTGCGCACGCTGGGCTACGCCGAACTGACCGACTATGCGCGCAGCCGGTTCGAGGCGATGAAGGAGCGGCTCGGCGAAGTTCGGGCGCGCCTCTACGGCTCGGTGTCGTCCTGTACGGTCTTCCCCAATTTCTCGTTCCTGCCGGGGCAGTCGACGTTCCGCGTCTGGCACCCCAAGGGACCGAACCGCATCGACCTCTATACCTGGACGCTGGTCAACAGATCCATGCCCCAGGAGATCAAGGAGATGTATCGCAAGGGTACGATGCTGACCTTCTCGCCGGGCGGCGTGTTCGAAATGGACGATGGCGAGAACTGGGAATACGCCACGCGCATCAACGAAGGCTGGGTGACGCGCCACCAGCCGCTGCATTACGGGCTCGGCCTGACCAGCCGGGTCGAGGACAGCGAACTGCCCGGCCAGATCTATCGCGGCTCGCTCAACGACGCCAATCAGCGGCACTTCTACATGCGCTGGGCGGAATTCATGGAGCACGACAACTGGCACGACCTGCAGAACGGGCGCACCGCGCCGCCGCGAAAGCCTGCACGGGCGGTGGAGCAGGCATGATGATGCTCGACGTTTCCCGACCCGTCGCGGCAATCTTCGACCGGCCGCTTTCCGATGCGCTGTTGCGCAGCGTCGAGCGTTTCTATTATGCCGAGGCGCGCCTGCTCGACGCCGAGGACTATGCGGGCTGGCTCGGCATGATCGATCCCGATATCCGCTATTGGATGCCGGGAATGGAGACGCGGCGGCGCGACGACAGGCGCGGCACCTTCGCCTATGGCGAGATGGCCTATTTCGACGACGACTACCGGCTCCTCCAGATTCGGGTGGCGCGCTACGACGAACCCTCGGCCTGGGCCGACAATCCGGCGACGCGGCATGCGCATCTGATCAGCAACATCGAGGCCTTCGAGACCGGCGACGAGACGCTGGTCGCCGGTTTCTCGGCCTTCACCAACGTCCGCAACCGCAACCTCAAGGACCAGGACGTGATCCACGGGCGGCGCGAGGACATCCTGCGCCGGCATCCCGACGGCACGTTGAAGCTGGCGTTGCGTCGCGTGCTGATCGTGCAGGACGTCCTTTTGTCCAAGAACCTCAACACCTTCTTCTGAGGCCGCGATGGGAACGCTCGATCACCATGTCGCCCTGGTCACGGGGGGAGGAAAGGGCATCGGCCGCGCCGTCGTCGACCGCTTCGTCGCGGAGGGCGCGCGTGTCGGGGTGCTCCTGCGCTCGCCGGCGGATGCCGGCGAGCTGGCTGCGCGGCACGGCGACAGGGTCGTCACCCATGTCGGCGACGTTCGCAACTGGGATGACAATGTCGCGGCGGTGCGCGAGACGGTCGGTGCCTACGGCCGGCTCGACACGCTGGTGCCCAATGCGGGTGTCTACGACTTCTCACGGCCCTTCGCCGAGATCGCGGGGGCGGACCTGGCCATGCAGTTCGACGAACTCATGGGCATCAACGTCAAGGGCTACCTGCTGGCGGCGCGAGCGGCACTCGAGCATCTGCGCGAGAGCAAGGGCTCGATCGTCTTCACGCTCTCGTCGTCGAGTTTCTACGCGGGTGGCGGCGGCGTGCTCTATGTCACGTCCAAGCACGGGCTCGTGGGGACGGTGCGGGCGCTGGCCTACGAACTGGCGCCGGATATCCGTGTCAACGCCGTGGCGCCCGGTGCGACACGCACCGGCCTGGGTGGGCTGGAGAGTGCGGCCACCGCCGGCATCACCCTGCAGGATGTCGCAGGGATGGAGGAGATGGCCGCCAGGACGGTGCCGCTCGGCTTCCTGTCCGAGCCGGCGGACCATGCCGGACTTTATGTGACCCTGGCCAGCCGCGAGCAATCACGCTTCGTGACCGCGGCGATCATTCAGAGCGACGGCGGCGTCGAGGTGCGGGGCGGCGGGCGGCGACGTAAGTCCGCGGCTTCGGCGGGCGCGGCATCATGAGCGCCACAGCGGCTATCGACAGGCTCCACGACACCATGCGCCTGCCGGTGATCGTGGCGCCGATGTTCCTGGTTTCGGGCCCCGATCTGGTGGTCGAAGCATGCCGGGCCGGGGTCATGGGCTCGTTTCCCGGACCGAATGCGCGCACGACAGACGATCTGCGCCGCTGGTTCGAGGCCATCACGGCGAGGCTCGATGTGGCGCGCGGACAGGGCGAGCGCCCGGCCGGCTGGGCATTCAACATGATCACTCACGCCACCTACGGCAGGTTCGAGGCCGAAATCGCTTTGGTCGAGGAGTTCCAGCCTGAAATCGTCATTTCGGCGCTGGGTGGCCCGCATCGCATTGCCGGGCCTGTTCATTCCTATGGTGGGCTGGTCTTTGCCGACGTGAACAGCCCCGACTATGCGCGCAAGGCGATCGACAAGGGTGCGGATGGGCTGGTGCTCGTGACGGCGGGCGCCGGCGGACACACCGGCGACTATGCGATGCTGGCCTTTATCGACGAGGTGCGCCGCTTCTGGTCGGGGCCGCTCATCGTCGGCGGGGCCATCTCCAACGGGTCGGCGATCCGGGCGATCGAACTCCTCGGCGCGTCCTTCGCCTATATGGGCACGCATTTCATCGCCACGGCGGAGAGCCTCGCCGCGGACGAATACAAGGACATGGTGGTCGGCGCCTCGATGAAGGACCTCGTCGCCTCGCGGGCGCTGACCGGCGCCCTGGGCAATTGGATGAAGCCCAGCATCGAGCGTGCGGGTCTGTCGCTCGCCGACATGAAGGCCGAAGCCAAGATCGATTTCTCCGGCGACCTGCAAGCCGTCAAGGCGTGGAGGTCGGTGTGGAGCGCCGGGCATGGCGTGGGCTCGGTCCGGACGATCGCGCCGGTGCGCGCGATCGTCGACCGGCTGGTGGACGAGTATCGCGAGGCGGTGGCGCGAGAGGCGGGCAAGCGACGCTTCGCCGACAAGGCGACGAACAGGATCGAGAGGAGAACGGCATGACGGGGAAGGACCCCATCGTGATGGCGGCCGAGGCGCTTTATGCGGCGCGGGCGACTGCGACGCCGATAGGCCGCGTCAGCGAGGCATTCGGGGTGGCAGGCATCGTCGATGCCTATCGCATCCAGGAGACGAACACCGATCGCTACCTGAGCGAAGGGCGGCGTGTCGTCGGTCGCAAGATCGGTTTGACGTCTAGGGCGGTGCAGGCGCAGATCGGCGTGGATCAGCCTGATTTCGGCATGCTCTGGGGCGACCTCGCCTTCGCCGAAGGCGAAACGATCCCGCCGGGGCGCTTCATGCAGCCCAAGGTGGAGATCGAGATCGCCTTCGTCGTCGGGCGGCGGCTCGACGACCCGCTGACGACGCTCACCGAACTCGTACAGGCTTTGGAATTCGCTGTTCCCTCGGTCGAAATCGTCGACAGCGCGATCAGGGACTGGTCGCTGACCTTGGTCGATACGGTCGCCGACAACGCCTCGTCCGGCGGTTTCGTGCTGGGCACCAGCCCGAGGAAGATCGGCGACGTCGACATGCGGCTGGGCGGTGCTGTGCTGTCGCTGAACGGTGCCGTCGCATCGGTCGGGGTGGGCGCCGCCTGCCTCGGGCACCCGCTCAACGCGGCGCTGTGGCTGGCGCGCAAGATGGCCGAGGTCGGCAAACCGCTCGATGCGGGCGACATCGTCCTGTCAGGCGCGCTCGGGCCGATGGTGACGGCTGCGCCCGGCGATGTCTTCACGGCCGAGATCCAGGGCTTCTCGGCATTCTCCTTTGCCTTCGACAAATAGGTCACGAGATGAAAACCAAGGTTGCGATCATCGGTTCGGGCAATATCGGCACCGACCTCATGGTCAAGGTGCTGCGAAAATCGACCATGCTGGAGATGGGCGCGTTCGTCGGGATCGATCCCGGCTCGGACGGGTTGCAGCGCGCGGCGGGGCTCGGCGTCGTCACCACCCATGAAGGTGTCGAGAGCTTGTTGCGGCTGCCGGTATGGGACGAGATCGAAGTGGTGTTCGACGCCACCTCGGCCGGCGCGCATCGGTCCAACGATGCGGCCGTCCGCGATGCCGGCAAGATAATGATCGACCTGACCCCGGCGGCGATCGGGCCTTTCGTGGTGCCCGCGGTCAACCTGGATAGCCATCGCGACGCCACCAACCTCAACATGGTCACCTGCGGGGGCCAGGCGACGATCCCCATGGTCGCGGCCGTGTCGCGGATCGCGCCGGTAACCTATGCCGAGATCGTCGCCTCGATCGCCGCGGTTTCCGCAGGTCCGGGGACACGCGCCAACATCGACGAATTCACCGAGACGACGGCGCAGGCGATCGTCAGCGTCGGCGGCGCCGAGGCGGGCAAGGCCATCATCGTGATGAACCCGGCCGAGCCGCCGCTCATCATGCGCGATACGATCTACTGCCTGGCGCAAACCGACGACCGCGATGCCATCCGCCGCTCGGTGGAAGCAATGGTGGCGAGCGTGCAGGAATACGTGCCCGGTTACCGGCTGAAACAGGACGTGCAATTCGAGCGGGTCGGTGACAATGCGCCGATCAGGATACCAGGCGTCGCAGACTCTGCGAGCGGGCTCAAGGTGACTATCTTCCTCGAGGTCGAGGGCGCCGGACACTACCTGCCGCGCTATGCCGGCAATCTCGACATCATGACCTCGGCGGCGTTGCGGACAGCCGAACGGCTCGTCGCCCATAGATCGAAACAGGTGGCCTGACATGACTGCGACCCAGATACCCGCCAAGCTCTACATTCAGGACGTGACGCTGCGCGACGGCATGCACGCCATCCGGCATCAATACAGCCTCGAACACGTGGTGGCGATCGCGACGGCGCTGGACGCAGCGAAGGTCGACGCCATCGAGATCGCTCATGGCGACGGGCTGACCGGATCGAGTTTCAACTATGGTTTCGGGCGGCATTCCGACCTCGAATGGATCGAGGCGGTCGCCGACAAGTTGACGCACAGCGTTCTGACGACGCTG
>VFQN01007765.1_pt1 | contig 11327 bp, 15 predicted proteins | sample 3512371 | NCBI WGS metagenome assembly VFQN01 (sample SAMN10412370, study PRJNA504923) | tailings metagenome | isolation source: Replicate 2 from Balatoc abandoned mine | place: Philippines: Itogon, Benguet | collected 2017-08-28
TGGACACGGCTCGTGTGGTGACAAGAACACTATGGTGTTAACACGGTGGGTGTAAGGCACGAGGGAACAACACGTGCACAGCTGCAGGAGGGAAACCAGAAGGTACTTGTGCTACTAACACGCAGGGTGATCCCCAGGCCTGCTGTGGTGACGCCACCACAGCAGGGCGCAGGGTGAGGTAGGATACGGTACCGTACACACGCAGGATGAGGGACAAGGCAATCAGAGGGCATGCTGCAGTGACAAGTAAGCAAGGTGTTGCCGTCCAGGTAAGGAACATGAAACGGGCGGACCCAGGAAACGCGCCAGGACTTGGAAGGAGTAGGGGATGCTCACTACCAGGGAGGCTAGGGAGACCGTTTGTGGACTGCAAGAAGGGTGAGAGAGGGGAGCGAGGGGGCACGGGAAGGAAGCAAGGATGGAGAGGGATGGGGTGTATTGTGTACACTCAAATAGGCCAGCGAGCTCCCTTGCTGTCCACGTCTTGTGAAGAGTGGGAAGCAGGTGGGTACCGGTGGCCATCTCTGTCGCCGCGACCAGGGTCACATGTGGTGATGGTCGCTAGCGCCTGCCGAGCTGGAAACCCGCCGACGCTGGTATCAGCTGTCTTCTTACCTTCCTATACCTCAGGCTAACGGTTGGAGTTGCAGCAATCCACCTTGGGGTCGGCAGCGGCGAGTCCATGCCATGGAGCCCTCCTAAAGTGCGAATGGGGCGCGCGCGTAGGCTATAGTACTATATTGGTCCGTGTATCAGCTGTGTTGATCACGATCAAGAAGGTCAGAGCCTCTTTCGCAGCGTTGACTATTGTTAGTCGCGAAGGTGAAACGTCATGTAACCGGAAGACATTCATTGACAGCGCAAATAAAATGCAATGGACTTAGGAATGGCGTACAGTGAGTGGACAATGCGTTTGCTCAACAGCGAAACAAAAGCGACCTGTACCTCATGTCCCCCATGCAGTCCGACGCGGTAGGGGCGCCCTGCGCTTTTACTCCACTGTAAACTTCAACTACTTCTATATAAAAACACAGTTACATCAGGCTTGGCATCGCAGCACATGGCAGGCCTGGTACCGTATGCATGTGTCGTCACGCAGGGGAGTTCCTGGCACACTACCGCCTTAGCCCGCCACAACTTGAGAAAAGTACACAGATGCTCCTCATGTTTGTAGAGCGTTTGACAGATATCGTTCCGGGGCAGAGTGCAAGGGGACACAGGCAACCTTGTGGGACACGCTCGCCGGGTGGGGTAGGTTAGCCGCCCATACCGTGCAGCCTCCTGGCCGCTCCCCTTGGTTCCGACCTCAAACGCTCGCTCGGGACTTGTAAATGAACATCTGGCAATGCCTGGCGGCAACCTTCGTCCCGCTGCACACGTAGCGGGGGCAGGGAGCCCACCCCTGGTTGGGCATCTATGTGGGGCTTCCCTGTGCGGTAAGTGGCATGCATGCTGCGGCCTCACCACGCATGCACCCGGCTGCGAACTGCCGCCAAACCATGGCCAGACATGTATCAATGTGTACCACATGCGCCAATGTGGTTGGCGCTCTGCGGAGCGGCCGGCAGCCGTACGGTATGGCCCGCTAACCCACCGCCCAGGGGAGCCCCGTCCAGGTGCCCGACCCGGCATGGGTTACTGGGCCTCGCCACGCATGCACCCGGCTGCGAACTGCCGCCAAACCATGGCCAGACATGTATCAATGTGTACCACATGCGCCAATGTGGTTGGCGCTCTGCGGAGCGGCCGGCAGCCGTACGGTATGGCCCGCTAACCCACCGCCCAGGGGAGCCCCGTCCAGGTGCCCGACCCGGCATGGGTTACTGGGCCTCGCCACGCATGCACCCGGCTGCGAACTGCCGCCAAACCATGGCCAGACATGTATCAATGTGTACCACATGCGCCAATGTGGTTAGCGCTATGTGGAGCGGCCGGCAGGCCATACGGTATGGCCCGCTAACCGGTACCGGTACCGGTAAGCAGCACGCAGGTACAGAGGACCTTAATTTTAAGGGGAGCTCATCTGATACAGTACTTTAGAACTGAGCGTCCAACAAGGATACACAGGGCAGACCTCTAGCACGTCGTGTTTACACTTTGGTCCTTCTTGCACACACACTAGCTTGTGTTTACACCCTCGTGTCATCAACAGCAACACTATGCTTGTGTTAACACGCTAGTGTAATTGGCAACAACACGAGGCCGTGTAATACACGGGCCGTGTGGAGCCGTGTTAACACCGGCCCGTGTTTTACACGGTGTACCGTGTAGCCGTGTGGCAACACGAGGGGGTCGGTGTGCACACGGGACCCCAAAAATGCAGACGTTCTGAAGGCCGTATTATGGGATACAGAGGCACAGGGTAACACTAGTTCGTTAAGCAACTCGGGAACTGTCGACCTTCGAGCTTTGGTACCTGCGTGGCTGTAGGTACCCCTGTACCACAGTACCAGCCTGTAGCTACAGTTACAGTTACAGACCAGCATGGCACGTGTGTGTGCCCACTAAGCCTCTGCGCCACGACAACGCACATATAACGGTACAGCAGGCCTAGCCGCCCTGGGATACGTAAACATACACAGCCTACCAACGTTTTTGCGGGGCATAGGGGTTGTGGTCGACATTTGACGGCTGCCAACAAGTAGCACAGTCAAGGCCGAGCAGCGTTCCGATCTCCATCGGTTGGTTCGAAGCAGGTGCATTTTGGGCTGTTTCCCGCCGAAAGTTAATGAACATTAAACAAAAACACACCTTCGCGCTGGCTGCTGGGCCCAGTCCTCGCCCGGAGAGGGCGACGGCTCAACATCCGACTAAGCTGAGCGCGAACGCACTGGCGACTAAGCCATCCACACAATTGAACCGAACACATATGCACATCAAACATAAATGATATGGCTGATACAGCATGGTTTCTCTCTGTCGGCGTTTCTGTGGTCCGCGTTTCTCTGGTGCGCGTTTCTCAGGCTTTGACTTTGACTTTGACTTTGACTTTGGCATTGACCTTGACTAAAACATTGACCCAGATCTGACCCAGATCTGACCCAAATCTGACCCTTACGTTTACGCTTACTACTACTGTAGCGACTGTGCGACCGTAGACCGTATAACCGTATAACTTGAGTTTGAGTATAACTTGAGTTTGAGATTTGAGATTCGACCTTTTCGACCCTGACATCTTAGTTGACAACTTACAATGCCCAGGATTGCCCCGAAGGGCAGGTCGCGGTCGCGGCCTCGGCTCCGCCACGACGCGCACAGGCTGAGAATGTGCGGGCGTGGGCGGTCTTTTTCGCACACTCTGGTAAGGGTAATCCTGCCCCAGCGATGTAAACCTGGCTAGCACATGGCAAGGTGCAACACATCCTTCCGTGCGCTTGCAGCCTTGTCACAGAACTCTTATTCCGGATGCTTACATATTGCATGTGTCGACGGACCTCGAACTTATCAGCAATAGCTGCGTCTCGGGACCATTACATGGAAGCGTACTTCAACAAGCATCCCTGTTGCAGGCGTGCTGGTCACCATCCTTTGCCTCCTTCTCGGGATCGCCAGCGGCTCGCTTACCATATACCTGGCAATCCAGCCGCGCATGACGCGCGCGGCCGTGGCGTCGGGGGGGATCACGGCCACGCTGGCCGTGTTCCTGGCCCTCAAGGAGCTGTCGGCCTGGTACCTCCGCTGATACCAGGTGCGTCAGGCACGTGGCTGTTGCGACTGTGGTTTTGTGCAGGGCAGTGTAGGCCTGCTTGTCATAGCCGAAGGGTGCACATTTGACACTGACGTGCCCAGTCCTGGTGCCCGAGAGTCATCCTGGCGCTGATGGGGTAGCGGCTAAAGGATGATGGGGGATCGGGCCGACTGTAGGAGTGCGCGAGGGTGCCAGGTTGAGAAGGGGCTTGGGGTTGCACGCCGAAACCGTCAGCAAATTAATTCAAAGAATATGAACAAATGCCACTGCTCTCCTGCCCCGCCCTTACAGGCTGGGCTCTGCCCTCATGCTCGAGTCCGCCGCCCATCTCTACCGCCTTGGCTTTGGAGCTGACAGCGATGCGCGACAGGCTGATGTCTGCAGCAGCAGCAGCAGCTGCCGCCTGAAGGACTCTCTCCTGCTGGCCGTGCCTGTGGGACGCTTGTGGCCCAACACGGGGTGGCCAGAGGCCCCACTGTAACGCATGGCAGGGCCCTCCAGTGAAGTCACTTTTGTCGGCCCATACACACATTCATGCCAGCCCACAGCAAGGTTTGGAACACCACAGCAACCCTGGCAGCAACAGCTTACAGCAACAGCTTACAGATTGCAAGCACTGAGGTGGGCTTGGGCAGCGCAACACACCTGGGCATTTGGCGGCACAAATTGCAGTTAACAGTTACAAACCCCAATGGGGTACGTCTGGAGAGCCAGGGGGTATAAGGACCTAGGTCAGTAGTGGCGCTGCTTCTAGACCAGTATCTCACAGTACGGTTGAGGGCCCAGGGGGGTTTGGGGGCAACAAGCAGGGGACACCACCAGCGCCGAGGCACAGAGGGATGACACGCGGGTCTGCGCCGAGTTGGTCGATAAATTGCGATGTCCACGGCACTTTCACCCGATAAAAAAACGCTCATCTGGTCTGACAAGACAAGGGAATAGGCTAGTCTGGACGACCGGCCCGGCTGGACGAGCCGCCCTCCGACCGCTCCAGCTTCAAGGGGTGCGAGGGGTGACGCACTGCGTGGAGTCCAGATGCCTCGATCTGGTCAATCGCTCACTCCAGCTCACTCCAGCTTACAGTAGATGGCACATGGCACGTGTGGTGTGCATAGATGGCCTGCGTCTGGGACTCCACGTGGGGACTCCCGTGCTCGGCGCCGTGGCGATGCCAAACGGCCTGAATAATACCGCTGCTCATATTGCATAAAAGAACACGTTAACATTACTATTGTAAAGTGTACATCTCTGAGATACAAGGACAGTGAGGGGCAGTGGCAGCGAAAAGCACCGAGGAACCAATGGTTCCTCGCAAGGGGGAAACGACGGGGACGATGACCCCGCAAACGCTGGTACCACAAACACTTGGCTCGTAGTCGCTTAATGCTCTGTTACTGTAGCCTGCACCTCCACGCTTGTGCGCAAGCGGCAAGGAGCAGACATCGAACCTGGCCCCAAGCGCGAGCTGTGTCGCCAACTGCACTATGCCGCAAAATGCACTCGCCGCAAAGGATATATGATCCGGTACAACAAGGTCACATGGCCTCCGGTAACGTTGCACACGAACCATTGGTTCCACCCCGACAAAAGCGGGGCCTTTCCGATGCAGGACTGAGGCAATGCTCAGCAGGTCGATGTGGATGTATACTTGGTACATAATGAGGCTGTCTGACTGAGCCTTGCAGTCCTTGGTGTGTTGGGGAAGGAATCGGGCCCGAGCGACACGCACTGCCACGTGACCCTACACCCTACACCCTACAATCAGCAGGCGCGTACGGCACCGACCTAGCCCAGGGCTGATACACCAAAGAAGACACTTCATGGTCAGCCTCATGGTCAGCCGCCCACCTCAATCCACCCACGTCAGCCGCAGCTGGCTGCTGCGCCGAGCCGCCAGCAGCGCCGCCTGCACCTCCCCCTCCCTCGCACCCTCACACCCAACCAGCACCAGCCGCTCCAGGGGGCAACCCCATCCCCAGTTTCCCCAGCCACACCTGCCTCCGCCTCCGTCCGCCTCGCGAGTCCCGATCCCATTCCCTTCCCCTTGCTGCTCCACCAGCCTCGCCAGCCGCCTGGCACACAGCTCCGAAAAGTCACCAATTGTAAGGTAACGCAGGCAGGGGAGACCCCCACCCCCACTGCCCCCGCCGCTGCAGACGCCACCAGTTGTTGTTCTGCCCGTACCGCCTGACTGCCCCGCACCACTACCTGACGGGGCCTTGCTCCCACCTGATGGGGCCTTGCTCCCGCCTTTCCTTGCATCCTCAACCCCCGTGCTGCTGCACACCCGCTCGCCACCGCCGCCGCCCTCCCTGCCCTCCGCAGCTTACCCACGGCAGTGTGGTGGCGCCGTACCCTGGAATGCAGGTGGGCGCTTTGACCGCGGGGAGGGCGGGGGCAGCAGCAGGGCGTCCAGGACGTCGTGGGTTAGGCCCTCCACGTTTTCTAGCGTCAGGGAGGCGAGACGGGGCAGCAGCGCTGTCACACGGCGCGCCCACAGCACCTCTGGCGAGGGAGGCGGTGGGAGCGGGCCTGGGGACAATGGGCGTGGTGGAGCGCCGGGAGCGGAAGGAGGCAGCCTCCGTGCAGCTGTTGCATCAGGTTCTGCATCAGCTGCAGCTGCATGGGCGAGGGAGCCATTGTGGAGGCAGTTTGCACCGTCACCTGCGGCATTGCGACCGGGCACATCGGCCCGCGTCCTCGCTGCTGCTGTCGCAGTCGCTTTGGCTGCTGCTGCTGCTGCTGCTGCTGCTCTCTCCTCCTGCCAGATCGCCCTTCCGGGGCAGCTACGCCCATTGCAGAGTGAGGCTGGTCAGGCCTGCGGATGCGGGGAACGGAAACATGCGACAGGGGCACGTCATGTGGTTTAGCTGTCAACCAAAGTCAACGTGTGGGTCGTGTGGGTGCGCGGGACGACAACGTGCGACAGAGGCATAGCATGTTCCTCAACTCCCGGTCAACTCAGCGTACTCTCCAGCAGACACGTGCTCGGGGTCTTGCGCTGTCACAGCAGCATGGATGCACATGCCTCCTTGCCGCCACACCAGTAGCGGTAGTGCCTAACGGTGCCCCCAACGTGAGGCACGGGACACACTCCGGGAAGCCTACCCCTCCCTCCCTCCCTCCCTCCCTCACCCGTCAACGGCCGCAGCACCTCCAGCAGCGCCGCCGCCGGGCCCGGCCCCACCAGCACCAGCGCCCGCAGCCGCGCGTACGTGTGCAGCCGCCCCACCGCCCCCACATCCAGCGGTAGGGTGCACCGCACCACACGGCTCCTCGACGACGACGCAGTGGGCCCCGCGGGCGCACTGGGCAGCCCGGGGCCCGCCGCCCCTGCAACCCCCGGCCCCACCCCTGACCCAGCCCGGCCCACCACCCCCAAGGCGTTGAAGCCCTCGTCCCCCATGCCGGCTCCAGGGGGGCCCGCGGATGGCCCCCCAGGACTGCCAGTCCCGCCACAGACCGGGGCCGAGGCAGTCCGGGCCCAGGCGCTGCCGCGACCAGTGGTGTGGAGACGGCTCGCGCTGCTGACGCTGCTGTTGCTTTTCAGAATCCTGCGCTTCACCCGCACCTCTCTGTGCAGCCAGCGCGCTGTGCTCCTGAACGGCCTTCAATCCGTCAACCACTTCCAGCTGCTGCTGCAATCGCTGCTGCACTGCCGCCTCCTCCTCCTCCTCCTCGTCCGCTCCCTCCAACAGCCCCAGCTGCTGCATGAGGGAGGGCGGCTCCGCCTCCGCCGCCCGCAGCTCCGTCAGGCCAGGCAGCAGCTGCGCCAGGTGGCCGCCCAGGGGCGTCCCGCCGAAGAAGCAGCTCACGCTCAGCACGCGTACGGAGGACAGCGCCTGCAGGTCAGTGCACGGGCGTACAGTAAGGGTCCCCTTGTAGGTAATTAGCGCTGATCCCGGCTCTTTGCCTGATTATGAAGGTCGCATGGACGTTGTACGGAAGCAGTTTGCAGGGGCTGATACAGATGTACTGCCTTCACGCTCGTTTCCGCTACCTGTGGTACGACGTACGGCAGGGAGGACGCGCCCACCGCCCCCAGGTACGTCAGGGCGGTCAGCGGCGCCAGGTTGGCGGGCGCCTCCCTCGGCAGCGCCCAGCACGTGTGCAGGCGGCGCAGGGCCGTGAGGCGGGCCAGCGCGGGGTGCGCCAGGCCCAGGCGGTGCGGCGACACGTGGCAGCCGGGCAGCAGCTCCAGGCGCGTGAGGGAGGTGCAGTCCGCCAGCCACACCCAGCCTGGGGAGGGTGTTTGTTGTACGGGGAAGGAAGCGTGAGGGCTGGTCAGCAAGAGGGCGTGGGGTGCGAGTGCGGTGAACGGCACAGGGCAGAATGATGCTGGACTGTTGCAGAGCATGTCGCCGTGTGGCACCTTGAGTTTCCTCCTGCCTTTGCCGGCTAGACACAGCAGCACTGGTCCGAGACAGAAACGCGCACCAGCACACATTGCCCAACGCTCTCGCCTCCCTGTGCGCTCAGACTGAGCCCAGCATTGGATTTGAGGGAAAGACGTGCGCAGGCAGAGCGCCACGCACCTGAGGGGTGCTGCGGCCGCACCGTGACGTGCGACAGCCGCAGCGCTCGCAGCTGCGCCAGCGGCGGCAGCAGCGCGCGGGCCAGGGCCGGGCTGAACGCCGTGCAGGCTCAGCGTGTGCAGGTCCAGTCAGTCCAAAGCCGTTGGGACCCGCCGGTACGAGAGCCTCCGGGCCGGGCACACGCGGCATAACCGCGCTGCAGCCACCACCAAGGGGGAAGCCACCTTGCTGGTGACCCGGGTCAGCGGTCGGGGTGGTTGCCGCTGGCGGCGGCGGCGGGAAGAAGTCCCTCAGGCGGCCGAGGGCGGCGGGCAGCAGGGCGGCGGTGGAGCCGGCGCGGGACCTGGCCTACGGCCCCTGCCACCCCGCCCGGTTGTGCATCTAGCCGGGGTCCACGTCCCCCAGGTCCCCCAACCCTGCACCTAGGCCCCCACCAGCGGGCCCCTCCCGGGCGTGCGCCTGCACCGCCAGGGCCGCCAGAGCCAGGCCATGGACTGCCGCCAGTGTCAATGTTTCACCAGCAGTAGGTGCTTGGGCTGTTCCATTCGCCCTTGGCACCGCCGCCGCAGCCGCCGCCCCTGCGGCTTGCCCCAAAGGTTCCGCCGCCATTCTAACCGCCGCCTCCGCCGCCGCCGCCTCGGCCTTGCAGTGCGCCCCCAGCGCCGCCAGGCACCTGACGCAGCCCAGCTCCAGGGAGGTGGCGGAGGCGGCCAGACGGGCGAACACCAGCCGGGCCGCGGCGAGCCGCTGGGCCCGCAACCGCTGCCGCAGCAGGTCCGCCTCGGACTGGCCCACCTGCACCTCAGCCTCTGCCTCGAGCCCGTCCGCACAGACCTCGTGCAGCCCACAGCCACCTTTCTCGGCCGCCGTACACTCGGTCTGGGCAATATTCCACCCTTGCTGCTGTTGCTGCTGATGCTGCTCCTGCTGCTGCTGCTGCCTGGTGTGCAAGGGCAACGCGTCCCCGCCGTCTTCGTCACCAGCCTGCCCAGCATGGGCGCCCGTTGATGGCGCCTCATCACCTCCCCCAGACTCAGCCCCATGCCCACCCCCGTCTGCCCCGTCACCAACACCGCCATACTCAGTTTCCTCGTAGCCATCTCCGTAGTGCCCCTCTGACTCTCCACTGCTGCTGCTGCTGCTGCTGCTCCCGCCGTCACTTCAACCGCTATTACCTCTGCTGCCAGCTGCCGGCTAATCGTGCCCGCCCGGCCCCGCCATGAGGCACAGGCACGACACCGCCCTGGCGCGGGGGCAGAGCCGCAGCAGCAGCACCTCAGCCGTCCAGGGGTCCACGTCCAGCCGCAAGCTAAGACACACGGCACTGCCCTCCACCCTAGGCTGTGGATCACCGCGCCCTGTTGCAGCTGCGACGGTGACTACGGCAGGTGTGGCGCCATTGGAGGGCAGTGGCTCGATTCCAGGCGCGGACGGTACGGGGTCGGGTAGCTCCGGTGACCAGCCCCCTCTCCGCAACCAGCCCCGCAGCGCGAGCAGGTTTGCTTTATCGTACAGCCTGTCACCGGACTCTTCCTCCCATTCGGGTAGGTGGAGGAGGGGAGCAAGGGTGCGGCAGGGGCGTGGCGCTTGGGCGTGATGCTGCTCTGGCTCTGGGGGCGGGTGGTCCGGAGGCGTCGGCGAGGGCTGCGACGCAACGCAACGCAACGCGTCGCCTAAGCTGTCATGCTCCATCTTCTTGTTACTGATTAAGTAAGTTGTGGGATGTCCGCGCTCCGAGGGCGAACACCGTATAAAGACATGCCCCGCAGTTTTGGCGCCGTCTCCGGAAGCACAATTCCCACGCTGCTATGGTAGCAGATGTGTATATTAGATAGTAGTATACTCAGGGCTGTGGGTGCCGAAAGCAATGGAGAACGTCTCTGCGAGGTGCCGAGCGCTGCCGGCAGTTGGCACCGGCAAGTAATGACGGGATCATCAATGCAACCTATGACAAGTTGAGGCTCAAGCAGGCACATACAGAGTAAGTAGCTGACACGCAAGGACTTGAGTCTAGCTTCATGAACGGCGCTGGGGGGGCCTGGGTTGCGCCCACGCGCAGGCAAAGCAGCTGGTGCTGGTAACATGGCGTTCGTCCCGTTCCAGGGCACAGCAACCGGGCATTAGAGCCGTATTTTGCTTGCCCCAGGGCCGGCAGGGGGGCCTTGGCCTCACGATGCCATTCGCCACGAACCATATCTTTGTCCAGGGGTTGTCCCTCGGCAACTCGCCTGGTCATAGTACATGCGTAGGTCTGGATGAAGGACCCCATCCTCGTACTGCACCTGACTGCACAAATGCAGCTGCGACAGGTTTTACGTGCACACACGCACAGGTTAAGCTGGATGACCCGTGGCATTGCAGCTGCGCCAGGGACTAAGAGCACACATGCACAGGTGCACCGCAGCTAGATGCGGGACCTGTGGGTGCCGCCTGGTGCCCATCAGCCTTCGACCTTTTCGTAGGGCACTACTACGTCATAGCGTCATTTGCAATGCGGCGCAACGACAACACGGCCCGCAAAATGCCACCAACCTCTATGGTTCTAAGAAGCTACGAGCCTACGACTGGCGTGGCCAACGGCGATGCTTGTGCATTCGTCGTGTCCACATGCAGAGTCCGTACAGGTCCGTACGCAGGGCTGACTGTACATTGCAGCATTGCAGCGAAACGACACGCCACAGATACGGTACCGGGGAGTATAAACCGTTGCCACTTCGGGATGCACTCCATGCCATCGTGCAGGCCTTGTACTCAGTTACCAAACCCCAGTGCGTCCGTTGGGTTTGCAGTCCTTCCAGCTAAATTTGCAATCCTTCCAGCTTAATTCGCAGCCCCCAGTCCGCCCCCAACAACTACGTGGCACAAACTCCATCTACCATCCACCTACATCCACCACATGCGGTCCAACCCCGCCCACACCGCCGCTCCGCCTCCTCCACATCCTACCACCCATCGCCGTCCTGCCCCATCCTCCCCGTCCGCTGCTCCTCACGGCGCGGCTCTTGACTCCTCCCCTTGCTCTCGGTCCGCCTCCCTTCCCTTCCACCCCCCCCCCCCCCCTCCCCCCCCCCCCCCCCCCCCCTCGGTTTTCCAGCTTCCTCTTT
>VFQN01007766.1_pt1 | contig 11325 bp, 5 predicted proteins | sample 3512371 | NCBI WGS metagenome assembly VFQN01 (sample SAMN10412370, study PRJNA504923) | tailings metagenome | isolation source: Replicate 2 from Balatoc abandoned mine | place: Philippines: Itogon, Benguet | collected 2017-08-28
CAGTGTACAGTATGAGTGGGGGCCCTGTAACTGCACCAAGCTGAGGTAGCAAGCCAAACAGTAGTGGACAGCGAAATACTAACGGGCACAAGGGCCACATGCGGGGTGGAGGTACATGCGCCATTGGGTTGGCAACTTAGGGTGAGCGGTGCTCTACAAGCACGCTTGGCTGCGTGATCCTCAGGTGCAGTATGTGGGTCACATTGCGCGTTCAGTGAGGTATGTAGTACCGGTTGAACTCGTTCAAACACAGACCTGTTGTAAGATCGCGTTCATCCCAATGGGTCATCCAGTCTACCGGTATTCCTTCCTAGCAGCTAATCACAAGCGCGTTCTTTGAGGCTTGCACACCGACAGTGCACGTACAACGGCCCCCAATGGTTCGCTCACCCCACACGCAGCGGCGCAGCAATGGGTTGAAGGCAGCCCCGATGGGGCAGCTAGTCCCTGTTGGGGACATGAGAATTGACATGCACAGAACAAGGCAGTTAAGGGATAACAGCTAAGGGGAGGGGCTCCTTCCACATCAGTCAATGGTCGACAAGGCATCTCCTAAGGACATTCTAGCACCCTCCTGCGAAAGGTTGGTCTCGGAAGAGCAGCCGGGGCGTAGTAGAACGTCCGAACCGGCTTGCAGCGGCCACGCGCCACCCGGAATTCCTGCCATAGACTTGCATGCCTGCATTCCTAGTTTCAAACGCCAAAACTGACACGCAGGTTGCTCATACTCTCAAGCGCTTGACACACGTACCACCCCCGCTCACCGGCTTCTTCCCCCGGGTCAACCAGAGCAGGGCTAGGAGGCAGTTCAAGGGCCGGTGGCACCCGCGGCTGCCCAACAGGCGCCGCCGCCACCTCCACCGACGCCCACGCCACTCCCCCCTCCGCGTTGACCAGCCGCACCACGCCGTCATCGTCGCCCACCACCAGACTGTACGGCGCCCGCCCCGCGCCGCCGTGCTCCGGGTACGACACGCCGTACTGCGTCGAGTCGTACAGCACGCGGCCCAGGTACACCACCGCCCAGCCGCCGGCGCCGTCCAGCGCCAGGGAGGTGCTCAGCCCCGCGCCGGCGCCGAACGTGCCGCTAGCCCACACCGGCCGCCGCTCGGGCCGGAAACCACCGCCGCCGCCGCCGTCCCCATCATCAGCCGCCAGCGGGAACACTGCCAGGTTGCCGCTGAGCTGCAGCATCAGAACGAAGCGCAGGCGCGGCGAGAAGAGGCGGTTGCAGGCTGCTGCGGGGTCCCAGTCCCCCGCGTGTGGCTGCGCGGCGCTGTAGGCCTGGCCCACGCGCAGGGCGCAGCTGGCGGGGCGCGAGGAGGGGGCGCAGGGGGACAGGTCCTCGGGGCAGGGGGAGCCGCCGGGGGAGGAGGTCAGGGACACTGCGAGGACGGACGGGGGGCAAAGGGGAAGGGGAATCGGGAAGATGGTCATGGCGGTGGAAGACAGTGGCTGCGGCACAGCTGAGTGCCTCACACACTGGGGGCTCCATGCCTGCTGTCGATGCCTGATACACAGAAGTGGACAAGGTCTTATTTTTGCACGGTTGCTGACATGTCGAGCACCTACACAGGCATCTACACACCACTGAACAATGCACACCAGGGTGCACAGCTTAGGCGCGTTCCAAGGCCCAAAGACCCACCAGCACGAGCACGAGTAACACATGGCCGCCACTGCGCATCTAACCACCTCCCGCCTGCCTTCCGGTCTGTTCCACTCCAGTAAGGCAATCAATCAGTTGTCTAATGTTGAGCTTCAGGCATTCGCCCACGTCCCGCACCGCACGGTCAACACCCGGGCTGCACACGTGTGGCTTACCCCATACGCAGCCGCCCTTCCACTCTTGCAAAGATGGGACCGACGGACAGATTGCTGCAATCAGGGTTAAACGAGGCACGGTTTATGGCTTCGGATTGTCAACTCACAGTGTTGCCTTGACCACGTACGTGGCTCACGACAGCTACAAGCCACAGCGATGAGAGCGGCCTGCGTCTACCGGGGTAGAGATAGGTAGCCAAATATGCCAGCAGTTCGATAAACCAACCTGCTGTGACTGAGTGTAGCGCCGAAAGGAAAAGTGATACCTCGACGATTGTGAGCATGCGACTGACTTTAGAATGGCATTTGGGTCTCATAAGCTCCGATTGTGGTATAATGTAACTCCGTCATTGTCGCCCAGCAACAGCAAAAGGCCACAGCCCAGGGGCCCAAGCGCCGAACTCCCTGGCCTTGCCAACCTTGGCAGGCGACTAACCGTACATGGCCCCACCGGTAACTAGGGGTAGCTAGGTAAGGAAGTCGTTTGAATCAAGAGTTGCGGCGTATGGCTCTGCCGGTGCGCGTCACACGTTCGATTTACCAGCCTGCCCCCGACGCAAAGTGCATGCCCTAGTCCAGGTAACGATGCGTTGATTAAGTTATATGCACGTTTCGCCATATCCATGACGGTGGTACGTGTGTGATGGGGTGCTGAGGGCACACGGGGGTGTCCCCACACAGGGGCACGCGTGAGGGGCCCTCCCCTGATCGCCTGTGGCGGGTGAGGCTCCCCTGTCGCACAATAGCTGACGCTCACGCATGCATAAGACATACTGTGTGACTCTTTTTGTATAATTGCTGCTTCTCATCTTCGCAGTACCACCAAAGGACCGCTCTTTTGCGATCCTTTAGTCGGCAGGCTCGCCACTGATGTACATGAAAATGGCTTGCATACACCCATAAGATGCTTGTTAAATGTACCACCGTCCCCACATGGACTGGCCGTCGCCCGCCCAAACATCAGAGTCAGGGGTCGGGTCAGGGTCGGGTCAGGGGTCAGGTCGCTTCAGCAATCCGTACGGTACTGGCAAACACAACAGCGCCGAGCCACCACCCCCTCGCTGTAAGGCTCTGGCTGATGTAGCGGGGTCAGGGGTACTGCGCACCGTGTGATTACACCTTGCACCAAGCCATCTTAAGGTGTGTGCCCGATTAGCACAGGGGCGCCTACTTCCCCCCTGCTTACTTAGGGTGACCTTCTGCTTACCTAGGGTGAATGCACTTCTGGATTAGATGAATTGTGCGTGAGTTAGGCGGCCTGCGCGAGAAGGAATTGTCTGAAGACCAAGGGCCGCGCTGTGACGAGACAGCTGACAGCAGACCGTCCTTCTGTGCGTTCCCACAAGCCCGCAAGAATGCAGGTAGGTTACGATTGGAATATAAATTCCTGCTTTTAGTCCATATGTAGTAATGCACGCTGTCGCCTTGCCGTCCCGATTGAAGCGCCCTTGTCCCATTCAGCACCGGAAGTCCCAGTTGCAGAACGTGCCCTTGGAGCAACAACACCTTGAAAGCACCTACTAAGCCACTAGCAGCCCGCAATGGCAACCAAAGTAGCTTGCCAGCTGCGCCGCACGTGCCCTTGCAATGCCTGCAATGACAGTGAGCCCACCACATGCCAACGCCCCAGGCCGAGCGCGAGCCCGTGCCCAACGACGTCGTCCTCACTGTGCTGGCCGCTCTCCCGCCCAACGAGCTGGCCTTTCATGGCCGCCGCGTCTTCAAGGCCGCTGCAGCCCACTTCGACACATCCCACTACTGCACCGTGGCCCTCGGCCAGCCCCTGAATGACCCCCAAATGCAGCAGCAGATGCGCAGCCAGCTGCTGGACGCTCTACCCCACATGTCCTTCCGCCACAAGCTAAGCCTCATGGTTTCCGCTGCCGCCAGCGGCTGCGAGGCCAACCTGGAGGTGGCGTGGGAGGTGCTGCAGCCGTGCCTGTTCCCCGGTTTCGTGCTGGCCCCAGCGCACCTTGACGGCACAGGCCCCCTCCGCGCCCTCTTTCCCAACCCCGCCGTCGCCGCCATCGCTCGCGCCCCGGCCGACCGGGTGGCTCCCACGCTTGACTGGCTGGTAAGCCGCTGCCCGCTGCTTGTACAGGGCGAAGATATCGCACTGGCGACGGCGGCGGCGAAGACATGCGACTTGGGTGGACTGCAGCTGGCGGAGAAGAGGTACCTGCAGTGGTACGGCGCCTTGAGGACGGCGCTGGGAAAAGCTGCAGAGGCCAAAATGCGTGCGCGTGCTGTATACAGGCAAGAGCTGGCGCTGGCGGCCGCCCGGTCGGGGTCGGCGGACTCGCGGAGGATGGTGCAGTGGGCGCTCAACGGGGTCCTTCCCCCCACACGTGTGGAGGGGCTGGCGGCCGCGGCGGCGGGCGCGCGTGACCGGCGGCTGCTGCAGTGGCTGCGGCAGAAGGGCGTGCGGGTGGGCACTAGCGCTGTGCTGCTAGCGGCGCTGCGTCATGGCGACTTTGCAACCGTGCGCTGGTTGAGGGAGCAGGGGCGCGCCGAGGTACCCGTCACCGGGCCCAACCGACAGCACGACCCGCTGCAGCTGTGCGAGGCAGCTGCCGGCAGCTGCCTCCAGGCCGTTCAGAAGCTGGTCTGGCTGGCTGCGCAGGGCCTGAAGCCGCGTGGCCAGGCGGTGGTTGTAGCAGCGGCGGCGGCGGGGCAGGTGGAGGCCGTGCGGCAGCTGCATGAGCGCTGGGGCGTGCCGCTCAGCGTGGAGGCGTGGGTGGAGGCGGCGGGCTCGGGCAGTCTGGCCACCGCCGCGTACCTCAAGGAGAAAAGATGTCCCATTAGCCACACGGACGCAGGGGAGGGCGCAGCGTACCTGCGTGCTGCCGTTCGCGGGGACCTGGCCATGGTGAGGTGGCTGGCGGGAGAGGGGGGCTGCGGCAGGGGCGTGGCACAGGTGGCAGAGGTTATCGAGATCTGGGGAACCAAGGGCGGCCGCAGCGTGTGGGCCGGTTGGGGCAGAGGCAGCAACAGCAGCAGCGGGGCCGGCAACACCCCCACCCCGGTGTGTTACGGTGACACGGAGCTGCTGGCGGCCGTGCAGCTGCTGGCAGCTCAGGGGTGGCCGCTGGGGAATGAGCAGGTGCCAGTGCTGGGCGGGGGGACATGTGACGCAGGGCTGTTGGCCCTTATCGCCGCGATCCGACACGGGGACCTGCCCCTGGTGCGCTGGCTGCACCAGCAGGGGTGCAGCAGGGGCCCATGGCGCCGGGACACGGTGGTGGGGCTCACTGTGTTGGCGGGGGCCACCGGCGGCTCGGCGCTGCTGGAGTGGGTGTGGGAGCGCTGGCCCAAGGCCGACACCAAGCCTGCCATCGCGGCAGCCACCAAGGCCGGGAACCGGGAGGCAGTCGCGTGGCTTAACAGCAAGCGGGCGCGTGATGACCGGCGCAGGGCCGGCGGTTGGGCCGCGCTGAGGGAAGAGATGCTGGGAGACGGCGTGCCTGCGGCTGTGGTGTCCCGGTTGGATGCTTGCGTAGCTCCAGTAGTTGTGGCGCCGCAGTGGCACAGGCTGCTGCCAGTGTGCCTTGCATGCTGCGGCGTGGTGGCAATCACGTCCGCGCGGCTGCTATCGGTGGCGTGGAGCCGTGGCGAGGCGGTGAAGTGGGCCCGGGCGCTGGTGCCCCTGAAGACGGCGCAGTAACATGTGCATTTTGGGGTGGGCTCGCGCATGGGCGGGCAGTGCGTAACTGTGTGCTGCTGTCCGGGAGGGACCTGGCCCATGGTGAGGAGGCTGGCGGTGGAGGTGGGGGGCGGCGGGGGCGCGGCAAAGGTAACGTAAGTGGCTGCGGCGTGCTGGGTCCCCGAGGGCGGCGCCAAGCTGGAGTGGCTGCTGGATAAGGTGAAGCTCTAGCATTGGTGCTGGCGGCGCATCAGCGCCATGGCCCGTGTGTTTGAGTCGGGGGACACGAAGCCATTGGCGTGGATGGTGCTGTACCTGGGGATTGAGGGGGAGGGGAAGGGGCAGGGGGAGAGGGAGGCGCCCCCTGGGGTAAAAGGCGCCGTGGAAGATGCCATGCCAAATGCCCCGTAGTGCCGTAGATTGCAGGGCCCTGGTGGTTGTGGTACTTGGGTAGTACGTAGTACGCGGTTGCGCCAACTATGCCCTACGGCACAGACGCACAATAAATTTGTGTCGTTTTGGCGGTCCAGGTGTAGCGGGAGGCGCAGGAAAGCACGTGTATGCGGTGCAATGGCGTGTATGGTTGATTACAACGGTTGCTGGGCTGCATGTGCGCTGCTCGGCATTCCGTGGTGGAGCCCGTGTGCGAGCTTGTGGAGGAGCCCCAGTCCCTCTTTGACTGTCACAGCATAGGCGTGTTGTGAAGAGCCGTCAGCGGCGCGCACGGGTGCTGGCGCACCTTTGGCCCCTGCCTTGGCCTGTCCAGGCCTGTCTTGCGTGCGGCGCCATAGCGTGCTTGTACGGAATTGGGCCGCCATTTGACAAGTGGACCAAGCACCTGCCAAGAGCACAAGGGTAGGCTAACCTCCTTCGCCACAGGCAGCATTGTAACTTGTTGAGAGTGTAAGTGGTGGAGGGCAGAGTGCCCATGAACATTCGCGCCTAAAGCCGAACCCTAGATCTACCGACACCGAGCCATTTTTCGCTGTACTCGTTGGACCGGCATCGCGTCTTTGAGGTGCATATAGAATCACAAGCATCGTACAATTACTGTAGGTTGGCGACCGAGGGGGTGTAAGTTCCTTGGCTTTGGACCCGTGCCTCGCGCTTTCGCGGCTTGCAAGATTGTGCGGAGATGGATTAGCCAGTAATAGTGCAACCTTAGCGCTCGAACGGCTGGTCCTACCGGTGGACTTGGGAGTGCTCGCCATGGACAGCTTGACATCTGCAGCTTTCTGCGCAAGCCCTTACACAATGGAGGTGCGAAGTCCTAACGTATTTTAGCAAGTGCATAGCCTGTTGCGGGATGGACCCTAGCTGCACGACGGTGTGACGGAGTCTATCCGTGGAGTCCAGCCCAAGTTTGGCGCATGCCTGCCCGGGTTGGACGAAGCTCCGGTTCCAAGAAGTTATCTCGATCACCTGGAGCACGAGTTTCACCAAGACCTGATTAGCCTGACAAGCCGACAGAAGGAACCCGCCAACTCGAGTGCGCCCATGCCACCACAGCGCAGTGACGCCCCCCAACAAGCGCCAACCCCACGAACACAGACCCACCGCCAGCCGCTGCCGACCGACGTCGTCCTGGTCATCCTCTCCAACCTGTCCTCACACGACCTGGCACGCACAGGCCGCTTCGTCTGCAAGGCAGCCGCAGTCCAGTTCTCAAGCCACACCCTCCTCCCCGCCGGCCTCCACCACCCCATCACGTCAACCCACATGCAGCGGCTGGCCCTCTGCAAGCTGCGTGAGGCGCTGCCCCACATGTCCTTCCACCATAAGCTCAGTCTCTTGACCGCTGCCGCCGCCAGCGGCTGCGGGGCCAACCTGGAGGCGGTGTGGCAGGTGCTGCAGCCGTACCTGTTCCCAAGCGATGCCCTGGCCGACCGCACCAACGGTCACATCCACAGCCCTTTCAACTCCAGCTCCTCTCCCTATTACGCCGTCGCTGCCCTCGCGCGCGCCCCAGCCGACAGCAAGGGGCTAACGTGCGACTGGCTGCTTCGCCGTTTCCCGGCGGTCTTTCAGAACACGGAAGTGCTCGCCGCGGTTGCGGAGCACTGCGACCTGGGTCGGCTGCAGCGCGCGTGGGACACGTGGGTGGGCTGCCGCAGCGGGACAGAGCGCCTGCGGCCGTCCAGGGACCTGGCCCTCGCTGCTGCCCGGTCCGGGTCAGCGGACTCACGTGCCAAGGTGGAGTGGGCGCTGGGGGGGCTGCTGGCAGCTGGGGTGGGTGGGCTGGCGGCCGCGGCGGCGGGGGCGCGCGACGTGCCGCTGCTGCAGTGGCTGCAGCAGCAGGGCGTGCGGGTGAGCACGGGCGCTGCTCTGCGGGCGGCGCTGCGGCAGGGGGAACTGGAGACCGTGAGGTGGCTGGTCCTGGAGGGCGGCGCGAGGATTACTGACAAGGAGGACCCCCTCGGCCTGTGCAAGGCAGCTGCTGGCAGCTGCCGGGAAGCCCTGCGCAAGTTGTACTATCTGGTGCTGTCGCACGGCCTGCGGCCGTACGGCCGCCAGGACTTGGTCGTGGCGGCGGCGGCGGAGGGGCAGATGGAGACTGTCCGGTACCTGCACGAGTATTGGGGCGTGCCGCTATCCGCAGAAGCTTGGGTGTCGGCGGCAGGCTCTGGCAGCGTCCAAACCGCCGCCTACCTAAGGGGAAAGGGATGCCCACTTAGCTACGGGGACGCAGGGGAGGGCAAGGCGTACCTGCGTGCTGCTGCGTGCGGGGACCTGGCCATGATCAGGTGGCTGGCGGGAGAGGGGGGCTGCGGCAGGGGCGGGGCGAGGTTGGAGGAAATCATTCTGAGCTGGGGCATCAGTGGCATGGGCCAAGTCAGCAGGAGCAACAGCGGTTGTGGGGCCGGCGCTGCGCGCGACGCCCCCACCCCTATGTGTTACGGCGACACTGAGCTGCTGGCGGCGGTGCAGCTGCTGGTGGCCCAGGGGTGGCCGCTGGATGGCGGGTTTGCGGCTGCCATTGGGTGGGTGGGCGAGCTGTGGGTGTGGTCGCACGGGTGCGTGCTGACGGCGCTGGCCGCTGCGGTGTGCCTTGGAGAGCTGCCGCTGGTGCGGTGGCTGCACCAGCAGGGGTGCGGGCAGGGCCTGGGGCGGTGGGACTGGATGGCGCTAATACACATGGCAGCTACCACCGGCGGTGAGACGCTGCTGGAGTGGCTGTGGGCGCGCTGCCCTCAGGCCGACTTGATGTCTGCGATGTTGGCGGCGGCCAGGGCAGGGAACCGGGAGACGTTCGTGTGGCTCGCACGCAAGTGGGTGAAGACGGGGGCGTGCGACGGCGGCTGGCGGGATTGGGTTAGGGGTGCGATGCGCGCGGGCGGCGTGCCGCCGCGCGTGGTCAACAGCTGCCTGGGCGTGATAGGGGCTGAGGTTCGGGCGCGGCAGGTGCAGGGGCTGGGGCGGCTGCAGAGGCTGGGGTGCGGGACCATTGAGCGCTGCCGGGCCGTCTTGGGCATTGGCGGCGCCGGCGCCGCTTTCGTGCTGGGGCGGCTGTGGCGGCGGCTGCCAGCACACTGACGGCTGGGCACCGCTGTGCGGCGTGGCGGTTATGGCACCTGCCGGTGCTATGTCCAGGGCACGGGCCTGCGGCTACGTGTACGTTCCATGCGACATGCTACATGTTAAATGCAGACGAAGTGTTGGTAGGGTTGCGTGCGTGTACAGCTTGGATTTCCGGGCCCACGCTTGGGTGCGGGCCTCAACAGCTGCACGGTGGACCAAAGTTGTGCGTATGCAGCGCTGGGTGCGGGATGGACACTGGGCTGAGGGGTGCAGTGCTGTTGCGTTCATGCGCGGCGCTTGTTCACCAGGTTGCGACCAGCGGTCATGTGCAACTGCATTGATGTTGATGCAGGTGTAGCTTGCAACTGGGGGCGATGCATTGAGGGCCCTCTGGAGGTCATGGGCGTGAGGCTTGCTGGCTGGCACAAGTCGATACAGTCGGCTACACGAGTCGGCTACACAAGTCGATACAGTCGGCTACACCATGCGTGCTCATCTGTGCTTGGCTGCCATGCTGTCCCGTAAGCGCTACCAGTATGGGCCTGCACTTGGCCCTTGGGTCTTTGCGGTACCCTCATAGTAAGGATGACGATTGCCTGGTACTACTGTACATGCATATTGTTTGGTACCAGGTTTCCGTACCACATGGGGAAACCAGGCTACAGGCGGCTGGCTCGCGTGGGGCCGCAAGGGAGGGCCGGAGTGCAGCAAATGTCATTCGCAAGGGACCTTCCCTACCACGTGCGCAATCGTGGGACACGCACACAGCTCTGCACCTAGTAGGGGCACGACCTCTGTGTGCCTCAACGAGGTCTAGGCTGCTGTGTAGTTCAGGCTTCCCGGCTGTGGCTGCCACCAATCCAGTGGCAGGTAGAACGATAATTTCAGGGGAGACCCCTGCTAATTCCCCCCCTTGCACACAGCCCTTGTCAACAATTGGCACAGATTGGCATGATGACGTCTCGAGCTTGCGTTTTGGGGCCTAAAAGGCCCATCACCAATGCAAATTTCGTGTTTTGCCTGACCAAGATTACCCGTTGTGCGCACTGGTACGGCACACAGGCGCAGGGGAGCTTCCCCGGAAGCATTTCTCTTAACCCCAAGTCCCCAACTGTCACCAGGAAACCGGGTGCGCTGACCAATGTGAGATCGTTACCAGAGACTGTTTTACGTGTCAGCGACTGCTCAGTCCGTTGTCTCATGTGGACAGGAGTGTACCATCAGTCACTTCAGGCAGTTTCAGGTCGCGCCGTTGCTTCCCTTGTCCAACCGTACTCAGCGGAGCTTTACTGCGTGTGTGCTTCTTGAAAATACCCTTCAGTATAATCAGTTATATTGCATAGGCACGAGGGACTGAAGGAATCTAGGCTGCCTAAAGGCTCGCCACCTCGCCTGCTGCTAGCTGTATTGCCCAGCGGGCAGCGCAGTAAAACAACGATAGATTGCTAGCATAACGCGCCATTTAAGCGGAGAACTATATTTTGTATGCAGAAAGAATGCAGTTAGGGCGTTGCGCGCACTTACGCGCTGCGCCGGTGGTGCGCCCCTGCCCGCCGCTGCCTTACGGGCTTTCGCGCTGTGCCGCTGTGCTTCGCCATAAGAATGTGACAAAGGCATCTGATAATGGGTCCGCGCCCAACGAGCCCGATGCCAATCATCCGCCACCGTCCACAGATACACCCGTCACGTCATCGCCAACCGCCGACGCTCCGCCTTCCCGCCCAAGACCAACCAGCGACCAGCGCCTTGCTTCCATGAGAAAAATCTGCAAGACACATATTAACGGCAGCATCAGCGTCCCCGCCGACCTAGCCGAGATACTCGCCGGCCGCCCCGTTTCCCCCGGCGAGGAGGTCCCCGTGCCCATCCACCTGCCAACCTCCTCCCCGCAGTCCAACCTGCCCGCCTCCTGCAACGTGGTAGCGCGCGCCCTGGGCGGCGGTGCCTTTGCATGCCACATCAAGGGCCTGGGGCCCTTCCTGCGCAGCAACTGGGCGGAGGCGGGCTCGTCCATCCTGCTGCTGCTCACCGTCCCGCCCGACCCAGCCAACGGCTACCACACGCCCTCCCTCACGGTGCGGCTGGCCAACCGGCCCGAGGGCGCCGACTACAACTTCGTGTATCAGGTCATGTACGACTACGCGGTGAACAACGGTGTGTGGATCAGCACCCATGTGGAGTACGAAACGTACTTCGGGTCAGAGGCGAAGCGGCGGGAGGCCATCGGTAAGGATCGGGGCGCGAAAGTTGGTTCTTAGACCGACTTTCCCGGGATTTCCAACCCGGGTTCGAATCCTACCTCAGGCGAGATTCCAGTCCTCGTCTGCCTGTGTGGTCTG
>VFQN01007767.1_pt1 | contig 11321 bp, 17 predicted proteins | sample 3512371 | NCBI WGS metagenome assembly VFQN01 (sample SAMN10412370, study PRJNA504923) | tailings metagenome | isolation source: Replicate 2 from Balatoc abandoned mine | place: Philippines: Itogon, Benguet | collected 2017-08-28
GTGGCGGTGTGGGGAAGGGGAGGGGGGTTGACGGCTGATATGAGGATATCCTAACTGATATTGGGCGAGGAGTTACCGCCACCGCTACTTCGAACCATCGGATTAACCTCTGCAAAATCGTCGTTAGGATTCTCAGGGGGATTATTTGATGCTAAAGTGACTGTAAAGTCGAAATCATTCGCGGAGAGGATGGAAGTCTCGGCGGGATCTTCAGGGATGGTGCTCAGTAGAGGGACTTGGAAGCCACTTTTATTGCCTTCCTCGACCGCTATAGACGATAGTAGAGCAGAATTACTCTCATCTATGGAGTATTTAGACGTACAACCAGATTGGAGTGACTGACTGCGTGAGTGAGTCTCACATTCATTGGCATAGTGCACGAGCTTCTGATACTTAGACTTCGCCTCTCCTTTACTCTCTTCATGGTAATAGCTCATAAACTTATAATACGTCTTAGCAATCGCTAAGGCTAATATTAAGAAAGCACATATCAGAAGGAGTAGTTCAGGCGGAGCATCGGAGATAATCACACCAAGATTCGATCCACCCAATTGAGTAGGAAGCAAAAACAAAATCAAATCCCAATAGATCAGAGGTCGCTGTTTTACATAAGGATGAGAAATAGGCCAATTAATATAGGATTGTGCAAGGTGGTTTCCTAACACGGTGCAAAGAGAGAAGACTACAGCATCTTTGTAATCAAATCCACCTAACACAAGCAATAAAGGGACATTCACGCCACCACCCCCAATCCCACCTGCTGAGGCAATACTCCCAGCAAAATATAGGACGATAAGGGAGATATAGAAATTGTAGGATGCGAAAACCTCGCCACTATCGACCATCTTCCCTCCAATAACGATAGAGCAACCCACAACCCAGATTCCCAAATGTCCAGAATCTTTCGCGTTATTTGACGCTGTAGAATGACAGACAGGTTAACAATATATGTATGCGTCAAGATGAGAGGAATGTGATGTTATATCGAGGAGATATGGAAGAAGATTGGGAAGAGGATATGTAAGACAAGCAGAAGGATATCTTGGAAGGGATAGCTAAGGCTAGTATGAATATTCGACGCTCAACATGTCTCCAACACATTGTTAGGATAATGATATGGTTTGCATACGATGATTGTTGTTAATGTTATTATTGGTATGATGTGATATAGATTATCTTATATGAAAGCATCATGGAAGGGTATGAGTAGAGAAGTTCAGAATAGCTTATTGGTTGCTCTCGAAGCTAAATGCAAAGAAATGAATGAACAAGAGATTAGCAACAATCTCTCCAGGTAAAGAATGAAAGCTATGTCATATCGATAAAATTGAAGCTCTGAGTGAACATCTGCTCCAACTCACATAGCTCAGATTCAAGTAATGAATGACTTGTGATGAGTCGATGGATATGAGAATCTGAGTGTGATATGAGTATACTTCCTCCGATCCATTTTACTGTGTCAGCATAATGCTTGGAGAGTAGAAGGAGAAGGTGTTGAATGTAAATAGGATGGGAGGAAGTATGATGTGATGTTTGGCTTGGAGCTTCAGTGAAAGTAATGATGCGTGAATGTGTTGTTAGTCTAGGACACCTGGGCTTGACATGGAAAGATGTTCCAAGCAGCTTGATGAGAAGCTGTTAGATCATTTGTATCGCTTATTACCTAATGAGAAGTTCATCATAATTGAATTGGATGGATGTATGAATGGACTCAATACTATGGAATATGATTGGAAGGATGAGAAGCTTTATGAGAGTATTTTGAGGAAGATAGAAGGATATTATGCAAACAAAGCAAAGATCAGCACAATGAATCAAAAATGTCTTCCAAAGTTAGTTTATAGTCGAGGAGAAGGGAAGGTGCAGTGGAAAGAGCTTAGAGCTGCTAGCAAGCTTTGATGAATGGAATCGCAGCTTTCAGGGAAGATCTTGGATATTAAAGATCAATTGAAAGAGTATTTATATGGTGAGAAGTATAAGGGTGTACCAGTTAGAAGATATGATGTGAAAGAAGTAATTGTTAATAGTGAGAGTGTAGTAAAAGAAGTAGTGAAGGAGTTATGGGAGAAAGTAAGTATGTAAGTATTATGGATACGAATAGACAAATTCCAATCAACCGATCTACTGGCAATTAAATCATAAAGCAGTATGAGACAAATGAAGTCGAGATCTCTAGATAGATCCTGTCTTCTCATTGAAAGGACCTGTAGATTTCCTCACAGTCAAAACAGGCACTAACTTCTACTTCTCTAAAGCTAATTAAGTCCTCCAACATTTGGATCGAACAATGACATGATAACGATGGCAACATCTCTTAAATTGTTATATTGCGGCTGGTCAAAGGAAGTGTCACTATCATGCTCTTCGTCGGAGCCTATGAAGTTTGAAAGGAAGTATGAAATTGGGAAGCATCTAACTTACCTATTCTTTCGACGTGATGAAAGTCTCCTTTCAAAGCCTGTGCTGACAAAAGATACTCTGCTTTACTAAAATGGACTTCGTTTTTGCTGATACTCTCCTGACGATCTGTCGCTTGGTCAGAATCATAATTATTCGCTGAGTTGATTTTCATCCTATTCTGATTTATCAAACAGATTTTCTTGTCATCACTCTTCCCAATCTTCTCATTTCTATCTACAGTACAGTATTCATTTGGTAAGGACCCTGCTTTACTCTTTGCTTCAAGATATTTCACAAGCAAACACTGTCCCCATTTCATTGTCCAGCAGATGAAGTCATCAAGCGGATATCTTCTCCAATATTTCTCAATCATCTAAACTTCAATTATTGTCTAGGAGTAGATATGTATATGGGGCCAACTTACTGATTCCATGTCGACTGCAACAAAGAGAGAGTTAGAAAGAGTTGTAATCTCCTCACCGAGTCTCTTCATCTTCTCTTGTCGCTGGATGCTACAACACTCTGTGCTTAGAAGACTCTTGATCCCATTCGTAAGGATTGTTCTATCCTTTTCAGCTTTGATGCTTTGAATGTTCATGCTGTCCAAGCAAAGCGTCGTACCATAGTCGTATGCGTGACAGATGAATCCTTACCATAACTTTCCTAGCGCTGCATGACGCAAACATTCTTGTTGCACTATCCAATGTGCTCCTCCCACACCTTCCCATTCTCTAAACCATTCAACTGCTGTCGCATAAAGTTCCACATTTCCTGTAGCTAAAGTGCACAATCCACAAATTAATTTGGTCTCCTAACAGTAACAAGAAAGACTGATTTAATTCTCTAAAGGGTCAAATGTAATTATTACCAGTTCTAATCTTGGCAACTCCTTTGATAACGGAACCACAAAATTGCCATAGACTTCTAACCAATCTTCTCTACGATATTTCGAGATATTATTATTCAGAATAATCTGAAGCTTGAAACACTTTAAACTCTTCAGTCACACGATGAAATGCTTACCAATAAATTCTTCAAGGACAACAAATTGTTCCTTTGCTCGTTTTCCATTATATTCTCGATTAATTTGATTTAATTGTGATGAATAAGAATTGGATGACTCTTGAAGCTTAATCCCCTTCCTAGAACCTTCGAGGGTCATGAGCTTCTTCCCCACACAAAATTTCACATACTTCAACAAGATTCAAAAAGGAAAAAAGATAAGATACCATCAAATCACAAGTATTGTGAAAGATTGGGAATGAAGAGAGTCTTAAGAATCATAATTTTATTCGAACTTATTTTACAGTAAGAGAGAAACAAATAGGAGTATCTTCGACATTTAATGCGAGCAGCATCAATGAAATGGATTGTGTTAACAATCAATTGAATATAAAATATATACATCACATAAAAACCACAAACCATCCAGCACCAAAGAAGTTATTTCTGGAGAAAATATGTCCACCATGATTTACACTCCTCATAAACCGCCATGGTAATTGCTGTAGTTGGTGTATGGAATAGAACTCGAGCAGTAGCACCTCGAAATAATCCTCGAAAACCTCCAACACGGTAGATATCTTGCGTGGCATGAAATAAGCCTGTATAATGAGTTGTACTTGAAACGCTGCCAGCCACTAGCGTTGATTGTTGCACCTGAAATCTCAACTTCGCAATATCTAAAGGATTAGTCAAATACGAAGCAATACCACCAGCTGTTGCAGAACTGAAAGAAGGAGACTTCTATCAGAGTGGTATGAAAGAAGGTAGTCTTAACTTACCAAAGTAAGTTTTGACTGAAACTCAATTCTTGTTTCCCATCCTTTTTCCTGCGTACCAGTTTCTTGAACTATATCACAAAAACAAAAACCACACATAAAGAAAAGCTTTATAGACAAGGAAAGACTCACCTCTTCAAACACTCCGAAATAGATAGCAGAGAAAGGACCATAAGAAAATAACGTAGCGAAATACCCTTTATACAGTCCACGATATCCTTCCTCTCGAAAAATGGTTTTCAAAGCATCGAAACTTCCCTTATATTTATATCCAAGATTTTTTGTTGATTGAACTTGAAGTCGCTCCTTCACAACATCAACAGGGATAAACAATGCACAGCTACCACAAGTAGTGAGATGGAAAATCTTCCAGGGTTAGAAGGGAAATACTTACCATACAGCCTCTGCTATCATCCCAGAGCTCAAGTACACGAGAAATGGGTTGTCTCTACCAAATTGGTAGTTCAGTAATTGAGCTTTCGATTGATCATAGGTTGTGATGTAAACACAAACACCAGGGACACCTCCAACGAGGACTGCTCCAATACCTTTATAAAAGCCTGGAATACCCTCTTTCTTCCATGTTGAACTAATTACATCTCGAAGTCTTCGTTTATCTGTCACTTGTAATTTTGCTTTACAAGTATCAATCGGATGACAGGCAAACCTTCCTATCAATCCTGCTGTCGCACTAGACAAGGCATTCACAAGAAACTCACTTTTCTCCATTAAAGTTTGATCATATTCTCGACTCTAACCACGTGCGTATACTTAAATTTGAGTAGTAAATCAAGGCAGAAGAGAGATGATGCCTTCTTTTCTTTTCCCCCCAAATTTTGCAGAAAATGACTCATCTCCTATATAAATCTCGACTTTTTCAATACTCGATATTTTTAGTGTTGCCTTGAATTTGAAATTTCAAATTTAACAAGACAAACCGATTGCGATATCTATCTTACTAGGTTTGAAGCAAGATGAGTTTGTTAAAGAACAAGAGAAAGGTGAAGGACAGTGTTGAAGAAGAAAAAGATGAAGAGGAGAAGGAGGAATTTGAACAAGATGAGAAGGAAATCGAAGATCAATTCGAAGCTGCTCTTGCAGTGAAAGGAACGAACACCTGGGCAACTGGTGGAGTGAGAAAAGATGTTGCAATTCGTGGTCTCATCCAATGCTTTGGATCAATGATTGAATCTTTCCCTGCATCTGATGCTATTCCTGACTATCGAGGCAAATATCGTGTAGAGGATATGATTCATCGCAAACTGTTGGATGCTTCGAAGCAAGTTGTGAAAGCCAAAAAGTAAGTATTTTTTCCCTCACAACATTAATTTTGTATACATCTAATCCTTTTATAGTATTCTCTTGGAGAACGAGAACTTTGACACCCGAGAATTCACAATTTTTATCCATCGAAAGAAATGGGTCGCCAACATCCTTCGACCGCTCTTAGAACTGTGTGCGAAGGAAGATACCACCTTAGCGATGAATTGTTCTTCTTTAGCTCTGGTTCTTATCAAGAAGATCAGTGATTCTACCAGTAAGAAGCTGAAGAAGATCTTGAAAGCAAAGAAGAAAGCGAAACAAAGCACCGATGAACCTGGTAGCGATACAGACAATGAAGATAGAAGTGTCATTATCAACAATGTAAAAGACCAAATTAATGCTTTACTGGCTTTTAAAGAAGCTCTTTGTAGTGGTAAGACTTCATTCGAGTGAGTGAAGAGACATTGTCTGACTTCCTTTCCCTTTTAGAGAGATGTAATGAAGCCATTATCAACGCTTTCAAACACTATTGGCTCATAGAACAAGACTTAATTGAACAAGGACTTCATCTCAAAGAAGATTCGCGAATTACTAAGCTCTCTGTTGCCATCTGTCTTTCATATTTCAAGTGAGACCTTTGTATCCCTTATATGTATGACATCCCTCAACTCAACTCTCCTGTGTAGACGTATTCTTTCGATCGCTCCTCACCCTGAATGGTCTTCAGCAAATGAAATCATCAGTCATAAGAGTATTCATAACAAGTACATCGTTCAATTAAGGGTGAGTATTGTTGTCAAAAACCCTCGTGGAACTAACGTGTTGAATTAGGTCATCCTCAGTTTGATTCCTGGCATAGTAAGTGACCTTGGAATGAAAGACAAGAGCAGATATCACGACGATTGGCTCACTGACATCATTCTTATTCTTTACAATATTGTACAGTAAGTATTTACTTCTTCTTTTATTTATGTTTTTCGGGCTCTAATCCTCGATTTCGCAGATCTTTCGATCCTCAAGATCTCTTTACCGTGTGGAAATCCAAGTCTTTGATGGCAAACTTTGAGAATTTACTTCCATCTACAACGGAGGAGGAAGAAGACAAAGAGGAAGTTAGGAACCAGTCTAATAAGCCTGTTAAAGCAACTGCTTCGACCACTGAGGTGGTTGTTCCTAAGTCTTTAGCTCAAGCAACAAAGCAGCAAGTAATGAATTCGAAAGGAAGCCTCTCGGAATCCCTTTCCATGGAGCGTAATGCTCGTATGAACCAGCAACTGATGGCAGGCAATCGGTTTAGTAAGTTCACTGCCACCTATCGTCTTCCTGTGAAACCCGCGACTTCGTTGGAACCCGTTGATAATATTAATCTGACAAGTATTAAGAGCTCAATGACCTCTGTACCTCAAGCTGACTCTAGTCAGAAGTCTTCAGGAGTGACGAATGGAGGAACTAATCAATTAAGCGCACCAGAGAATAACCCAGGGAAGGTGATTAACTCATCAGCGATACTTCTAAAGAATCCTTTCCAAAACTCATCTGAGTCAATCCCTCAAGCAAAAACAAAGAGAAATAAGAAGAATATCACATATACCAAGGTAACTCATGTCTTCTTTCCTCTCTCTTGCTGTTTCTAATAAAGGAAATCTCTATTATAGGAGAATCCTGCTATCGACACATCTGTCGCGCAATCAAAGATAACTCACGAGAGTCAACAAGCATGTGTTGTTGTAGCTTCATTAGTCGATCGTCTGACAGATGAAGCATGTCTGAAGTCTTTCATTCGTCGTGTCAATGAAGATCTTCGAAGAGATGAGATGCGTATCTCGCCCGAGATGGAATTAAACTATTTCTTAATTGTTGCGAAGTTATTGAAATATAATCGATTAAAACTAGAAGATCAATACCAACACTATCTAGGAGAGAAGAAGAAAGATGTTACATTGCTATGGGAACCAGATCTTCGTAATATTATGGATATTCTTGATAAGATGTCCTTTACACGTGTTACTGTCGCATTAGAGCGTTCCATGAAGAATGAAGCTTTATATGATACTGCATGGATTCCTTTAACTCTTTATAATGAAATGATTAGTTATTTACGGATATTATTAACGTCAGACATTGAAGGACATCATGAGATCGCTGTTGGTGCTCTCTTCCGTCTCTTCTACACGACCACAGAGAAGTTAGACCCTCTTTTCAAGCTATTTGGTGGTTGGAAACCAGGTTCTTATCCAAAACAACACTTGCATCTACTCATTCAGTTAAGCCAAGAGACAATGTTAACTTTAGAAGCAGCGAGGAACCTATTCGTCAATCAAGGTATTACCACAGAGGAAGCCTTCCAACTATCACAAGCAAAGAAACGTAAACTACAACAACAAAGACAGAAAGATAAGAAAACAGTCAAACAAGAGATGGATATGGAACAATATCTATTAGCATCATTACGATTTAATATTGATGAATACTTTAAAAGGTTTGTGAACTATCATAACCTTGATATCTATTTCCGTATATTAACAGAGATTGATAAGAATCCTTCTCATATACATCAATATATTAATGCTTTCTTTGAGAGATTAATTCAATTCCAATTAGAGAATCCTTATGAAACAACGAATAATAATAACCCTTCTGAAGATGGTTCGAATCCTTTTACCTCACTGCAAGCTGTCTTCCCAAGGAATGAACCAGTGAATCTGACATACATGCTTTATAACCTTCGTTACCTCATAGTCATTGAGAAAGTATTAAATCATCCTCAATTACCTCAATTAATGAAGTATGATGCATGGATTGGGAAGATTGTCACAGTATTAAGAAAGATAGTGAAAAGGTTCGGGGAATTATGTCAGAAGAATCATTTACTCTACCTTGAGATTCTCTTTCTTCATCCTCGAGCCCATGAACATACAATACAACTAGAGACAGTCTATGAGTCAATGCAGTATACTCGCAGGGAGATTATGAGTGGCTTTGTCTTTGAGGAAGAGAAAGAAGTACGTGGTAAGGAAGAGAGAGCGCCATGGGACAAAGAAGAGGATGACAATGACTCCGCGGACACGTCATCTTCGAGTGACAGTGATTTAGGCGATGAGTTAGATGTTGATGCTTTACCAATGAATGTTCGAAAAGAAGCGAAAGAACGTCGTCAGAGAGAGAAAGAAGAACGAAAACGAACAAAGAAAGAGAAGAAATTAAAACCTCAACGAGCAAAGAGTTCTCATCAACCATGGACAGAGGAAGAAGATGCAAAACTAATAAAATATTATAAAATATATGCAGGATCTGCTAATGTCTTTGTGAATATTGAAAGGTAAGCGAGAGAATAGTGTTAATTCTGACGTCATTGATGTTGATGTTGATGATGATGATTGTAGAGCTTTTAATAAGACTCGTCGGGAAGATCACATTGAAACTCGTGTGAAGGAATTACAACTTCATCTGAAGATTCATAATGATAGCGATGATGACGAGGATGAAGAAGAAGATGATAATAATAATGACTTAACAGAGGATCAAGGAGATGCTGACAATGTTTTGATGGAAGTAGAAGGAGAGAGGGATGTGGCACTACCTTCAACCCCTGCCACACAACCTCAACTCTGGAAGCCCTTCGACAGCTCTGACGCCAACACATCCTCAGCAGAGAAATCAACTGAATCTGTTCTCAACACCACGTCAGAGAGTCTTTTCGCTTCTTCCAACAAGAAGAAACGAGCAAGACAGAGCGAGGAGGTGTTCTGGGAGGTGAATGAGGATGATCTAAAACACCTTGATGAACGAGCACTGGGACTATTCTCTGACGAAGACAATGATAATGATAACACTGCAGGAAGAACAACGACAACAACGAAGAAGAGATCTCTGAAGAAGATTAAAGATCGCAGTGGAAAGAAGCAGAAAACGATGTCATCAATGATCTCTGATGAAGAAGATAACTTCTTTAACGATGAGACAGTAGACAACTCATTCACTATGAATGAAGTTACTCCAATGATGTCAACGGTGAATAAACGAAGTCTACTTGATAGTGATGAAGAATAAGGAAAGAGTTCATATCAAATAAAGTATTATAAAAAGTATCAAGTATGAGTGTCAAATCCTTCCCTTAACATTAATCCATCCATACAGTATATGTAGAGAGGGTTTGAAAGCATCTCGATCTATTTCTGTATGCCATGACATGGCTGTCCTTGCAACGAAACACCAAAAAACTATATCTTGCAAGACTGTTCAGGAACATTGTCGACTCAATTATTAACTCTAAGAAGCCCTTGTTTCACTCTGGAAAAATTCGAAGAAGAGCGAATGTCTCACGATCTGTTCTTATCCCTCCCACCACATCAGTCTTCTCCTCAGCGCCATGATAGGCTAAAGGGAAAGAATACTCCAACCACTGACCCACATCCTCTGACAAACCTCCAACAGAGGGTATCTTCTCACAAGTGAATGATTGAGCAAACGAATAAACTTCTTCACTGACAGGACTAACAAGATGTCGGATCTGTGCTTCTTCCAGCAGCTGAATCAGAGTGGCGAAACCTTCTCGGTCGGCGATCTGAAGGATGACGATCTCCTTACACCTCATACCGCTAAGATAATACCTAACATTCTTATAAGATTAGAATTTGAAGAAAGAATGGTGACAGCTTACTTGATGACGTGGAAGAGGGCGTTCGCATGAAAGGTAGCATAGCAGAGGGCACTGCCGATGACGTAGTTGAAATTATCACAGTATGCTGGCGAATTAGAGGGAATGATGTCATCGATATTCTCACCTTCGAAATCACTCCAATCTAATTTACCAATAGCCAGCTGCACAGTAGAGGCTTCCTCTAAGGGAGAGTCTGGTGTGCCACTGCCATCTGACTTGTAACAGGTCTCAGTGACATGGCGCAAGTTCTCAATAAGAGGTGGCTCATAGTCAGTCATAGTTATTAATACCCTCTCTACTTGACTCCTCTGTCGTAATGCCATGTTTAAAAGGAGGAAGGAAGGTAATCCCATGCCACTGCCTAGTTCGAGGATGTTCATATCTGAGAGAAGAAAGCTCTCTTGATGCAGGAGAAGATATGAACACAAGAGTAAAGAAGCTTCCCATACTTCTCCTCCAATTATATCAAAGACTCCTTGAAACTTGCGAGTTTCTAATACCTTGATTTGATAGTTCTCTAACTCTTTATCAATCGAATTTATGATATTAAGTGTATGAAAATGACTTTGATCTTTACTCATCTCTATTAATAATTCTTCTCGATCAGGAATAATCCATTTTCTATCCTTGACATCTTTGGAAAAGGCACAATCCCACAGAAAATCATCATCATTGTTCATATCACTCATAACTGAGTGAAAAATTGTCTTGCTTAACGCGATGCAGACATTCGATAATAGAGACATACATCTACATCATCTACTTTGATCATTGATCATCACATCATTCATTATTTCTACGATCTTCAGTTTAATAAGGATAATATTAGAGTGATTCTTTCGAAATTTTGGAAGAGAGAAGGTACATCAATCAAAGATTCCTCTTCGAAATCATGATCTCGAATATGGTAGTCGGTTAAATGAAAGACAATGTTTGATATAGTTTGATTCTCTCTTTCACAAAGCTCTCTACGATAGATTAAGGCAATAGATGGGCTTTCTGTTGAGGAAAGAATTGACTTCATCCTTTGATATGGCTTTCTTCCATCTTCTGAAGTAAAAAGTGGGAAAAAAGAGGCGATAATCGGTATCTGTTGTCGGTAGAAATCGGCACGGTTCAATCTGTATGTGAAGGATGCTGATCTTCGACTTGATTTATTGGTTCTATTCGATGGCAAGTCATGTTGATCATGTGAAGGGACATTTCATTCTCGAAAT
>VFQN01007768.1_pt1 | contig 11321 bp, 10 predicted proteins | sample 3512371 | NCBI WGS metagenome assembly VFQN01 (sample SAMN10412370, study PRJNA504923) | tailings metagenome | isolation source: Replicate 2 from Balatoc abandoned mine | place: Philippines: Itogon, Benguet | collected 2017-08-28
TTCTGCCTCAGTTTTATTATAAACAATAACTTTTTCAACTTGACCTTTTTCAAGATATTCGTTGAATTTAGAAGAAGTAAGTTTACCTACTTCCTGAAAGTTAGAACCGCCAAAAACATTTAGCAGTAAAAATATCATGATTAAAATTCCATAAATCCACCAAGGACTTATTTTGAAATTATTTGGTTTCTTTTCGTTAGCCATTTTTTACTTACGTATTTTAATAATTGGTTTGAATGGATGTTATTTTGGCATCACCCCAAAGACCTTCGATGTTGTAGAACTCACGGATTTGTTTTTGAAAAACATGAACTACTATGTTCACATAATCCATTAAAACCCATTCGCCGTTGTCTGTTCCTTCAACATGCCAAGGTTTATCTTTTAATTCTTTGGAAACTAATTTTTGAATGGAGTTAACAATAGCGTTAACTTGAGTATTTGAATTACCGTTGCAGATGATGAAATAATCACAAACTGCTGTGTCTATTTCTCTTAAATCCAGGATGTCAATATCATTTCCCTTAACTTCTTCTATTCCTTTGATGATGTTTGCTAGTAAAACATCTGATGAAACTGCTTTTTTCGTCATGTATTAAATTATCTATTTTGCAAATGTATTCATTTTGTGCTTATTTTTGCTTAACAAAACTCTAAAATTCTACTTAATTTACACCTATTTCCAGTGCAAATAATCAAACTCAGTGCCATAGATTCTACAAATGACTATTTGAAGCAATTATCAAGAGAAAAAGTACTTGAAAATTTTACTATTGTTATAGCCAAAGAGCAAACAAAAGGTCGCGGACAAATGGGTTCAAAATGGGTTAGTGAAGTTGATAAAAATTTGACTTTTAGTTTGTTAGTTAATAATGTTGCTATTTCGAATGACAAAATATTCGATTGGAATATTGTAGTTGCATTAGCTGTTTTAGAAGTTTTAGAAGTGTACGAAATTGAAAATGTTTCTATCAAATGGCCAAACGACATTATGGCAGATTCTAAAAAAGTTGGTGGCATATTGATTGAAAATGTGCTAAAAAACGGTGAAAGTTTCGATTCGGTAGTCGGTATAGGTTTAAATCTAAATCAAATCGATTTTGAACATTTGCCCAAAGCAACTTCTTTGAAAAATTTGACCAATAAAGAATATGATATTTTTGAAACAGCCGAAGAAATTGCAAAAAAAATTCAAGAAAAATACCAGCAATTGAATGGATTAATGCCTGTTTTTTGGAACAAGTACCATGAAAAACTTTTCAAAAAAGACAAGCCTTTGGCTTTTGAAGACATTAATAACAATCGTTTTATGGGAATAATTCAAGGCGTAACACATGACGGAAAGCTACAAGTTATGCTCGAAGACGATTCGATTACCTTTTTTAACATTAAAGAGATTCAAATGTTATACTGATGATTGGTTTACTTGCAATGGTTTAATATCTAAATTATGAAAACGATTTATTGTAAAAAAATGTATCTTTGAACACTATATTTTTTTACTATGTTAGCTACTGCAAACGAAACAACACTAGAACTTTATTTTGATCAATTCAGAAAAAATATCATTGGAATTAATCAAGAATTTATTTCACCTTTTGGCAAACAAAAAATAGTTTACACGGATTGGACTGCAAGCGGAAGATTATATCGACCAATTGAGGAAAAAATGATGAATGTTTTTGGACCATTTGTTGCTAATACGCATACGGAAACTACTATTTCGGGAACTGCAATGACAATGGCATATCACGAAGCTCGAAAAATTATAAAGCGTCATGTAAACGCAAATGATGATGACGTTTTAATTACTGACGGAACCGGAATGACTGGAGTTGTGAATAAATTGCAACGAATTTTAGGACTTCGAATTCCTGAGAATTTAAAAGAATTTACAAATGTTCCAAAAGAGCTTCGACCGATTGTTCTAATTTCTCATATGGAACATCATTCCAATCAAACGTCTTGGCTGGAAACGATTGCCGATGTAGAGGTAATTCCTTGCGATGAGGAAGGATTATTTTGTTTGGAAAAATTCAAAACGACTTTAGAAAAATACAAAGACAGAAGTTTTAAGATTGCTTCAATTACGTCGTGTTCCAATGTTACAGGAATTCAAACGCCTTATCACGAAGTGGCAAAAATTATGCACGAAAACAATGGCGTTTGCTTTGTAGATTTTGCCTGTTCAGGCCCATATGTTCAAATCGATATGCATCCGGATGATGAACGTTATTTGGATGCAATTTTCTTTTCACCACATAAATTTCTTGGCGGACCAGGAACGACTGGTGTTTTACTTTTTAATAAAAATTTATACAAAAATAACGTTCCGGATTGTCCTGGTGGTGGAACAGTGAGCTGGACAAATCCTTGGGGCGAACATAAATACATCGACAATATCGAAGATAGAGAAGATGGCGGAACACCAGGTTTTCTTCAAGTGATAAAAACGGCTTTGGCAATTCAGTTGAAGGAAGAAATGGGAATAGAAAATATCCAAAATCGCGAGCATGAAATTGTAGAATATGTTTTTTCCCGATTGGAAAATATTTCGAATATTAAGCTTTTGGCAGGACAACATAAGGAAAGGTTAGGAGTGATTTCATTTTACATTGATGATTTGCATTATAATTTAGGCGTAAAGATTTTGAACGATCGTTTTGGTATTCAAACTCGTGGCGGATGCAGTTGTGCCGGAACATATGGACATTTTCTTTTGCATGTTGACCAAGAAACATCCTATGATTTAGTGTGCCAAATAACTTCAGGCGACCTGATTAAAAAACCGGGATGGATTAGAATGTCAATTCATCCAACGACTACTGATAAAGAGATTGAATATGTTTGTGATAGTATAATTGCTTTAGCAGAGAATCATAAAGGTTGGGCTTCAGAATATAATTATGATGCAAAAACCAATAATTTTCATCATAAAAGCGATGTGTTACCCGAAAAAGAAATGGTTAAATCTTGGTTTAAATAATTAGTAAATGGATAACATAGTATTGCTTGCAATTATTGTCGTTAATGTACTTTTTAGTATCAAAGGATTTAATGACGAATTCTTTTTTAGAAAATATCAATTTCATGTAGGAAGTATTCGCGGCGGAGAACAAATCAGGATGATTACATCAGGTTTTCTTCATGCAGATGTTATGCATTTGGCTTTTAACATGATTACACTATATTTTTTTGCACCTTATGTTATATATGAACTTGGAAGTTCCTCTTTCATATTAGTTTACATTGGGAGTTTAATTTTTGGGAGTTTACTAACTATGGCTTTTCATGGAAATGAGTATAATTATCGCGCTGTTGGAGCTTCTGGAGCAGTTACAGGTATTGTATATTCTGCAATATTATTGGAACCTGCAATTGAGATATATGGATTTATTCCAGGTTATATATTCGGATTTGTCTATCTTTTGTATTCTATTTATGGGATGAAATCCAGAACAGATAATATTGGTCATACAGCTCATTTTGGCGGAGCAATTGGCGGATATGTTATTACATTGTTAAAAATGCCGTCACTCTTACAAGATAATTTATTGATGGTGATTTTATTAGCTATTCCAATCATTATTTTGTTTGTAATGGCAAAAGCCGGAAAATTATAATTGGCATAACTTTTGAAAAGTATTTATCAAATAAAACAATATAAATATGAAAAAGACAGTATTAATTTTAGCAGTATTATTTTCTACTATGATGACACAAGCGCAAGAAAATAAAAATCCAATTCCACAGATTTCAGTAATTGGTGAAGGCAAAATAAAAGTAGTTCCGGATAGAGCTATTATTTCTGTAGGAGTTGTTAATACAGGAAAGGATTCTAAAGAAGTAAAAACTCTTAACGATGAAACAGTTGATAAAGTACTTAAGTTTTTAAAGAAGAGTGGAGTCGCTGCCACCGATTATAAAACGGATAATGTAAGTCTTTATAAAAACTACGACTACGAAAAGAAGAAATATAACTTTCAAGCAAGTCAAAATATTAGCATTACATTAAAAGATTTATCAAAATATGATGAAATTATGATGGGATTGAATGATATTGGTGTGAATTCTATTCAAGGAGTTGAATTTAAGTCTTCTAAAATGGAAGAATATGAAAAAGAAGCTCGTAAAAAAGCGATGTTGAATGCAAAACAAAAAGCGGAAGACTATGTTTCTGTTTTAGGACAAAAAATAGGTAAAGCAATTTTAATTTCGGATAACTCACAGGTTTATTATCCGCAACCGGTTTATAAAAACAGAATGATGGCAATGGCAGAAAGTGCTGATGGTGCGGCAAGAGAAACATTAGCGGTTGGTGAAATAGAAATCAGTGCCACAGTAAATGTGAGTTTTGTTCTTGACTAAGTTTCTGAAAAATCATCCATAAATAAAAAAGTCTCCAATTTTGGAGACTTTTTTTGTAATTTTATTTTGGTAGTGGAGAACCAACAGGAATTCCACATTGGTGTCCGGGTTGACCATGTGGTGGATTCATTCCAGGTTCAGTAACAGCAGTTTCTGCGGTATCGGGATTCAGGATTGCAGGAGTGGATCCACCTGCTTGTTGCATTTGATTAGGAGTTAATGTCACTTTTTCTGTGATTGCAGCTCCTGATTTTGGAGCAGGAGTCGTTGTCATTTGTGTTGGTTTGGAGTTTAACGGCGCACCAACAGCTATGTCACAACGGTGTCCTGGCTTTCCATGCGGCGGATTCATTCCCGGTTTTGTGACTACAGCCTGATTATTTGCGTTTTGTTGCTGCATCTGCATTTGTTGTTGCATCTGCATTTGTTGCATTTGCTCAGGAGTGATGGTTTGCTGTACTTGTTGAGGTTGTTGCACTGTGTTTCCTCCAGTTGGGATTGGTGCTACTCTTGGCATGATAATTTGTTTATTTGGATCTATTGTTGTAGTGGCTTCTTCTTCCTTTTTGCAAGAAACTAGAGTTAAGCTAACCAATAATAGTGAGCCGTATAAAGAGTTTATTTTCATAAGTTCAATTTTTTAAAGAAGTCAAATATAACTAAAAAATGATTTCTAAGTTTTCTTTTTAAGTATTTAACATAGTGAGATTGATTTAAAAGCCAAACCTCTATTCAGATAATCCGAATAGAGGTTTTATTAAAAAAACTAAATAAAAAAACTTACTTTATTGTTTAATAATTTTTTCAATGTTTATGTTTCCGTCAACTTCCAATTGCAAGATATAGGTTCCTTTTGCTAAAGAAGAAACATTGATTTGGTTTGTATTGTCTGTTTTCATAATCTGTCTTCCTGAAAGATCAAAAATGGTAACGTTTGCTTCCGTTTCAATATTCAGAATGTTTTGAACAGGATTCGGATAAACCGAAATTTTTGCAGTATCAAAATCAGAAGTACTCAAAGCACAAGTTGTGCTGTATGATACACCTGTTGGTTTGTTGAAATTAAATCCAGTCCAGCCAGCAACACTCGAAATACTATCAACCTGAATACAAGTAAGATTCGGACATCCAGCTATCATCATTTGAGTGAAATTAGCATTGTTTCCGTTAGCTAAATTTACAGCTACCAAATTAGGACTTCCTGTAGCATGAAAATCATGTATCGCTGTATTTGCAGTAATATCCACAAAAGTAAACGGATTTTCTCCACAATAAAGTTGAGTTAAAGCAAGATTATTGCTCAAATCTAAACTTGTAAGATTATTGCGATTACAATCGATTCTTGTTAAATTAGGATTAAGTCCGAAGTTTACTTGAGTTAATGAGTTTCTAGAACAGTTGATATAAGTAACATTCGTAAATGCTTCAATTCCTTCAAGGTTTGAAATTCCATAATTATAAAGATTTAAAAAATCTGTAAAAGCTGCTGCTTCACTACATTCTATCTCTCCATTATTGTTTGTATCTATTGTAGGATTGTGGTTTAATAATACATTTTTAAGAACGTTATCTGTAAAAGTTACTTGACACGTTTGAGCAGGAACAGTCATTGATTCAAGAACTTGGCTAGCGGTTAGAGCTTGTGTAAAAACTTTGATTTCATCAATACTTCCGTATAAGGAACTAGAATAAGTATCATTAAAACCAGTAAAGTACATCGTGTCTAAAGCTGCAGTCAAATTATGCTCAATACTTTTTGTTACAACCAAAGCTCCGTTTAAATATCCTTTTACATAACCATTTGAACCGAATTTCCAAGTTACTGCAAAATGATGCCATTGTCCATTTGCACCAGTTGTTTCACTAGATACTTGATTTCCTCCTACATATTGCTCTTTATATGAAATTACACGGATATTTCCAGAACTTCCTAAAGCAAACATAATTCCTTCTGAATAAGAAGTGTTTCCGTTTGACCAAAAAACCAAAGGCTTGTTATCTCCAAATCCACTTATTCCTTCTCCTTCGTATTTAAACCATAAAGATACTGTTCCTTCTTGCATTAGAGCTGTTTTGTTAGTTGAAATGTTTAGTGATAAAGCTCCATGTCCAGATGCTAAATAAGCTGCATGATTTACAAAACCATCTCTATCTGAAAGAGATATTCCTGTTCCAACAGTAAAATTGCTTGCTGTTAATGTTTCTGTAAAATTATGTGCATAAACAGGATTTGGTAATTGTGCTATTGCTAATTGTGTAAAAACAAAAGCAAAAAAAAGTAAAAGTTTTTTCATTTTCGAATAGATTAAAATTTCAGAGTGCAAATCTCAATAACTTTCATTTTTTTATAGAAGCGACTTTATAAAACTCCTTTTTATCAGTATAAAACCCCGATTTGAGTTTTTTGAAATCTAAAAAACCTCTATCCAAATTTTGAACAGAGGTTTTTAAATTTAAAATTTAGTATGGAAAACTATCTTTTCAGATGAATCAGGAAACTACTTTTGTCTGGATCTGTATATTTTAGAACTAACTTTGAGTTTGTCAATTCTGCTACTTCAAAAGTAACATCAAGAAAGAATATAGTTTTGTTATTTACTTGTTCCCATTGAATGGTTTCTAAGCGTTGCGTACAATTTGAACGATAAGATATAATTTCAACCTCTCCATTTTCTTTAATGTCGAAATAATGTGTTTTGTTGGTTTCACACTCATATTCTACTTCCCAAGTACCTGTTACATTGTTATTTTCATCACGTTCTTCTTGTTTTTCTAAATTCCATTTTCCCAATAGGCTTGGTTGTGAGTCGTCATCACTACAAGAAGAGAAACCAAGACCTAAAACTAAAGTCGAAATAAATAATACGATTTGTTTTTTCATTTTTTTTAATATTAAAATTTAAAGTACAAAACTCAAAAACATTCTGTAGTTTGTTTGAGCTGTTTTATAAAATGGTATTCTGTAATGATAAAACCTCGATTTGAGTTTTTTTAGAAGATTTTTCAGAAGAATTTCGGAATTTTCAATCATACAAACTCAAAACTTGGTTTGGTGTGGTTTTTTTCTATTTTTATAAAAGAATATAATATGAGAAGTTTAATAAATGTACTTTTGTTTTAAATCAAAACTGTCAAACTATTTTTTGAAAATACCGTTAATAAAATACTATTGGATTTTATGTTTGCTTTTGTATTGCACTTTGGTCAATGCACAGCAACCGTACGCCTTGCAGTTAAATAATCAAAGCGGATTGCCGTCTAACACTGTTTTTAATATCCATCAGGACAAAAAAGGATTTATGTGGTTGGCAACCGGAGAAGGACTTTTTAGATATGATGGTTTTGAATATCAATCCTATAAATCGGTTAAACAAACATCTACTGCGGGAAGCGAGATTAAGGAAGATAAATATGGGCGAATTTGGTATGAAAATTTTGACGGATTTATTTATTATGTAGAAAATGACAGCTTAAAGCATTTTTCACAAAACGCTCCGATAGGTTATGTGTCTTATGGAATAACCGATAAAAATCTTTTTGTCGTTCAGAAAAAAGGGATTGATGTTTTTGAACTAAAAAACTTGTCTCTTGTCAAAACAATCCCAATTCCAATTGAAGAAGCCGAATATGGAACAACCAAAGGTTCTGATTTTTATTTTATTGCAGACAATATTTTGTATAAAATTGATCATTCGTTTCAACTTTCAAAAACCGATTTTTTTAAGGATAAAAATCTAAGAGTCAAATATATTTATCCATATAAAGATAGATTGTATGTTGCTTCTAAATTCAATGAAACCAAGCAATTGTATTTTTTTGACGCCAAACTTAACTTTCAAAAAACAATTCCAATTCCTGAAATGGAATACATTCAAGGAAGCAATGTAATTGATGATATAATTTGGATGCATTCTTCAAAAGGCGTTTTTGCTTATACCGAAAACGGAAAATCACTTTTTAAAAACGGATTGTTTAATGGAAACAGCAGTTCGGAAATAGTAAAAGATCATCACGGTAATTACTGGTTTTCATCAACAAACAACGGAATTTATATTGTTCCAGAATTGCAGGACAAAATTTATCCGATGACTCCATTTCATCCGTTAAAAATGGTTCAAATTGGCAATGGTTATTTGATTGGAACCAAAAAAGGAGAAGTCGTTCATCTTGATAGTGATTTTGGAACTAAAAAAATATTGCATTCCATTCCTGAAAATCTACCAACTTACTATGTCTATCACGATAGTATTGGCAAGAATACCTTTTTTTCAGATAATGGATTTTCTTTAGTTTCCGATGAAAATTATTCAAAGGCAAAGAATTACAAAATTGCTCTGAAAGAGATTGTTCGCATTGACGAAAAATACTACGGCTTTTCGGCAAGTGGTTTCAGCGGATTATTGTTGAATCCAAAAGCAGATAAGAATAAACCTTCTGTTTGGGATGCTGTTTTTGCTCAAAATCAGGATGAAGAAATTCCGGATATTGCCCGAATTAAAAAAGGAATAAGAGCAAAATCTATTGATTATAATCAAGTTGAACAAAAATTAGTTTTTGCAGCTAACATTGGACTTTTTGTTATTTCGCCAACAAATCAAAAGGAAATCAAGCAAAATAATCAGTCGTTTTATGCTGATAGAGTCGCTTTTTTTGGGAAAGACATTTTTGCTTTGAATACCAAAGGAACGTTGTATAAAATTACAAACGAAAACACTTTTGAAAATCTTAATCAAAAGTGGAAAATTCTAGATTCAGACATTCGAAAAATAAAAAAATCAGACAATCAGCTTCTTATTATGGGTTCGGAGTTTACCTATATTTATGATTTTCAGAATGAAAAAATTGAAAAAATTAATTTTGACATAAAAGGTAATCGGGTTAATGATATTCTGATAAAAGGAAATCGTATTATGATTTTAACTGATGACGGTGTTTTGAAACTTTCGCTTGATGCGCATCGTAAAAATAGAGAAGTCTTATTCCGAATTAATTCTTTTTTGGTAAATAATCAGGCAAGAAACTGGAACGATTTTGTTAAACTTAATTATAATGAAAATACAATAGGAATTTATTTTTCTATATTGGAATTTGTCGAAAAAACAACTCCTTTTTATTATAGAATTAATAATGGCGAATGGATTTTGGTAAACAGTGAAACCCGAAGTATTCAATTTCCATCGTTGTCATCAGGTGTTTATTTGCTTGAATTTAAAGTTGGAGAAGACATTAGCAATCAAAAAATTCATTTTGAAATCAACAATCCATTTTGGGCAACGTGGTGGTTTTTCCTGATTTGTTTTTTGGTTGTAAGCTTTTTGGTGTATGCTTATTTTAAATGGCAATCCAAACTGATGAAAAACCAAATCCGATTGTTGAACGAAAAAGTAATTCTGGAAAAAAACCTCAGTAAATCGACTTTGGCATCTATAAAATCACAGATGAATCCGCATTTCTTTTACAATGCATTAAATACAATTCAGGCGTATATTTTTACCAATGACAAGCAAAAAGCGAATACGTATTTGGCAAAATTTTCAAAACTTACTCGAATTGTTTTAGAAATGTCTGAAAAAGAAACCGTTTCGTTAAGTGAAGAAATTGAAGCACTTAGTTTGTATTTGGAGTTGGAAAAAATGCGTTTTACAGAAAGTTTTCAATATTCCATTTCGGTTAAAAATGTTCCAGACAAAGAAAGTGTTGAACTTCCACCGATGCTTATTCAGCCTTATGTTGAAAATGCCATAAAACATGGATTACTTCACAGAGAAGGCGAAAAAAAATTGCAAATAGATTTTGAACGAAAAGATAATCTTTTGCTGGTTTCTATTGATGATAACGGAATAGGACGAAAACGCTCTGAAGAACTCAATAAAATCAAAAAAGAAAAGCATCAGTCTTTTGCTTCACAAGCTAATGGAAAACGATTGGAAATTTTAAATAAAGGAATCGCAAGTAAAATGGCGGTTACCATTATAGACAAACAAACTGCCGACGGAATAGCAAGCGGAACTACTGTTTTACTGTTCATTCCGGTAGGATAAAAAATTATAGAAATGTATAAAGCAATAATTATTGACGATGAGGAAATGGCAAGAACGCTGTTGCACGGAATGGTAACGGAATATTGCCCAACTATTGAAATTGCTGATTTGTGTAAAGATTTGCCAAGTGGCGTGAAATCTATTCGGAAAAACAAACCTGATATTGTGTTTCTAGATATTGAAATGCCTGGTCACAGCGGATTGGAACTGCTTGATTTTTTTAATGAAAATGAAATAGATTTTTCTATAATCTTTGTAACAGCTTATAATCGATATGCTATTCAGGCGTTCAAACTTTCGGCAGTAGATTATTTACTTAAACCTATTGAAACAGAAGATTTAATTCATGCTGTTTCTATGTTTGAAAAGCAAAAAGACAAGAAAAACTATCATGTTTTAAAAGATAATTTTTCTTCCCGTTCCAAAAAAATTGGATTAAGTAATGTAAGCTCCATTACGTTTGTAGAATTGGATGATATATTATTTTTTAAAGCAGATGGTTCTTACACTGAAGTTTTCTTAAAAGAAGAAAAAGTTATTGTAACCAGCAAAAGTTTAAAACATTTCGAAAATGTATTATCTGATAATCCTGATTTTTACAGATGTCATAAATCGTATATTGTCAATGTAAATCACATTTCAGAATATATAAAATCGGATGGTGGTTATTTAAAAGTTCATCAACACGATGTTGGTGTTTCTCCCGATAAAGTCGCTGTAATATTAGAAAAACTGAGCTGATTTATTGATTGCTTTCTAAAAGTTTCCATAGTTCAGCATTAGGCTTCAAATATCTTGGGTTAGCCATTTCTTCTTTCCATTTTTTGGAAATAAACTCACTTTCCTGAATTCGGGAATCTACTTTTTGAAATACAGGATTGTTAATCCACATCGGTTGAATAGACCAATTTG
>VFQN01007769.1_pt1 | contig 11319 bp, 21 predicted proteins | sample 3512371 | NCBI WGS metagenome assembly VFQN01 (sample SAMN10412370, study PRJNA504923) | tailings metagenome | isolation source: Replicate 2 from Balatoc abandoned mine | place: Philippines: Itogon, Benguet | collected 2017-08-28
TGGGCCCCGCGCCCGGCCTGCCGCCGCTGCACGTGTGCGTGGAGGCGGCGGACCCGCGCTCGCCGCTGCGCGTGGGGCGCACGCTGTTCCTCACGCGGGGGCAGCTCATCTGGGACGCCTTCGCCGGTAGGAAGCGGGGGTCTTGTGAGAGGGGATGGGGGCATGTCTGGGGCGGGCGATTGCTGTGCGTCGCTCAGCTGTGCTGTGAGGGGGGACCGTTCGAGTTAGTAAGAAGAAGCGGAGGATGGCTGCTGGTTGGCTCGAGCGGGTAGGGAGGGCCGTGTGGAAAGCCGATCGGGCAGGTGGGCCGAGCTTGCCACCCTCAAGCGGCGACCGGGGAATGTAGAGCAGGACGACATGCGCCTGCGGTGTGGGGCCCTTACCAGTCCCCACTCGCTGAGCACCTCCGCTCCCCCTTGCTCTACCGTTTTCTTCTGCCTGATACACCCCTCCTAACCCCGCCCCCGCCCCAGACCTTGACGAGGAGGCGGAGGAGGGCTACTCGTTCGCTGCCGCGGCTGCGGGGCCGTGGGCTGCCTCGGGGATGGGCGCGGAGGGCGTGGCGCTGATGCGCACCTACGCGGCGCTGGTGGACGCGGCAAGGGCGGCCATGGAGCACTTTGCCACGGTGAGAGCGGAAAGGGTCCCGGCGGTGTACCGCATTATGGACACTGTGAGGTTTGCCAACGTCTGCATGTATTGCCTGGTGTCTTGTTGGGTAGTAACGCGGCACGGGCCGCTATGGAGCACTCGTGCCGCGGTGAGAACGAAGAAGGTCCCGGTGGTGAACACTGTGGGGAATGCCACGTCTGCACGTATTCCCCCGCTCCTTGTTGGGTAAGGTGGACGGGGACATGGGGCACTTCGCTACGGTGGGGAGAGGTACCGTAGTATGTACAGTTTCAGCAGGCCCGTGGTTACCGCTGCGGGCGTGGGCGTGGGGTGGGGCTGGGGCGGAGGGCGCTGGTGGGGTCTACGCGGCGCTAGTGGATGCGGCATAAGCCGCCATGGAGCACTTCGCGACGGTGGGGTTAAACAGGTTCCACAGGCGTCGCAACAGTGTGATGCATAAGCTTCATGCACGAACGGGCTGCAGCGCAGCAATTGGGTGCTCTACGCCAAGGGCTCGTGTTGAAAGGGTGCGACACACATTGGGACCAGCAGCACCTCTTGTACTCCCTGCGCCCACCCCTTGCATCGCTCTGCAGGTGGAGGGTGAAACCCCACTTAGCGCCAAAGCGAGGGCGGTGGAGTTCATTCACAGCCGAGCCATATTGCGGCACACACCTACGGGCCAGCAAACCATCACTGACCGTGCCTTGCCTGTCTGCCTTAAGGTGGAGGGCGCCACTCAAGCTAAGCGCCAATGCAGATTACCGCCGCGGTCTTTCCCAGCCAAGCAGTAAACAACATACATACCTACTGGCCCTCAAATAGCCATCAACCGCGTCTTGCCTGTCTGCCTGCAGGTGGAGGGCGCCACTCCGCTGAGCGCCAAGGCGGAGGCGGTGGAGGTGTTTGCGCGGCGCGCGGAGCAGCTGGGCGTGGCGGCTGGAGGAGCAGGGGCAGGGGCCGGAGGGGGCGGGCCGCTGTCCGGGCGGCTGCGTTCCGCGCTGTGGCAGTGCGACCACGCCAACAGGGTCACGGCGCCGGCGGTGCGCGGCAGCAGGCAGCTCAAGGTGGGGCGGTGGGTGGGTTGCATCGTATGATGCGAATAGTATAGTGTATTATGGCAGGCAGGCACCTCCAGGTGGGGCGGTGTGGGGAGGGGGGTCGCGTACACGTACGCATTATAGTATGGAGGCAGCTCAAGGTGGGGTGTGGGGCCGAGGAGCTGCAAGGGGGGGTTGGGGTGGAAGGTGGAGGGGCTGACAGCCGTGCTGAGCAGCACATTAGAGGTGTGGAGTGATGCTTCGCGGCGGTGTGGATGTCGGAGGCCTTGACAAGTCCCTGCTTGCCAACAACCTTGACCCGTACCGCGCACCTTCAGCTTGCACCTCAAGCCTGCAACCACGCTTCTATCTGTGGTGCTACCGTGACCCTTACACACTTGGCACGCTATTGCGGCACACACATGCCCCTCTCCTTGACCACCCCCAGGTCCTCAAGCTCAGCCTGCCCGACCTCACCGCCCGCGCCGCCTCCGGGCCCATGGCCGGCCGGCCCCTGGGCGGCCTCGTGTACGCAGACACCTTCATAGACCTGCCCGCGGCCCCGACCCCGAGCAGTGCGGGGCCCGAAGGTGCCAAGGGAGTCTCCCCTGCCCCCCGGCTCCTGGTGCTGACGGAGGGCGTGCCGGCGCTGGTGGCGGTGCCGGTGGGGGGCGCGGAGGAGGCGGCGGCGGGGAGGGCGCTGCGCAGCCTGGCGCGGGTGGTGGGCGGGGGAGGTGAGCGGGGGCAGGGACGGGTGGCGCTGTGGGGGACGGTTGGTCATGTCTGTGTGGGAGCGGTTGTGCGGCATTTCATCCAGGTGCGAGCGGGGACCGGCGGTGTTGGATATGTGTACCGGGTTTGATGCCGGCGTGCAGTCTGCTTTCTTACACTACACGTACACAAGGATTATCACGGTAGTAGGATTCCGAAGCTCAGGGGGAACGTTGCCCTGCCGCCCTGTCATGCTCCTCATGCTCCTGCGCATGGTGCCCCAGGCCGCTCCGGCAGCTCCGGCCACCCCACGTAACACGTTGCCCCACCGCCCCGTCATGCAACCTCCCTTTCTGTGCACCAGGCCGCTCCGGCCGCGCGCCTTCCGCCCGGCCCGGCAGCGCCACGGCTGCGGCCGCCCGCGACCAGGAGCGCCGCGCGGGCGCCGCCGCCGCCGCCACCTCGCAGGCCCTGGCGGCGCGGCTGAGGGCGTTGAGGGCCCCCGGGGAGGCGGGCGCGGCAGCGGAGGGCGACGAGGTGGGTGGGCCGTGGGGCATAAGGGGAAGGCTGTGGCTCCCGGGCCTCATGCACGTCGTTCTGTTCTTGCGGTCAGCCGGCCCGAAGGGCTCATGGCATATCTGCCCTTGATGTGTATACCTCCTAGTGGTTCAATAACTTCGCAGCCGAACACTCGCCGCGGAACCCCGAGACTGCCTCGTAAACGGCGGTTTGCGTTGCGATCCTGCAGTGTGCCGTTTCCCTCGCACCGCGCGTCATCTACTGCGCACTGCCGCAGGTGGATGCTGAGGCCGGGCTGGACGAGGACGTGGTGGGGCCTGGGGAGGAGGAGGGACCTGGCCCGGCCGACATCCCCGTACCGGTGCCTCCCGCCGAGGCCCTGGGGCGGCTGCTGACGGTGGGGGGCGGCGAGGAAGCAGTGCTGCTCACAGGTGAGGGCTTGGGGTGTATTACGTGTGCAAGTGCGGAGCAGCGGGGGTGCATGTGACTGGCACCCCTGAATGGCCTTGACAACCCCCTCGTACCGTCGGTAGCAGCACCCTTGCAGCAGTAACCTGCCCCGTTGGTTTCGTGCCCCCAAAGATGGCACCGTACACGGGCCAGCACCCTTCAATGTGTCTCCCGCCGCGGCACACTGCAGTGCGCTCCGCTCACCACCTGTGTACATCCACCCCTTCCCTTGCCTGGTACACTGGTATGGCATTTACCCCTGCTCTCATGTATCCTAACGTTTTCCCTTCCCCCCAGGTGCTACCTCCTGCCCGGCGCTGGCCGGCACGCTGCATGCCAGGCCCTCTAGTAGTGCCCGGTACACTGGTATGGCATGCAGCCCTGCTCTCACGAATTCTAACCTTTCCTCACCCCCCGGCCCCCCAGGCGCCGCCTCCTGCCCCGCGCTGGCCGGCACGCAGCGCTCCATGCCCTCTTGTACTGCCTGGCACACTGTTAGGCCATTCTCCCCTTCTCCCACGTGTCCCGACGTTTTCCCTCTTTCCCCCAGGCGCCGCCTCCTGCCTCGGCTGCACGGCACCCAGCACTCCAGGCCCCTCTGTTAGTGCCTGGTACACTATTATGGCATTCTCCCCTTCTCTCATGAATTCTAACCTTCTTCCCTTTCCCCCCCAGGTGCCGCCTCCTGCCCCGCGCTGGCCGGCACGCTGCACTGCTTCGCCTGCGGCCTGGCTTTCGTGGAGGCGGCCAGCAGGGCCGTGTGGGTGTTGGACCTGCGGGGAGGCGCAGAGGGCGGCACGGAGGGCGTGCAGCAGCAGCATGGCGGGGGTGGCGGTGTGGTGGGCTGCAGCGCGCTGGAGGCGGTGACAGTGCAGCGGCTGCCGCTGGGCGCGGGGCCAGGTGGGTGGATGGGCGGGCGGTGGGGCGGGGGTTTGGAGGGCGTAGAGCCTGGTGCGGAACTGTTGTGTGAGAGGAAGCGCAGCGAGGGGGGGGGGGGGGGGATTGCCATTGGGGCAAACAGTCGAACGGTGCGATCACGTTGCCTGGCTGTGCACTTGCTCACTGCCCCGTAAAACCCTTACTCTCGGCGCCGCCCCTCCCCCCAGGCGCCCCCACGCTTGGCGAGGCTGTGGTGTTCCGCGGCGTGGCCCCCGCCTGCGGCCTGCCGCCCGCCTGCCACCTCACGCCCAACAAGCACGTGGCGCTGGCGCTGGCAAGCATGTCGCCGGTGGGCGCGGGGGGGCTGGGGTTGGGGGGTGATTGGGACTAGGGTTGTCGGTGCGTTGGCGGGAGCAGCGACGGCGTGGGGACTGTGCGCCGTCTGCTGGCAAGCATGTCGCGGGTGGGGCTTGGGGCAAAGATGGGCTTGGGTGCGTGTGCAGGTTGGGGCCCGTGTTCGAGCAGTTGGCAACAGTGGACTGCTCGCATGGGACGGCAGTTGGGCGGGGGTAAGCGTGTGCGGAGTGCGGAGAGCGTCCAGTGTGGTTATTACGCACTGTAGGCCCCAATGACCCGGGTGCCTGTGGCTCACGCCTATACTGGCAGGAACGTGTTCTTAGAGACTGGGGGCACTGACACGTGGCGCTGACGTTTCCCTCCGCTACCTTTCCCAGCCCACGCCCCTTGCCAGTACTCGCTTGCCGCCACGTGCCTTCTGGCCGTACACCATCCGCAGGCCGCTCGCCGCACGTTGGTCTCCGAGGTGCTGCCCGCCTGGGCCCAGGCCGTACGGGAAGGCGGTGCGCCCGCCACCGCCGCCTCCGGCCCGCCATCCGCCGTGTCCTACCTCAAGGACATGGCGGCGCCCAACCCCTTCCCGCCCGCGCTGCACCGCACGCACGCGTTCGCGATACAGGTAGGAGCCTTGCCCGCCGCTTACTACATGGCACTCCCTTTTGCATAAGTCCATTGGGCATTGCTTCCCCGCGGGTGGCACAGTAGTTTGTCACCGGTACTTGTCACCGTCGCCATCAGAGCTACCCCGCCAGCAGCGGTTGCACTATGCATGTACAAAGTACTCTCAGACACTGAGCTTAACATATGGTTAGCAATTCGTTGTCAAACCCCCAATGACAATGCCCTCCCACAGAGCTGCCCCGCCAGCGGCGGCACGCTGTCTGACGGCGGTCCGCGCAAGGCCTGGGCGGCGCTGCCGGCGGCGGACGGCGACGTGGCGGCGGCGCTGGCGGCGCTGGACGGACGGGAGGTGGGTGGCGGGCCGAGCTTTACAACTGGGCTGGCATACTGTGTGCTAATCATGCGCGAAACCGTATCATATTGCTCTACATAACTGGACCACATAACGCGAAAGGGGCGTTGGTCCCTCTATGTGGCAACGGCGCTGGATGGGCGGGATTCGGCTGGCTTTGGGCAGACGGTGTCGTGTGCCGGCTGCAGCTGCGGCGACGGCAGAGGCACCGACAGGCTAGGCGCCGCTATTTTGAAAGCACTCCCCTCTGTCTACGACAGCTGCCTTGCATAACCTCCCACCACAGCTGCCCGCCAGCACGTATGGCACCTGCAATACTTAATCCTCCACCCTGCTCCACCGCAGCTGTCCGGCCCGCTGGGGGCTGCCGACGACGGCGTTGAGGCCCTCCTGCTGCCGCCGCCAGCCGACAGCGCCGCCGCTGCCGCCGCCAGCGGCCCCTCCGTTACGCTGGTCCTCGGCATGCCCGGCGGCGACCAGGCCGCCGTGGCGGCGGCGGTTGCCGCCATGCTACAGCCCAGCGGCGGCGGTGGCGGCGGCGGTGGGGCAGTCAGAGTCGCACTCCTGCCGCCGGGGCCGCCGGCGGCGCTGCAGCCGTCGCACTTCGCGTCAGCGCTGTCGGCGGCAGCGGCGGCGGGGGGCGTGCGGCACGTGGTGCTGTGTACGACGTCGTACGTGGGTGTACGGGAGCAGCTGGGGATGCTGGCGGGCGCGGTGGCGGGCGGCAGCGGTGGCGGGCGGTGGCGGCTGGCGGGGGTGGTGGCGTGCTGCAGCGCCGAGGGCATGTACCAGGAGCCCGGCAGGTGTGTTGGGACGGGGGTTAACTAAGTACCAGAAACGCGAGGTGGTGGTGTAGTGGTAGTAGTAGTAGTATTACCGTAGTAGTACGGCAAGGAGGGGGGGGAGGCAGGGTTCAAGCATGGCATGATGGACGGAGGCTGCGCTGCGCCGCGCTCGGCAACCCCCGAAAGACAGTCCCCGCGGCAGCATACACCCCCCTGTGGCATCTGGCATGCGTCACCTGCTGCAGTGTACCAGGAGCCCAGCAGGTGGGCGGGGCAGGGGCGGGGCCCAGGCTCACAGGTAGTACAGCGGAAACAAGTCAAAATTGAGGCTTGGGAGGTATTCCAGGTCATCAACTTCCCACGGCGAACCAAGCGCGCCCGCTCTGCCCCATTGAACGCGCCATCCACGCAATGACGTGTACAATGATACTCCCCTGAATGCACTGTTTGCAGGCAGAGCTACGCCCCAGGGCTGCTGCCGCAGCTGGCGCCGGGCTACCTGGACGCGGTGGTGGCCTCTGCGGGGGGCGCGGCGGGAGGAGAGAGCGGCGAAAGGGTGAGCAGGGTAGCAGCCGACCCACGCTAAGCACTCTTGAGTCGCTGGCGCCTGGCGGAGGTTGCGGGGGTGCGCCTGCTGCCGCGGTCGCACCCTTCACACTGAGCGTATCATGCGTTACAAACGGTACAGTTGTATCGTCCTCCTTGTCAAGCCGTGTCAGCTGCGTTGGCGCCGGGTAGGAGTGCGCACTGGCTGTTGCACCCTTTCTTCTGTCCTGGCTGAGTTCCCAGCAGCCCTTTTTCACCACATCAGAAACCCACCTCTTCGCCACCTACCACCCCACCGTGTCCCCCGCAGGCCGCCGCCCTGACCTCGCTGATCGCCGCCCGCCTCCCCGGCGTGCCCTTGCTCCGCCCCGCCCGCCACCACCTTCTGCGCGCGCGGGACGAGCTGCTGCCGCCGCCGGCCGAGCGTACGGCACGGCTAGCGGCCCCGGCGGCGGTGGCGGCGCGGCGGGCGGGCGGGCCGCTGGGCGGCGCCGCAGCGACGGCGGCGGCGGTCCTGGGCTCGGGGTCTGCTGGCGGGGCGCTGGGGCCGCTGGCGGCTGTGCGTGTGGTGTTCGAGGGGGCGCTGGACGTGGGGCGTCTCAGGTGGGTGGGCGATGGGCGGCTGATAGCATTAATGAAGGGGTCCGTTGGCAGTGGATTTCGGCGCTGAAGTTGAGCGTGGGCTTGCTTGAGCCAAGGAGGAGAGCTCGGAACGGTGCAGCAATTGCCGAAATGCCGATAGGCGTGTGGGCTGGCTTGCGTGGCTTCGGCATCACTTATGTACGGCAGTTAGATGTCTTCTCACCTCTCATGCCATGCCCTGCCTTGCCCCGGAACCGCAGGGAGGAGCTCCGCCCGCTGGGCATCCCACGGGCCGAACCCCGCGCCGCCCCGCCCGTGCCCCTGCACGACACACTCGCCGACGCCGCGTCCGCGTCCGGGCCTGGCCTTGGTTCCGGAGCAGGAGCCCTGGTCTGTGCGTGGGGCTGCGCGCGCGGCGCGGTGGGCGCCAGTCCCCTGGCGGGCGCTGCCGCCGCCCCTGCTGCATCGGCTGCTGCGGCCCGGCCGTTGGCGGTTGTGGAGCTGCTGGGGAGCGCGGGGGCGGCGCTGAGGGCCCGGGAGTGGGCGCTGGGGGAGACGTCACTGCTCACAGGTAAGGTGGTTGGGGGTCGCGCATCCTCACGCCACGTCACGCCCGTCACACCACGTACCCTCCCCCTCTTGCCCGCCCTATACCGCCTTGCAACCACGTCATCCTGGCACACGCTCCCCGTAATCTCCAAAACCAAGCGCGCATCCGCTCCCACCCCACTCGACCCACACTCCCAACTTCCAATTCGCATGCAGCTACCAGCACCAGCATTGCCTATTGCCTTACACAACTTCCTTGCCTTGTATCCGACCCCACCCACCCACCCCCGTAGGCGCCCCCGCCCTCCCCACCGACCCCTCCCTGCCCGGCGGCGAGCTGCTGCTGCTGGGCCCCGCCGCCGCCCTGGCCCCGCCCGCCGCCCTCGCCCGCCTCGTGGCCCGCTGCACAGCCTCCTCTCCCACCACCGCCTCCGCGACCTCTACGACCTCCACGGCTCCCAGCCCCGCTGAGCGCGCGGCCATCCGCGCCGCCCGCGCCTTCGACCCCCTGGCCGACGGCTGGTGCTACGACGGCACCTACTACTTCGACGCATTTGGGGACCGCAGTGCTGAACACCCCGACATGGACAGGTGGGTGTGGCTGGTGGCGGGTACGGCGGGATGCGGTGGTGGGCGGGGTGTGTCCGGGGGAGCATCGGCGCCACGGGCAGGTGGGTAGTAGGGGTGAGGAGAACCCTAACATGGATAGGTGGGTTAGGCTGGTGGTGGATACAGCGGGATGCGGTGGTGGGCGGGGAGTGTCCGCGGTAACAACGGGGCTAGCTCTATGGGCAGGTGGGTACTGTGGCACGGGCGAGGAGCGCTCCGGCATGGACAGGTGAGTGTGGCTGGTGGTGAGTGCTGCACGGATGGGCTTGGTTCTGAATCCGTAGTGCGTTGGCGGGTTGGATCAGCAAGCTGGGTGGGCTGGGCGCTGGAGCGGTTGGGGCAGGTGGGCGGTGGGGAGGGCGGGAAGCAACCCGAGTCGGGCGAGTGCGGCTGGTGGGGACCGACGGTGTGCACGGGGTAGCCGTCGAGGGCGCTCACGGCTGGCTGTGGACGCAGGCGTAGCGGGAGATGGCGCTACTGGTGTTGCGCTCCCCTTGGCGCACCGTCCAGCAGTGGCACCTAGGTCAAGCTCACACGTAGTGTCCTTGCTCACCGACGCATCATCCATCGCGCCCTTGTCCCACAGGTTCGTCGCCGAGTGGCTGGCGGAGCGGGCGGCCGCGGCAGCACAGGAGGCGGCAAGCAGGGCGGCGGCGGCGCTGGCGGTGGTGGGCGTGGAGGGGCCAGTGGTGATGGCGTGAAGAAAATGCGATGGTGCCCGCGGCGGTGCAACGGCCCACCGGCGGGCCGGCGTGATGCAAGGTGGCAGGCACTTGGTGGTCACATGATGTTGGTGGATCGACCTAACCAATGCATCCTACGTGTGATGCCCTGCCTACATGCGTGGGGTGACGGTAATAGCTCATACGGCCGGTTGCTGTTGCGCCTGTTGACTGTTGCGTGCGGTGCTGGGCGTGCGGTGCCGTGGAGCTGATGGTTGGTCGCGTGATGAGATGGTGGGATGCGTAGAGCAGGGCCCAAGGGAATGAGTCAGGGTGGTGCTGATGCTCTTACGCGTAATTTTGCGCACCTTCCCCGATGCCATCAGCGCAGCGACGACGTTCATGATTTTCCTACATGCTTACCCATCTTGCTCGCTCGGCACTTCAAAACCACTTGCCTCACACGCACACATGCCTGTGCCGGTGCCCAGTTGCCATGACTTTTGCTCTGCCCACTCATAACCTGCCATGTTGATTGACTTCCTGTCCATCGGGCTTCGTGGTGTGGCGCCCTGGCCACGACTAGATAGGCCTGGGCAGTTGCGGGCTTTTCTGCTTTGAAAGGGCTGTCTTGTTGGTTGCCGCCAGTGCCCAAGCATGCCTTGCGCTGCCCAAGCCCACGTCAGTGCTTGCAATCCATGTGCTGTTGCTCTCGCTTGTTGTGGGCTGGCATGGCGTATGCATCAATGCATGTAAGGGCGAAACTGAAATGGCTCAATTGAGGACGCTGCTGCACGACGTTACAGTGGGGCCCCTGGTCACCCCCTGGGGGGTCACCACAAGCGCTCCCAGGCACCGCCAGCAGCACGAGCAAACGGCAGGAAGCCTCCGAAGCGCTTGAAAATTGGAAAGAACCGCCTCAGGCTGCCTGCTGCCGCCGCTGCTGCTGCCGCCGACCGCTGCCGCCGCCAGCTACCGTAGCTGCTGCCGCCACTGCCAACAGCCTGTCAGGGCTCAGCGCCACCAGCGGCGCATGTAGAGCTCTTTGCTGCACGTGTAGACTGGGAAAGCGACGAACACGACCGCAATGGAGCCGAGTCCAACGCCCATCGGCACGCTGTGGAGCATGACGCCCGCAGCGATGGCGATCGCCAGCATCAAAGCGGCCGCCACTTGGGGAAAAGATCGTTCATTCTAGGCTGTTCATTCCAGGGAGTCTCCATTCATGTGAGACTATTAGTTCTGGCGACCATCCCAGAATGAATGGGTCTGTTCATTCTGTGGCCCACAGGTACGAACCTTCAAGAATGAATGACGCAGTTCATATAAAAGGCACCACACACCACAGCACCACACAAATGCACCAGGCACCGAGCTATGACACTGCTGGATGCTGGTGCTTGGGGCCTGGCAGCTCCACCAGGCCCCTGCCTCCAACCAGCACCAACAAGAGCAACCCAGCCAGAACGCTCTGGTTGGGTGCAGCACTGGAAGGGCCCCTGCCCGACCATCATACTGGAACTGTAAACTGAGGCCATACACTCAGACAGAGTGTCGAGAGTGACCTAGTGCTGGCATGGCTGGACCCTGGCCAGCCGGGCCCAGTCCAGCAAGCGAACCGTGGTGGATAGCACATGGTGCTAGTTATCGCCGCTAGCACTTGTTAAGCAGCCTGCGCTCATTGGGGCAATGCGTTCCACACTGGAAACACTGGTCAACGCGTCTACAAGCGAGCTTCCGAGGCCGAGGCCAGGTTTATGACGCACAGTATTTGCGTATGCATTTACATACGCTTACGAACCTTGAAATGACCGTTGTCAACCGGTCAAGCAACGACGACCATCGGGGCATCGGACCGTCGTGAGCTCCAGACCTACGCTGTGAGCAGTCTTCTTTACGAACAAGCATGAAGACCTCTATTGTTGTTGTTATGTGCTACAGTAGCGTAACATCGGCATGAAAGTGACGCGAACTGGCCGTTGACTACAGCGAGACAACAAGCTTTGACATGCTTGCGATACTACCACCGTAGACATATGTAATAG
>VFQN01007770.1_pt1 | contig 11317 bp, 15 predicted proteins | sample 3512371 | NCBI WGS metagenome assembly VFQN01 (sample SAMN10412370, study PRJNA504923) | tailings metagenome | isolation source: Replicate 2 from Balatoc abandoned mine | place: Philippines: Itogon, Benguet | collected 2017-08-28
GAAGAACTCGTCGCACTACCTGCTACCAGTAAACTCACGAACAGGGGGAAGGGCTCCTGAAACAGGGAAAGGGAAACCATCTACCAGCTGATGCCCAACCATCATCCACTGATAGCCACCAACCACCGACACGCCTTCCCCATGGGTCCGGGCAGACCGCACAGGCAGACGAGGACTGGAATCTCGCCTGAGGTAGGATTCGAACCCGGGTTGGAAATCCCGGGAAGGTCGGTCTAAGAACCAACTTTCGCGCCCCGCTCCTTACCTGGGCTGAGCCCAGCCCAGCCGGAGCCTCAGCTGCAAGGCCGGGCAAGGCGCGGCGAGGGGGTAGGCGTGGGAGCGGTGCCTCTCCTGGCGTGGATCGGGGTGGACCCCGTGCCTTGTTCACCTGGTCTGCACGCTGGTACCGACACCAAAGCACACCAAAGCACACGTGCGGTGAAGGAGCAACCCCCTGGGGGCAACCGTCTGATCCACGGTTGTCTCTAATCTGCTGTAAGCATCGGGGCTGCCCTCATCCACGCGAGTCTTCAGCTTAAAACCGGTGGCCGGCTTTTCGCGCGTTTGCTGGCTCAAGCGACCACTGCACCTGACAGGCCCCACCTGGGCCCGCCTGTATGTACGACGGAGGGTAACCTTGCGTAAGAAGTTCTTACCTTCGTCTACGGAATGGTAGTGCCTACCTGCTATCTTGTGCACCTTATACTCAACGATTTGTCAACAAGCAACTGGCGTAGCAAGGGTCGCATAAAGCCTTGAGCCCAGCCGCGCGCCCCATTCATGCATAGGTTCGGAAGGGACACTACAGCAGTCGTAGCACCAAGGTGGCTTGTTAGTTTCCATCAAGATCTGGTTAGGCTTAAAGCGCACGGAATTCGCATCTGGCATCCCTACTTGCAAACGGTACTTCCAGCATGCGACTTTGCGGTCGGCTCGACTAGCGCTGCGTGGAGGCATTCCTCACCGGAATACAACGTGTCTTCTTGGTGAGCTTACAGGGAGCTAGGCAGCCTGCTGGCTGCAACGTGCCTGTCCTGAACTGTGGACTGACGGACATGGCGAGAGCCCATCACGCGACCAGCCCTTCCCACCCTTCTCGCCCACGTGACTGCAGGCACTGACTGAACTACTACTCCGTGATTCCGACGTCGCTCACAAGATAGCTTGCAGTTGCATGGGTCCGGCGCTGGGCGGTCCCCCTACGCTGGGCGAGCACCCAACGCAGCACCTTTCAGCCACCCTTCCAGCCCGACGGACCCACCTCACAAATCCGACCAACGCGTACGCCGAAGCACAAGCAGTTTCCTGCACAGCTGCCGCAGTAGCGCCGTTCCAGTCCTCCGCGTCCTCACAGATCGCATCCCCGGAATGCAGCCCCCGGACCACCCCCGTCCCTTCCCTAGGGCAGCAGCAGCAGCAACCAGCACCAGGGGAGCAGCAGCATGCCCCTGCACCCCTCGTCAGCCGGACACACTCCGCCCCAACCGCATCCGCCCTCGCCCTCCTCTCCAACCTCCGGCTGCTCTCCGAAGGGCCGCACCACCACATCCACAGCCGCCTCCACCAACCCCCCGCCTCGCCACCCCCCGATGTGCGGCAGCTGCCCACCAGCCTCGTCCTCCACGTCCTCTCCTTCCTGCCCCCCAACATCCTAGCCCACGACGGCCGGCGCGTGTGCCGTGACGCCGCAAAGCGCTTCTCCTCCTCATCCTCCTCCTCCTCCCCCTCCCCAAGCCACTGCATCATCCTCCTCAGCCAGCCCCTGTCCACGGCATCCCTACAACAAGGCATGGCCTCCTCCCTCAAGCTCGCCGTGCACGGCATGCCGTTACGCCGCCGCCAGCGGCTCTTCTCCACTGCCGCCGCCAGCGGCTGCGACACCAACCTGGAGCTGGTCTCGACCCTGTCGGGCGTGGTTCCGGGGCGGTGGCTGCTGTCGGACCCTGGCCCTGGCATCGATCCCGGGTCAGCGGCGGTGCGGGCCGGGCACCTGCACCTGCTGCCCTGGTTGCTAGGCAAGGGGCTTCTGAGCCCGCAGGCCACCCTGGCGGCGGCGGCGCGGTACTGCAGCCTGCGGGGCCTGCAGGACGCGTGGGAGCAGCTGTCCCGGCGGGCAGCGGGCACGGACACGTGTCGCATTGACACGCGTGTCCTGCTGGCGGCGGCGGCATCGGGGTCCTGCGACTCGGTGGCCAAGGCGCAGTGGCTGCTGTCGCTTGGAGAGGCAACCAGTACCACTAAACCCCAGCTGCTGCTGTCGTACGCCCCTGCGCTTGCTGCAGCAGCCGCCGGCGCTGGGGACCTGGTGCTGCTGCAGTGGCTGCACACACAGCGGCCGCTGTTCGGGTGCAGCATCACCACCAGCAAGGTCAACAGCAATACCAGCCATGCCCCGGGGGCAGGCTTTTCCATGACACGTGTGACTGGCGAGGAGGAGGAGGAGGAGGGCGAGGAGGCGGAGGGGCCTGGCCTTTGGTGTGACGATCCAGGGGAGCGGCAGGCCGGCTGGGACAGCTGCCGTCTGGGGCAGCAGCTAGCACCGCTGGTCAGGGCCCTGGAGAGCCCGCGTGCGGGCCTGGAGGTGGTGGAGTGGCTGGTGGACACAGCCGGCTGCCCACTTGGGGCGGTGGCGGAGGGGTCGGAGAGGGCCACGGGATGCGGCGGGGGCGACGCCCGGGACGCTGCGGCGGAGCTGTGGCGGGCCGCGGGGGCCAGCGGAAGCTGCGAGAAGTTGGACTGGCTGCTGCGCCGCGGCCTGCACTCCTGCTGCGAGGCCGGCGCACGCGCGGCGGCGCGGGGCGGGCACGCGGCCGCGGTTCGATTCCTGCTGGACGCGTGCGGCGTGGCGCTGTCGGCGGAGCTTTTCTGCGAGGCGGCCGCCTCGGGCAGCGTTGGCCTGGCGGGGTGGCTGCTGCAGCAGGGGTGCCCCATGCCATGCCCCAGCGCCTCGCAATGGCGCTGTGCATACGTCAGCGCGGCGGCGGCAGGCAGTGTGGAAATGGTGCGGTGGCTGGTGCAGGAGGCGGGGTGCCCCTGGGGCCCCAACACCTGGTGCGAGGTGGTGCAGGAGTGGCCGGTAACCCACGCCCCAAGGGAGCCGTCGTGCGGTAGCAGCAATGGTGGGGATCGGAGCTGGGTGGGGGCGGGGGTGGGTGGTGCGGGGACGTCCTGTGGGAGCATAAGCTGCCACGGCAGCGGTGGGGGTGACGGTTGTGCTGGAGGCGGCGGAAGCGGGGGCGGCGTTGGGGGCAGCGGTGAGGGCAGCGGCGGCGGCGAGGGCGGCGGTGAGGGTGGTGGGGCCAGCAGGCACAGCCTCTGCTCCGAGAGCGCCAGCGGTGGTAGCGGCGCCACAACTGCTGTGTGCGGCGCAGGGGCGAGGGCAGGGGCACCTAGGGGTGCTGGTCATAGCGCCACGGTCTGGGGCAGCTCAGCGTGCGGGTGTGTGCCGCTCGGTGGCTCGTGGGGTTGTGGGGCCGCCAGGGGTCAGCCTGGGAGTGCCGGCGGCAGCAGTAGCAGCAGCAGTAGCAGCGGCTGCGTGGATGCGCTGCGGCTGCTGCACAGGGCCGGCTGCAAGCCGGGCGTGCTGGCCAACCGGCTGGCGCTGCAGGCGGCGCTTCGGGCGGGGGACCTCCCCTGCGTACGCTTCCTGCACGAAGAGCTTGGCGCCGGCCTGGCGGATGTGAGCGTTACGGAGGCGGCGGGCGGCGGCTGCGCGGCGCTGCTGGAGTGGCTGGCGGCGCGGGGGTGCCCCTTTGAGGGTGATGCGTACCTGGAAGCTGCTGGAAACTGCGACGTGTACTCGCTGGGCAAACTGCGGCGGCTGCGGGTGGCGTGCCACCGGAACACGCTGCAACGGGTGGTGCGGCTGGGGGCGCCGGTGGAGGTGGTGCGGTGGCTGGTGACCCATGGGTCGGTGGGCCGGGGGTCGAGGGAGGCGAGGGAGGCGTGTGAGGCGGCCAAGGGTGCGGGGTGTGATGAGGAGGTGGTGGGGTGGCTGGAGGGGCTGGCGGGGAGGGGTGGGGGCGTGAGGGGGCTGCTGGGGCTGCTGGGGGGCGTGCTGGGGGCGTGCGGGCGGCCGGTGGCGGTGTAGGGGGGTAACCGGAGAGCGGCAAAGTAACTGAACCCGAAACGGTCGGCATGCGGAGGACGAGGTTAGCGGCGGTGGCAGTGTGGTGTAGTGGGGAAGGGGATGGCATGGGAGACACGGAAGGCACTGTGTAGCGAATGCGGTGCAGGATACAGGCATAACAAGTAATAAGGGATAGGATCAAAGTGGCAAGGCAGTGTGGCCCGCAGGCAGGCGACAGGCGGGGTGGCCTGGTGGCTGAACAGTATTGCATTGCATTGCATTGGATGGGCTGTGGCAGGTTCCCAGCAGGGGCATACTACATTCGCTTCGGTGATATTCCAAAGTGCTTCCTGCGCACTGTGACAGTGAATGCTGTTTAGTGCGTGAAGGTAAAGCTCCCTGCTTAGGCGTATTGAGGCGCAGTATCGAACGGTCCACCCACGCACGCTTACTGCTGTGCGCGAGTGGACCGCATGCGTCCAGCTACTCCTGGCTCGCACACTATAGTAAACGCCGTGTTCACCAACTCGGGTTACCTCGGGTTACCTCGGTGTAACTGCTAACTGTAACCGTCAACTGACGGCAACTGCCTGGGTAACAAGGCCTGATGCCGTTCCCACCTGGTGCCGTTCCCACTTTGTTAGGCTGCTTAGCCACGCGCTGAGCCAGCTGAGACAGCCCAGATGCCATTATTGTACGGCACACCTGTTGGTTTGGCTGACCTCCAAACCATGGCAACCGCCTTGCCAGTACACAAAGCTCCACACGCCTCAACCGCAATGTCACATATCTATGCATATGAACAGTAACTGACTCAGGTGTCACTCAGCACTACCAGCGCAAGAGCAGTCAAGCAACGTGCATGCAAACAGCCAGCCAGCCCATCCTCAGACTGTCACGTGGCACCACACAAGTCCACGTGCGAAGGGGCGAGCAGTTTTGGCACCATACAAACTTGCCGTGGCGGAATCAGGGAAGCCATTGCTAGGGCCACCACCACGACAGCGGTGGGCAATCACCGGTGAGGGGCGAGTGAGCCTAGCTATCACAGAAAAAAAAATCTAGCTGGGGGGCAGGCTTTTGATGCCAGCCAGGGAGGTGCACAAACATACATCGTTCTGGGCTGCAATCCTGCGACGACCTATATATGTTCGTTGCCCTGCACAGGCTGATGGACCATAACGATCTTTTCCTTATGGACAGAGTACACATGCACAACTGCTGACGTGGCAAACGTACACAAGCGAGCTGCTCCAGAGCCTGCTGCCACAACCACGGCAGTGGACACGAGAGGAGAAAAACCAACAGGACCAAAATGCTACGCAACGCTCTAAATTGTCATCGTGCAATCAATCTCAATGGGGCGCTCGCATGAAAGGAGGAGCCAGCAAAGCCTGCATCCCAACCCGCAACACGCATTGATTCGTTCAACACTAGAGTGTCAACACACATGGTCGCCGTAGCGTATAAGCACGAAAACATACGCGCAGCAGCTTAGTAGCCGCCGTAGCCCCCGTACGACGGAGGGGCAGAGCCGTACGGGCCGTAGCCGCCATAACCGTAACCACCGTAACCGCCATAGCCAGGAGGGGGCGAGTTGCTTGGGGTGCCGGGCAGCAGCACCGCGTCGATTACCATAATGGAGATTCTGTGGAAGTGAGTGAGCGGGACGGCAAACACAGCTGAGATTAATGCTTTGGCCGCACAGCCTACAATGGGACGTGAGTCAGCTTCATGGGCTATGCCCTGGTCCAGGTGTGCAAGCAGCACCATGTCAAGCCCCCGGCGTCCGTACGACACTCATGTGGCGCAGCTATGGCAAGGCACAGCACTGCGGTCACGAGTCCCCATGCACGCAAGTCGCACAATGCACAGCAGCAGGGGGTCCGAGCGTCTGACTTAGCCTACCGGGGGCTCACCTGGGGGTGCCCTCCTGGACAAGGACGTTTGCGCTGCTGCTGAAATCAAGTGACTGAACTCTGGGGTAGTCATATTCATAGTACCAATAACCGTCGAGTGTTTGGCCGCTGCAGGGTGAAGGGTCAATAAAGGGCGTATTTTGAGACATGCCAAGCGTATGTATGCCAATGTATGCCAATGTATGCCAAGCGTATGTAGAGTAATGTTGGGTTGGCATACATACATGTTGCATTGCCACGTCGGTGTGAGAGCCGGTTGCAGTGTTTTGCTGGACACGTGAGGCCGTAGCCGACACAGGCTTAACATCATACCATTAGGCTGAATAATGTACAGCCTTACTATCCATGCAGCTGTTTGGGTCTGTTTGCGGCCCCAGGGCCGCCGGCCGTCAGCACTACTCAGCAAGGTGTGATCATATTGGTGAAGCGGCCAAAGGGCCCTTGCCTTGACGTGCTCTCGACGTGCCCTCAATGTGCACACGACATGCAACCGGCGTGCCATCAATGTGCCCTCGATGTGCCCTTGACACACCCTCAACATGCATGCCCTGAATGTGCACCCGAGGTGCCCTCGATGTGCCCTCGACGTGCACTTAACGCACGTGCATCCGGAGTGCATGCATACGGATATGGCGTCCACACGCCACGCGCCATGTGCCCACATGCACGCACTTGATGGTGGTGTAGGGAGTGACGAAATGCACCTGGCTCAGGGAAGGACGGAACGCCAGAGCCTCGCCAGGCACGATGTGGGTCTGCAGGGCAGCGCACAAGAGTCAGCGAGGCCGGTAGCTAGGATCAGGAGCTCTCACATCCGCATCAAGGAGACAACAGGGCCTGACCCCTAGTAGGCGTGCACCTGCCGGAGAGACACGTGTGCATGGCGCCCTGGTTGTCAACGCCATCCCACGCACCTCCAGCACGCGCTTCAGTGTGTCTTTGTCCGCCAGCAGCTCCTCAGCGGTGAGGCCGAGGGTGTTCAAAAATGCGCGGAAAGCGCTGTGGAAGGAGCAGGGTGTGTGATGTCAGGAGGGGGGACAGAGTGCCGGTAAGGAGCATGAAGCAGGACTGGGGTGTACGACAGGGGGAGCAAAACACTAGAGGGGGGCAAGGTGTGTGCGACGGCACCCTACACAGCGTCAGTGCTAGCAGTGCTTGAAAGCAAGCACGCAGGGGCGGGATGAGGGCGGGATGAGCAAAAGGGCAGCGAGAGCTCAAATGGGCGCTCCAAAGGGAGTGAGGCCACGCCCCTGAAGTAGCCGCCGGCTGTACGCATGGAAAAGGGTTAGCTCAATGACTGGCGGCTTGCTTGTACGTGTATGACTGGCGGCTTGCTTGTGCTTACGTACTCAGGCAGGAGAGGCGCAAAGCGCTCGCTCAGATATCTCCCATAATATCCAGCGGGCAAGTGGCCCGACTCACCTGTCATTGGGGACGAAGATGGTGCCGTTGAAAGGGGTCTCGCCGGTGACCACCGAGGCGTAGGTGCCCTCGGACACAATGGCTTGGACGAAGATGTTCAGGTCGGTCCGGGTTGCGGTGAAATCCAGCACGGTGCGGTAGTAGGGCAGCAGCGCCCTGTCCACCACGTGCACCACGGACCTGGGGGGACACGTATGTAGGCATGTGGCACGTGTTAGTACACCGACAGCACGTGGAGGCACACACGGGGGCAGCAGCGCCCTGCCCATCTTGGTCCATCACATACACTGGGGGTGCATGCCAAGTTACACATAGCGACAGTGTGTAAATTGCAAGACCAAAGGAAGGGCGTTACAGTGACGTCCTTTGCAAGACCAGAAGGCCCAGCCGGAGCGAGGCTGATCGCTGCTTAAGTGCAGCATCAGGTCCTCCGGCAACGCCTGCTAGTATCCGCCCAGCTACTCACCTTGGGCCGAGGCCAACTGGGATGTCTGCCTCCTACGACCAAAGGGAACACATGGCACGTGAGGGCAGGTCACAAAGGACCGTCGATCGGATTGTCGGGACAAGCCGCGTGATAGTCCAGACAGATGCATGTCTGGACAAAGCCCCTCTGGCGTCCCGCCTTTCAGCTTAGACACGGGGGACTAGCTTGCATCCCATGCATTCTACTTGCTTGCTACTTTCCTGGGCAGGACTGCGCATTGCATCCCTCCACGCACCGGCTCTTGCGCTTACAGGGCTTTGGAGGCGGTGGACAGACATCCATGCCTGTGCTCGTGTGGCCAGTGCATGGCGTTCCGGTCCATGCACGCCGGCCAGTACAACAGCAAACGACAAATGGCAAGCAAGCCACTAAATACGTACGAATAAATACGTACCACGACAGTTGTGTTACTGTACTTGCTCCAGAAGGTAACACCGCTACTGGTGGCCTGGGCGGTCAGGTGGCGCCACCTGCAAGCAGAGCAGCCCGGGCACGCAACGCTGGGATTGTAAATATCGCCAAAGATAGAGCTGGATCTGCATCATACAGCGTGTGTGCATGCATGGCATCCACACACACGAGTTGCAAGCTGCCTCATGCATCCTGCACACCAGAGGCTATACACCGTACGTCCCAGCAGTGCGCAACTCATGTGTGTATTTCCTGCATGAACGGACAAATTCGGTGCTCGCTGGCGGCTGCCGCCGGACGGAGTGTAAAACAGAGTGGAGCATCCAGCTGCAGCCAGTCAGCAGGTGCAAGGAGGTTCAGCTGATATGTAGGACGGTGCAACCACGTGGGTACCACTTAGGCTCCCCCCTGTGTCCCCCATATGCCCTAGCTGCCAAGGCCCAGAAACCCTATGGAAGCGCAATGGCCAAGAACGGCATGCACACTGGCGGGTCCGCCTTGAAGCATACTATCCGTTTATGATAATCAAATCCTTGGTAATCGTACCTCCATGGTAGTTATGACCGTTGCCGTACAAGGGGTGTGGCATGAATTTTAGGGGAGATTTGCACGCTTGCCGCAAGCTTCGCCACCGGTTACAATGTTAAACCAACTAAATATGATGTATGTAATACATACATGGCGTGGAGCTGTCTCGCAGCCATCGTGTTGACCGGAAACGGGGGACCCCAAGTTGCCCACGTGCCCACGGGACCAAGCCCACTGTCTGGGAGCGACGGCGCCCCCGAGTGCAGTAACCGAAGCCCATACACATTGTAAGACATCAGGAGACTGCCATCCGCGCGTTCTGCGACCGTTTGATGCCATCGGTCCCGCCGCGACATGGCGCATGGCTGACCATTCCACCCTTTCCTTCCGTCTTGGCTGGGCTCACGTGGAGCTCCTGGGCGTCCGTAACAGAGTGCCAGGCAGTCCGATTCTCCCCGCCCTTACTTATACAGGGTACCTACAATCCTACAATGCGTGTATGTCTGCCAAGTCTGATATTGGATGCGACTGGGGTACATCGGGGCGGGGACACACGTGCATGAGGCGGACCTGGCTGAAGTGGTACCCGTGTGGGTGCAACGGCGCTTTGCGATAGGGGAACCTAGCTAAAAATGGAGTAGTATGGGAGTGATACTCGTTATACCTGATGATATGGTACAGAACTTTGAATATGTGTGATAGGGGGACCTACCTATAGTCCCCATGGGTCGCCACCTGGATGGGCTCGGTGGGAATGTCGCTGGACAGATACCGCTCCCTCAGCAGAAGCCCTAGGAACACGTCCGAGCCCTCCCGCCCAACGTCGTCCAGCAGCTGACCGGGGTCCATGTTCAGTTCCTCAAACGCGCGAGCAAACGCCGTGTCTGCAGGCAGGCACGGATGGAGCACATGCGGCCTTGCATGACACGTGGCAGGTCGCACCGTACGGCAGCACAACAGACACGTGCTGGCTCCGCCCCGCAGCCCAAAGCATGCACGCTTGCCGTGCCTGCTGCCGGCGGTAATAAGCTACCCAACGGGGCACTTGGCATGATGTCACGTGCACATGGTGTCACATGGTGTAGCGTGGCTGTATGGAACCACTATGGATACGGGAGCATGCACAGTGATCCATAACTTACTTGATGGGGCGAGCAGTGTCTTGGCGAAGCCGGCGTTGGAGAACGCCTCGGTGAAATAGCCCCGGTCCATTACAGCGGCCAGGTATGAGAGCTCGGGGTTGCTGGTAACAGCCTGTGTAGGTAGGGGTGGGTGCCATTTACAAGGGGCATACACGTTTACAAGGGCACAAGGTCGTACGCTTTGCGTTGCGTGGCTTAGCTGCTTCCACATCTCTCCTGCATACGTGTCCAACTGCGGGACATGCGGGTTGGAGGTTTGACCCTCACGCAGCCGAGGCCCCAGGCAGGGGTATTGCACGCATGCGCTAGGAAGCAGTGTCGTACACGCGGGTGGCAGTGCCGTAGACCGTGGGCGGGCCTGTCACAGGCTGTCACACTGCCACCTTCCCGCACCACTGCACAACTGCAGAAGGGTGGTGTAGAAGGGCAGCAGTACGGCATTCACCACGTGCAACCCTTGCACGGCCGAGGCCCCAGGTGGCAGGGTGGCCTGGTCGACGCATACTGTACGGTGTGCACCACGGCAGTAGCACACGTCGTGCCCGCGGGTGGTGATACACTGTCACACGACGTTACGTTACATCACGTTACCTCAAGGCGGAGGCTGGTAACGTGGCCCAGTAACGTAACGTCGGGAGAGGGGCCCGGCGTTACGTTACCTGGTCCACGTTACCTGGTATGGACCACACGTATGGGCGTTTCGGTAAAGTTGTGGCCACCCGAATTTTAAACGTGGCGGTAACGTAGCGTGGTGTGACCGCTACCTAAGCAGCCTACTTTCCGAGCTAGCACCCTGCGCCCTACACACCCTACACCCTACACCCTACACCCTGCGCCCTACACACCTGCAGCCGGCCGTTTCACGTACGTGTACCCCTACACACCTGCGTCAGGGTGGCGTAGAAGGGCAGCAGTACGGCGTCCACCACGTGTACGACACCCGCGCCAGCAGCCATCACGTTGGCAGCGATCACGCTGGCGGTGGAGCCGCGGGCAGTCACGGTGATTGCACTGCCGTTGCGCTGGACCGTCAGGGGTCCCGGGCCAGGGCCACTGCGGGGCAGGATTTGGGCAGGGTCCCGGTTGGGCCACGGAAGGTAGGCATACGCTGTCGTACACTTGATGACATTCGGGGCTAAGCTAAACGCGATGCGGCGACCACGCCGACCAGGCACTGCACCATGGTGGACACTGCGGCGAAGCAGGCCGAGCCTGCATTATATATTGCGGTTGCACAGCAGCTATGCAGCACGCCATACTGGAACCATGATGCGTCGTCATAGGCCCCTTCCCCCTGTTCGTGAGTTTACTGGTAGCAGGTAGTGCGACGAGTTCTTCA
>VFQN01007771.1_pt1 | contig 11312 bp, 17 predicted proteins | sample 3512371 | NCBI WGS metagenome assembly VFQN01 (sample SAMN10412370, study PRJNA504923) | tailings metagenome | isolation source: Replicate 2 from Balatoc abandoned mine | place: Philippines: Itogon, Benguet | collected 2017-08-28
CGCCCCCCCCCCCCCCCCCCACCCACCCCCCACCGCCCACCCCCCCTGCCTCCCCCCCCTCTTCCTCGTAGCACCTGCCTCCGCCTCCTCAACCCACGCCGCCACCCCCGCCTTCCCCCTCCCTCCTCCCCCTCCGCCTCCAGCCACGCCGCCTCCGCCTCCAGCCACGCCGCCACCTCCGCCTCGCCCCGCCTCCTGCCCGCCGCCAGCGCCACGCTCCACTTGACAGGGCAGCCCGCTGCCACCAGCGCCCTCAAGCCCTGCAACGTGCACACCCTGCGCTGCCAGGAGCAGTCGCGACGCAGGTGCAGGCAACCGCTGAACCCCAGGGGGCTGTTGGGCTGGCGGAGTGGCGTGGGGTCGTGGATGGCCAGTGCGTGCCCTGCCGCCCCAGGGGCAGCCCAGGGCTGCCAGCAGGGGCAGGGCGGCCAGGTTGCCGTTGGCGGCGGCGGCCAGGTAGGGCCGGCCGTTGGCCTGCAGGGCCAGGAGGGCCAGAGGGCCAGTGGCAGAGGGCATGAAGGCACGGGGCGAACGGCCGAGGGCCAGGTGCCTCTGGATGGGCTGTAGGCCCACGCAGGGCACCGACGCACGTGGGCCCTTACGCAGTGGGCACAAAGTAGCAGGTTCCCTGCGGTCTGCAGGTGCTGACCGATTGTTTCTGATTGTTGATTGATTGATTGATTGTTTCTGATTGTTGATTGATTGATTGATTGTTTCTGATTGTTGAAGCAGTGTACCCCAGGGCCGAGGAGGAATGGCACCGTCCAACAACACCTACCCACTACGCAATGCACACCACCTGAGCACTGCAGTCCTACAGCTAACCCACCGCTAACCCACCGGCATGGGGCAGCCCAACCGCTGCAGCAGCTGCAGCTGCGCCTCGCTGCCGTACGTTACCGCCGTCACCCACGCCGTGCCGTCCATGGGGCAGCCGGCGGAGGCCAGCCACTGCAGCAGCGGCTCGCTCCCCGACAGCGCGGCCGCCGCAAACAGCTCCGGAACCAGGAGGGGCGCAGGGTGACCATTGTCGTACTCACGAGACGTTATGGCGCCGCAGCAGCCCGACTCGCCAAGCCACTGTACGGCACGCAGCTGCCCGCGCTCTGCGGCCCACAGCAGCTCGCTACGATTGAGCAGTTGGCCGTCGACCACCCGCAGCAGCGCCGTCGTGGATGGGGTCGAGCCACTGGTCCTTGACATTGGGGGGGATGCTATGTATGCCTTCATCTTGCCCCTCCACAGCATATCTACGCCGTCATAGGTTGCATGCGGCTTGCGGAGGGCAAGGGGAGCGCTGATGATGGCTATGACGCCGTTGCTACTGCGGCCATGCACCGTTGCTGCTGCTGCTGCTACTGCTGCTAACCAGCGCAACCTCCTCTGGCCCCAGGCCATGGTGCCGGAGCCAGCCCAGCCGCGCCGCTGCGTCTGCTGCGCCACTCACCATCCTCACGCACACGCCGTACACGGACCGGTACATTCGGCCCGTCCCGCCCGCCACGGTAAGCCACGTGTCGTACAGCCAGTCCGCCCGCGCCCGCCACTCGTCACCGGCTTTCGCGGGGCGGGCCAGGGCGCTGAGGATGGCTAGCCACCACACGTCTGACGTGACCGGCTCAGCCGCGCCGGGGTACACGCTGTTGCTGCTGCTGCTGCCAGGCTTGGCTCCTTGTGCCTCTGCTGACGTCGTCAGCTGCAGTACGGGCGAGAGGTCGGAGCCCACCGGCACCGTGTCCAGAAGGCACCACGCCAGCTCGAGCCAGTCGCGGGGCCTTAGCTGGGTGGCCAGGCACGGCCGGCTCCCGCTGCTACCAGCATAACCCGCATCGTCCCACGGATTGTCATGGACGAACGCCTTGAAGAGAGCCCCAAGCCCCGAGTGCAGCACAGCGCATTGGAATCCTCAAGGCACTACAACTCAACCTACAGTTACACGATGAGCGGAGCTCCCCCGGTGCGTACCGTACATGGATCGTGCACAGGGGAGAGCTCCCCTGATCGTGCAAATAGCGTCGACATTAGGTTTTGCAGGCGGTGTGGCACCGCCCGGAGCGAAAGCGAGCACCACCGGCTCACTTGTACGGCAGGGTTGCGGTTGTAAAATCCCTCGTGCAGGGTGGGCCCAAACCGACCTGGTGCGCATCACGACCTGGTGCGCATCACGCGTATACTGTGTGATGAGCAGGCTGCTGGTTGGCGACCGTGTGAACTCTCCCACACCCTAGCCACACTACAGCTGGTGCGCAGTTCACAGTCGCACATCCCAACATACCCAGAGGCGCTGCAAACGCGTGCGTGGCTACGTACGTGCCGAGGGGCAGCCAGCAGCAGCGGCTGACCCAGCGGCAAGCCCACAGCCCGAGTTGAGGCCAACGTGGGATGGCCCGGTCGTGTTCATGTTGCTTTCACCTATTTTCATCGCCGGGAAGCCTATCCATGTCTACCGTCGCCAACCGCAACAACGGCGGTTGAAGCGCTACGGCCTGGCTTCCAGTCCCAGCGCTGCAGCAGTGCCATATGACCTGATCATGGCCACCACCCCTAGCCCCGGGGCTACTTGTCCCATAGTTCAAAGCCCGTGTGCAGCCCAACGCAAGCAACCCATCCCAACTCAGTCAGGCCAGCTCAAGCCCAGGCCACCACATCGCATTCCTAAAACCAACGTCCCGCACCACACTACTCCGAGAGCTCCTGCGCCACTCTGCGCCATTCCATGCTCCTCACACTCAGGCCGAGGGAAGCTCCCCTGCTCAGGCCAGCTAAAGCCCAGGCCACCACACCGCATGCCTTACCCAACCCACACCACACCAGTCCGCAACCCACACCACACTGAAAGTGTGGCGTTGCGCACCACAGTTGTGACCCCTCATCCAACCAGCCCAGGAACTTCGAGCCGGGGACACCACACCGCATGCCTCACCCAACCCACACTACTCCGAGCTCCACAGCCACTCCATGCTCCACCACTCCGCGTCAGCGTCGCTGGCGGGCCAACGCTCAACGTACTCGTCGTACTGCGGCCCACGCGCCCGCGCCGCCACGCTGCCACGTGCCGCCCGCAGGCACGCCAGCACGTGCCGTGCCTCGTCGTGGCACATGGTGGGCAGGTGCCACTCCGAAACCGCCCCGCGGTACAGGCTCCGTATCGCCGCCTTTACTAACAGCTCCTCCGGCGACGCCGCCAGCCGGGACATGTCGTACGACGGCTGGTACGACGCCGGCGGCGGCGGCCGGTGCCCGCTGCCGTACAGGCTGCCGCCCGACCCCGAATGCGCGTCCGCCGACGCCACCGTCGCCGTTGCACCCCCCTGGTGCGCCATGCTCCCCGGCGACCCCCCAGGGTGCAACTCTTGCCCCTGCATGCCTGCCCCCACCGCCCCGGGCGACCCTGCACCAGCCGTACCCGCCGCGGCTCCTGCCGTACCCGTACCCGCACCGCCCGTCCTGCTGCCGTTGTACGACATCAGGAACTCCTCCAGCGCCACGGCCGACCCGTGGGTCGCCGGCATGGGCCCCGAAACCCACCCCAGCTCCACCAACCGCTCCAGCATCTCATGACTCAGCGGCAGCGCCTCAACCGCCGCCTCCACCTCCAGGCTGCTGGGGCACGGCCCAACCGCCCCTGCCGTACTCCCGCCCGCCAACGACAGCGCCCGCCGCCGCAGTGCCCCCAGCTGGTCCAACTGCCGCCGGCTCGCCGGCGCCGCCGCCGCCAGGTCCGCCCGCCGCATGACGCGGAAGATCGCCTTGACGGTTGCGACGTTGTCCGGTACGGGACCGGCGGGTACGGCACGGCCCCCGCCCGCCGCGCCGTCGAAATACCCAACGGCTCGCAGGGCTGACAGTTGGGCCTGCGTGGGCCGCATGCAGCGGTCTCGGAGCTCCTGGGCCAGCATGGTGGCTTCGCCGATGGTGGGCGGTACGGGGCCGCGGTGGCCCAGGCTGCCGTACAACTGCCGTACGACGGGACTGTCAGCGGTGGGCGTGGCGCAGAGCTCGTGGTTCTGGAGCAGCTGCGGGGCGGTTGTGCATGTCAAGGGGCAAGCTAAGGAGTTTTGGGGTGGGGGAGCCGGGTAAAAGGGGGCTTTCAACAGCGGGGCGATCGTGGTGGTAGACAAGGGCGTGGCGGTGAACGCTGAACGTCATGGGCACATGAGGGGCCGAGGGAATGCAGCTCCTCCGCACTTTGCAGCACGTGCTCCCTGTGAAAGCTGCGCCCACTTGCGTCTCGCCCCAAGCCCCATCTCCTGCTACCAACACGACACTCGCACCCGCAGCACGTGGCGTGCCGTGCCTCACCCAACACCTATCTCCTTTCTCCTATTACCTATCTCCTATCTAGATCAAACCAATCATACCTGCAGCACGTGCCGTGCCGCCGCCAGCCGTGACACGCTCCACCCGCTGCTGCTGCCGCTCCTGCCGTCGCCGCTCCTGCCAGCCTCCTGCTCCCCCACCCCGCTGTGGGCCGCCAACCCCAGGTCCAGGTCCTGTGGATGCAAGTAAGCGCAGGAAGGGCGTGTTGCTATTTTCAAGCACGTAGCTGAGCATGGTTTCAAAAATGTTGCCGTGGCATTTATTACAGAATCAATATATGCTTTTTCTAGTTAACAAAATTAAATTTAACAAATTTTACGGTGGCCCAAGCCGGGCATGGCAAGCACACGCCGCTCGCACTGCATGGCCCTTCGCACTACATGGACCAAACCGGACCAAGACAGTCTCACATATCATATCTTAAATATATCATATCGTATCGAGCCAGCAGGATTAGAAGCACATACAGGTCCATTTAGCAGGCGCCCTGACATTCGCAGCCCCCTGCTTCGCTGTTGTGCCTGCACCAGGGGCACGCAACGTGTGCCGGGGCCTCGGCACGGCAAGACACAGGTTGCTCATCATGAGGCATGTGTATTAGCAGCAGGTGACGGGGGTGATGCCTGCTCTGCTCACCTGCACCAGGGGCACGCCACGTGTGCCGGGGGGCACGCGGCGGCTGCGCAGGTGCGTGATGAGCAGGCGCTGCGGAGCAGGGCCAACGCAGGGCATACCATAAAAACAGGGAGTGAAAATGTTACCGTATGAGAGGCCGCAGCAGGCAAGTGCAATCCAGTTGACCGCAGGTGCGTGATGAGCGAGCGCTGCGGAAGAGGGTCAAGGCAGGGGGCCGGAGGTACCAGTAATGAAAGGCTCCAAGAGGCAAATCAACACACATGCACACGACCAGCAGGACCAGCACCAGCACCAGCTCAACACCAGCACTACTCACCGCTGCGCCCTCCTACCCGCCTCCTACAACTGTATGCCACGGCGAGTAACAGCAGCTGCAGCAGAATCCCGAAGAAGTTAACACACATGCACGCACCCAGTCACAAGCACCCACCAGCTCTGCGTCAGCCTGCCTGTCCCCACACGGTAGAAGCAGAAGCAGCTCTAGAAGGCTAACACACATGCATGCCCATGCGCACCCCAGCACCCACAATATTCACCGCCGCATCTTCCTGCCTGCCCCGCAGCTGCGGCAGCAGCAGCTGTAGGACAAGCTAACACACGTGCACGCCACCAGCACCACCCACCACTGCGTCCGCCTGCCTGCCCTGCAGCTGCGGCAGCAGCAGCTGTAGCACCACCACCCCGAAAAAGCTAATACACGTGCACGCCACCAGCACCACCCACCACTGCGTCCGCCTGCTTGCCCTGCAGTTGCGGCAGCTGCCGTGTGCGGCCCTCGTCATCAGAGTCCACCACCACCGTGCGCACGCAGCTGATCATTAGCTGTGCGGCGCTGCATGTGGGTGAGCGTGTGTGGGTTAGTGTTGGTGTGTGAGTTAGTCCGGGAACGCACATGGCATGGGAGACCGGTCACCACTACGAATAGTGTGCATGCAGCTGATAATCAGCTGTGCCGCGTTGCATGTGGGCTAGCGATTGGAGGTTGGTGTTGGCATGTGGGTTAACTTGGGTGTGGGGCCACCGTCGTCCTAAGACAACCGGTCAGCAACAGGGCGGTACTGCATGCGGGTTAGCATGACTGGGTGTGCGCGAGGGAGCACACGACGCGCAGGGCGTTTGTCACCACCATAATACAACAACCACGACGCCGCTGACCAGCCGCTTAGCAGCACTGCTGGGGTGCGTGCGGCGGTGTTTGACAGGGGCGGGAAGAGTAGGTAGCAATGGAGGGCCAGGGGCAAAACGCTTGGCAGGCGTGGATGGCCCCAACGGAAACCGTCCCCCAACCTCCGCACCTCCCTAAACCTCTGACGTGTATTTTTTGGGTGGGGAAGGCGAACGAGGACAGTGCCGAGAGCACAGCCGGACGCGTGGATTCGCATACTGCATCCAGCACTGCCATACCATCACCGATACGCAAGGCGTTATAACAGGCACGCGCACTTACCTGTAGGAGAAGGGCGGGCGGCCCACGAAGCCAAGAGAGTCCGCCAGGCACTCCATCTGGGTGCGGGATAGAGCCGCGGTGAAGGGAGGAAAGGGGAGAGGTGTAAAGGAATCGGGTGGCTCAGGCTGGTCCAGATGCTGACAAACTGAAGGCGCGCTACCTGTGCCTTTGCTACTGGTGGTAGGTCCACGCCCAGCATACCAGTATGCAGATCCGTATGCACGGTATTGTGTCCATGTTATACGCATCACAGGTAGTTAAGGACCGGCATGTGTCCAAACTGGTCCAAACCCTGAAGGCGGCCCACCTGTGCCTTGGCCACCGGCGACAGGTCCACGTCTAGCGGGTGCGGGTGGGGGCACGCCATGAGCCGGTCTCGGAGCACCTGGTGGTGTGTATTATAGGGGCCGTGGGGGCAGCTGCGGTCAGCTTTGGGCGCGCATAAGCAAGGTGAGCCTGCTAAGGAAGGCGGTGTAAACGGCTGGAACGGCAATGCACTGAGCAGGCAATGGAAGGTATCACTCCGTCGAGACCGCAGGGTAAAAACGCAAAGACGCGACAACCACTAGGGTACGGTAACTACATACCACCTATGCGGTCCTCAGCCGTGTGTGTGTTGACGATGAGGAAACGGTCCGGAGTGCAAACAAAGGCCGTGTTAGCGAACGAGGTAGCAATGTTACAAGCACTGCAGCGCCTGAAAGGCTCTGTGCGGGGGATCCCGGTGGGTGCACATCAAGGCAGCAAACGGTGGTGGGCGCGGAGGCACACACAGAGCGCAACTCTTAGTAAAGACATGAGCACGGCATGTTGCCTTTGAGGGTGGTGTGCACGGACGGACGCTGCCAAGGGTACAGCACCACAGCACCACAGCAGGAGGCGCGCACGATGTGTGTGCAATGCGCGTGTGCACGGCCACCACGTGGGCAGCGCCGCTGTCCATGTACGCGTGCAACAGCACAGCCTACCTGCGGGACACAACCGCTGTGTTGGAGATGGCCACCTCGGCGGCGGTGGGATGGCCTCTGCCATCACGGCGACGGGAAGGTGGCCATCTCCAACACGGCGGTGGTGTTCCGCAGGTAGGCTGTGCTGTTGCACGCGTACATGGACAGCGGCGCTGCCCACGTGGCCGCCGTGCACACGCGCATCACTGCACGCCGTGAGCGCCTCGTGCTGGCTCCGGAACTAGCATAGCGCAGCAGGGTGCCCTGCTCCTGCTCCTGCTTGCTCCACAGAATGCAGCAGAACGCCCCCTGCACCCGGCACCACCCATCCGCCCCTGCACCTGCGTCAACACCGCACCTGCCGCGCCGCCGCCGCGCTGTTTGGTACGGCACCCTGGTGGTCCAGCACGCCGTACAGCAGCGCCAGGGACTGTACGGACGGCGGGCGTACGGCAGACAGGCGGGAGGCGGCGGCCTCGCGGGGGGCGCCGAGGGGCAGTGGCAGGCCGTGGCGCTGCGGGGTGGAGCCGCCAACGGGTTGGTGGGTTAACGGGTTAATGATATAGGATGAGCATGAGCATGGGTTAGCGCTTGGTGCACTAGTCCGAGGGGGAATGGGGATGGGGGGGGGGGGAGGGAACGGAGCCCACCACGGCACGAGCTGGGAATTGCGAGCGTGTGGACGTATCCTAGGTCGGGTATGTGGGATGTGCACTGCCGTGGCTGCTTTGCACGTGCTTTACGGCTACCCGTCCGCATTCCATCCGCTTTGCATGTGATTCGAGGCACACCTCCGAGCAATGGTGCAGTGTGTCCGGGTGTTTTGGGTGATTACACGTTGGGGTGGAAGTGAGACGCAAGGACGGGGAGGCGCAGCAGCAGGTGGAAAGACCAGTTCCGTGGTTTAAACTACCGGCATGACGGCAGGTCTGCGTCAAGCAGCGTTACATAGGAAAGAAGGATTTGACTCCGTGGGGAGAGCTGCCGTTCTTGTTCAAGGATGGTGCTAAGTTGGGGTGCCTGTCTCCTGTGACAGTGGGGCTCCCGCAGGTCTGCGGCGCGTGAACCCTAACAACCTGACAACGTCCCATATGCAGGACATGTCACGTCATAGCATACCTTTGCGAGCATCTGCTGCACCGCAGTAGGGCGACGTGTAGCGAAGCCTTCGTCGCTCGCCGCGCTACGAAGCTCGGCAAGAGCTGCATCTCCGTCCCAGTGCCGTGCCACCGAGGGGAGCGTGCCGAGTTCATTCAAGCGCTGCAGCTGTGACGGAGTTATGCCCGTTGATGCATTTAGGCTATCGTCTACTCTATCCGCTCGTGCAGTGTAGAAGTCGCGGAGCAAGCCGAGCACGGCGCAATTGTTGCGAAACGCTCGGAGTCCAGCGAAGCATGCCACAGGGACAGCGTTACATGCGCTTATAGCATGCATGCTAATACTAGGCTGACGTTAGGGGTACTATGGAGGAGTGCAAGAGGTTCGTTGGACACCCGATAAGGTCATGTCGCGTTGCTTTGCTTTGCTTACAAGCACATTGCCGGAAATAACGGGTATGTCATTAAACCTTGCATGTACACTCCCACCGTGGTGTGCGCAGCAGGACAGAAGGGCGAGCAGCAAGACTGTCGACCCCGAAACCATCAGGTACTTCACGTCAGCGAGGGCTTCACCCAAGCCTCCTCCTCGCACCACTCCTCTACCCGCGTCCTCCACGCGCACAGTCCGCACATCCCAACCTTCACCCCGCCTTCCCCTACTCCTCAACCTCCAGCTCCCCTTCCCCCTTCACCGTGCCCTTCCCCTCCTTCCCCTTGCCCTCCTTGCCCCCCTTCTTCGCCCCCTGTCCCCCCAGCCTGTGTCTTAGCACCGCCCCCACAGCAGGCCCCATCCGCCTCGCCTCCCTGCCCCCATCTTCCTCCAGCTCCTCCAGCCGGAACCGAGCCAGCGGCCGCACGCCCACGCCCCGCCGCCGCCCCATGACCGGCCACCCCGTCGCCGCTGCACCACTCTCAGCGATCGCCGCCGCCACAGACGCAGCAGCAGCGGTAGGGGCAAGGCCGGCCGTCCCTTCGCCGCTGATGGCCGCTGCTGCCGTCGCTGCAGCCCGCTGCTGCTTCCGCAGGAACCTGCACGACGCGGACACATGAGGTAGGTGATAGTCAGATCCGGGTTCGGGCGGGAGGGGACTGGAACGCAGGGTGGGTTCATCAGAGGAGCCCGCCGGTGCGTTGTGAGGCATGTGGCTCATGGCACGAGGACAAGGGGCGCCAGTAAAGGCCAAACACCGTGTACAGGACATTACGGCATGGCTCCTGATTCCCTACTGCACCCCTTAAGACACCTAAGAGACGCCAGGATGCCCAAGAACGCTACCGTACTAGCCGGGCCTATCCGTCACAGCCAGATCCCATGCACGGCCATGCAAACCAAACAGAATGCATCTCCCCAATGGAGCCACACCATGACCATGGCCAAGGCTGCATTTTCGTCCATCCCCTTTACCCCTTCACTACCATCCGGGTCACACTCTCACACCTCTGGATCCAAAGCCCCTCACTCCCATCCTACTGCTCGTAATACGCACCTGCCCGTTGTCGCCATGTACTGCATCCGCTCCGTAACCGTACGGAACCGCCGCTGCTCCTCCCGCCGGCGCTGCAGGTACGCCCCCAGCCGCTCCCCCGTGGCGGCCGGGTCGTACTCCGGTACGAACACGCCCTTAGTCATGCCCGCTGCCGTACTGCCGTCGTCGCCGCCCTGCCGTACGATGCCGTTCTCCGGCGGCTGCTGCAGCGCCGTGCGCTCCCACCACGCGACGGTTGCGAAGCTGTACGGCAGGGCCACGCGTGTCGTACGCGCGGAGGCTGCGCCGTACAGGTTGTCGAGCGAGAGGGCGGGCAGTGCGGCCGTGGCGGGCGCGGCCCGGTGGTGGCTGCCGCCCCCGGCGGGGTAGAATACGTCCGTCACGGCAGACGGCTTGTACCGGATCCACACCTTGATGCCTGCAATGCCGTACCATGCAACGAATACAACGGTGGTGTTCTTTTACCCACGTATGTTGTGCCATGCAGCGCAAGCAACACACGCTGTGGTGCAGCAGCCCTACCCATGCAAACCCACACGCATGACGCATCCCCGCCCAGCAAACCCCATGCGGCTTCGGGCCACCTGTGCCCGTACCCGCATACGCAGCCAACCCAACCTCACACCCTACCCCACTACCCACCCAGCACCCCCATGCGCGTGAGGGCCGTGCTGGCCCCATAGCCCTATCCCTCAATACACATCCCCACGTCAAGAGGTCGTCTTTCGTCCCCACACACCCACCCTACACCACTACCTACCCCGCACCCCCGTGCGCGTGAGGGCCGTGCCTGCCCCTTAGCCCAACACCTCCCCCTCCACCTCCCCTGCGTTCATGGTCCTTTGCTTCCTGCCCTCATACGCACCCTACCCCACTACCCACCCAGCACGCCCATGCGCGTGAGGGCGGTGCTGGCCCCGTAGTCCACGTGCGCCCCCAAGTTCTTGGCCGACGCCTCGCCCCACTTCCACGCCTTGCACATGGCCATGTTGTTCTTGCGGCCTGGAAAGGGGTTGGAGGGGTACATGAGAAGTGGGAGGGGATATGCATGCGTGGGTCACTTATCAGATTGTGGGAAGGAAAAACTGGTTGTGAAAAAGGGTGGTGCACGAGTAATTGCGAGTGGGCTTGGATATTCTTGGGACCCCATGCTTGCTCCTCCGTCCTCCCGCTCGCTACCTTGCGGCTCTGCCGACGCCTAGTACCAAAGCGCCTTTCCTACCTCCCCTCGCCACTCGCTCAGCCTGCCCTTGAACTGCACGCGCGTGCCCTGCAGCCACTTCGTCTCATCTCTCAAGCTCCTCTCCCCCTCCCCCCCCCCCCCCCCCCCCCCCCCCCCCCGCACGCTCCTCCCGCGTCTCCGCCGTTGCTGCCG
>VFQN01007772.1_pt1 | contig 11312 bp, 9 predicted proteins | sample 3512371 | NCBI WGS metagenome assembly VFQN01 (sample SAMN10412370, study PRJNA504923) | tailings metagenome | isolation source: Replicate 2 from Balatoc abandoned mine | place: Philippines: Itogon, Benguet | collected 2017-08-28
TTTGGCGAGCCCAGCAGCGGCTTCCTTTGGCGCATCTCAAACCAATGCTCAGGCCAACGAAGACCTGTTTAAATTGGGAATTGCCGGCTACAGTTTTGTGCATTTCAAGCTGGATCAAGCCCTCGAAATGATGAAAAAAGTGGACGTTCACTACCTGTGTATCAAAGACTTCCATTTGCCTTTTAATAGCACCGCCGAGCAGATTACGACTTTTCACGAAACCCTAAAAAAATCTGGGGTAACGGGCTACGCCGTGGGGCCCATTTATATGAAAACAACGCAAGAAATCGACAACGGCTTCGATTATGCGCGGCGTGTGGGAGTAAAACTCATCGTTGGGGTTCCCAATGAAGACCTTTTGCCTTACATTGACAAAAAAGTGAAAGAGTATGACATGCGTTATGCGATTCACATTCACGGCCCCGACATTAAACTTTGGTCCAATGCCTCTTCGGTGATTGATGCCGTTAAAAATCTTGATCCGCGTATCGGTCTTTGTTTTGACATGGGCCACGACATGCGCTTTGGGGATGATCCTATTGCAGATTTAGAAAAATACAACAAACGGATTTTTGATATTCACCTTAAAAACGTAACTGCCGCTTCAAAAGACGGGAAAACCTGCGAATTAGGCCGTGGGGTAATTGATGTTCCTGCGTTTGTGGCTATGCTTCGCAAGGTAAAATACGACGGCTGTTGCAGTCTGGAATACGAAAAAGACATGAAAGACCCGTTGGCGGGCATTGCCGAGTCGGTAGGGTACTTCAAAGGGGTTTGTGAAGCCTCCAAAAAAGGCAAACGCAAAGTGTAGACATAATCATTGGGTTCAAATAATCTATATTGCTAACAGACAAGTATTTAACCAAATTTAAAATGGAAAATTCGAGGAGAGAATTTATAAAGAAAGCTGCACTCAGCACCGCTGGCTTAACCTTTGGCGGGTTGGCAAACGGCATGTCGGCCAAAAGTTACTCCAAAATCATCGGGGCCAACGACCGCATCAACCTTGCTATTTTGGGCTTAGGGCGACGTTTAGGGGCTTATTATGAGCCTATTGGCCTCAAAAGCAGCAACGTAGAGTTGATTTATTTGTGCGATGTCATGAAAAAACAGCGCGAATCAGCGGCCCAAAAATTTTCAAAGCACATTACTTATGCGCCAAAATTAGAAAATGATTTCCGCAAAATATACGCTGATAAACAAGTAGATGCCATCATAAACGCAACTCCCGACCACTGGCACGCCCCGGGTACGTGGATGGCCGTGCAGGCTGGGAAGCACGTCTATGTCGAAAAACCTTGTAGCCATAACCCTCGTGAAGGTGAAATTTTGGCAGAATGCCAGAAAAAATACGGTAAAGTGATTCAAATGGGCAATCAGCAACGTTCGTCGTTGGAGTCGATTGATGTCATTAACCAAATCCATAATGGTGCCATCGGAACCGCCTACAAAGCCGTGGCTTTCTACGCCGCCTCACGCGGTGAGGTTCCTGTTCCTAAAAAATCACCCGTTCCCGATGGTTTGGATTGGGAATTGTTTCAAGGGCCAGCACCTCGCAGAGAATACACGCACGACACTTGGGATTATAACTGGCACTGGTACGGCTGGGATTATGGTACTGCCGAAAGCGGCAACAACGCCACCCATGAGTTAGACGTGGCGCGTTGGGCTTTGCAGGTAGAATTCCCAGAATTTGTCATGGTGGAGGCCGCCAAACGCTCTTTCTTGGACGACGGTTGGACCATGTATGATACCATGGATGCAATGTTCCGCTTTCCTGGAAATAAAGTAATCAAATGGGATGGGAAAAGCCGCAACGGTCACAAAACCTACGGCAGCGACCGAGGAACGGTTATTTATGGAAGTAACGGAAGCGTGTACGTTGACCGCGACGGCTATAAATTATTCAGTCGCGACGGCAAAGTAATCAAAGACAGCAAGTCAACTGGCTCAGAAGCAGGCACGGCCTTGGGCGGTGGCGGCGACATGACCACGCGCCACGTGGTCAATTTCTTTGACGCTGTACGGGGTAAGGCAAAACAAGCCTCACCCATCGACGAGGGAGCTAAAAGCACCTTGCTTTGTCACTTAGCCAACATTGCATATCGTACCAACAAATCTTTTGAAGTTGACCCTCAAAACGGCCATATCCGCGACCGCGACGCCATGAAACTCTGGGGACGTGAGTACGAAAAAGGCTGGGAACCAAAGATTTAAGGCAATTAAGGCCATTATTCAACGCGTCAAATCAAAGAAATTATTCTTTGGTTTGACGCGTTTGTTGTTTCAGATTGAAAATCAGGGATGGGTGTATTTTTTCAGTAATTCATTTTACTGAGCTTATTGAGTAAAATAAATTCTTATTATTTTTCGATAATCAATCGGTTGCGTAAAGGCTTTCCAAAACCTTCCGCCGTGATTTCAAAAATATCGCCTTCTTGGGTTTCGATGGCGTCAGCAAAGCTTAACACCGACGTTCCAAAAAAGTGAACATGCACATCTCCAGGCTGCCTAAACAATTTGTGTTTAAAATGATGGTGCTCCAAATTGGCCAAATTATGGCTCATGTGTGCCTCGCCCGTCAAAAATTCTTTTTCCCAAAACACTTTATCATCACGAATAATACGACTGGTTCCAGTGACCGATTCAGGAAGGTTGCCTAACAACAACTCTGGCCCGTAGGAGCAATTTCTCAGTTTGGAATGAGCCAAATAAAGGTAGTTGATACGCTCCATTTTGTGGTCTGAAAACTCATTTCCCACCGCAAAACCGATACGCTGCGGAGTACCTTGCGCATCCACAATGTACAAACCCACCATTTCGGGCTCTTCGCCACCGTCCATTCCAAACGCTGGCGACGTTAACTCCTCGCCCGGATTAACCGCCATCAGACCATTTCCCTTGAAAAACCATTCGGGTTGAGAGGCTGGAATACCCGCTTGCATTTTCCCGTTTTCTACTCCCATCTTGAATATTTTCATCGAATCGGTAAGCTCGGTCACGTTGGTTTTATCGTGCATCGCGTTGCGGGAAGCGGCACTACCTAAGTGCGTCAACCCCGTGCCAGAAATCCACGTATGATAAGGGTCTGGATGGGTCAACGGCGGCAAAAGTTTATTTGTCTTTACTAAAGTTTCATAATCAACATACTGTTTTCCAGCCAATTCTGTTGCTCTCTCTTCCAGGCTTAGATTGTTTTTAACAGCATCATGAAACAAATCGTAGACGGAATGTATGTCCGACAAAACTTGAATTTTGTCCTCTCCGACAATGCCAACACGGGGTTGGTTATCCGAATTTATAAACTGAATTAGTCGCATTGCAATAGTAGGCTTTAAAAGGTTCGTTATCGTTTATTTACATAATGATTATTAACCCAAAAATTACTCATTGCGCCAAAATTCTCCCCATTTGGTAGGGTATTTACCACGAAAAGACTATTTTTCACATTCTTTTTTCAACATTTCTAGCCAAAACTGCATATCTTTTTCAAGGTCTTTGTTCATTTTGTTCTTAAATAACAACACTAGCCAACCTTCCATGCTTTCTTCAACGTTTACCAGAGTTCCGCCAGTTTGAGCAGATAAATACCAATTATGAATGGCCGCACCGCCAAAGGTGGTCCCGCTCCATCCAAAGCTTTTATTGATTTCGACGGTATGCAGTACCGATTTGATTTTTGCCCCATTTACTTTCCAATCAAACCGTACGCCCACGCTTGGAGTTTGGGCTACATAGGCTTGGGTAATTTTGTCGTTCCAGTTTACCCAATGATTGATGTCGGTCAATATGGCCCATACCTTTTCGGGTGCGGCATAAATCATGATTTGTTTTGCTTGTTTGACGGGCGCATGTGGGTTGATTTTCATTGTCTTACTTATTTTTTGCGTTGATTGATGATACAAAGGTCGTGCCCATTCATATCATTTCTCTTGACAAAAATCAAGAAGTGCGTTTGGCCAATTTATTTCTGATTCGGCTGAAAGTTTCGGGGGTCATGCCGAGCATCGAAGCCAAATACTGCAACGGTACTAGGTTGAACAACTCCCGATGATGGGTAAAAAACAGTTCGTAACGCTCTTCGCTCGTCAAAGACAGGTGCGTCACGATGCGTTGCTCCAGAATCGTAAAGCAACGGGCAATAAACAGCTTCTCCAATTCGGGCCATTGCGGTATTTTTTGGCCGATTTGGGCGTAATCTTTCTGGTGAATGACCAATAATTCACAGTCTGAGAGGGCTTGAAGATTCCAACGGGCGGGAGCACGAAACAAAAAAGCGGCAATATCAACTACAAAATAACCTGAGGTCGAAATCCATTTGGTCACTTCTCGACCTTGCTCTTCGATGAGGTATTCGCGCATGATGCCCGATTGCACAAACCCCATTTTATCGCATTTTGCCCCTTCTTTCAGAAAATATTCCCCTTTTTCTAAAGTCATTAGCTGAAAATAGGAGACGATTTCCGTCACCGTTTCGGGCGGAATTCCAAAATAAGACTGGATGTATTTTTCAAATGCGCTTTCCATCTGTGTGGTCATTAAATGCGGCTATTTTCCGCCAGATAAGTTATTGTTTTTTGCAAAAACATCCTCTTTTCAAGCCTTAATTCAGCATTGAATTTTGATTGATGGTTGAATAAAGAAAACCCCAGTTCACTCCCAAAAAACAAGCGGTTCACTCCTAAAAATGGTTGATTCAGTCCGTAAAAAAAAACGATTTGACTTCTACGAGACTTTTCTAGGCAGTTAATCAACAATTTTTCAAACGTTAAATATCATCCAATCATGAAAACTACCCTCAAAAGTAACACCCTCAAAATCTATCTTGCAGCGGCAGTGTTGGCGCTCTCATTTACGGCTTGCAACGATGACGACGACGCTCCGTCGACCCCAGCGTTGGGCAATATCGCGGGTGTAGCCTCGGCCGACCCACAGTTCTCCACCCTTGTTGGCGCCTTAACTAAGGCAGAATTGGTGACTACTTTGCAGGGAACAGGCCCATTTACGGTTTTTGCGCCAAATAATGCCGCTTTTACCAAAGCGGGTATCACCAGTCTGGCCAGTTTGACCAAAGAGGCTCTCACGCCCATCTTAACGACCCACGTGCTAAGTGGCAATGTAAAAGCCGCAGATGTTAAAAGCGGTGCGGTGAAAACCGTCAATACAAACAACGACATTTATCTCTCAAAGAATGCCGATGGTGTATTTATCAATGGAAACATTAAAGTAATTGCTACCGATGTAAGTGCCTCTAATGGCGTAATCCACGTGATTGACAACGTAATTGTACCTCCTACGCAATCGTTAGTACAAGTAGCACAGGGCAACAGCAATTTTTCGGAGTTAGTTTCGCTTGTTTTAGCTGCAGACCCAGCAGTAGCTACGGCTCTTTCATCGGCTTCAGCCAACGGCTTGACGGTTTTTGCGCCAACCAATGCCGCATTTACCGAACTGTACAAGACCACTCCCAAAGCAACTGTATTGGCTCCTGCCAATAGAGCCCTCTTGACCAGCGTATTGCTCTATCACGTGGTACCGGGTCGGGTTTTCTCAACCGATTTACCAAACGTTTCAGGAGAGGTATCTACCGCCAACCCTGCGGGTAAAGTTACGTTTAACCTTACAGGTGGCGCTAAAGTGGTAGGAAAAACCAGCGGGGCCTCCAACATTACAGCGGCAAACATTCTGGCCACCAACGGAGTTGTCCACGTAATTGATAAGGTATTGCTCCCCTAATTGAAGGAATAACCAACGGGCAGGCTTCGTTTCTTTATCAAACGGGGTTTGCCCTTTTTTTAAATTCCAAAATCCCTATTAACCGCTATGTTTTCCATTCGCAATCGGTTTGTTTACATGATTTTGCTAGGGCTATATTCATTTCTGAATACGCTTTTAGTAGAGGCATTTGACCATTATCCGATCGCCACCGAAAAGTCAGTAATTTTAGCCCTTTTTGTCTTGGTTGTCATCGGAATTTGGGAAGGAAACCGAATCTGGGACAATTTCATTTCCGAGAAAAATATCAAAGAATTCTGGAAAAGAATCGCCTACAATTTTACGGGCAGTATCCTCATTACATCATTCATCACCCTTGTATTAGGCGGAATCGTCTGTTATTTGACCATTTCTTCCCGTTGGCAGGATTGGGTATTATCGATGAAACTTTTTCTGATGGTTTGTTTTCGTATCAATCTCTTTCTGAACACTATCCACATCATTTATTTATACCATCTTCAACTCGAACACAGCTACAAGGAAGTTGAGAACTACAAAAAAATCAGTACACAGGCTCAACTACAATCCCTGAAAAATCAAGTTAATCCCCACTTTTTATTTAACAACCTGAGCGTTTTAAGTGCTTTAATTCCGACCGACGCCAATGCTTCCGTGGAATTTGTGCGGCAGTTTTCGAGGGTGTATCGGTACTTGTTGAAGAGCCATGAAAAGGAAATTATCGAATTGAGTGAAGAGCTCAATTTTATCGAATCGTATCTCTATTTACTCAAAACCCGTTTTCAAACGGGTTTAGTAATAAATATTCAAATTTCACCGTCGGGCCTCTCAGCGTACATCGTACCAGTGTCGCTGCAAATGCTGGTTGAAAACGCCATCAAACACAACGTAATTGCAAAGAGTAAACCATTGCACATTGACATCTTCAGCGTTGATGGCGCTTCAGTGACCGTCAAAAACAATTTGCAACGGAAAATAGTTGATGAAGAAGAATCCACAAAATTGGGATTAAGCAATATTTCAAAACGTTACGAATTTTTGGGGCAAAAAGGCATTCTAATTGAGGAAAACGACGAACAATTCAGCGTCACGATTCCGCTGATACGCCTAAAAAAACCCGCTTTTTCGTCCGAAATTGAACGTATTGACTAGCTTCTTTCCACTTTTAGCCATTGACAAGCCATGAAAGTATTGATTTTAGAAGATGAAGCGCTCTCTGCTAAAAGAGCTTCACAACTCCTCAACGAATTTGACCCTTCTATTGAGGTGGTTGAAACGCTAGAATCGGTTGAAGATGCCGCCGCCTGGCTCCGACACAATCCCGAACCCGACTTGATGCTGCTCGATATTCATTTATCGGATGGTTTATGCTTCAACTTGTTTGAGCGCGTATCGGTCAAAAGCCCCGTCATTTTTACGACTGCCTATGACCAATACACCTTGCAGGCTTTCAAAATCAACAGCATTGACTATCTATTAAAACCCATCGATAAGCACGAATTGAACAATGCGCTCGCCAAGTATCACACCCTGATGCAAGACCGAAAAAGCATTTCTTCCTTTGATATTCAGCGTATTAAGCAAACAATCCAATCCCTGAGCAAAAAATATAAGAATCGATTTTTGGTTAAATTTGGGGATACCATTCAGTTTAAAAACATCAACGAAGTAGCGTATTTTTTTGCCGACGACAAGGTGGTTTACTTGGTCACCAACGAAGGTCGAAAGTACCTGATTGATTATAATTTGGAGAGCTTGGAAGAAATCCTTGACCCACAGTTGTTTTTTAGAATCAACCGAAAATTGATTGTTGGAATTGACGCCGTACAAAAGGTAAAAACCCTTCTCAACAGCCGCCTTCAGGTCTATCTTAAACCTACTTTTGAACAAGACACATACGTCAGCAAAGAAAGAAGTCCAGAGTTTAAAGTCTGGCTGGATAATTAAGACCCATTTAATTCAGTTATTGCAATGAAACCTTTTCCTCAAAAATTATTTTTCGTTATAACTCTCTTTTACAGCACGTTAACTTTTGGCCAGTCTCCCCAAAGCGTGAGTCTTTACCTCAAAAATGGCTCTATCATTCGCGGCAAAATTTTGCAAGAAAGCCCCGTTTACAGAATTGAAACCTACGACCAAAGCCAATGGGTTTTTCAGCCTTCTGAAATTGAAAAAGCAATCCCTTTAAAATCGCCCAACCCGAATATAAAGTACAAAGAAAAAGGCTTTGTGCATTACACCGAATTAGGGCCGCTGGCGATGAGCAACCGCGCCTCCAATGGGGTCACTACTTCGGCATTTTCATTTCAAACCACCAACGGTTACAAGTTTAACCAGTGGTTTTACACTGGCTTGGGGGTGGGCGCAGATTTGTACGCCGTCCAAACCTTTGTGCCAGTTGTGCTTAGCCTCCGGGGAGATTTTAGCAACACTGGCGATAAAATACCTTTCTATTTTTTGGAAGGCGGCTATGGTTTCAATGCTACCTCAAACGACGTCGACAATCTCCGCTTCGGTGGTGGCACTACCTTTGCGGGAGGTATCGGCTTAAAAATATTATTTACCAACAATACGGGTTTTGTCATCGGGGCAGGGTATCGGTTTCAACGGTCGTCGGTGACACAATTAAATATTGAAAAAAACGAAGATTTTAACCGCTTAACCCTCCGCGCAGGTTTCTCGTTTTAATTGCCTTCATTATTTCCCAACAAAACAAGTTGCACATCTTCGGTCAAAAGGGCTTATTTTGCTGCTTTATTGGGCAGTTTTAATATATGCTATGTCAGAAATATACGATGTGATTGTGATTGGACGCGGTTTGTTTGGCAGCCCAGCGGCGAAGTACCTGCAAAAGGATGGTTTAAAAACGCTTTTGATTGGACCTTTAGAACCACAACCCGCTGATTTTAAGGAGGCAAAAGTATTTTCGAGCCACTATGATTCGGGAAGAGTAACGCGCAAAATCGGCAAAACCACAGATTGGAGTAAGCTAAACGCCCAAACCCAAGCGGCGTTTAAATCCATCGTTGACCAATCAGGCATCAACTTTTACGGCAATGAAGGATGCCTTTACGTAAGCGATCTACTGCCCGACGACCATTACAATAAAGCCATTGATTATCAACTATTAGCAAAAGAAGACAACGATTTTCAGGTCTTGAATGAATCTCAACTTGAACAACTTTTCCCCTACTTTTCTTTTCAAAAACCGTCGGTTGCGTACTTTGAAAAAGCATTATCGGGGCATTTGAATCCGCGTTTATTAATTGAAGCACAGTTGGCTATTTTTGCCAAAGCAGGCGGAAAATGGGTCGACGATGTGGTAGAAACCGTTATTGACAAAACCGATTTTTATGAAGTAACAACGGGAAAAGCGCAAACCTTTCGAGCAAAAAAAGTACTGTACGCTACAGGCGTTTTTCATCCTTTTTTTCAATTTAATACGCCTGCCATTCCGCTGGAAATAAAAACGGAAACCATCATTTTGGCTGAGGTTTCAAAAATACAGGCCGAAAAACTACGGCAGATGCCTTCTATATTATACACCTGTAAAACAGATACTTATGACGAAATTTACGGCATACAACCCGTACTTTATCCTGATGGAAAATACTATTTAAAACTCGGTGCCAATCTAAACGACGACCGTTTTTTAACAAATTTGGAAGATATAAAAAGTTGGTTTTGCCAAGGGCCGTTACCCGATCAATTTGAGGTGTTGAAGCAAATGGTGATTGATTTATGTCCTACGATTGATTTCTTATCCTTTCAAATCAAACACTGCATCATTGAATACACCCAATCTCGTCGCCCGCTGATTGCCCAAATCGGACGTGAACAATACATCTGCACGGGTGGCAATGGCTACGGGGCCATGTGCTCAGATGCCATGGGTCGACTCGGCGCAAACTGCGCGCAAGACTTGGATTTTGAATCTGAATTTTCGCAGGGATTTTTTAAGTTATAGCATATTTCTTACGCAAAAAAAAGAGGCCGCTTCGAATATTCAAAGCAGCCTCTTTTTGAAAGTTACTAATTGAAAATCTTATAAACTTACGCCTCGTTTCCACGGCATAAAGTCATCTTGGCCAAGCAGTTGCGCTTTGGTTTTAAACTTTCCGCTTGCCAAATCAATACAATAATCCAACAAATCTTCGGCGGTTTGTTCAATGGTTTTTTCACCGATGATAATCGGTCCGCAATCAAAATCAATTATATCTGACATTTTCTGGGCCAATTTTGTGTTGGTTGCTACCTTCACCATTGGACAAATGGGGTTTCCAGTAGGCGTTCCCAATCCCGTCGTAAAGAGCGTAATCGTAGCGCCCGAAGCCGCCTGTCCAGTAGTGGCCAGTACGTCGTTGCCAGGCGTACAAACCAAATGTAACCCAGGCACTTTTGAAACCTCAGTATAATTCAATACATCAGCGATGGGCGCCGTACCGCCTTTTTTGGCCGCTCCTGCCGATTTGATGGCGTCGGTAATCAAGCCATCTTTTATGTTTCCCGCCGACGGGTTCATGTCAAAACCTGCGCCCACGGCTTCGGCTTTGGCGGCGTAGTCGCGCATGAGGGTTTCAAATTTTTGCGCTTTTTCTTCATCCACGCAACGGTCAATGAGTTCCTGCTCCACGCCGCACAATTCAGGAAATTCGGCCAGATAAGTTCTGCCGCCCAGCGCCACGACAATGTCGGACAAATGCCCTAAAACGGGGTTGGCCGAAATCCCCGAAAAACCGTCGGAGCCGCCGCATTTGAGTCCGATGTTGAGTTTAGAAAGCGGGGCGGGCCGTCTTTCTGATTTATTGGCTTCAATCAATCCTTGAAAAGTACCCTTGATAGCCGCCGAAAGCATCTCGAATTCCGTCCCGTAGGATTGCTGTTCGTAAAACAAAATGGGTTTATCAAATTGCGGATTTCGACTCTTGATTTCCTGCGTTAAATCTTCAAACTGGGTTTTCTGACAACCCAAGCTCAACACCGTAATTCCTGCCACGTTGGCATTGTTGGCATACGCCCCAAACAACGCCGCCAAGAGCGCCGAATCTTGGTTGTTTTCGCCACAACCCGACTCGTGCGTCAAGAATTTAATCCCGTCCAAATTAGGAAAAAGCGGCTGAATCGTTGGTTTTTCTGAATTATAACCTGGTGTATATTCGCTCAAACCTTCTGAACCTTGGGCCTTGAACAGTTGGACTAGCTCCTGCGTTTGCTGGAGATAAATATCAGGGAAAGCATAGCCAAGGGCTTTGTCAAACGCATCTTTGAGCTTCAGGATATTCCGATTTTCGCAAAAAACCAAAGGTAATACCAGCCAATAATTGGCCGTTCCAACTTGCCCATCCGACCGATGATAGCCCATGAAAGTTCGGTTTTCCCACTTTGAAACATCAGGAATGTGCCACTCCAATTGTGGTTTGCGTTTCTTTACCGAATATTCGTCTGAATCATGTTTAAGGTTGAAGGTAGTCACCTGCTCACCCGTTTGAATGGGCTGGGTCGCTTTGCCTACCAACACGCCATACATGGTTACATGGCCGCCCATTGGCAAGTCTTCGGTCACAAATTTATGTTTGGCG
>VFQN01007774.1_pt1 | contig 11308 bp, 20 predicted proteins | sample 3512371 | NCBI WGS metagenome assembly VFQN01 (sample SAMN10412370, study PRJNA504923) | tailings metagenome | isolation source: Replicate 2 from Balatoc abandoned mine | place: Philippines: Itogon, Benguet | collected 2017-08-28
GCAAGAGCGCCGTGGTCGACAGCTTCGTCAAGGCCTGCAAGCTGGACGACGACCTCAAGGCGGAGCTGCAGCTGGAGCAGGAGAACTTCGAGAAGACCAAGGACCGCCGCAAGACCCAGTGGGAACTGGCCAACAAGCTGGTGGACGAGCGCGAGGCCGCGGCCGCAGCCGCAGCCGCAGACGCCCCGCAGCCCATGGACGAGACGTAAAGGTGAGCTAGTCAGAGTGCAAAGAAACGGGAGTAAAAGGAGAAACAAAATCCCATACACACATCAACACACAAACACGACGTAACACACTGCACTCCTACAACTGCATGCAGGACTCCACTGCCGCCGGTGCACCGCCCGCCCAGCGGACACACCAAGGCGGCTGGACAAGCCCAACGACTCCAGGACCACCATGCAGGAGCAACAGTCATCACTGCCGCCGCCGGTGCACCGCCCGCCCAGCGGACACACCAAAGCGGCTGGCCAATCAAGGACCAAGACAGGAGCAGCAGGAGCAGTGTGCCGCGGCCAGCAAGGCCGCCCGACCTCCGTGTAACACCTGCCGCCCGCTGAAACGTGCCTGTGCCCCTCCCAGCACGCGCTCGCATACACCAACACCTCAGCGTCCCACGCCTGCCCACCAATTGCACCCCACACAACAGCAACACCCTACCTACTTAGAGCTTCGGTCCCCGCCCCAGCCCGAAACGGGCGTCTCGTCGCAGATTGGTTTGGTTTTTTACAGGGGACCCCTTCCGGTCGGGGTGTCGTACCCCGCAGACCCATTCCGCCCGGACTCGCATTGGGCTACACCCAGCAGCACCCAGCCACTCAAGCACATGCAGGGGAGTGCACAACAGTGCACCAGAACCCCAGGATGAGATTCGAAACGTTATGGGATCGAATCCCACAGAATACAGTGGTACATTCTGGGGCCATCTGAGGTGGAGGTTCGAGTCCTACAGCAGATGCCAGCAAGCAGTGCACCAATTTGGCGGTGCTGGTGGGCGAATGCCCAAGGAAGAGAAGTAGATGGTGTAAGTTGGGGCGGTGGTAGCAGAGGAGTTATTCTGAGAATAGTTTGGTGGTAATGGAGGTCAACCTGCCTGAATTAAAATGGTTGCGGAGGTTTCCTAGGGCCTGACGGATGTGGAACTAGGGTCATGGTAGCGAGACTGGCTTTGAACGGCTTGCTCCCTTAATCGCACGGAGAGTGCTACGCTCCTGTAATTATTAAAAAAAAAAAACAGTGCACCATCGTAGTTACAGTGTAACAACTGAGCGACTGACTGGATGGCTGACGCCGCCATTGCCATTACCACGGCTGGGGGCGCATCCAGGCCCACCGTAAACCTTTCCACAGAAAAAAAAAAAACGCACTGCGTCCCGACCCAGGGCCCCCGTCCGTGCCGAGCATGGTTGAACGCTCTCTGGGCCCGCCAGGCCCGCCGTGTTTTCGCCTGATCTGCTGACAATGAAGACCAGCCAGAACACCAGGCTGGCAACCGGAGTCTGACATGTGCGCGCACACCGGTACGGTGCCGTGTACTGTTTTACAGGGCCAGTCAGGCAAAGGATAGAGTACGCCAGAGCACGCTCAGGAGCGGATGTCCAACAACTGGCTTCCTGCACTGGGCCGGTTCTGGGCGGGGCCAGATGGCCAGCGGCGAAGTCCCGCATTGCTCAGCGCCGGCGTCGCGGGGCAGTGCGGCTATCCAGAATGGAGGTGAAGCTGCTGCCGGTTGCTATCCACCACCCTGAGCCACAATGAGCGGACCGCGCACAGGCATGTTGCCGTACCGCTGTACCTTTCGCCCGCCTCGGTTTCCCCTATTGAAGCAGACATTGGCAGCGTTACAGGCCTCTGATACACAGAGCCACATTGGCACGGCGTACCGTAACTTGCGTGCATGCGCACGCACACGCATCTGCCAACTGCTTCCCAAGACCCAACTCCCTCTGCAGCAGCTGCAAAAGCCGCCCGCCCTACCAACCACGAGAGCAGCAACTCTCAATACCCGCCCGCACGTCACACAACTTTGCAACAGGCGAACATGGACAGCGGAGTGTGAATCTTGTACTGGTGCGTTGCATGACGGTGAGCACCCCTCGGATGCACTATCTTCTGGCCACCGCCCCTCTCGAATAAGCTCCTGCAACCCTCTTGACGCTGGAGTATGCCACGTCGTACAACTCCGCACCCCCATCCTCTGCACCCCAACCTCGTGCATTCACCCACACCCTGGCACAGCCTGCAGACCCACGCGCCCCGAGCCTTTCCCATCTCAACACTACCCAAGCCCCATCCAACCCACCTCCATACCCCTCCTTGCAACTATCTACCTAAACCCACTCCCACCGACACTGTCACGCTTTCGAGCCAGCCCCCCACCAACCGCCCTAAATCCCACTCGCCCCCACTCCCAACCGCTCAATCCGGCGTGGACCCCGTACTGGCGAACGGCATGCCGCCCTCCGGCATGGGCGGCAGCATGCCGTACAGCTCGTCATCGTCGGCGGGGTCCGCGCTGTCCTCGTCATCCGCGCCGCCCTCCTCGCCTTCGATCGCGCCGCCGGGCCGCAGCCGCCGGCCCGCCATCACCGCCACCAGCTGCAACCGCAGCCGTTCCGGCGCGCCGGCGGCGGCCAGGGTCGCCAGCAGCTGCTCTAGGCCGCCGTAACGCTCGCACACCTGACGGCATGGGGGCGGACGGGGGCGACAAGGGCGGGTGAGTAGTGGAGAGGCAGGCAGAGCCGGGGCAGGTACAGGCGTACTGGCACAGGGCATAGGACACGCAATGCGCCCCGCGCCACGCCACACGCCTGCCCTGACCTACATGGCTTCCTTGCCCATCATGAGCCCCTATGACACGGCACCTTCGTATGGTACCCACTCACCCTGGCCAGCGTGGCCCGCACCGCGCCGTCCATGGCCCTTGCCCTCAAGACCACCACACCTACACCCACCCTCCCTCCCTCCCCATGTGCACTCACCCTGGCCAGCGTGGCCCGCACCGCCTCGTGCACGGCTCTTGCCCTCGAGAACAATCCACCTACACCCACACCGTGCACCCCATACCGGTACCAAGGCCGTCCCTCCCCGTGCGCACTCACCCTGGCCAGCGTGGCCCGCACCGCCTCGTGCACGTCCGCCCTCCGCACGGGGTCCTGCCGCGTGATGGACAGCCGCCGCGCCAGCACCGTGTCCGCCGCCAGGTCCGACGCAAAGTCAAGGCCGTCCAGCTCCGACTGGTCCGAGTGGAACTCCGTGTCGTCAGCCAGCGCCTGGGCCAGCGTCAGAAAGTTGATATTCAAGATACTGCATGTACTGCATGTACTTTTAGTGCTGCGGCAGCTTGCCAGGGAGCGCTTCGTCCAGTGTCGTGGTGACATGGGCACAGTAGCCCACAAGCCCCCCTACGAGGTCGCACCTTTGCGACCAACCTCCACGGCTAGGTAGGCCGGGATGCACCGCCTGCACGCCCCACAAACCGGTTCACGCCCATCCACCCCCGCACTGCCTGCGTCCATATCCCCAGCCGCCCACCTGCGACCCCACTTGTGACCTGCATGGCCAGGCTGCATAGCCTGTGCGCCAGAATTGCCAGCTCGTAACCCAAATAAACGGCCACATTCCCCCGTGCCTTCCCGCCCCACCCCGGCCCCCGCCGCCTCAAACTGCACAGCCAAGCTGCTACCCAACAAGCCCGCCCCTATACACTCAGGTGGACGCACCTGCACTGCCAGGCTGCACAGGCGCAGCAGCTTCCGCGGCTCCACCAGCTGCTCCACCGCCTCCCGCCTCCCTCCCACACACACACGCAAGCCAACCCACGATCCCCTACCCTACCTGCACGGCCAGGCTGCACAGGCGCAGCAGCTTGCGCGGCTCCACCAGCTGCTCCACCACCCCCGCCGCCAGCAGGCTGCTCAGGGACATGGTGGCCATGCGACGCCGGAAGCGGCCCAGCATGGACATGGTCTTGACGCCTGGGGTGCGACAGCACGCACATAGGTTGTGTACATCACGTATATCAGGATGTAACTCACGTGCGGGGGCACGGGAGGCGGGGAGAGCAAGGACGCTAACAGGGTTCAGCTGCCCGTGCACCATGCGTGCTCCAAGTGACCCACTTGTGGCGACAGCGCATGGGGAGCGAGCCCTAGAAGAAGGGCCAGACAGTGTGGTCATTCATTTGGAAAGGGGAGGCGCGCTCTACACTGCAGGAGGCATGGTAACGAGCGATAGCTGAAACACAAGAAGGCCCCGGCTGCTCACCAATGACTTCTTCAAGGAACCGCGCAGACGCAATGGTCAGCCACCGGTCCAACAACCGGTCTACCGCCGTGGCGCCACCGCCGCCCGCCGCCGCGCCGCCGCCCACTTCGTTCGCCGCCGCCGCCGCCACCGCCGCCTGCTGCTGCTGGTCCAGGCCGGCCATGAGCTCTGGGAAGGTGGCGGGGGCGGTGAGCCACAGGCGGCCCAGGACCTCCAGGAAGCCCTCGAACACGTTGATGACCTGCCGGTGCAAAAGGGGTAGGGCGTCTCAACTCCTCCGATCAACCTAGGCTGGTACCCACCGCCATGAGCCCTCCTCGTGCTAGCGCCGCCGCACATGCCATGCGCACAAAAGCACCCCTGTCTGGGCCCGGCCCTGTGGGGCCCTACGCCTTCTCATCGCCCGCCAAACCCCACCGCATGTATCAATGCCCAGCCCCAACACGACGTTTACCACCTCGGCATCACCAAACGCTCGGCATCACCGCTCACCAATTCCACCCAACTTCGCATCCCAGAAAGCCAGCCACCCCAGCTCCCATACCCCTCGCTCCCACCCAGCCCCACCTTCACGTTGACGCCCGCGGAGGGCACCGCGGGGTGCGCCAACAGCGCAGCCATGGCCCTCAATGCCGGGCCCAGCAGCGACACCACCGGACCGTGCGGCCCCGACCCCGCCGCCGCCGGCGTCCCCGGCGGCGGCGGCGGAAACAGCTGCAGCAGCACATCACACAGCGCCGCCGCCGACATCGCCTCCGCCGCCGTCTCCGCAGACAGCGGCACGGCGTTGGCGGCCGCGGCGGCGGCGGCGCCAGGGGCGCCGGGCTGCGGCGCCGCCGCGGCGGCAGCGCTGCCCGGCGGCGCAACGCCGCAGGCGGCTAGTATGGCGTTGGCGGCGGAGATGATGGTGTGCTCCAGGGCGCGGCCCATGTCGGCGGCTAGGGGCTGAAGGCTGTCGGAGGCGTCCAACAGCAGGTAGGCCTGTGGAGGGTGTTGAAGCGGGACGTACGGCGTCACAGGCTGCTGTTCACGACGGAGGTGGGCACAGAGTGGCAAAGGCAATCCGGAGTAGGTAGGCCTCGTCACTGTAGGTGTAGGTGCAATGCTGGCGAGGTGAGCTGCAAATACGCAAGTCGTGCAGAGACAACCAGGGCTAAAACGTTGTCGGGGTGTAGCCTTGGGTGCCGGCTGTAGTCACTCACCAAGGCTAGGACACACCCCTTCATCTCCAGCAGCTGCAGCAGCGTCCGTCGCACTGGGAGCAGGTCATGCGGCCGTGGTGCCCCTGTGCCCAGCTCACCCCCCGCAACCCTGTCCCCGCGCACCTCCAACAGGGGCAGCAGCGCCGCCGCGTCCCTCCCCCTGCGCAGCAGCGCTGCAGCATTGGGCAGCAGCTCGCGCAGCTCGGAGGGCACCGTGGTGAGGGAGGAGATGGTGACGGACCACAGCCGGAACGCCTCCTCCACCAGCACCTCGCCCTCCGGGGAGCCTGGGGGAAACAAAGGGATACATCTTTGGAATCGCGCTGAAACATGGACGGTCGCACCAGCCGGCAAGGTCAATCAAGGGCTGCTGCTGGGCTAGAGCCGGCATCAGTTGACTGCCATTGGCTGCCAGGCGAGGCTAGCCGCCCAACCCGCCGTCGCATGGCCATGCAGGATGAGCGCTGTGTCGGAGACGCCCATGCCCATCACCAGGCCCACCTCCCAAACTCCTCAACCCACCACGTCCAGAATTTTGCAGAAAGGCACCGGTACCTGCCGCGTCTCATCCGTTCCGCATTCACCATCAGGTTTCTTAAATCCATGGCATCCGTCACTTCTACCCTACAGCCCCGCGATGCTCCCGAAACGTCCCACGCCCCATGGGTTTTGCCTGCTGCCCAGGCAAATCGCGACCCTTGTGCACACTCACCGACTCGCGTCGAGTACTTAAGCAGCGGGAACACCACCCCGCAGATGTTCCTGTCCTCCAGCGCCCCCGACCGCAGCTTGCCCACCAGGTGCGTCAGCACCGCTATCAGCGCACTGTGCAGCCGCACCACCGCGCCGTCAGTATCCCCGCTGGCGCCGGCAGAAGGCTTCGCCGCCGCCACCGCCCCAGGCTTCGCACGGCCGCCGCCCGGCGCCGACGTCCCCGCCGCCGCCGGCCGGCTGGAGCCGCCGGCGGCGTTGCCGCCGCCGCCTTCGGCAGCAGCGGCTGCGACGCCGTCGCGGCGCCGTGCTGCTGCGTCCTTGTCCAGCAGGGACGTGGCTTCGGCGGCGGAGGCTGCGGCGGTGGACAGCACCTCGGCCCGGGACCACACCTGGGGCAGGCCTGAAGCGATGATGGACAGGTGGGGCCCGACGCGCTCGCCCAGCACCTGCGGGCGGGAGCATCGTGGCAGCCGGTCGTCCGCCGACACCAATCGGCATGCATGCCCACAGTTGTCAATACCCGCACACACATAGCAACCACCACCACGACGATAACTGGCTGCTGCCTGCAGCATCTGCACCTTTTCCTGTACCAACGCTACACCACACCGTCAGTGGGCAGCCCCGGTCGGCGCTGAAGAGCAGCGGCGCTGTATGCACGTCGTTGATGGTGGTGGCGCTGCATGCACGTCGTTGATGGTGGTGGTGCTGCATGCACGTCGTTGATGGTGGCGGCGCTGTATGCACGTCGTTGATGTTAGTGATGATCTCGGTGGGGCAGCAAAGCTTGGGCACGTTGTTGATGTCGATTGAGGGCTTGTCGGTGTTGTACATCTTCAGCACGATGCCCGGGTAGCTGCCGGGCGCCCGGCAGCCACGCGGGCATCCCTGCTGAAGACGTATAACACCGACAAGCCCTCCATCGACATCAACAACGTGCCCAAGCCCTGCTGCCTCACGGCGATCATCGCCAACAGCAACGACGCCTAAACCGCCGCCACCATCAACAGCACTCAACGCCACACACAAAGACACACGCCCTCAGCTACTCACCTCCACCATGACCGACACCAGCTGCAGCACTCGCACCACTGCACCTGCACGGACCCTTTCAGTACCTGGATACCCCCCCAAAACACCACGACACACCAAGGCACACACCCGCATTAAGCCACTCACCTCCACCATGACCGAAACCAGCTGCAGCACGCGGACCATGCTCTCCACCTCCCGCAACCGCGCCAGCATCCCAAAGCAGTTGAGCAGCGCGGCCGCCACAACGTCTCTGGACAGCCCGCTCAGCCGCTCCTCGACGCGGGCAGAGGCCTCCGCCATGGCGCCTGGGTACATTGCAAGGGCATGACATCAGCACCACTTGAACGCCCTATGCCTTCAGTTTACAAAGAACGGGGGCAGCAACGGACACATTCGTGCGGAGGACCTTTACCGAAGGGCTTAGGTGCATGCTTTAGTGCACGTCCGCCTTCCCATGTTCGCCCGCTCGTCCGCGCCCTCCGCGCGCTGCATGGTTCCCGCGCGGCCCTTGCGCACTAACCCACACCCCTGCATCTCAACCCACGCACATACGAGCGCCCACCTGCGTTCTCCTGCTGGTCCGCAGCCGCCCCCTCCGCCAGCTGCATGGCGTCCACGCGGCCCGCCAGCGCCCCCGCGCTGCCGCTGGCTGCCCGCTGCGCCGCACGGAACTGCTCCAACGCCGCCTGGTCGTCCAGCACCAGCGACAGCAGCCCCAGCAGCGAGGTGACCGCGGACAGAGCCACCTGCAGGGTGTCATGTGAAGCAGGACGGGCGTTCAGCGACGATCGCCGCCAAAGAGGCGTAGCCTGTTGTGCAGGACCTGGCCCAGATCCCAGCCATCAACCCCGCCCACCGACTCTACGGCCCTTCCCTGCGCCCCCACTCACCACGCTGTCGTCTGCCGCAAGGTACCTAATACACAGCTGGTACGCCCCCGCCAGCTGCGACGCCGGCAGCTCGCCGCCGCACACCCCCAGCAGCCACAGCGCTCGTGCCGTCAGCACCGCCGCCAGCAGCGCCTGCTGGCTGCCCGGCGGAGCGCCGCTGGCCAGCGGGGCCGGCGGCGGCGCCGCGGCAGCGCCGGTGGGCGGCGGCGGCGGCGCGTGCGAGGTGAGCAGCGGCGCCAGCTCGGCCCCGAACCACTGGGCGAAGTTGACGTGGGAGGACACGTGGCTAAAGCCCTCGCCGATGCACCTGGCGGAAGGGCAGATGGGTGGGCAGACGTGTGGGTTAGCCGCTGCGACAGGGGCCGCAGCATTCCTTGGAGCACCAAGGACCGTGGTGGATAAGCGGCCCATGCAATCCTTCCCGCACCTTCAACTCTTCTCCGCTTGTTCATCAACCCGCGTCCAAGCCTATCGTACCACACTGCGTGCTTCAAGCCATCGGCCATCCCTGCTACAACGCCTGTTGCCACCGGCACCACTGCGTGCATGCCATACTGCATGGGTGCCAGGCTCCCTGCCAGCGCACCTGTACACGGCCTCCCTCATGAGCAGCGCGTCCGCCGAGGGCGGCCGCTGCTGCAGCGCCGCCGCCAGCCCCAGCAGCACCAGAGCCACGCCCTCGCCGCCGTGCTCCAGCATGCACAGCAGCAGCCCCACGCCGATGGGGCGGGGCGTGTCGGCGTCGGGGCCGGACTCCACCTCCATGGACCTGGGGACGGAGACGGACAAGTGGAGGGAGCAACAAGGACGTGAGCGTTATGCCACCTTGTAGGCCCACTCAGCATGACACCGCACCCAGCACTGCGTTCACCTGCGATTCAAAAGCTCCAAGCTCGACTACCACTAGAAGGGAATGACCACCACCACCCCAGCCCGCCCCACGTCCCTCAGCACCTCCAAAAAACCAAAGCGCAGACGCTCCAGGCATAATCCCTGTCCTGCTCCCCACTCCCCAGCCCAACGTCACCAGGACCAGGTCCCCGGCCCTACACGCTGCAGCCCACCTTGCGTAGCTCTCCGGGTTGACCCTCCACCTCCCGACCCCACAACCCAGCCTCACGCTCCCCGGCCCAAATGGCCTGCCCTGCAAGGCGCAACCCGCCTTGCGTAGCTCTCCGGGTCGTCCCTCCATTGCCGCACCTCCCTGCCCCGCATTCATCCGCCGCACGGTCTCTGGCCAACTTCCCCCTTGCCCCTCGTACCCACCTTGCGTAGCTCTCCGGATCGTCCCTCCACTCCTCCAGCTCCTCCGCCGACAGCGCCACGTACTTGGCCACCAGCGCCTCCACCAGCGCAGCGCAGGCGGGGCCGGACAGCAGGCCAGACAGCGCAGCGTGCGCCCTGGCGGCGCGGGCGCGGGACTCCATGAGACGGGCCAGCTGCTCCGTGGGCAGGCCGGCTGGGGTGGGGAGGGTGGGGACAGAGGCAAGGGTGTTGGGCGGAGCGGCAAGGCCAGGGCTGCTTCGCTGCTGTCCTTTGTTGACCCAGGTAACGCATTGCCCTACCAGCGCCAGACCATCGCTTTCTCACGCACACCACGGCCCTTCATCGCATCCCACCCCGCCCGCCAGGGATCACCAGCCACACACTACGCCGTCAATTTGTGGTTATTTTGCCGCTCGCCGCTGCTATACCTTGCCAGCGCCCACGCCCTCCCGCCCGCAGACTCCCGAGCCTCTCTTGCCCACCTCCGCCCACCCCACCCAGCAGCTCATCGCGCAGCGGCGCCTCTACCCAACCCTGCCCGTAGAAGGATACGCATAGCCATCCCACCTACCCCCATACCGCCGTCCCTGCCCGCCTGACCCCCCGCACTCTCCACGCCACCCCACCCAGGCCACCCATGTTCCTCACCCGGCACCGGCGCCTCCACCCACTCCTGCCTGTAGAAGGGCGTGAGCAGCGCCTTGCTGATGAAGCGCACCAGCAGCACACGGCGCTTGGGGCGCATGGCGCGGACCGTGGCGGCGTTCAGGCCGATCAGGGCGGACTGGGGCGGGGGAGGGGAGAAGGCAATCAGGGGAGACGCAAACGGCAACCGTGCACTTGCGGTGCGCACTGGAGCCGCAAGGGCGCCCCACGGCGTGCAGCCCTCTACGCAACACGCCAGCACAGGCCACGGCCCCACACCTGTACCACAGGGGTGCGCTTTCCTGCTGGCTTAACAACTTGGCCTTGCCTGTAACCTGGATGCTTCACCCCGATTTCCGCAATTCGCACCACCACGCACCTGTACGAACAGGTCTAGGAAGTACGGCACGTAATCTGCGAACGGCAGCGCCGCCGTATCCAGGTAGGCGATGGCCAGCGCCGCCATCCGCTCGTACAGCTTGCCGCCCACCTCCATCCAAGACTCGGCGACGGCGCCGCCCGCAGCCACGATGCCTGCGGTACGGGTGTACGGCAGACGGGTGACACATACCGTATGTGCAGCACTACGCATGAGCCACAGTAACATGACGCATGGCCGAGGCACTGACACGCCGTACAACCGCTTCCCGCATCCCCCTGGCCCCCGATTCGCATCAGTAGCCAAACCGAATGACACAGGCCGCAACGCGCCGGCCCCCCACTAGCTTGCCGGTACACCCACGTGTGCGCCAGCTCCATGCATCGTCCATACCCACCCACAACTCCCAAATAAGTGCCACGCTGCAGGACCCCTTGCTGCACGGACTCCCGCCCCACTACCCTTTGCCCACCATGCGGCGGCCCCCGGTGCGATGCGCACGGCACCCTAGTCGCTGCCCTCGTCGACCTACCCGCACATGCCTATCCTCCGGCCGGCCTCCTCCGCGCTCGTCCAGGCCCACCTCGCCCCCGGCCCACCCACCCCACACCATACCCGCCTCCCATTACGGCACGCCTCCTAAGCACTCAACCTCCGGCCCCTATCCCAGTGCTTACCCTGAGGCGGCCCCTGCTGCCCTGCGCTGCAACTCCCCATGCATTTCCCCCGGCCTGCCCGCCCCACACCGTTTCTCACCCTGCGGCGGCCCCCGCTGCACGGCAGTGCACCCCCCGTGAATGGCCTCCAGCACCGCCTGGCTGCCGGGGGCCAGCTCCTCCTGGTTGGGGCACAGGTACAGCAGCGCCTGCAGGCAGGCAGCGGCGGAGGCGGCGAAGGGGCCAGCAGCC
>VFQN01007775.1_pt1 | contig 11305 bp, 8 predicted proteins | sample 3512371 | NCBI WGS metagenome assembly VFQN01 (sample SAMN10412370, study PRJNA504923) | tailings metagenome | isolation source: Replicate 2 from Balatoc abandoned mine | place: Philippines: Itogon, Benguet | collected 2017-08-28
TTTTTTGAGATCGCCAATCCGCATTCCTTTGAGGGTTTTGAGAGGTTCATAGTTAAATGGCAAATCCCTCACCGTAGCATCATATCCATCGGGTCCTTTGATGGCATCAAAAATCAATGCACAGTCTTCTACCGAGCGCGTCATTGGGCCAATTTTGTCCATACTCCAGCTCAGGGCCATTGCTCCGTAGCGACTTACGCGTCCAAAAGTAGGGCGCAATCCGGTGACGCCATTGACGGTAGAAGGAGACACAATCGACCCTAATGTTTCGGTCCCGATGGCAAAGGGCAAACAGCCCGCCGCTACCGCCGACCCAGACCCCGCCGAAGAACCACTTGCCCCTGTTTGGGTATTCCAAGGGTTGCGAGTCATTCCTCCAAACCATACATCACCCCATGCAAACTCCCCAACCGACATTTTGGCCACTAACACCGCTCCTGCTTTTTCGAGCCGCTGAATCACCGTGGCGTCGTAGGGCAATTGTTGGTTTTTATAAATGTTAGAACCCCAAGTAGTAGGATAGCCTTTTTTGGCCAGCAAATCTTTAGCACCGTACGGAATTCCATGCAAGGGACCCCGATATTTCCCCGCTTTGATTTCGGCGTCAGCTTGGGCGGCTTGCTGCATGGCAAGGTCTTCGGTCAAAGTGACGACATTGAGCAAAGTAGGGCTATATTTTTTGAGCCTGCTAATAAAAAATTGGGTCAATTGGACCGATGAAATTTGTTTGGTTCGAATCAGCGCTCCCAATTCGGCGACTGTATAAAAAGCCAAACTGTCGCGATTGGGGGGCAAAGTTACTTTTCCTAAAGTGCTGGCTTGAAAAGGTTTTTTTGTTTTTTCAAACTCAAAACCAACCGGAACGGGGTCAAAAAGCAGAGCGGGGGCAATGTCGTTGGTAAGGGATATTTTGCGAACTCGCTCAAAACCTTTGAGTTGGTCGTTGAGGTTGTCGAGCATAGAATCTCGTTCGGCAGCCGAAAATTCTATTCCAAACACCTTGGAAGCATAATTAACAATGTCGGCAGTGATGGGGGCTTCTGCGGGGCGGTAGGCGGTTCCGAGCAAAAAGCTGGCAGCACAAACACAAAGAACCCCCAAAGAAAGTAAAAGTTTTCTCATTGATTTTTAGGTTGATGATAAAGTAGAACTAACAATAGTAACGATTAAAGCCAGAATGGTGTTTGCAATTTAGTACAAATCTGTATATTTGCAGCCCAATTCGCTCAAAATGCACCCGTAGTTCAATGGATAGAATTATGGTTTCCGGTACCATCGATAGGGGTTCGAGTCCCTTCGGGTGCACAAAAAGAAATATAACATACAAAAAAATGCCTTAGATTCGTTTCTAAGGCATTTTTTGTATGATTTTGTACCACCACGCACCACGGTAAACCTAAAAATGTTTCAGTAAGGACGGTCACTCCTGAACTCAATAACCGCCCTAATAGGGATGGATTGCATTCCATTCAAATACGTATTACCCACAATCGTAAATTAAAGCGCATTGCGTTGGAGTATGCCATTCCCAATGCGGCCAATGAAGGTGGTAGAAGCGCAACAGGAAGCCTTGCGTAGCCAAATTCAGATATTCTAAAAGCAATTTGCAATCTACGCTCAAGCAAGTTTAAGGAATTTTTGAAACAGGAAGATTTGCTTTTGCTGAACTGGATGATAATCTTATCAAATCCTACCAACAGCATCTGAAGAAAATCGGTAATGCCACCAATACCATTTATAACGCCATTTTGCTATCATTTTAAAGTTGTGCTTTTGCAGCTCCTGTGATTATCAGCTCAATGACTACTTTCATTTGATAGCAAAATCATCGGGTAGGGATGTTATTACTTATTATTGTCTCTTTGGTTAGAAAACCACTCATCCCAAAATTTTAAACTTTTTTTTTCATTCTTTTCTGTCCACACAAAATACTTCCTCGTTCTCTGAACATGAAAACCTTCGTCAAGACTTTCATTCAAGGGGTTTTTCTTTTTGAACAACTCTACAAACCATACGATTTCATATCCCTCCTTATCAACTAATTTTTCCAAAGCATCTTTGTCAACTAAAACCAATTCCTGACTGTCCCGATATGCTCGGTCAGATTTTTTATGATTGAATGCCAGTGTTTTACCATTCGCATCTTTTAATTCACTTCCTAAAAGCTCATAACAGTCAATTAGCTTTCTGACTTTCTTTGATGGCAACCGAATATAACTCTCACCATTGATGTCGTTTTGCGTGATTTCGGTTATGGTGTGATGTAAATATTTTTCATCGTCAGATATTCCGTCATAAAATGTTTCTTCTGTTTGATCTTCCTCTATCCATGTCATCCAAACAATGTCAGTTGGATTGCAATAAGTATCTGTCCTTGGTGATGAATGCAAACCATCCATGTGAGATATGAAATGCAATGAATCTGGATTGCTCTGAATAATTTTTATCAAAGTAGGTAAATCTTCCTTTTTAATTAGGCATGCAACTGAATAAAAGTAGGAATAGCAAAACTGTTTTGAGTCATGTAAACTTGTGTCATTGCATAATGCTAACCACTTCCTGTTTGGTTCATTAATTTGAAAATCAGTAGAATCATAGCTTAACCACTTTTCTAAATCAAAAACAGGTTCCTCATTTACCCAATTGGTTATACTTAGATTTATTTCAATTCCTGTTTCCAATTCTTTTGAAAGAACTTCTTTTACTATCCACTCTTTTTTTATTTTGAGTTTTTCAATTTCTTTATCAGTGTCATGAACTGATTCTGCCGGATTCGGAATGCCTGTAATTTGTGAGTAGTCAGAAACAAATTCCCTATTTCCCGACCATCTCTTTGCAGGAATATAGTCTGATAAATAACCTTGAATGTAATGAACAGCAAGCCAAGTATATTTTTCTTCATAAGTAAATATTTTACTCTTGCTTCCGTGAGATGCTTGTGTGTGCCAATTTCCTTCTGTCCTTGTTAGTCCAAGATTTTTTATATATGCAATGCCAGCAGCCATTCCCCAATTACTTGCAAACAAATCACTGTCACTATATAGAGCTCTGTATTCATCTAAAAGGGCTTTTGCTTCAGGACAATCATTGTCTTTTAATCCATCACCAAATGCGGATGGATATTCTAAAAAATCATCGTATGCTTTTCCGATTACATACCACGCTAAATCATGAACGATTGGATAACATTCTCCTTGCCCAGTTGTAGTATAGTTTCTTTCAAGGGGTATGAGAGAATATGTTTGTAATGGTCTTGGTCTACACTTCCGAACTTCATCATTAGAAATCACTCCATATTGGAATGCCCTCTCTACAATTGCTCTGAAGCCTTGCCTGACAATAATGTTTCGGTGAATATCAAGATGGTTGAAAATATTTTCAATAGACCAGATTGCCAATTCCTTTATTGTTTCCTTGTCTTTCAATCTACTTGCAACTCCCAACATAATTGAAGCTAAATCTTCTTGAATTTGTGGGTCGTTGCAATAAAATATTTTCTTAAGTAGAAGTAAAAATTCAGATGGGCTTTTTATTGCCCAACCAGTTAATGAAACTCTTAAATCATTTCTTAGTTCTTGGTCAATGGTTGAAAGACCCCATGCAAAAACCAATGGTCTTTCGTTGTGTAGATACCATTCAAACAAAATTGGTTTGCCAACTCCTAATTCTCTGAAAACAACTTTGCTTGTTTCATACTGATAACGATACCTTTCAGTTTCGCTAAGTTTTCCAGTTTCGTACATATCCAAACCTGACCAGATTTTATCTCTTTCAAAAACAGAATGATTCATCAGAGTTTGGTGTAAGTATTCTGCTCCGAAAGGTGATTCTGCTGAATAACTTGAAGGCAGAATTAAGTATTCAAGTACATACGATAGGTTTGTATAACCGCCAAAAAAGAGTTCATCAATTTTTGTTTTAAATGTTTTTGCTGTCGAATCTGGGGCTTTACTTATTGCAGTAAGTTGATATTGTTTTATTTCCAATTCGTCAAATCCTTCGGTTAAAAAATCGTTTTCTCCAATCAATTTACCCGATTCAATTAGCAAATTGTTTATGATGTTTTGAATTATTTTTTGATTAGGACTAATTTCAAAAGGGCTAAATGAATCCTTTGGGTTAAAATCTAAAGGCCGCATTATTGGCTTGTGTAAAAATTGAGGAATCCGATTCAGTGAACCGCTTTTGATATCATAGTAGATTCTTTCAGAAATAATATGCTCAATCAAAGATTGATAAGTAATGCTATAATAATGCTTCCGTTTTTTCAAAACCCCATCTTCATCAACTCTCTCAAATCTGATTAGAAATGCGTTGTCGGCTAAGTAATCAATCAAAGAATCTATTTCTGAACCGTCAAGATAATTCTTTATTGCTGGTGAGATTAAATCAACCAGTTCGTTGTGTTCAACTTCGTGGTTTTCGTAAAAAAACTTTGCGATGATTTCTAAGGAATCCATAATGGGGTTCCTTGTCGCTCCTTTTTTTTCTTGCAACTTTGAAACGAACTCTTTATTTAAGCGATCTATTTTAAGGTTAATCAAATCTCTTGTTGCAGTAACGATTTTGTCAGTTTCATTGATGGATCTGTTTTGATATTCTTCGCAAAACAATCTTAAAGCAAGCAAGCTGTCAAGCCCTCTGATCAAAGAAGGTGAAGAGAGTTGAATATTGTAGTGGTCTTTGCTGAAATAACGAGGTGCTACTTCTTCAATAGCCACATCTCCTTCTCTTGGAAGAAACACATCCTCAAAAATACCTCTTTGTGGAACTTCTTGGTTGTTGTAAAAATATCTACGGGCACTAAAAATAAACCTAACTCTTGGATACTCAGCCGTCAGTTGTTCGCATTCCCTTATTCGTGCATACCACTCCTTTTCATGTTCAATTTCTTCTTCAAGACCGTCAACACAAATTATTGCCTTGGTAATTTCATAATTATGTTCTTCTCCTGCTTTTAGAGCAGTTGCCTTTTGAACATCATTTTTGGTCGCAAGCGTTTCAAGTGCTGAAATAATTTCATCTTTACTCCAATTAATTTCCAATGATTTTGAAAGAATTTGAGTCCAATCATTACATGGTGCTCCTTTTGCTTGAATGATTATTGAAGGGGAGTTTGCAGCTAAATGAAATTCTACGCAGTTTGTAAGTCCATGCGTTTTCCCAGTTCCTGGCTCACCAATTATTAATCTAATTTTTTGATTGAAATCAAAAGCGAAGTGCTGAATGTATTGAGGTAAATCATACTTGTGAATTTTGTCCAAGCCTGAAATTAACTTTGGAAGTATATTCTTTTGAATATTGTTCGCATTCAACTTCTCCAATTTCAATATGGTTTTCCATATATCAACTTCAGCGAGAAAGTTAGGTTTGTAATAGTCATTTCCTGTTTTTAGGGCATCGGCTATACTTTTTAACTCGTCTGAAAACTTCAATAGATTTTCCTTAATGAGAATAAGTTCCTCATTTATTTCTGATGCTGTATTGGTTGGAATGAAATGTTCTATATGAAATATGCAAAATTTTAAATCGGCAATTGCTTGTGTAGCTTGGCTAAGTAATTCATTACGAAAATGTACGGAGAAACAAAGTTTTTGATATTCCCTATGAATCATTCCTTGTCCATGTAATTCTGGAATATATCTTTCATGTAACCAACCCTTTTTTTGAAGGGCAAAATGCTTTGATAAATAGTCAAGCGATATGACTTCTTTGTCAAACCAAAACTTGTGAACACCTTCATTATTTGCTTGTTGTAGTTCTGTCAGTATTTCGTTGTCAAACCACCAAGTCAATTTTAAATCAGGATAAGCAGAATAAATTTCGTCAATAAGAGTATTGATTTTATTTTCCTCATGATTGATCGTTCGTTTATTGCCTCTCCCTATTTTCAAAGAATTAACATTATGTGGAATGCAGATTATATACTCTTTTATTTCAGCTCGAAGTTTTTTCGCTGTAAGGATTGAGTTTCTTATTTGTTTGATTTCGCTGTCGTCAAGACTTTGTTGAAACCATTTTGCTTGAACAGCTACTATGTCTCCTATACTTAATTGTCCATATGCTTCAATACCTCCATCACCTCCTGCACCATTAATAACTCTAAAATTAATTAAGTCAGTCTTGTAAGTCCGTTTAAGATATCTTTCAAAGAGCTGATTACATAATGTCTCAAAAGCATTTTGCGGGCTGTCTCCGTAAGTATTAAATTTAGTCCAGTTCATTTATGGTGTTTGCTTTTGTCGCTAGGTTAATATTCTAGAAAAGTTTTTGTGCTTTGGAGCAAAGACAAATGTGCTGCATTGTGTCGGCTTTGAGTGTTGGGATGCAGCTCTTTTGATTTTGCAGAAGCGTTGGCATTTTGTCTTTCATTTACTGTTCGGTTAATGGCGGTTGTTTTGTCTTTTAGGGTGAGGCATAACGTTTTCGGGTATTTACGACGGCGGGGATTTTTAGCACAAAAGCCCAATAGAATTACAAATGTTGAATTTAGAATTATTAGCCGCCATATTGCCAATACAATGTTAGTGGCTGTGATTCTCATTCCAATCAAGTTTTGTGATTTTATTTCCGTTTATAATGAGAACCGATATTTCCCTGTCCAAACCTGTTCCATAATGGTCTAAATTCATAAGAGTAAAGTTTCCATATTTGTTTGTAACGGGATGGTGAGTGTAGAAATCGTCAAAAAATAAAGCATTTACAATTTGAATTTCATTATCCTTGATTTCCGCAAGGAAGGTTAAGTTAGAAAGATGAACCAAATATAAAACTTTGTCTTTGTGATTGAACGAAGAAAATACCTGTACTCCATATAAATCAAATGTTTTTTTGAAGGCATTTGATTTGTCACTATAACCAATGGCTTGTCCCTTAAATGTTTTCCCAACTTCATTTGGTTGTGCCAAAGTTAGTTTTGTCGGGTCAGGTATGGTTTTTAATTCTGTTGAGCCACCACCGTGTCCTAAATGAGCTAAAATATTATAGCCATTTTCATTTTTAATTACCGAGTTAGCACAAGTTGATTCAGTGAAAAAGGTTTTTGATGTTGATTTGTCAAAAAAGTAAACTGTCCCGCCCCATTCTCCAAAACAGTCGCCAAACACAATAAATCTATCGTCTTCAAATAGTTTCGGGTGATTTTTTAATGGAAATTCATTTTTTGATTTAGTCCATTTGTTGCCATTCCAAAGATAAATCGAGTTTTCTGAAAGCCCCCCTAACTGATTGTCAATTATCCAATGATAATTGAATTGTTTAGTGTTTAATTTGTTTTCCAATTTTGTATTTCGCTCAAAATTGTCAAGATTAAAACAAGCAAATTTTTCATTTTCAAAAAGCGAAACGAGCGAATTGTTATAAATAACTGAAAAGGACTTTGGGGAGTTTTTTACGTTATTTTTTTCTTTACCTGTATTTTTATATTTGTCTGCGAAGTATGGATTTTTAATAACAATATGATTTGTGTCGAACTCAATGTAGTTGTCGCTTACGGAAACCTTAAATTTCTCTTTGTAAGGACTTAAATATAAAGTGTCTTTCGTTACAGAAACTTTTTTCCAAGTTTGCTTTCGGAAATGGTCAATAAGTTTTTTCTCAAAATTCAGTTGTTTGTTTTGAGCAAAGGTTGAAATTGAAAGCCCGAAGCTTAATATTATGTAGAATAGTTTGTTTATCATAGCCACTAATGGACGGGTATTTATGAAGAAGTGGGACTAAAAGCACAAAAGCCCAATTTAGGGCTAATGTTGAATATAGTACAATGCTCAATTGATTACGTCAGCCACTTTTTCATAATCGCATCGGCGAACCGATACAATGTTGGTGGCTACCGCTTCTTTCGTCAGTCAAGTGTCGATAAGCAAAAAGTCCACAAGTGTCTATTTGCCAGTAATTTGTTGGTGTACTGCTTTAACAAAGTCCACTGATACGCCTGTAATGTCTGCGATTTGCTCAAAACTCTTGTTACCTTCATTCAGCAAGTATTTAACAAAAGATTCTTTTCCCTTGTCAAGACCTCTCAAAAATAGGACGTCCCTTTCTTCTTTGATGTATTCTGCAATGCTGTCCATAGCGTTTTTTAAGTTTAGCCCCAAGTTACGAAGTTGAGCCAACACACGCAACTGATTAAAGTATCTATTTAACGAAAAATCTCCTTTAGTAGTTTCCTTGACTCGTACAAGTATCTGTTTTATAGCATTTTCGGGGTTTTCGCCTTTGAAATTTGCCAAAATGCCCAATATGATTTCTTCGGGTTTGTCAGAGTTGAGGAAGATATGATAGTCAAGGTCGGAAAGTGCTACAATCGGAAACCTAAATTTTAGCATTTCTCTGTCAAGGTTCGTTGGCATTGTTGGTGTACCGGTACCAAGAAAAATTACGAATTGTTTTACAGGTAACTTATACTTTCGTTCAAGCATTCCATAATAATCAAGCATTCGATAAACCATTTCGGGTTCATCTTTGACTTGAAATTCAATTTGCAATACGAAAGTGTCACCTTTTGTGTCAGTTACTTTTTTGAGTACATCAGGTTTTCGTTCTTTGGTATGTTGAATGCGGTCCGCCGCCGCGGTCATCGGGTAATTCTTCCATAGAAACAACCGTAATTTCAAGTACGTTTTGCATGATACTTGAAATTACGGCTTCGATATTCTCTTTGAAAATCTTGTCGTATTGGCTTGATTGGCGTTTTTTCTTTTTCTCTTCCATGAAGCAAAGTTAGTTAAAGTAAAGAGGCTTTTAAAATGCTTTGCTAATGGGGTATCCTAATATCCATAATGCTAATATACTCCAAATGATAAATGATATTGTCTTTAACAAACTTACCTAAGTCAAAATTAACTTTTGAATTAGATGTCGAATTCTCTGATTTCAAAGAAACTTTGGGGTCATTTTTTTTGATGAGTTGTTCAAACTCTTCTTTTAATATCAATCCTTGTTCATTCCTACTTTTAGTATATGAATAAAAAGGGTATTTAGTATCGGGCGGGTTTCGGAGCACAAAGTTTCAATTTATTACTAAAGTTCATTAGAAGCACAAAGCCTCAAGTTTGCATCAGGCGGACTGACCCAGGCCGCCTGATGCAAAATCCGTATTAGCTGCAGTTTTCTTCACACTTTTCAATTTCTTTCTTGAATTCTTCAACTAGCTCATAGAAATAACTTATTGATTTCAAATGTTGCTCCTTTGTCACAGTGGTTGCAAAAACGACCTCCCAACTAATATCTTTTGGTTCAAATCCCATGCAATAAGCTAGTATCATATTAGCCCAACCCGCGGTCGATTCATAATATCCAAGTTTTTTCGCTACCCAGTCGAAAAAAGGTTCATTTGAATGTGAAACTATCCCATTGTCTACAAGCGCATGGTGGTAACCGTTGCAATAATTATTAATGCTTTTTAAAGTAGCTTCTCCAGTCCACATTGCTGGGCGTTGCTCTATTTGCTTCAATATTTTATAACATTCTAGTATCATATAATTGCCCATAACATTTTCGGGCTTTGCGTTCGGGGGGGCAGAGCATCCCGAAAGCTTTCGGGATCAACCAGCACTGAACTTGAATAGGAGCACAAAACTCCAAGTTTGCACGTCAGCCCGCCTGATACAAAACCCGTATTATGTGCTGTACTTCATCATTGAACTATTTCTTTATTGTTTTTATTCATTGAGTCAGCAAAAATATTTAGTCCAGACTCGTTGTTATCAAAATAAGTGTAAAAGTGATTGTTGGTTATCATTTCTATCAACTTTGGGTCAAAGGTCTTCTTAACTCTTATGTTTTTAATCATTTCTGAGCGAATGACAATTCTAATTTTTTTCCGACTTTTTCGTGGTAGTCCGTATACAGGCATAGATTCATGTCCCATTCCACCGTATTCAGGAAACAAATAGACTTTAGCACCTGCTCTAAATTGTTTTGTCCCGCTTCTAATTTCTTTGTATTCTCCATAGTAATGTTTGTCTATAATGTTGCCCAGAAGAATATAGCGGAATTCTTCGTTAAAATTTTCTTCTATGTCATTTTTGATGTCTGTCACTTAAAATTACTTTTGTTATATTCGGTGCCTTGTGGATAAAACTGCTGGGTTGTATTGCTTGTAACGGGATGGGAAGATGGGAATAGCCGCCCCCTTTTTGCCTACACACCAAATATACCCACTTTCCATAAAATGCACCTAATGATTTCATAGGACATTATGCAAATTTTTCCCCAAAATGCGTCCCACCTAAACAGACATAGCGTTTTGGGCGTAAAATCGCCCATTTTGCTATCAAAAACCCAAAGGCTGCACTCAGTGAAATAGGGAAGCTTTTGGGAGGAGGAGAAGGGGGGAGTTCTTTTTGTAAATACGATTATATAAATCTACTAAGTTGTTCGGGGGCACAATAAGAAGTCATACATGACAAAACAGAAAAAGCGTTAGATAAGCCTCTAACGCTTTTTCTGTTTGATTCCCAATTTGAGAGTTTAATGGCAAGTAAATAGCAGTCCGTCAATATGGCTTATTATCAATGATAACTTAAGCCCTCTCCAAATTTGAACAATGAATAACCCTTGGGTTCTAGCATACCGGGTACATCTGATTTGTTTTGTTCTACGGCCTGCTGAGAAGCGGGAATTGTAAATGGTAATTTACCTGTTGGGTTAAACTTACCACTTATAATGTCCAAAAGGGCATCGGTAGTGGTGCCAAAGGTCGCTATGATTGTTTTGGCGGCCTCACTGTTAAGTTCATCTAGCACCCATGGACTTGAAAAATTGATAGCCAACACCGTAGGTTTGCTTTTGAGGGTTTCGTTTACGCGGCTTATATCAATTTTGTTTTTTGATAAACCTAATTCAATGGGCTTATCGGCTGAGGCAAACAAACCTCCAGCACTTGGAACAAGCCACAATACCACCACATCGGCTTCTTCTTTGGTCATCACGAATTCCAAGGATGGGTGATGAGAGGTGGGTTTATAAACCGTAATTGGGTTGGCAACTCGACCATTGTCGTAATAGGTTTCAAAATAGACCTTTGTTTTTGGGGCTAATGGCAGAATTTTCGAATCATTTTTTAAAAGAACGATAGATTTACGCAACGCCAACTCGGCTTTTTCTTGAAAAGCGGTACTGCCCACCGTAGTTTGTGCTTTTTCAGGGTCAACGTAAGGATTTTCAAATAGACCCAATGCAAATTTCTCGGTCAATAAACGTGCGACGGATTCATTGATTCGAGTTTCGGAGACCAGTCCTTGCTTCACTACATCTTTCAAAATAGTAGGGTCTGCGGTGCCAGAAAATAAATCTACTCCTG
>VFQN01007776.1_pt1 | contig 11303 bp, 6 predicted proteins | sample 3512371 | NCBI WGS metagenome assembly VFQN01 (sample SAMN10412370, study PRJNA504923) | tailings metagenome | isolation source: Replicate 2 from Balatoc abandoned mine | place: Philippines: Itogon, Benguet | collected 2017-08-28
ACTCGCGTCCCACGGCCCCAACCAGCTCACCGGGAGCGCGCGCGAGCCGGTCTGGCGCGCCCTTCTGCGGCAGTACGAAGACTTCATGCAGCTGGTGCTCCTGGGGGCCGCCCTGGTCAACCAGCTGGTCACCCAGGACACGCCGACGACCGTCGTGCTCGCCGGGCTCACCGTGCTCAACGCGCTGATCGGGCTGCGCCAGGAGGCGAAGGCCGAGGAGAGCGTGAAGGCGCTGTCGTCGATGATGCGGACGGTCGCGCGAGTACGCCGGGACGGCCAGGCCGTCGAGGTCGATGCCTCGGAACTCGTGCCGGGCGACGTCGTGCTGGTCGAGGCCGGCAACCGGATCCCCGCCGACGGCCGGGTCCTGCTGGCCGCGACGCTGGAGATCGAGGAGGCCGCGCTCACCGGCGAGAGCCTGCCGGTCGGCAAGACGGCCGAGCCGGTGGCTGCCCTGAACGACGGGACCGACGTACCCCTCGGCGACCGGATCTGCATGGCCTACATGAACACCTCCGTCACCCGCGACCGCGGCGAGCTCGTCGTGACCGCCACCGGTATGGGCACCGAGATCGGCCACATCGCCGACATGCTCGCCAACACCGACGCCGGCAAGACGCCGCTGCAGAAGCAGCTCGACTCCCTGTCGAAGATCATCGCCTCAATCGCCGCTGTGGCACTGGTCCTCGTGGTGCTGCTCGGGCTCGCCCAGGGCGAGTCCTTCGACACGCTCTTCATCACGGGCGTCGCGCTCGCCGTCGCCGCGATCCCGACCGGGCTCCCGGCCGTCGTGACGGCACTGCTGTCGATGGGCACCCGGGAGATCGCGCAGCGCAACGCGATCGTCAAGCGGCTGCCCGCGGTCGAGACCCTGGGCTCGACCTCGGCGATCTGCTCGGACAAGACCGGCACCCTGACCCTCAACAAGATGACCGCCCGCGAGCTGGTGGTGCCGGGCCACCACCGCTTCACCGTGACCGGCGAGGGCTACGGCACGGCCGGCGAGATCCACCACGTCGGCGGCGGGCGGATCGACCTCGACCCCTATCTGCTGCCGATGGTCCTGTGCGCGGACGCCGTACTGGACGGCGAGAGCCTGATCGGCGACCCGACCGAGGGTGCGCTGATCGTGCTGGGCGCGAAGGGTGGACTGAACGTCGACGAGACCCGCGCCGCGTTCCCTCGCGTCGCCGAGGTGCCGTTCGACTCCGACTACAAGTTCATGGCGACCTTCCACGAGATGACCGCCGACGACGGCCGGCCGGTGGTCCGCTGCTACGTGAAGGGCGCGCCGGACGTCCTGATCGCGCGGTCGACGACCTTCCGCACACCCGACGGCACACTGATGCCGATCACCGACGACAACCGGCACCTGGCGCTCGAGGCCAACGACCGGATCGCCAACGCCGGCGAGCGGGTCATGGTCGTCGCCCAGCGCGACTTCGAGCCCGGCAGCCTTCCCCTCGGCGATGCGCTGATCGGCGTCGTCCAGGAGCTCACCCTGCTCGCGATGGTCGGCATCGTGGATCCGCCCCGCCCGGAGGCGCGCGACGCGATCGCCGAGTGCCACGACGCCGGCATCCGGGTGCGGATGATCACCGGCGACCACGCCACCACAGCCGCCGCGATCGCGGGCGAGCTCGGCATCGAGGGCCGCGCGGTGACCGGGAGGGAGTTCGCCGCGATGAGCGACGAGCGGCTCCGCGCCGAGATCGACGAGATCGGGGTCGTCGCCCGGGTCGCACCGGAGGACAAGGTCCGCCTCGTCCGCATCCTCAAGGAGAAGGACAACGTCGTCGCGATGACCGGCGACGGGGTGAACGACGCGCCTGCGCTCAAGACCGCCGACATCGGTGTCGCGATGGGGATCACCGGCACCGAGGTCTCCAAGGAGGCCGCGGTGATGATCCTCACCGACGACAACTTCGCGACGATCGTGGGCGCCGTGTCCTACGGACGGACGCTCTACGACAACCTGCTGAAGTACCTGCGCTTCCAGATGTCCACGCTGGTGGCCTACATCGCGATCTTCATCGGCGAGGGCATCCTCGGCATCGCGAACGGCGCGCCCCTCACGCCGATGCAGATCCTCGGGCTCAACATGGTCGTCGACATCCCGCTGGCCATCGCCCTCGGCTTCGACCAGCCGGCGCGCGGGTTGATGGCGCGGCCGCCCCGTCCGGTCGGCGCTCCGGTGCTCTCCCGCAACAACTGGATCCGGCTCTGTGGCCAGGGCGCGGTGATGACGGTCGGCGCCCTCGCGGCGTACCAGATCGGCGACCGGCAGGGCAGCGCCGTGCTGGCCGCCACGATGCTGCTCACGGCGCTCTCGCTCTTCCACCTCTTCGGCGCGCTGCTGTGCCGGGACCAGGTCGGCTCCGTGTTCGACCCGGCCGGCTTCCCAGGTGTGCTCCAGCTTCGGCGGTACGGCGTCGCGCTGCTCGCGATCATCGCCGTGACCGCGCTGGACGTGCTCCAGCGGATCTTCGGCACCACCGGGCTGACCTTCGAGCAGTGGTCCATCTGCATCGGCCTGGCGGCTGCCCTCGTCGTGGTCGAGGAGATCGTGAAGCTCGTGCTGCGACGCAGCCAGAAGGTGCCGGCATGACCACCCTCCCCGTCTACGACGCCGAGAGACTGTCGGCGCTGCTCGCGATCCTCGCCGACGTCGACGACGTCGAGCTGAAGCTCACCGTGCCCGGTGCCGACCACCAGCGCGCGCTGACCAGCCTCGAGATCGACCCGTTGGACGCGGAGATCCGCCAGGTCGCCTTCCTCGACACGCCGAAGCTCCAGCTCTTCGACGCCGGCCTCGTGCTCCGGGCCCGGCGCACCCAACGCAAGCCTGGTGACGTGACCGTCAAGCTGCGGCCGATGCTGCCCGCCGATGTCCCGGGCGGACTCCGCGACGCCGACGGGTTCAAGGTCGAGGTCGACGCCTCGCCCGAGGGCTTCGTCTGCTCGTGTTCGCTGACCGCCGAGCTCGCCGATCACAAGGTCCTCCGGCGGCTCGGCGAGGGCCGGGTCGCCGACCTCCTCGACCGCACCCAGCGCGCGCTCGTGGAGGAACGGCTGCCAGACGGCGTGGAGGTCGGCGACCTGCGAGTGCTCGGCCCGTTGACGCTCCTCAAGGTGAAGTTCGCACCCGAAGATCTCGGACGCAGGATGGTCGGCGAGCTCTGGTTCCTGCCCGACGGCTCCCGCATCCTCGAGCTCTCGACGAAGGCGCCGCCCGCCGAGGCGTTCCAGGCGGCGGCGGAGACGAAGGTGTTCCTGGCGAGGCACGGCCTCGACCTGGCGGCACCTCAGGAGACCAAGACCAGGACCGCCCTCGCGGTGCTTGCCGCGCGGCTCGAGGAGGAGTAGCAGCATGACGACGTTCACGGTCTGGAAGTTCGACGACCCCGACGGCGCCGCCCACGCCGAGGCGAGCCTCAAGGCAGCGGCCGGCGAGGGGCTGGTCACGATCGTCGACCACGCGCTGATGAGCTGGCCGGCCGATGCCGACAAGCCGGAGCTGCATCACCAGCACGACGGCCCGAAGCGGGGCGCCGCCTGGGGAGCGCTCTGGGGCATCCTCGGTGGTGCGCTCTTCGCGATCCCGGTCGCCGGCGTGGTGCTCGGCGCCGGCGTCGGCGCGCTCGCGAAGGCGACGGCCGGCACCGGCATCACCAAGGACGACCTGGAACGCATCCGCACCGAGGTCACCCCCGGCACGTCCGCACTTCCTCGTGACCGAGGACGCGGACATGGACCGGCTCGGCGAGCGCTTCCACCATCGCGACAGCCGGCTGATCTCGACCAATCTCACCGAGGCCGAGCGGGAGACGCTGCTGGAGACCTTCGGCGGTGAGTGAGCCGCCGCCCCCGCGCCGTGACCGTGACCTGCTCGGCCTGGTCCGCGGCGGCGAAGGCGCGATCACCGGAACGGTGGTCTGCGCGGCCGCGATCGCCTACAGCGCCGGCTACCAGGACACGATCGGCCAGCTGAGCCTCGTCATCCTCGGCACGGTCGCGGTCTACTGGATCGCCCACCTGCACGCGGTCACGATCGGCAGCTCGCTCACGCATCACCACCACCCGTTCGCCGCAGTGCGGCACGGCCTCGTGGAGACACTGCCGATCGCCGGCGCGTCGGTCGTGCCGCTCGGCGTGCTGCTGGTCTCCTCCGTGCTGGGCGCCGAGCTGCGTACGGCGGCGTGGGTCGCGCTGGGCGCGACGATCGCGCTGCTGACGCTCTACAGCTACCTGGCGGGCGTGCGGGGTGGCCTCGGCACCGCAGGGCGACTGGCGAGCGCCGCTGCGGGAGCCGGCGTCGGGCTGCTGGTCGTGCTGCTCAAGGTCGCCCTGCACTGACCTCCGGCGGCGCGGCCTCGGAGCCGACCGCGCGGGTGGGCAGCAGCCGGGTCATGAAGATCGCGAGCGCCGCGATCACGGCCAACACGGCCAGGCTGGAGCGCAGCCCGACGAGCCGGGCCGCCGCGTTCTCGTCGAGCACCGCGTCGGCCTCAGCGGGGCTGAGATCGGTCTCCGCGAGCGCAGTCTCGAGGTCGCGGTCCGACATGAACGGGATGCCGGCTGCGAGCTCCACTTCCGCCCGGTCGGTCACCGACGCCGGGATCGCGTCGTTGGCAGCGATGCCCACGAGGAAGCTCGCCGAGAGGGCCCCGATGAGGACCGAGCCGGCGAGCGCCGTACCGAGCGAGGCGCCCAGGTTGGTCGCGGTGTTCTGGAGCCCACCGACCTCGCCGCTGCGCTCGTCCGCGACGGCCGAGACCGTGACGGCGCCGAGCTGCGACGACAGCGCCCCGACCCCCAACCCGGCCAGCAGCAGCGGCACGGTCACGATCTCGGGTCCCGCGCCGGCCTCGAGCGCGCCGATCAGCGAGACGATCCCGGCCAGCAGCGCGACGAGTCCCCCGGTGACCACCGTGCGCGGTGACGCTCGGGGCCACACCCGGGGCACCCCGATCGCCGCGACGAGCAGCGTCACCGACAGCGGCAGCAGCCGGACGCCGGTGTCCAGGGCGCTGAGCCCGAGCGCGACCGAGAGGAAGAGCGGGATCGTGAAGAACAGCCCGGCCTGGAGCAGGAACTGGAAGAAGAACATCGTCAGACCCCCGACCAGGCGGGCGTTGCGCAGCAGGTCGAGGTCCACCAACGGCTCGCGACCCCGGCCGAGCATCCGCAACTCCCACCAGACGAAGCACCACAGCACGATCAGCCCGCCGAGCACGAGCCACACCGTCGGCGAGATGCCGAGCAGGTCCGGGGCACCCGGCTTCGACCTGACCCAGCCCCACTCGCCCGACCGGAGGACGCCGTAGACGGCGAGGCCGAGGCCGAGCGCGGAGAGGACCACCCCGACGACGTCGATCCGGGACCGCACACCCGGGGCTGCGTCCTGGATCCTGCGGGTCATCGCGAGGATCCCGACGACCACCACGACCTCGCCCGCGAAGACCAGGCGCCAGGTCCAGTACGTCGTCACCGCGCCGCCGATCAGCGGTCCCGCTGCCACCGCGATCGCGCCCGCCGAGGCGACCAGGCCGTAGGCGCGTGGCCGCTCGACGGCGGCGAAGTTGGCGGCGACGAGCGCGACGATCGCGGGCATGATCAGTGCGGCGCCGATGCCCTCCAGGAAGGACCATCCGAGGATCAGGATTCCGAGGTTGGGCGCCAGCGAGGTCGTCAGCGAGCCGGCGCCGTAGATCACGCAACCGATCGCGAACGCCCGGCGGTGACCGATCATCGTCCCGACCTTGCCGCCGGTGATCATCATCGTCGCCATCACCAGCGTGTAGAGCGTGATCGCGGTCTGCACACCGGTGATCGTGGTGCCGACGTCCTTGGCCACCTGGGCGATCGACACGTTCATGACCGAGCTGTCGAGCGTCATCAGGAACTGGCCGGACGCGAGCGTGAGGAGCACCGCGCCCGACGCCGCGGTGCGGGTCCGGGTGGCGTCGGACATGGCGTCTCCTCCCGCTCGCGGCCCGGGGCCAGGATCACGGCGCGTCGGGTGGCCTCGCCTCACCCCGTTCGGGGTGGTGCCCCGCCACCCGGGACGCTGCCACGATTTCGGTACGGCGCCACCGAGGAGGGGTGATGAGCGAGGAGCCGGACCTCGACCTGCTGGAGTACGTCCTGGTGTCCGCACCCGCGGTCGAGGCGCTCGCGCCTCCCGCGATCGCTGTCGCCGGCCTGGTCCACGCCGGGTCGCTGCGCGTGCTCGACGCCGTGGTGCTCGTGCGGCCCGCGGGCCGCGCATCCGTGCACAGCGCGTCCACGGCCGAGCACCCCTCACTGGGCGCGCTCCACGACGTCGTCGACGGCCGCGTGCACCTCAGCGCCCACGACATCGACCTGGCGGCCCTCACCCTCGCGCCGGCCGAGGCCGCCCTGCTGCTCCTCGTCGAGAACCGCTGGGCCGACGCGCTCTCCCTGGCGGTCCGCGGCAGCGGGGCCCGACTGACCGCCGGTGAGCACATCGAGCGGGCCCGCGTCGAGGCGGCCCTCGCGCCGTACGCCGACCGGATCGACCTGTTGCTCCGCGGCCCCGGCACCCGGCCCTCGGGCGACCAGGTCGAGCAGGTGCGTCGGCTCGCTCGTCTCGTCGACCGCGGCATCCTCGGCCTGGACCGCTACGACGTCCAGCGGCGCAGGGTGCTGGAGGGCTGATCGGCCCGGCGCAGGCTGACCATCGCCCGCGCCGCCTCCGCCGCCTCGGCCCGCGAGGCGCAGCCGAGCTTGCGGTAGATCACCTTGAGGTGGAACTTCAGGGTGTTGATCGAGATGAAGAGCTCGTCGGCGATCTCTCGCAGCGTCAACCGGCTCGGCAGCATCCGCAGCACCTCGAGCTCGCGATCGGTGAGGGGGTCGAACATGCCCGCGTCCCGGACGCCGGGAGCGGCGGGCTGGGCGACCCGGCGGAGCCGGTCCAGCCAGGCCTGCGGTGCCCGCCACGCGAGGCGCTCGACAGCCTCGACGACGTCGGCACCCTCCGTCACGAGCGTCTGGACCAGGCCGTGCCCCGCAGCCACCCGGACCGCATCGAGCAGGCATTGATCCACCTCCGCCTCGACCTGGCAGGTGCGGCTGCGGAGCAGGTCGAGCATCACCTGGTGTCGCGGGTTGCGTGGCTCCGCCTCCTTGAGCGCGTCGGCGGCAGCGGAGAACTCGCCGGTCGCGAGGAGCACGCGAGCGGCGGTGACTGGCGCCCAGAAGGGGTCGACCACCTGGGCGGCCCAGGCTCGCGCTGCCGCGAGGTCGTCCTCGGCGAGCGCGAGCAGTGCGCCCGTTCGGGCGAGCCAGGCGCGGGCGCCGGGGCCGGGCATCTCGGTGTCGACCAGTTCGGCGGCCAGGCCGAACGCCCGCGCCGCCGACACGACATCCCCCTCGTCGAGCCGGACGTGGGTCAGCTCCAGACGTGCCAGGAGCTGGCAGTGCGGTCCGGGCTCGATGCGGCCGTCGGCCAGCTCCACGAACGCGGGCAGTGCGGCCGCGGTGTCGCCGAGCTCACGGTGCGCGATCGCCTCCGCCACGAGCACCTCGGTGCGCAGGACGGTCATGTTGGTCGCCGCCGACGCCCGGCGAGCGCCGGCGGCCAGCCGCAGGGCGTCGACCGGGCGTCCCGCCAGCGCCTCGCCCAGTGCCCGGGTGCCCTCGAGCGCCGTACGCCGTTCCGGGAGTACGCCGAGCGCCTGAACCACGTCGCGCGCCTCCCGGCTCGCGTCGTCCCATCGCTCCGAGAGTGCGACGTCACGGGCGATCATGTTCCAACCGAACTGGCCCAGCGGGTCGAGCCACCACTCCTCCCCCAGGCTCCCCAACGCCGACCGGGCCAGCGAGGCGCCGTCGAGCCAGTCGCCGCGCAGGGTGGCGCCGATCGACTGGAGCACCTCGACCCGGGCGCCGAGCACGAGGTCGACGTCGGGGTCGCGACGGACCCGCCGGGCGAGGCGGTCCACGAGGCCGACGTACCGACGCCGGTCGACGAGCAGGTGGCACCAGGTCAGCTCGAGCATCGTGTCGAGACCGTCGGCCAGCTCGAGCTCGGGCAGCGCCTCGACCGTGCGCAGGATCGTGCTCGCGTGGCCGCCGTCGTAGAGCGCCGGCGCCTCGGCGGCCAGCAGGCGGAGCGCCTCGCGCGGCCGCGCGGCGCGCAGCCAGTGCTCGAGCGCCGAGACCGTGCGGCCGTGAGCCTCGTGCCAGCCCGCCGCCCGCGCGTGCAGGCGGGCGAACTGCTCCGGCGACTGCTTCGCGAGGGCGCCCTGCAGTGCCTCGCGGACGAGCGCGTGCACTTCGAACTCGGACGTGCCGACGCGCGAGACGAACAGCCCGCGCTCCTCCGCCGCCGCGAGCAGCTCCGCGGCGTCGGGGCGCGACGCCAGCAACCGGGCGAGGTCGGGCTCGATGTGCTGGACGACCGACGTGGCCAGCAGGACGTCGACGAGATCGCGGCTCTCCCGGGCGAGGACCTCCCGCCAGACGTAGTCGGCGAGCTCGACGCGCGACTCGTCAGGGCCCGGCTGGTAGGCGCCGCCCTGGGCCTGCGCCGACCGGGCCGCCAGCGCCGCCAGCTGGATGCTGGCCGCCCAGCCACCCGCACCGCTCGCGACCTCGGCCACGGCGTCGTGGTCGAGGGCTGGCGCGAGCCGCGACAGCAGCGCCGACGCCTCGGCGAAGGTGAACCGCATCTCGGCGAAGTGCACCTCGCCCAGCTGACCGCGGGCCCGGAGGCGGTGCACGGGCAGCGCGAGCGCCCGCCGGCTGGCGACGACGACGTGCAGCCACGGAGGCAGGTGCTGCACGAAGAGCGCGAGCGACACGGCGTTCGCCTCGACCTCGTCGATCAGGTGGAGGTCGTCGATCACGAGGACGCAGTGGTCCTGCTCGCGCCCCTCGAGGTCGTCGAGGAGCTCGCCGACCGCCTCCAGGAGCCCTCCCGGCCGGCGGAGCAGGTGGGCAGCCGAGCGCGCACAGCCCGGCGCGATCCCCTCCAGTGCGGCCAGTACGCCGCGCCAGAGCTGGACCGGGTCCCGATCGTCCTCGTCCAGGGACAGCCAGGCATGCGGCAGGTCGGTCTCCGCCACCCAGCTGCTCAGCAGCGAGGTCTTGCCGGAGCCTGCCGGCGCGACGACGAGCGTGAGGGGCGCCGTGACCGACTCGTCGAGGAGCTGGTGGAGGCGCGGACGGGGCAGCAGGTACGGACTCGCGGCGGGACGGAGCTTCGCCTGGAGCACGGCCGTGCGCGCGGAGCGCGATTGACTTGCCAGCAGCTCCAGGCCGCCGTGCGCGGCCCGAGCGCGCTCGTCCTCACCCACCACTCCCCCTCTGCTCGAGATTCGCGGCACCTCCAGCGTGGCACGGGCGCCGGGGGGCGCACTCCCCCGAAATGGATGAGGGAAATAGGTGAGGGGCCCGCGCCGTTCGGCGCGGGCCCCTCGGGCTCGTCGTACGTCAGGGTGGATCCAGGCTTCAGACGAGGTCGAACCGGTCGTTGTCCATGACCTTGACCCAGGCGGCCACGAAGTCGCGGACGAACTTCTCACGCGCGTCCTCGCTGGCGTAGACCTCGGCGAGCGCCCGCAGTTGCGAGTTCGAGCCGAAGATCAGGTCGACGGCGGTCGCGGTCCACTTCAGGTCACCGCTCGCCAGGTCGCGGATCTCGTAGACGTTGGCCTCCGACTCCGACGCCTTCCACTGGCTGCCCGGCGCCAGCAGGTTGGCGAAGACGTCGTTGGTGAGCACGCCCGGCTTGTCGGTGAGGACGCCGTGCTGGGTGCCGCCGACGTTGGCGCCCAGCGCGCGCAGTCCGCCGACCAGGACGGTCATCTCCGGCGCGCTCAGGCCGAGCATGTAGGCACGGTCGACCAGCAGCACCTCCGGCTGGAGCTTCTCGTCCTCGCGCAGGTAGTTGCGGAAGCCGTCGGCCCGCGGCTCGAGCACCGCGAACGAGTCGACGTCGGTCTGCTCCTGCGTGGCGTCGGTGCGACCGGCGTGGAACGGCACCGTCACGTCAACTCCGGCGTCCTTCGCCGCCTTCTCGACCGCGGCCGAGCCGGCCAGCACGATCAGGTCGGCCAGGGACACCTGGGCGCCGCCGCCAGCGTTGAACTCCGACTGGATGCCCTCGAGGGCCTCAAGCACGGTCGCGAGCTGCTCGGGCTGGTTGACCGCCCAACTGCGCTGCGGCTCCAGGCGGATGCGAGCGCCGTTCGCCCCACCACGCTTGTCGGTGGAGCGGAAGCTCGCCGCCGAGGCCCACGCGGTCGACACCAACTGCGAGACCGTCAGGCCGGACTCGAGGACCTTCGCCTTGAGCGTGGCGACGTCGCCGTCGCCGATCGGATCACCCGTGGCCTCCGGGACCGGGTCCTGCCACAGCTGCGGCTCGGGGACCCAGGGGCCGAGGTAGCGGTCGACCGGGCCCATGTCGCGGTGCAGCAGCTTGTACCAGGCCTTGCCGAAGGCCAGCGCGAACTCGTTGGGGTTCTCCAGGAAGCGGCGCGAGATCTTCTCGTACGCCGGGTCGAACCGGAGCGCGACGTCGCTGGTCAGCATGGTCGGCTTGCGCTTCGGCGAATCCGGCGTCGGACCGGGGATGATGTCCTCGGCGTCCTTGGCGACCCATTGGTAGGCGCCGGCCGGGCTCTTCGTGAGCTCCCACTCGTACGCGAAGAGCAGCTTGAAGAAGTCGTTGCTCCACCGGGTCGGCGTGGTGGTCCAGGTGACCTCCAAGCCCGAGCTGATGGTGTCGGCGCCCTTGCCGGAGCCGAAGCTGCTCTTCCAGCCGAGGCCCTGCTCCTCCAGCGGCGCAGCCTCCGGCTCGGGGCCGACCAGGTCGGCGTCGCCGGCACCGTGCGTCTTGCCGAAGGTGTGACCACCCGCGATGAGCGCGACCGTCTCCTCGTCGTTCATCGCCATCCGGGCGAACGTGTCGCGGATGTCGCGCGCGGAGCCCACCGGGTCCGGGTTGCCGTTGGGACCCTCCGGGTTGACGTAGATCAGGCCCATCTGGACCGCGCCGAGCGGGTTGGAGAGATCGCGCTCGCCGCTGTAGCGCTCGTCGCCCAGCCAGGTGTCCTCGGGACCCCAGAAGATCTCCTCCGGCTCCCACACGTCCTCGCGGCCGAAGCCGAAGCCGAACGTCGTGAAGCCCATGTCCTCCAACGCGACGTTGCCGGCGTACACGAGCAGGTCGGCCCAGGAGATCTTCTGGCCGTGCTTCTGCTTGACCGGCCACAGGAGGCGGCGGGCCTTGTCGAGGTTGGCGTTGTCCGGCCAGCTGTTCAGGGGGG
>VFQN01007777.1_pt1 | contig 11301 bp, 9 predicted proteins | sample 3512371 | NCBI WGS metagenome assembly VFQN01 (sample SAMN10412370, study PRJNA504923) | tailings metagenome | isolation source: Replicate 2 from Balatoc abandoned mine | place: Philippines: Itogon, Benguet | collected 2017-08-28
GCGCGGTTGAGCGCGGTCATGCCAGCACCTCCTTCAGCGCCGCGGCAAAGGCGGCAATATCATCCTCGGTCACGGTCTCGGTGACGGCGACGACGAGGCCGTTCGCGAGTGCGGCATTGTCGGGATAAAGGCGCCCGAGCGAAACGCCGCCCAACACGCCCTTTTCGGCCAGCTGGTGAACCACCGGGCGCGCCTCGGTCGGCAACAACAGAGTGAATTCGTTGAAATAGCTGTCGTTCATCACCGACACGCCGGGCACTTTGGCGAGTTCGGCCGCGGCCTTTTTCGCGCGGCCATGGTTGATCGCGGCAAGCTGGCGCAACCCCGCTTCACCGAGCAAGGTCATGTGAATACTGAAAGCCAGCGCACAGAGTCCTGAATTTGTGCAAATATTGCTCGTCGCTTTCTCGCGGCGGATATGCTGCTCGCGCGTCGAGAGCGTCAGCACGAAGCCGCGCTTGCCGTTCGCGTCGACCGTCTCACCGCAGAGGCGCCCCGGCATCTGGCGGACATATTTGGACTTGCAGGCAAACAGGCCGACATAAGGCCCACCGAATTGCAGCCCGACGCCCAGCGACTGCCCCTCGCCCACTACGATGTCGGCACCCATTTCGCCCGGCGCCTTGATCAGCCCGAGCGCGACGGGTTCGGTGACCACCGCGACCAGCAGCGCGCCCGCCGCCTGACACGCCGCGGCGAGCGCGGTCATGTCGTCGATGCGGCCGAGAATGTCGGGATATTGCACGACGACGCAGCTCACATCCTTGTCGATGCTGGCGGCAAGCGCCGCCCAGTCGGTTCCCGCATCAAGGCCGGGGTCGCCATCGACCAGCACGTCGCCGGTATATTTCGCCATCGTGCGCGCGACGCTGCGGTAATGCGGATGCAGCCCGGTCGACAGCAGTGCCTTGTTCCGCTTGGTAACGCGCCGCGCCATCACGATCGCTTCCCAGCAGGCGGTCGATCCGTCGTACATCGACGCATTGGCGACGTCGGTGCCGAGCAGACGCGCGACCTGCGACTGGAATTCGAACAGCATCTGGAGCGTACCCTGCGCGATTTCGGGCTGGTACGGCGTGTAGGCGGTCAGAAACTCGCCGCGCTGGATTAGATGATCGACGCTGGCGGGGACGTGGTGGCGATAAGCCCCGGCGCCGAGGAAGAAGGGACCGTCGCCCGCCGCGCGGTTCTGGCGCGACAGCGCCGCCATATGGCGCTCGACCGCGAGCTCGCTGGCGTGCTGCGGCAGACCCGCGATCGAGCCGTCGAGCCGGGCGCTGGTCGGAACGTCAGCGAACAAATCGTCGATCGAGGCAGCACCGATGGTCGCGAGCATCGCGCTGCGGTCATCGGACGTGAGGGGGAGATAACGCATGAACTACTCCGCAGAAGAACCTGGTTTTGGGGAGAAAAGCTGAACGGTGTCGGCAAGAGTGCCGGAAAAGATCGCCGGACCGGCGTGCGTCGTGCGAATCCACGGCGCGAGCCAGATGCGAAAGCCTGCATCACGCACGCGGCGGCAAAAGGCGTAGTCGTCGGACAACAGAGCCTGGCTTTCGGGCTCGATGTAGGGGCAGAAAAAGGCGGGGACGATTTCGCCGACACCATGTGCCTGCCGTTCGGCGGGATCGGGCCGGAACACCAGGTCGGGCATCGCCGCCGCCATGCCTTCCAGCACTGCGCGGCGGATCAGCATCATCGCGGTGCCGAGCCGCGTCAATTCGACGAGGTCGGTCAGCTTGAAATTCTGCTCGGGATTCAGGAAATGCAGCGCAAAGTCGCCGGTATAGCGCGCCAGGTCCGCCGGGTTACCCTTCGCCAGCCCCTGTTCGACCGCGCGCGCGACATTGGCCCAGTTGATCATCCGCCGCGGATAGGCGCCGCCGAGCACCCCACAGTCGGGGTTCGCCTCCATCGCACGCACGAGCGAGAACACGTCGTCGGCCGAAAAATCGATGTCGGCATCGATGAACAGCAGATGCGTGCAATCGCTCGCCAGGAACATCGCGGTCAGCATGTTGCGCGCGCGGGTGATCGACGGCTGGTACAGGATGAACTCGAAGCGCACCGAAATGCCCGCCGCCTGGGCGCGCAGCGCGAGCGCGAGCGCCGCGCGGACATAAGTCCCCTGCGCCCCCTCATAGATCGGGGTCGCCACCATCAGGCGGCAGTTGGCAAGGGCGGCGTCCGTGGCGATGGCATTTTCTCCATAAACCCCTCCCCCCAAGGGGGAGGGATGAAATCGCTAGAGCGCGTCGCAGAACGCCTTGTACGCGGCGGCGTCCATCAGGCCGTCGAGCTGGCTCTTGTCGCTCAGCGTCAGCCGGAAGAACCAGCCTTCGCCTTCGGGGTCCGAGTTGACGAGCGCGGGATCTTCCTCGAGCGCGCTGTTGCCTTCGGTCACGGTGCCATCGACCGGGGCGTACACGTCGCTCGCCGCCTTCACCGATTCGACCACCGCGGCGTCGCCGCCCTGGCTGAGCTCCGCGCCGGTGTCGGGGACTTCGACGAACACGATGTCGCCAAGCTGGCCCTGCGCGAAATCGGTGATGCCGACCGTCGCGACGTCGCCGTCGACATCGATCCACTCATGCTCTTCGGTATAGTAACGCGGCATCGATCAAGCTCCTGTTTTACGAACATAATTATGCGGAACAAAGGGCATGGCGGCGACGGTGCAGGCCACCCGCTTGCCGCGCACTTCGGCCGCGACGGCGGTCCCCGGCGCCGACAATCCGGCCGGCACATAGCCCATCGCGATCGGCGCGCCGACGCTGGGCGCAAAGCCGCCTGACGTCACGACGCCGATTTCGGTGTTGCCATCGAACAATTTTGCGCCTTCGCGCACGGGCATTTTGCCATCGACAAGCAGGCCGACCCGTTTGCGCGGGGCGCCCTCGGCGAGGTGGCCGAGGATGCGCGCCGCGCCGGGAAAGCCGCCTTCCTCGCGGCGGCGCTTGCTGATCGCGAACGCCAGATCACCCTCGACCGGATCGCTCGCGGGATCGAGGTCATGGCCATAGAGCGGCAGCCCCGCCTCCAGCCGCAGCGAATCGCGTGCACCGAGCCCGATCGGTTTCACCTCGTCCATCGCGCACAAAGCATCGGCAAATTCGGTCAGTGCCTCGTTCGGCAGCGAAATTTCAAACCCATCCTCGCCGGTATAGCCCGAACGGCTGATCCCGATCGCATGGCCGTTCCATGTCGCGGGGATGGCCTGCATGAACACAAGACCCGCCGCTTCGGGGACCAGCCGCGCCAGCGCGATCACCGCTTTCGGACCCTGCAACGCGAGCAGCCCATAATCTTCATTATGATTCAGCGTGATGTCGTCGGGCAGGTTTTCGCGCAGATATCCGATGTCTTCCCACTTCACCGCGCCGTTGACGACGATACCGAACTGGTCGCCCTCGTTGGTGATCATCAGGTCGTCGAGAATGCCGCCATCCTCGGCAAGCAACAGCGAATAGCGCATCCGCCCGGGCTTCAATGACGAAATATCGCCGGGAACCAGCGTTTCGAGCGCTTCGGCGACCTTGTCGCCCGAAAGGAGCAACTGCCCCATATGGCTGACGTCGAACAATCCGGCATGTTCGCGGACCCACAGATGTTCGGCCATGATGCCTTCATATTGGATCGGCATCCAGTAACCGGCAAATTCGACCATCCGGCCGCCCTTGGCGCGGTGCCAGGCGTCGAGCGGCAACACCTCGGTCGCTGCCGCGATCGCGCCGTCGTCATCCAATTGTTCGGTTTCGGTCATGTCAGTCTCCCGCGGTTGCACGGCGGATGCGCGGCGGGGTGCCGCGCCTTTCGCCATGCCCCCTCTGTCACGGGAACCTGAGAGTTTTCCTCCATGATCGCATGGAGTTACCCCTTCGGTGGTTCCAGCCGACAGCCGGAACGCTTTCCAGAGTGTCCGTTCCAGCCTGCGCGGTCCTGCTGACCTGAGAGTTTCCGGGGCGGTTGCTCCTTCGGTGGTGGGTGCTGGTCGCCCTGCCCCACGCTCTCCCGCGCGGCCGGTCGAATCTCTTTAGGGGAGGCCCGACAGACGCAGCGAGCCTTGGCGCTGCCCCCGGGCGGAGTCAATCGGCGAGCGCGCGGATCGCGTCGTTTTCGTGGATATGGACGCCCGAACCGCCCTGCCCCGCCAACCGGACGATCGCCGCGGCGACCTTGTCGCCGGGAATCGAACGATAGCGACGAAGGGAACCGTGCAGCAACGCATCCATCAGCGGCGCCGCGACCGTCGCCAGCCCCTCGCCCAGTCGCAGCGGCCCGGGCCGATCCCCGGTCAGCAGCCCCGGACGAATCAGATCGAGCCGGTCGAACCCCATGGCGCGCAGCGCATCCTCGGTCTCGCCCTTGGTCCGCAAATAAAAGTTACCTGCTTTCGCGGACGCTCCGACCGAGCTGACGACGATCATGTGCCCCGCGCCGCCTTGCCGCGCGCCCTCCGCCGCAGCGAGGATGAGGTCATGGTCGACCGCGCGAAACGCCGCCTGCGATCCCGCCTGGCGGATCGTGGTGCCAAGGCAGCAAATCAGGACCGCGGGCCGTTCGGCGGCGATGACGCGGGGCCAGTCTTCCGGCGGTGCGACGCGCGCTACATGATGCGGCGCCAGCCCCTCGACCGGTCGGCGCGCGACGATCGTGAGGCCGCGATTCCCGGAGGCGTCGATCACCGCGCGTCCGATCAGCCCGGTCGCACCGACGATCAGCACGTCAGACATGCGCCAGCGCCTCGGGCACCGCTTCGCGGCCAAAAATCTCGGCATAGCGATCTATCGCGAACCGGTCGGTCATTCCTGCAATATAGTCGCCAATATGCCGCGTTGTCGCGCATTCTTCGCCGGGCAATCGCGCTGACCAGTCCTCGCCCATCAGCCCCGGATTGTCGGCGTAGGCGGCAAACAACCGGCCGACGACCTGGTTCGCCGCATCGGCAGCCGCGATCTGTTCGGGATGATGATAGAGATTGGCGTACATGAAGCGTTTCAGCTCGCGCTCCTGCGCCGCAAGCTCCGGCGAAAAGCCGCCGAGCGCTCGGCCCGCGACGCGCACATCGGCGACGCTCGCGACGCCGGCAGCCGCGACATTGGCGCTGGTCGCGGCGATGACGTCGTTGACCATGACCCCGATCTGGTCGCGCACCAGTTCGCGCAGCAACCGGTCGCGCGGCGCGCCGGGGAAGCGGCCCTCGACGGCGCCGAAATTGGCGGCAACAAACGGTTGCTCCATCAGCTGATCTAGGTCGAGCAAGCCCGCGCGCAGCCCGTCGTCGATGTCGTGATTGTCGTAGGCAATGTCGTCGGCGACCGCCGCAATCTGCGCCTCAAGACTGGCATGACTGCCAAGGTCGAGGCGGAAATCATCGTCGATCGCGGCCAGCGCCCAGCCGGGGTTCGTCACCGGGCCATTATGCTTCGCCAGCCCTTCGAGCGTTTCCCACGTCAGGTTGAGACCGTCGAAACGGGGATAAGGACATTCGAGCTGCGCCAGCGTGCGCAGCGTATGGCCGTTGTGGTCGAAACCGCCATGCTCGGCCATCGCCGCCTTCAGCGCATCCTCGCCGGCATGGCCGAAGGGCGGATGCCCGATGTCGTGCGCCAGGCAAAGCGCCTCGGTCAGATCCTCGTTCAGCCCTAGTGCGCGCGCGATGCCACGGCCAATCTGGGCGACCTCGATGCTGTGGGTCAGGCGGACGCGATAATGGTCGCCGTCGGGGGCGACGAACACCTGCGTCTTGTGGCGCAAGCGGCGAAAGGCGATCGAATGGATGATGCGGTCGCGGTCGCGCTGGAAATCGTCGCGCGGGCCGCGAACGACGCGGCCCTGCTCGGCATAGCGTCGCCCGCGACTTTGCGCCGGGTTGCTGGCGCAATCGGCGACGCTCATAAGGGCCAGAATCCGCCATTTGCGCCTTCGAGGCGTCGAAATGGCGAAGATATCGTCTTCGCGTGGCCGCCGCTGATGGTGGTTCCATCCGCAAGGCCGCGCGGGGACGAGATCGAAGCCATTTCGACGTCCCCCCAGTAAAGCGAAAGGGGGGATTTGACCGATTTTGTCCATGGCTGCGTCAGCGAGCCTTGGAATATCTTCATATGCCTGCGTCTCGCTTCCTTGCCCTGAACAAAATCGCCTCAAACCTCGAAGGCGCAAATGGCGGATTCTGGCCCTAAATCGGGTCGACGGTCTGGCCCGCCTCGCTGTTGAACAGGAACCCATCGCCGCCCGCTTTCTTGTAACCCGTCAGCCAATCCTGCGCTGCCTTGCGGTCCTTGAACGGCCCCACCAGCAAGCGGCGGGTCCGGCCCCATTCGGCGGTCGCGCCCGATTTGCCCTTGAACAAGTCGGGGCTTTTCTTCGCGAATTTGCCAAAGTCGGTCGCGAGCGCCCGCGCATTGGCACCGGTCGCGACCTGTACCCAGATGCGCGCCGGATTGGCCTTTTTCTCTGCCGCTTCGGCCTTGGCCTTTGCATCGGCCTCGGCCTTGGCTTTCGCCGCAACCGCGTCCTTTTCGCGCTTTGCATCCTCCGCCGCGTCGGCGCGTCGCTTGTCTTCGAGCAATTTGGCGAGCGTGTCGGCACCGATCGCATTGTCGGGCTGGCTCAGTTCCTCCGGCGGAATCTCGATCGAACCGACGATGTCGGCAAGCGACGCCAGTGGTGCCACCGCAGCGGGAGCGGGAGCGGGCGCCGAAGAATTGGATACTGCGGCGAGCGTTGGCGCGGATGGCGAGGCATCGCGCGATGTGGTTGCCATGTTCGCTGCCGCGACGGCTCCGCTGGTTCCAACGTCGGCGATCGAGAAGCCCGGAGCGACTTCGCGCGCGCCACTCTGTGCGGCGACGACCGGATCGGGGTTTGCAGCCGCCGGTGACGGTCCTGCCGCGACTGCCGACCCCGCCGCGATATCGGATGCTTTTTCGGGCAAGGGGGAAACGGCGGGGCGAAGCGTTTGGCGCAATGTCGATTGCAAGACGGGCGGCCCCGACGACGCAGGCCCATCCGGCAAGGCGACCGGCGACTGTGCGGCGCGCGTCGTTGGAGCGGGCGTTGGCTTCGGGGGTGATGCAGGCTGCGGCGCGGACTCGCGCGGCTGGGCATAGGCTGGCCCGATTGGCCGCGTGCTGGGCGTCGGGGTCGGCGTCGCAGCGACCGACGCGGCGGGCGGGCGGCTGGTGGCAGCGCTAGGGCGCCGGGTCGACGTCGGGGGCGGTGTCGGGGATGGCGTCGCGGCCGCCACCTGAACCGGTTTACGCTTCGCGGGGAGCTGGCCGTTCGGGAAGCGCCCGAAATGGGCGGCTGCGGCTTGCTGCGCCGGATTGAGCCGGTCCATCTGGGTCAGATAGGGCAGAATATTCTGCGCCATCGCGGGCGGCATTGTTGCGTTGACGATCTCGGTTGCTTCGCCGTCGCGGCCGTTCATCGCCAGGATCATTGCACGCAACCGCCAGGCGCCGCGATCCTGCGCCCGCAATTGCGGCGTCAGCATCTGGATCGCGCGATCGGCCTCGCCACTGATCCCGAGCGAGAGGGCATAGCGCCGCGTCAATTCGTCGTTTGGAGCGATCGACAGCGCCAGCTGGTAATCGCGCTGGGCCGCGTCCTGCTGTCCCAGCAAATCGCGGGCTAGCGCACGGTCCGCCAGAAACAGCCGCTCGGGCGCGCCGAGGAGCTGCGCCTCGCCGAAATAGTCGAGGGCGCGGGTCGGGTTTTCCATATGAACCACTGCCGATCCCAGCGCTGCCTTGATCGCGCCATCGCGCGGGCTTGCCTGCTCGGCGCGGACCAGAAAGCCGAGCGCCGCACGATAATCTTCCAACTCGATCGAGGCCCGCCCGGCGTCGAGTAGCGCGCGTGGATCGCTGTTGTTCGACGCAATCCGCGCGAGCGCCGACGACAGCAACGTCCGCGCCGCGGTACGCTTCTCCATTGCCGCCTTGGTCGCGGCGTCGGGCGGCGTCACCTGCGCGAACGCAGGCGCCGCCAGCAGCCCGAGCAACAGCGCGCCGAACGCGCCGGAACAAAGCCGCGCGCGGGCCGGCCTTGCCGTCATTTTTGCTTGCCGCATGGGCAAATCATCCCGCTTTCCGGCCCGCCGTGCCCGGTGGGCGGCCGTTCGCTAGCCCCGTTACTGGTTGTTCTGACGCCCCAGGAAGCGCGGAATATCAACCCCGTCTTCCTTGTCGGCCGCTTCACCCTCGGGCGCGGTGGCGCCGCGCGACAGGCGCGACATACGTTCGAACAAGGTTCCGCCACCGATCGCGCGTGCCGGCGATTCCGCGGCAGCCCCAGCACCGCCATCCGATGCTGCGGCAGGCGCTGACCGATAATCGGCCGCAGGCGCTTCGGGTGCATCGAGCACCAATTCTTCCGCCGTATCGTCATAGCTCGCGGCGACCTGCGACAATTCCATCGGCTCGTCTTCGGCGGCAGGCGCCTCGGCCTCGACCGTATCGCTCAGCGAAAAGCCGGGCGCAGGATCGTTCGCCTCTTCGGCGGGTGCGTCAGCAACGGTCTCTTCCTCGACAACCGGTTCAAACGCCTCCTCGGCCACCGGCGTCGGCGCCGCGGCGCGCGCCGGGGCAAAGGAGAAGCTGCGCGTTGCGGGCGAAGCCTGCGCCGCCATTTCGCCGCTGCTGTCGATACCGGTCGCGACCACCGAGACGCGGATCTTGCCGTCCAGGCTGTCGTTGAAGGCGCTGCCCCAGATAATGTTGGCGTCGGGGTCGACCAGCTCGCGGATATGATTCGCCGCCTCGTCAACCTCCATCAGGCGCATGTCCTCGCCGCCGGTGATCGAGATGATGACGCCCTTGGCGCCCGCCATCGACACGCCGTCGAGCAGCGGGTTGGCAATCGCCTTTTGCGCGGCTTCCAATGCGCGGCCATCGCCCTCGGCCTCGCCGGTACCCATCATCGCCTTGCCCATTTCGCGCATCACGCTGCGCACGTCGGCAAAGTCGAGGTTGATGAGGCCGGGCATGACCATCAGGTCGGTGATGCCGCGCACGCCCTGTTGCAGCACTTCATCCGCCATGGAGAAGGCTTCTTTGAACGTCGTGTTGGGGTTGGCGACCAGGAACAGATTCTGGTTCGGAATGACGATCAGCGTGTCGACATGGTCCTGCAGCTCGGCAATCCCCGAGTCCGCCGACCGCATGCGGCGCGCGCCTTCGAAGGTGAAGGGCTTGGTCACGACGCCGACGGTCAGGATGCCGCGATCGCGTGCCGCCTTGGCGATGACCGGCGCCGCCCCCGTGCCGGTACCGCCGCCCATGCCCGCGGCGACGAAGCACATATGCGCGCCGTTCAAGGCTTCCTCGACCTGCGCGATGCTTTCCTCGGCGGCCGCGCGGCCAACCTCGGGCCGCGAACCGGCGCCCAGCCCCTGGGTGATCTGCGTCCCCAGCTGGATGCGCCGCTCGGCGGGCGATGCGTTCAGCGCCTGCGCATCGGTGTTCGCAACGATGAAGTCGACCCCTTCGACCCGCGCTGCAATCATGTTTGCGATGGCATTGCCGCCCGCGCCGCCGACGCCGATCACCGCGATCCGCGGCTTCAGTTCGTCGACCTGCGGCGGGCCAATATTGATGCTCATCAAAAAGTCTCCCTGCAGCGGCGGACAGGTGCCGCTTCCCCAACCTTGCGACCCGAACGGGCGGGTGTCCCGCCGCCCGGTTTTCTTACCCCGCATTGCACTATTGTGACGTGGGAATCATCCAAAAAATTAACCTTTTTTCGCGTTTCACCGCTAAAAACTGCTTTTTAGCGCCGCCATCAGGCGGTGCAGGATCGATGTGCCAGCCGGACGATAGACGTCCTGCGACATCATCGGCAAATCGCGCAGGTCGACGGGATCCGACGCCGCATAGAGAACCAGACCGGCCAGCGTCGCGAAAGCGGGACCGCTATGCGCGTCGGGCAAGCCGTGCAGGCCGCGCGGCCTGCCGACGCGCGCCGCGCGTCCGAGCGCGCTCTGGGTATAATCGGCAACCCCTTTGAGGTCGGCGCCGCCGCCAACCAGCACCACCTGGCGCCCGATGGGGCCAACGAAATGCAGGTCTTTGAGTGTCCGGCCAATCTCGCCCATCATCGCGTCGAGACGCTGGCGGATTACCGAGACCAGCTGCGCGCGGGTGATGCGCGGCGAATCCCCGCTCGTCGGCGCGCCGGGTTCCAGCTCGATGACCTCGTTATTGTCGCGCGGGCTGGCCGATGCCGAACCGTAAAAGCTCTGCAGCCGCTGCGCCTGGCTGCGCCTTATGCCAAAGGCCGACGCAATATCGTCGGTGATGTCACTCGCGCCAAAGGGCAGCGACGCCATTTCGACGAGCATCCCGCCAGCATAAAGCGAGACCGTGGTGACCGCAGCCCCAAGTTCGACCAGCGCGACGCCAAGGTCGCGTTCCTCGTCCGACAGGCAGGCGAGCCCTGCCGCGATCGGTGAGGCGACGACGGCATTGACGTCCAGATGCGCCTGCCGGACCGCCGCCTCCAGATTGCGCACCGGGGCGCCGTCGGCCATGATGATATGGATGTCGACCCCCAGCCGGTCGGCGTGGAGCCCGATCGGATTCTTCACCCCCGTCAGCCCGTCGAGCGTATAAAGCGCGGGCTGTGCGTGCAGGATCATCCGCCCTTCGGGATCGATCCCGGCGCGGCCCGCGGCGAGCAGGTCGTCAATATCCTCTTTCTCGATCCGATGGCCGCCGAGTTCGCTTTCGATCGGCGCGACGTCGCTCAGCAAACCGCCCGCCGAAAAACTGACCCAGACATCGTCGATATTGAGCCCCGCAATGCGCTCGGCCTGCTCGATCGCTTCGCGCACGATATGTTCGGTCTGCTCCATGTCGGCGACATAGCCGCGCTGGACACCGCGGCTTTCGCGCTGCCCGGTACCCAGCACATGCAGCTGGCCGTCGGCGGCCTGCCCCGCGATCAGCGCGCACACCTTCCACGACCCGACGTCGAGCGCAGTGATGATCTTTTCGATGCGCGGCGGGGCCATCGCTTACCCCTTCTCCGCCGCCGCGACGTCGGCAACCGCAGCGCGCGCTTCGTCGAGCTTGGCGGGCGCCACCTGTCCTTCATGCGGCAGCCGCAGGACGAACCGCGCGGGGTCGCGCATGTCAAAGCGCAGGATGCCGCGCCCGAGCAGGCGATTGGCACCGTCCATATGCGCGAACTTGGCGAGCGCCGCCTTTGCCTCGGCCTCGCCTTCCGGCAGCGACAGCGTCTCGCCGCTGCGGAAGCGCAGATCCCAGCGGCGGTTGCCGACCCACGTCGCCCCCG
>VFQN01007778.1_pt1 | contig 11300 bp, 7 predicted proteins | sample 3512371 | NCBI WGS metagenome assembly VFQN01 (sample SAMN10412370, study PRJNA504923) | tailings metagenome | isolation source: Replicate 2 from Balatoc abandoned mine | place: Philippines: Itogon, Benguet | collected 2017-08-28
TGCGCAGCGGTTCTTGCGTCCGGAATTGCGTAAAAACAAAGAGTTAGAGCATTTCAGCGATTCGCAGAAAAGCGGAAATGCTCTAATTGGCAAGCGCCCTGTCGTAGACGGCGTCGCGCAAGGCATCGGGAAATTGGCCGGTCATTCCGGCGATCGCCGTGTTGGTCAAGGCGACCATGCTCACGGCCGCCGCGCGGTCGACGAACCAGGAATGGCCGTAGACCCCACCCCAACGCCACGTGCCGACCGATTGCGGTGTCATGCCCAAGGCAGGGTCCCGCAGGACAGCGAAACCCAGACCCCAGCCCCAGCCCGGCATAGCTGTGTCGATGCCGTCAATGGCATCTGTCCCGAGCGCTTCGACGCTTTCGCGTCCGATAACCGGCCCCCCACCCACCCTCAGAGCCTCCAGGAAAGAGAGAACTTCGCCCGAGGTGCCGTTGAGCCCTGCCCCGCCCGAAGCGAAGGACGAAGGGTCGAAAGTCCGGTCCGGCGCGAAGGAGATGGCTCCATCACCATAAGGGACGCGGTGATGCACGGCCATGGGGACGGGGCCGGCCGCATCGTCGGCGTAGGCCCGAGCCAGGCGGCTGCGGTCACGAACGGCGAAGGCGGTGTCCTTCATGCCGAGCGGGGCCGCGACGAGCTTATCCACGAGGTCCGGAAGCGACGCTCCAGCGGCACGCGCCATCACCTCACCCAGCACATCAGTCGCGACGGAATAGGCCCAGTTCGACCCGGGCGCATAGGAGAGAGGAACCGAGACGATGCGGCCGATATTGTCGTCGATCGATCGGCCTGGAGTGTCGAGCCCGTCAGAAACGCCTGCGCGAAGATACGAACCGTCCGCCCCCTGCGCGAAGCCATAGGCCAGGCCGGAAGTGTGCGTCATGAGATGGCGTATGGTTATGGTCGGAGCCGATCCATCAGCGAGGCGCGGGCGAAAAGCCGGGATGTATTTTTCGACTGGATCGTCGAGTTGCAGCACACCTTGTTCCGCCAGAGCGAGCGCGGCAGCCGAAACCATGGGTTTCGTCACCGATGCCAGCCGGAATATGGTGTCCTCGCTCATCGCTCGCCCAGCCTCGCGATCGGCGAAACCGGCGGCACGGTGATAGACGAGTCGACCGTCACGCGCGACGAGGACCACCGTACCGACAACCGTTGCTTTCTCGACGGCACCGTCGATGATCGCGTCCAAGCGCCCAGCGAGGGCACCGTCTCCAGATGCTGACATCGGCATTTTATCCTGTCGGAACAGTGTGGCGTACCACGAAGGCGAAGTGTGTTCCCTACGCTGCCCGCTGGCCGTTGCGGATGGAATAGCTGGGCTTGTACATGGTCACCAGTTCTTCAGCGGCCGTCGGATGCAGCGCCATCGTGCGGTCGAAATCCTGCTTGCCGAGACGGGCCTTGACGGCGATGCCCAGCAACTGAGCCATCTCCCCCGCGTCAGGGCCGAGGATATGGGCGCCGAGCACACGGTCGGTCGCCTTGTCGACCACCAGTTTCATGATCATCTTCTCGTCACGGCCGGCCAGCACGTTGCGCATGGGCCGGAAGGCGGCGCGATAGATGTCGATCTCTTCGAACCGGGCGCAGGCCTCGTCTTCCGAGAGCCCGACCGTGCCAATTTCCGGCTGAGAGAAAACCGCAGTCGCGATCGTGTCGTGGTCGGGCTTGGTCTGATTGTTCTTGAAGGCGGTCTCGACGAAACACATCGCCTCGTGAATGGCCACCGGCGTGAGTTGTACCCGGTTGGTCACGTCGCCGATGGCCCAGATGTTCTCGACATTGGTGCGCGAAAAATCGTCCACGACGATCTCACCCATCTTGCCGATTTCGACACCGGCTTTTTCGAGGCCGAGATCTTCGGTGTTGGGGAGACGTCCCAGCGCCAGCATGGCCTGATCCACGATCAGGCGCTCGCCATTCGACAGGAACACGTCGAGCCGGCCGTCGGCGCGCCGGTCGACCGCTTCACCGACCGTCTGGCAGAAGATGCGGATACCTTTCTTCTCCATTGTCTCGTGAAGGCCACGCCGCAGATCCATGTCGAAGCGGCTGAGGATCTCCTTGCCGCGGTAGACCAGCGTCGTCTCGACGCCTAGCCCATGGAAGATGTTGGCGAACTCGACCGCAATGTAGCCGCCGCCGGCGATCATGATCGCCTTTGGCAGTTCCGGCAGGTCGAAGGCTTCGTTGGAGAAAATGCAGTGCTCGTGTCCGGGAAGCGCGAGGTGCGGATTGGGGCGCCCACCGGTGGCGATCATGATCTGGTCCGCAGTGACCGTGCGGTCCTCGGCTTCGATGCGGACCGTGTGCGCGTCGACCAGCGTGGCGCGCGACTGGAATACCTGCCCGCCCGCCCCTTCGACGCCCTTCTTATAGAGCCCTTCGAGCCGTGCGATCTCCTTGTCCTTGTTTGCGACCAGGGTCGGCCAGTCGAAGCGCGCCTCGGGCACCGTCCAGCCGTAGCCGGCCGCGTCGGCGAAATGCTCGGGGAATTGCGAGGCATAGACATAGAGCTTCTTCGGCACGCAGCCGCGGATGACGCAGGTGCCACCGAAACGGAACTCTTCGGCGATCGCGACACGCTTGCCGAGACCAGCAGCGACGCGGGCGGCACGCACCCCGCCTGAACCACCACCGATGACGAAAAGGTCATAGTCGTAGCTGCTCATCGATGCGGTCCTCTGTGCTTCACGAAAAGACAGGTAGAGGCCGTGGCGTCAAAAGAAAAGCCCGGCTGCGAACCGGGCTGTCCTGTCAGGCCAAGGCCGAGATGGCGTATCAGTTGGCGTTGTTCTGTGCCGGGGCGGCCTGGGCCTCGGGGGCCGGGGAAAGCGGCTGAGCCGGCGCGCCCGGAGCTTTGGTCAGCACTGCGCCGACCGACTGGGCGAGATCACGCGCTACGCCGCGCTGCCAGATCTCGGCTGCCTGCATGACCTGGCGCATCACGATCCCGCCGTCGGCCAGAAGCTTCTTGCCGGCGCCCGAATTGTAAAACGTCGAAATGGTGTTGAGATCTTCTTCAGAGAAAGCTTTGGCATAAGCCATGGCCGCCTCCTTCTCGAGATCGGCGCGGCGTCCAGCGAGTGCCAGCGTCTTCTCGTCGACGGTCTGCAGGATGAGTTGCTGCTGATCCGGATTCTTCTGGATCAGCTCCGCCTTCAGCGCGGCTGCGGCCTGCGGCAGGATCGTGTCGAACTGATCCGTGACATTGATCGAATCGACCGCCTCGCGGGCCGCCTTCAAATGCGATTCGGAGATGTCCTGGGCGGCGGCGGGAAGAACGAACGCCAGGACCGCAACGGAGGCAAGGGCTGCGGAAAGACGGCGAACGCGATTGACCAAGGTCATGACGAATAAAACTCCCTATTGGCGGGTGGCTTGCAGGGTTTCGATGCCGCTCTCTCCCGCGACGATCGCCGCGGTCGCCATCCCGAGAAACAATCCGTGTTCGACCACGCCGGGGATGGCGTGAAGCGCGAATGACAGGGCTCTTGTATCCGGAATGCGGCCAAAAGATGCATCGAGGATCAAATGTCCGCCGTCTGTAACAAAAGGCGCGTCGTCCGTCATGCGCAATGTGAGCGCGCCCGAAAGACCCAGGCTGTTGGCGGTTTTGGCGATGGCGATCGCCGTAGCCTTGAGGCCGAATTTGTTGACCTCGATCGGCAGGGGGAAAGCGCCCAGCGTGTCGACCAGCTTGGTGCGGTCGGCGATCACAATCAACCTGGTCGAAGCGGCAGCCACGATCTTTTCGCGCAGCAGCGCGCCGCCTCCGCCCTTGATGAGCGACAATGCCGGGTCAATCTCGTCCGCACCGTCGACGGTGAGATCCAGCTCCGGCGTTTCCTCGAGCGTGGACAAGGTTATGCCGAGCTCGGCGCAGAGCTTCGCCGTCCGCTCCGACGTCGGCACGCCGGTGATCGTCATGCCGCCGGCGACCTTCTCGGCCAGCAGCCTGACGAATTCTTCCGCCGTCGAGCCGGTGCCGATGCCGAGCTTCATGCCGTCGCTCACATGAGCGAGCGCCGCGCGCGCGGCTTCTATCTTGAGCGCCTTCGCATCCATCGAATTGACCGCATGCCCCTTTTCCCGTTTCGGCTCCTATCACTTTTGACCGGAAGGGCAAAGGTTTTCTCGGCGCTTGCATGCCGCGGCCTTGCGGGCTGATGATCAACCACGCTATCGGCAGCCCGACAGTGAGGAAGATCGCATGACCCGGCCCATCATCGTATTCGATCTCGACGGCACGCTCGTCGACACAGCACCCGACCTTCTCGACAGCCTGAACCATAGCCTCGTCGCCGGCGGGCTGGCTGCGGCCGAGGCTTCGGCCCTCTACGGTTTCGTCGGCCACGGCGGCAAGGTGATGATCGAAAAGGCTTTCGCCGCCCAGAACCAGCCGCTTGCCGGCCCTGAGCACGACCGCCTCTATGACCTTTTCGTGGAACACTACAACAAGAACATGCCGGGCAAGTCGTTGCCCTATCCCGGCGTGCTCATGGCACTCGACCGCTTCGCCGACGCCGGCTACCTGCTGGCCGTCTGCACCAACAAATTCGAGATGATGGCAGTGCGGCTGTTGACCGAGCTGGGCATCGCCCACCGTTTCGCCTTCATCTCCGGCCAGGACACTTTCCCATTTCGCAAGCCGGACCCGCGCCATTTGACGGAAACGATCACACGCGCAGGCGGTGATCGCGACAACGCGCTGATGGTCGGCGATTCGCGCACCGACATCGATACCGCCAAAGCGGCGGGCATCCCTGTTGTCGCCGTGGATTTCGGCTATACCGACCGCCATGTCCGCGAATTTGAGCCTTCGGCGATCATCTCCCATTTCGACGAACTCACACTGTCGCGGGCCGAAAAGCTGATCGTTGCAAGCCGCGGCTGAGATCAGCCAAACCAGGGCATGCCCTTGGGAAAAATGACGGCGAGCTATCCTTGACTTGCCACGGCATGAACCGTATATCGCGGCTCGCTTGACCCCTCGGGTCATTGGCGGGCGATTAGCTCAGCGGGAGAGCACACCCTTCACACGGGTGGGGTCGCAGGTTCAATCCCTGCATCGCCCACCATCCAAGCCAGCGATGCTTTCGCGGCCTAGGATGGTGATCCGAGCAAATGTTTCCTTTCAGCTCAGGTTCATGTTTTCCATTTGCGGTGGGACACCCGCGGTGTTCGGGCTGGTGATCGTGTCGCCATCCGAATTCATCGCCTCCGTCCGCATGTCACGACGTTGACCCGCCACATGGGTTGAGATGTTGTAGCCGGCAAGCAAATGCCTTCGCCGCGGCAGAATTCCTGCTTACGGATTTTGCGAAACCGCCCTTCGTTCTGGCCCTCGGAAGATACCCGCGTCCTCGACAAGCTCGTCGAGGACGCGGGTCTGCGACAGAAGCCCCACATCACCGGGTTGGGGAAGACGGAGACGAGAGGGCTCCCACCGCTGCGAAACGAAGTACGATGGGCCCGGCTCGATTGTTTCAGCCGCCCCGAAGAAAATACGGTTTTCGAATCGATCTCTGCGGAATCATACATCATGGCCCGCGGGTGACGCCTTGCCTCCGCTTGGCACGAACTGATCTGAGCAGCCCCAACCCTTCACCGAAAGGCGTATCTACGTATGTGCGATCCTTCGATTGAGGTATGCTCAACCACCATCAGCCTCTGCTTCGCTCCCAATGAGGCCGGGCCGTCCGTGCCACGACCATGCTAGCCTCTCTGTGGACCGACTCATCCCGGTCGATCCGGTTTTGGAACTTGCTTGGCAGATTGGCCCATGTCGGTCGGAGAAAACGCCACCACGGCGACGGGCAACCAGGACATCGATGCATTGCTGTTCGGAACGCGATGGAACAGCCTCAGCCTCACTTATGCCTTTCCAACCTCGGCTACCTATTACCCCGCATCCTATGAAGCCGAACCCGGCAATTTCGATACGCGGCCCGCGTCGTTCCTGCCCGTCACTCCACAACTTGCAGACGCTTTCCGCGCGGCAACCCGCCAATATGAGGCCGTCTCCGGTCTGCATTTCACCCAGGTGGCAAGCAGCGCCCAGGCGGACCTGACTGCGGCTAGGGCCTCGATAGACTTCACCGCCGACGCGCGTTTTCCGACCTGGGCGAACGAGGGCGACATCTGGTTCAACGCCACCGACTACAACAGCCCGACCCGCAGCGATTTCGCCTGGGTCACCGTGCTGCACGAGATCGGCCACACACTCGGGCTCAAGCACGGTCACCAGGACAGCTACGGCTTGACCCGTCAGACGCTGCCCCTGGATCGGGACTCCATGGAGTTTTCCGTGATGACCTATCGCTCTCATGTCGAGAGCGGCACGGGGAGCTATACCAACGAGCCCTGCGGTTATGCCCAGACGCTGATGATGTACGACATCGCGGCGATTCAGCATCTCTACGGCGCAAACTTCGCAACGCATTCCGGCAACGACGTCTATCGTTTTTCGCCGAGCACCGGCGAAATGTTCATCAATGGCGTCGGCCAGGGTAACCCCGGCGCCAACCGGATCTTCCTCACCATCTGGGACGGCAACGGCACCGACACCTACGACTTTTCCAACTACTCGGCCGGCATCAAGGCGAGCCTTGCGCCTGGCGACTGGTCGCTGTTCTCGGCCGGCCAGAGGGCCGACCTCGGCGATGGCAGTTTCGCCCGGGGCAACGTCTACAACGCGCTTCAATATGGCGCCGACCTACGATCGCTGATCGAAAACGCGATCGGCGGCGCCGGCAGCGACACGATTGGCGGAAACCAGATCGCCAACAGCCTGCAAGGCAATGCCGGCAATGACACATTGATCGGCCAGGGCGGGAACGACAGGCTTTATGGGGCCGACGGCAACGATGTGCTGTGGGGCGACTTCCTGCCATCGAAACTCGGCTTCGGGACGGGACATCTCACGCTTGCGGCCGGAACGGCGAACAACAGCTTGCAGACGGCGAGAGACCTGACCGGCAACTTCACGCTGGCGCCTGATCCCGATATCGCCGACGCCACCACTGTGCCGCATACGAGCATCAACGCCACGGCAAACGGACAAGCGGCATTTTATCGACTGACATTGACCGAGGGCATGACGGTGACGGTCGACATCGACCACACGGTCGGCTTCGACAGCTACGTCCAGATCAGAAACGCCGCCGGTGTCACTCTGACCGGCAACGACGACAACGCGGTGAGCGATCCCGGCTCGACACCTTACGGGGGCGAACCGCGCACTCAGGATTCCCGGCTATCCTTCACGGCCCCCTGCAGCGGCGTATACTACATTGTCTTGGGGATTTTCGATGGCGTCACCGATGGCTTCGCCGCCTCTCTCCCGGCAGGCGCCACCTATGAACTCAACGTGTCCGTCGCGACTTTGGGCCGTGTCGGCAACGATGTGCTGTTGGGCGGGACAGGCAACGACCAGCTGCATGGTGACGTGGGCAACGACGTCCTAGTGGGTGGTGCCGGGGCCGATCGCCTCTATGGTGACGGCGGTATCGATACCGCGTCCTATTATGCGGCGCCGCTCGGCGTGACGGTGAGCCTGGCCAGCCCGGCCGCGAACACCGGTGAAGCCAAGGGAGACATCTACGCCTCGATCGAGAACCTGACGGGGTCGGCCTATGGCGACCGCTTGTTCGGCAATGCCGGCGCCAATGTCATCGATGGGGCGAACGGCAACGATATGCTGACCGGAGGCCCGGGCGCCGATCACCTGACCGGCGGCGCAGGCTCCGACACTGCGAGCTATGCGAATTCGGCAGCGGCTGTCGTCGTCAGCCTCGCAACCCGAACCGGCATGGCCGGCGATGCGAAAGGCGACGTGCTTGCCGGCATAGAGAACCTGATGGGCTCGGGCTACGCCGACCGGCTTACCGGCGACGTCGGCGCCAATGCCCTGCGTGGCTATGGCGGCGCGGACCAGATCTCGGGAGGGGGCGGCAACGACTTCCTTTTTGGCGGCGCAGGAAACGACACGCTGGCTGGTGGCCTCGGCGCGGACACATTCGTCTTCGACACCAGTCCGAATAGTTTGACCAACAGGGACAGGATCACCGATTTTGACGTGGTCTACGATACGATCCGGCTGGAGAATTCGGTCTTCCCGGCGCTGACGACGACAGGTGTCTTGCCGGCAGCACAGTTCTTCAAGAGCAATGCCGGGCTGGCACATGACGCGGACGACCGCATCGTCTACGACATCGACAGCGGTGCTCTCTTCTATGACGCCAATGGCTCAGCCGCAGGCGGCGCGATCCAATTCGCCAGCATCGGCACCCACCTCGCCCTTACCAACCTCGATTTTGTCGTGATCTGAAAATGCTCAGCTGCTCGGCTGTCGCACCGCATCGGTCTTGTCGATCGCCGTTTTGAGGCGTGCGTCGCGATCATAGACGTCTGCGAAGTATTCGACCTTTCCGGATTGATCCGGCCAGGCGGTGAAATAGGCGACATAGACGGGGATCTTGCGTGTCACCTTCTCGGTGGAATGCCCCTGCCCCAGCTTTGCCGCGACGTGGTCGACAGTGGTGCCGAGCACGGCCGCGGCCATGCCGCGCGGGTCCTGTAGCCGGACGCAGCCATGGCTGAACGCCCTGACGTCGCGCTGGAAGAGATCCTTCGACGGCGTGTCGTGCATGTAGATCGCGTGTTTGTTCGGGAAGAGTATCTTCAGTTCGCCCAGTGCGTTCGCTTCGCTCGGCGCTTGGCGCACGCTGAACGGCACCTTCGCTCCATAGGCGTCCCAGTTGATTGACGAGGACGGGATGCGGCGCCCTTTCGAGTCCGTCACTTCGTATCCGGCCCGGTCGAGATAGCCCGGATCGCGCCGCAGGCGGGGCAGCATCTCGTTGACGATGATCGACTGCGGCACGCCCCAATAGGGATTGTAATCCACCTGCTCGATCTCGTCGTAGAAGAAGCTCGTCTGATTGCTGGGCTTGCCGATGACGGTACGCGTCTGGAGCTTTGTTTCACCGCCTTCGATATAGCTCGCCGTGAAGGCCGGCTGGTTGATGAAGACGCGAGGGCTGCCGAGATCGGAAGGCAGCCAGCGCATTTGCTCCAGTGCGATGACGACCTTGTCCACGCGGTCCACCTTGGAGGTGCCCACCAGTGCGGACACCGTGCGCGGGCCGATCACGCCGTCAGCCTTCAAACCGGCCCTCTCCTGCGCGGCGCGGATCACCGGCACCAGCTCCTCGGAATAGGTTTCGCTGTTGCCCAGCCTGGCCAGCACCTCAGCGAATTCACCACCTGCCTCATTGTCGGGCCCGCGCGCGATGACGCCCAGCAGCTTCGGCAGTTCCAGACTGGACTCACCGGGCTTGAGAAGCAGCTTGGGATCGACCACGACCTCATCCTCGGCGCTGGCGCGCAAGGCTTCGAGTTCGACCCGTAGAGCCTGATACTCCGGGTTCTGCGGATGCCGGGATTCCAGATAAGTCCGAACCTCGGAAGTGCGGGACAGTGTTTTCAGCACGCCCGATGGGTCGAACGGCTTGGGCGCGAAGTCGTGATACCCCGAAAGGCGATTGGGATCGATGCGGCCGCCCTGTGCGTCGCGCACATAGCGAAGCACACGAGCCGACAGCGCCATCTCGAAGCGGATCAGTTCGGCAAGCCGCGCGCTCTGGTTCTCGAGCGACGTATTGGCAGGCGGGACCGCAATCGAATACTCGGCGGCTACGAGCCCGAAACTACCGGCGTCGCTCAACGTCCGCACAGCCTCGACAGCGCGGGCATTGACGTCGAGGCCCGAGACCCAGATGAAATCGGGATTTTCCGAATAGTAGGCGGCCAGCGCCTTCGCGATGTCTTTCTCGGCCGCCAGATCGAACGCCTGTAGGCCGACAATCGCCTCACGGAACGAAGCGCCGACAAGGATCGGCTCGAACCCCGCCGGCTGCGGCATGGCGAGCAAGGGGGCGAAGTCGACCTTTACGAGAGAATCGACCTTGTAGTCGTAGTAGGAAGGACCCGAGATCTTCGGCGCAGCACGCTGCCCCTTCGGTCTCGGCTGGTGTGGCGTCGGCGGGAGCTCGCGCTGGCGTGGCTGTATCCCGAACAGCCGCTCGAAGAAGTTCTGGGCGCTCGCTTCCGGAACACCGGCAAGAAGTACTGCCGAAAGAGCCACGAAAGGAAGCAGGGCTCTTTTCCTGCGTAAGAATCTCATCGATCACCCCATCCGGCCGGGAATCCGCTGCCTTGGCCGCATGCGGAGCCGATTCCGCTGCACGGCGAGACGTGATCATACCGATTCAACTTGGCATCGTTAAGATTGTGTTAATTTCGACCCCGCGATCGGCCTCACACGGGTTTGTGACCAGAGCGCCTTCGAGCGGCACGGCTTGGCGATCAGTTGACGAGCGCGAACTTCTGCTTTCGCTCCACGAAGCCGACTGCCTGCGAGACGACATCGGGATCGTAGAGGATACGGCGATGTCCGAGCCCTCGTGCCCAATAAAGCTGCACATGATCTCCCGCGGCAGCGAGCGCCTTGGCATCGTCGGCCGAAACCTCACGGTCATCGGGTGCGTGGATCACCAGCGATGGGATTGGCATGGCGGCCAGTTGCGCCGAGCCTACGAACTCTTCGAGCGGCCGCCCGGCGACGCGCTCCACCTGAGCCGCGACGGCGATCTGGGAACGCGGTCCCAGATTGAGGAAGCGCCCGAAATCCTCGAAGAGAGCCGGCATCGAGCTCGGTGCCGAGATCAAGACCAGCCGGGAAGTCGGGATGGGCGCAATGCCCTCGACCGAACCCACCACCGCGTTGAGGGCGACGGCCCCGCCGAAGGAATGGCCAACGACTCCGGCGAAAGGTCCGAACCAATCCGCGGCGACACGCACGGCATCCACGGCAATCGCCATGTTGAGCCGGCGCCCGGCCGAGTGGCCGTGTCCGGGCAGGTCGAGCGAGATCACACGATAACCTGCGTCACGGAACCCTTCGATGAGCGACTTCATGTGCTCCGTGCGCGAACGCCAGCCATGGACGACAAGCACGGTGCCCAGCGGGGGGCTTCCTGCAGCCGGCTTGAACTCGAACGCCATGACCATCCCACTCCTGGCGGTAAGGCGGTGGCGTCGGGCATCGGCCATGAACCGGACCGCTTGTTCGACGGCGCGCCGCTCGCCCTTGGAAAGCGAATTCGGATTGGGCGTGCGGCAGAAGAGCTCGAACGCGGCGCGTCCGGTGAGGCCTGGCACAATGTGTTCCGCGACCCCAAATGCACTGCGGATGACCTTCACAGCGAATGATGGCATAGTGA
>VFQN01007779.1_pt1 | contig 11295 bp, 18 predicted proteins | sample 3512371 | NCBI WGS metagenome assembly VFQN01 (sample SAMN10412370, study PRJNA504923) | tailings metagenome | isolation source: Replicate 2 from Balatoc abandoned mine | place: Philippines: Itogon, Benguet | collected 2017-08-28
AATTTTACTGCGACACGTGGAGCTTTTTCAGTACTATTTACTTTAGTAACTTCTTCCCCCCCCCCCCCTGCTCACACATACGACTTTCCGCTGACTACCTCGGGAAGCTGGCCTCGTGCAGGTGTCCCATCACAGTTGCAGTTTTGAGGCCGATGCGACCTTTGTCGTGCCCCCGCATAACCCAGTCCCATGTGTCGCTTGATACATCAAACCATCCTGCCATTGCCGTGCGCCTCCCACCAGGCTCGCTACGACCTGGAGATGCGAGCAAGGGACACGGAGCTGGCGGCCCTGCGGCAGGAGCTCATGGCGGCCAACGCAAACAAGTGCGTGCCTGTGCCTGCACCTGGGGGTCCCACAGCTAGGCTGGCCCGAGTGGGCTCGCCGCCCAGTCGCATGTGGTTGCGTATCATAAATGGGCAGGCGTCCGTCTGCATCACTCGGACAGGTGCTCCTGGCTGCAAACACAAGCAAGGGCATCGCGCGTGCCCGCAACCGGGTTCCAACCGCTAGGCGTTCGTACCATCCCGAGGGGCACACTCTCGAATCCTACCGCTTGGCCACCATCTTGGCTGATCATCGGCGACAACAGGGAAGGCTGTAGGGTCTGTGAGTGTGCCCTGTAGGGTGGTAGCGGTGGGCACCCGGTTGCGGTACCCCACTGGCTTGCCACCCCAACCCCAACTTTCAGCAAGCTAAATTTCACGTTCACGTACGTGGGCCATCGTGCTGCAGGAAGGCGGCGGTGACGGCTGCCGAGGAGGCTCTGACGGAGGCGTGGCGTGCTGAGGTGGCACGTGCCACTGAGGAGGCGGAGGCGCGCGTGGCGGAGCTGGAAGCGGAGGTGGCGCGCGTGCGGGCGGCGGCGGAGGAGCAGGCGCGCAGCGGCGACGCAGTGGTGCGCGGGGGAGCGAGGCAGCTGGGATGAGGGAATCGCGTCGGAACGCGTACTGAACTGTTATACAAGCCTGTCCCCAGGCCAGCCGAACCGAAATATGTGACGAGGGAACGGGGGCAATGGGGCGCTTGTCAGGCACGTCTTAGAAGCATTTTCAGCCGCCGACCTGGCTGGGCTGGTCAGCCCTCAGCTTTTACCAATGGGATATCCCAGGTGAGTACTATCAGGTGAGCTATGGGGCGCAGTCGCACGGTCTCTGCTTGCCCTGCCGCTGGAGCCGAAGCCGGACATGTCAACCACTACGCCAAGACCAAGTTCCGTTCGGCGACCTGCATGATGGCTTGGATTTAGACTGACCAAAATGGGGCGCTTGGAACAGGGACATGGAATTTGTGTGAGTGCACCGGGGCTGGAGGCAGAGTTGGCCGCGGGGGAGCAGGCACGCTGCGGCGACCCGGTGTTACTGCATACGGCTGATACGGCGTGTAGGAGCCGTGACCTTCCGTTCCTCTTCCCATGGGGTAGTGCAAGTGGGGAAGGTCGTATGCACGTCCATGTGTGCTGTTTGGCCGCCAACATGCGCGGCCGTCTGTGCTGTTTGGCTACGCCCCCCAGGCCATGGCTGGGGAACTTGCGGCGCTCAACCAGCAGAAGGTGGCCATCCAGCGCGAGTTCGAGGCGTTCAAGGTGCGTGGGGGCGCAAGCTCGCGGGCAGCTGCGCCAGGAAGAATATGGTCAGCTGGTCAGCGCACGGGGTTAGTGTGCCAATGCCTGGGCTGCGTGAGTTGCAGGTGGCCCTACGGTCTGTGCGGCTTGCCGTGACTGGTGTGTGGGCTAAATGTGGGGTCGCTTGGGTCAATTGCCAATGGCTGGCAAACCGCAGGAGATGGCAACTGCTGCGGCGCGGCAGAACCGCGAGGACGCTGCCCGGCTGCTGGAGGAGAACGCGCAGCTCAAGAGCAGGCTGGCGGCAAAGGCCTTCGCCGAGGTGTCCTCAGGTGAGTGCGTAGCGATGCAGTTGCGGGAAAAGTAAGAGCGCGGCGCAAATAGGCACGAGGTGAAGCCACGCTGATAGCATGGGCAGTCGACTGGCGGCCAAGGCCTTTGCCCGAGGACACCTCGGCAAAGTGTGCAGTTGGCATGCAAGGCCTGTATCCGACAGTCTCGACCCTTCGTGCACGCAAGGGTTGCGACTTGCGAGGGCTTTGCACGCGCGCTAACTTGAGTGTCGTGTACAAATCCCGCATGCGCTTTTGTCACCCCCGCAGGTATGGAGCAGCACAGTACGGGGTTGGGTTGCGGGCCACGCCCCAACGTCAGGCAGACGAGCACTGCACACATTCCTGACCCCGACTTAACACACATGCCTCTCACCTTGTCGTTGCCCCACAGGCATGAAGCCTAACTCCAAGGTGTTTACGGCGCTCGCCCCTGGCGGGCCCGGCGCCGGGCACGAGCCGGACTCGATCGCCGGCGGTGCGGCGTGGGTGCAGCAGCTGCCGGCCGTGCTGGCGCGCTGGGAGCGCCAGCGCAAGGTGGGTCAGAGTTTCAGGTGTGGTAGGAATATCTTTCAGGCTCAAAACGAAGCCGTGCCGTATTAGGGAGTATGTATGTATGTAATTGTTGGTACTGGCGTGCTTGCGCTGGTCGACAGGTGCCGTCATTTGCCTAGACTCCCGTTGAACCGTTCTCCCATCTACTTGCTGCTCCTTCGCTGTTCCCCCAGGGCCTGCTCCCCGCGCTCATCATCGGCAGCCTGGTGGCGCTGTTCATGGCCCATATCACCCCATGCGATGTTCATCATTATTGCTTCAATATTTTATTGTTACTCTGTCACGCCCTCTCCACCCCCAGGGCCTGCTCCCTGCCCTCATTATCGGCAGCCTGGTGGCCCTGTTCATGCTGGTGGCAGTCATCCGGGCGGCGGCGGTGACGCGCAGCGAGCACAGCGGCGGGCTGTGCTTCCTGGCGCACCTGGGCATCAACGTGGGCAAGGTGGGACGAAAAAAGATGCAAGATAAAAACAAACATTATTACAAAGTTAACGACATAAAATAATATAATATAAGTGCCATTAGATAGGGCGGGCTGTGCTTCCCGGCGCACCTGGGCATCAACGTGGGCAAGGTGGGACGAAGACAAAACATCAACATACAAGTTGTAGGCACGTGCAGGCATTCGTGTAGGTCGCGGCTGGTGTACAATACCAAGATGGGACGGCTTGACGTGACAAGGGGTTCCAAAAGTCTTTCCTGCCACCCGTACGGCTGCCAAGCTGTAGACTGCATGCATCGCCGTGACTTGCACGCCCGTGTGTCTTGTCCTACGACAGGTTTGCGTGACACCAATTGTTTGCTACACCCGTGTGTCTTGCCCCCTCGTAGGGATGCACGCTGAGCACCCTGCCCGGCGGCCACGGCCACCTCAAGACGGTGGCGGACGTGGCGGCAGATCCCCTCAACGCCCTGCTGGAGACCACCCCCCGCGTGCACGACGTGGAGACCGAGGTGGTGGCGGTGGGAAAGCTGGCGAGCAGCAGCAGCACCAGCAGCAGTGCTAAGGTGGTTGCTGGGACGGCGTCTGCGCAGGCGGCGGCGGGGGACAAGGCGGCAGCGGGAGGGCCCGGGACGGGCGGGGGCGGGAAAGCGTCGTCTGCGGGTGCGGGTGCGGGTGCGGGTGCGGGGGCTGGGGGCGGTCTGGCAGGTGGAGCAGGTGCGGCAGGTGTGGTGTCTACAGGGACGCGGCAGCAGGCGGAAGGAGGGGCGGGCGGGAGCACCGCGGGTGGTGCGGGTGGTGCAGGTGCAGCAGGGAAAGCGGGGGCAGGTGGAGACGGTCAAGCGGGAGCACCTGGAGCGGGGACGACAGCGGTGGCGGGAGGGGCAGGGGAAGCGGCCGCTCCGGCGGCAGGTGTGGAGGGTGTGCAGGCTGCAGCGGGGGCGGCGGCTGGCGCCAAAGGAGGGGGCCGGAGGCTATGGGGTGCTGGGTCGCGGAGGTTGCAGGGTGCGCAGCTGTCAAGCCGTGCAACGGGTGCGCACAAGCGGCTACTGGGGCGAGATGCGGAGGAGCGTTACGAGTCGGCTTGGTAGCATAAGGACGAGTTTTGTGGTCAAACTCTTTACTGTAACTGTCGTGCTAGGGTGGGGGAGGGAGGGGGGACGGTAAGCATAGGGATACATGGACGCATATGTGATCATATGTGAGTGAAAGTGCATGACGACTGGGCCTGCGCTCACTGCTCACTGCGCTCACGTTGGCTGCAAACTCGTGACCCGTACAGTATGACTAATGCGGAGGAGCATTACTGAGCGGTACGGGTCGGCCGGGTAGCCCAAGGACGGCACGCTGCGTGTGTCAGCCCATGGTTACTGGTGTCGCTTCGCCTATCGCCTAGGGCCTGTAAGCGCTCTGCTTTCGAAATTTGCGCAACTGCAGCGCTACACGCACGCTGCGTGTGTTGTGGCCAATAAGGGGGAGCGGTGCTACTCGGCTGGGTAGCCCAAGCACACGCTGTGTGTGCCGTGGCCCAAGGGCATGCCGTACGTGGTGTGCGGTGGCGCTAGTGGGTTGGATAGTCGCTGAGCAGTGGTTTATGAATATGCACGACAGTGCACGAGTTTGCAAGGCGTGCTTGCATGACTGTCTAGGCCTGCGGCCCATGAAGCGTGGTTTGCGGACGCGTGACCTGTGTCAAGCTCAGCGGTGATCTCCGTAAGCGTGCAGCTCTTCCTGTGGTCCAAACGTGTGTAAACTATGCGGGCAAATGCCAAAGTGGCATAGGGGACAGTCGGGACACGTCACCGTGGGCATTCTCGTCCGTCAGCGTCGCCACGGGCAAGTGTGCATAGCAGGCGGAAGTGCTGTAACACCGCTAGCTCCGTTATGAAGCCTGCATGCACCCCTCGCTGTAAGCACCGTACTAGATACGACTTCCGCCAAGCCGGTGTGAACGTGTGACGGACGTCGGCATGTACCGTAAATGCGTTACCGAACCCGGAACTAGGTGCACTAAGAACTAAGTGCCTGGATGAGTGAACTAAGTGAACTAAGTGCCTGGATGAACCAGGGCGAAGTAGTCCCCCACCACATGGGCTGCATGGGCATCCTGCCCCCTAAACAATCTTGCTGTCTTGTGATGCTGCTTTTAGACCAGTACGGTGTTGTACAAAATCAAGGTACGGGGCCAGAGGAGACGCAAGCAACAAGCACGTCAGACGGTCACGAGCACTTCTGTGCAGGGGAGACCCCGAGGACGCCGAGGTGCAGGCGCGCACGGGACTCCAGGTATCAAGAGAAAAGGACCGTGGATGGGCAGGTGCAGGTTGAAGGTATAATTTTCAGATCATAACGCGCTCACATAATCAAGCATGAATACCAGGTCGCTCCTTTTGTCGCGTGCAGCAGATCGTGTCACGCCTGCGTGAGGAAGCAGCAGCATGCTCCCGCTCCTCCCTTGGCATCCAAGCACCACAGGTTGCACCACACCTTCTGTAGAGCACCACGCCATGTCAACCACACTGCGTGCGTACGACTCAGGCCCAGCAGGCCGTCGCTGGGTTACGGTCCGTACATGGACCCCCCGGCGCTTGCCTACAGTCTTACACTGGATCACCCTGCACCTTAGTGCCCCCTTGCTCCCATTCCGTCAGTCGCATCCCACTCCGTCAGTCGCACCGCCACCTCATCAGGAGAGCCCACACTCATCGCGTACCAGACCACCAACCCACTGCCACTGCAACTCATCCGAACCAACCTCAACTAGCCATCAGTACCTGCACCCCCAAGCATGACGACAGCCGCGTCCTGCTCCCGTGCGGCCTTCGCTTGAGCACCTGCTCTTAATACACAGTGCCCCACACTGCCCTGACAAACACCGCCACCAGCCCACGGCCCAAGCTCCCATCCTAACCGTCTGCAAAACCCCGCCAACCGCCCAGGTGCTCCCCTCCCTTACGCTTGCGCCCGCTGGTCCTGAGCCTGCCGCCACATCATGTTAACCCACACCGACCGCTCGCTCCACTCCGCCCGCCAGGCGGGCCGCGCCTCCCTGTCCTCCTGCTCCACCTGCTCCCAGGACACGGGGAAGCCCTGGTCCACCATCCACTGCAGCGCGCGCACGCAGAATCGCTCCAGCACGGCCAGTAGGAACGCCCCGCTGTTGGTCGGCAGGGGGTACCCCACCCGCCGCAGGCACCGCAACATGGCCATGTCGCCCCGCCTGGCGGCAGCCAGGTACGGCGAGTACTCCGGGTTTGGATCCACATCTCGTGCGTCCTGTGGGCGGTGCACAACGACGGTGTGCGGTCAGCACTGCCTTTCTTACTCTCTTGTACTACGGTGGTGTTGTGGAGCAGTGATGCCCGGCCGCGTGGGATGGCATTATGGGGTAACTGGCCGTTTCGTCATTAAAACGAGGGGCAAGGGCAGGATAGAGGAGCTGGATATCAGGAACGAAAGCCTGCTGACATGTGGAGGCTGGCCCAGGCCACTCCACAACCCCCGTACGGTGCCCTGCTAATATTAATGTTGTCACTGCTAATACGAAGTCGCATGGATGTACGAGGGTTACGGTGTACCCTGGGCATCTACACAGCAAGCCCAGCGGCTTCAAGATAACGAAGCTGGGAGAATTTTGTCAAGACTGAACGTGCGTTAAAGTTGCCGCGAGACCATGTCGGCCCGCGCCATTTCGGCCCTACCCGGGGCCCACATGCCGCCCGCTGTGGGTTGAACGCTTGGGTGGGACAGTCGTGCCCCGGCCGCTAACTTTTGCGCCTGCCAATTGCGTGCCCACCACTCTGAAGTAGCAATCTGCAACATGCTCTGCGGACACCTATCACCACACCCGTGCCCCTGCCCCGTCCCTTAACCCACCTCTTCCACGTCAACCCCCTGCTCCACCATCCACTCCACCAGCGCCTCGTTGCCGGAGTCCACAGCGTGGCCCACAATTCCGGACCCCAGCGGCACCCCCCGCGCGTGCATCCACTGCACCAGCTCCAGGCTTCCGGACTCACAGGCCGGCTCCATCTGGAACTGGATAAGGAACTCCTCAAGCACCTGTGCCTCCTGAGCAGCATCCGTCAGCGGAAGGGGCGCCTGATCCTTAGCCTGCTGCCCGGCGTCCATGATCTGGACGTCCCCTGCCGCCTCGGCCCGGCCATGCGCTTGCTGCTGCTGCTGCTCTTGCTGCTGTTGCTGCCCGCCACCCACCGCCACGCCCGCTGCTGCCGCCGCCTCCCTTGCCATCTCCTCCCGTGCAAGCTGCACCGCCCACTGCAACGCGTCGAGCCGCCCAGCGTAAATCGCATGGTACACCACCTCATATGCGTCAACGGGCATCCCTTGGCACTGCAGCTGCCTTGCAAGGCCTAGGCCCCAGCGTACCACTGCCTGCGCGACAGCTTGCAAACCCGTCCACACTAGGGCTTCGCCAGTCTCCCGCTGCCCCTCCTTTGCATTGAACCAAAGCTGTAACACCAGCTCCCCCCGGCCCGCCTCCACAGCCGCGTGCATCAGCTCCCTGCAGTCCTGCAGCTCGAACCCCTGTCCCGCCAGCCACTCCAGCCGCTGCTCAGCGTCAGGCAGCGCTGCAAACGCCGCAGCAGTGCCCTTGCCAAAGCCGTTGATGGGAGAGCACGTTCCAGTCTGCAGCAGCCACAGCACCTTGTCCTGCCAGTCGGGAGTGGGGCTGGCCGCTGCCGCTGCCATGATGTCAGCTGCCTGTCTTGCTGTGAAGCCCACGCGGGGGTGCCGGTATGAGGAGCACTCCTCCACCAACTCGCGTAGCACAGGGAGGGGGCAGCCGTGCGCCACAGCAGGCAGGTCCTCCGCCTCAGCTTTACTGCAGCCCTTGAGCTCCTGCATCAGCTCCAGCTGCCCGCCGTAAGCTGCGTTACCCCACAGGTCCGCTGGCAGGCCGTCGGGCATGTCCGCTGCCCTGAGCTGGACGGGAGAGGCCTCGTGAATAGGGCCCTGCTCACACATCCAGTTGAACACGGCTGGCCTTCCTGCCCGTAGTGCAAGGTTCAGGGCGCACGTGTCTAGGCGGAGCCCGGCGTCGTACAGCTTCTTGCACAGCGCCGTGTGGCCGGCCTCCGCTGCAACGGCCAGCACCCACGCCCCACGGTCCTGCAGCTCGATGTCCTGCCCCAGCAGCCACTCGCACACCTCCTCATTGCCAGCGTGTGCAGCAGCGCGAAACACCTTCTCGTTCAATAGGCAGCCCGTGGAGCGGGATAGCTGCGCAACCGCCTTGGCGCTGCCGCCCCGGGCTGCGTCCAGCAGCAGCTGGAAGCGTTGCTTGTAGGTCAGGCCGCGACAGGAGCCCGTAGCACCCCAGCGCGAAACCAGGGCGACGGAAGATACAGGAGGCCGTTTCTTGCTCACGGTGATTCTCAAGAGCTCCGGAGCGTATACCGGTAGCTCGCGCGCGAAAGCATGGCAAACAGTGCGAAGGCCGTAAGCTGCCTCTCCCGGCGGTAAGAAGCTAGCAATGCGAGCTAGTAGAGCGCGTGGAAGCTGCAGGAGCAGGGACTGCCCAGAATGTGGATGAGCAACGCCAATCATAACTGTTCCGAACGTTCAACGGAGGTTCAAAACCATGCAGCAAAGGCCGCCGCTATACTATTGTCCACTATAATGGCAGCACGTGTTCACGGTGTACCTTCTCTCTGACGCGAGGTCGTTGCACCGCACGGTGCGCCAGCTGAATCGCGGTTCCGGAGCTCCACTGCCACAGGTGCGAAGTGCAGGTCTGTAGGTCAGCCTTACTCTTGCCGGAGCGTGGAGCATGCCTATGCTTTCCGTGTCGTGTGTATCAAGCTATAACGCCTCAAAACACGAAACGCGTAAAGCCTGGTGGCGTCTGCGTGGTGATACCGTGTCACGCCCATTTGCCGGCCCGAGTTCACGGCAGGCGGGTAAAGCGCTGTACGGGCTGTAGGGATGGCAGACTGACTGTGGAATGGACGTTATAGGAGCAGCGACAAGCCCGCTCAGTACATGTTGGCACCGCACTGGTGCATACGGGCGCAGCCCTGCACGCGGCTAAGTAGCAGCGACAAGGCCCCAGGCGGACACCGCAGCTGGGGCCACCCAGGCCTTGTGCCCTGTGCAAAAACCGGGCGGCCGTTGGCGCCCGGCAAGCTCCTGGGCTCCTACCACACAGGCGTGCAACACGCCTACCACACGCAGCTGCCACTTGAGAGGCGCTCGCCCCTAACATTTGCGGTCAGACACAGGGGGCACGGCAGGCCATGGCCATCCCCCTCACCACTCCACACTTCATGCGCAGAGCGGCATCAAATCAAGCAACTATCCGTAGGCGTCCCGAACATTCCATGTCCTGCCGAAGCGAGACATCAAGATGGATACTACGACGGCCATGGCAACTGCTGTTCCCTCACTGGCGCCCGTGCGTCAGGTGCACCGTGCACCGCTGCTGCAGTGTGTACCAATCACCTACTGTTCCCTCAGCGGTGCACGTGGGGTTTCTGGGACAAGGCACGTGCGTCAGCTGCATGGCTGTTGCAGCGTGTAACACCGCGCGCCGCCCTTCCTTGCATGCGGCCACACACGCAGCGCGCAAGGATGCCGGTTTGCAGTCTTTCTAACCCCCAACCAAAAGTCAAGCGCAGCGACTCAGCAGAGGCTGCGGAGTTGCCGCAGGAGTAGTGCTAATTCGACACGCCTGATGGCGGATGGGCGGCCCTCAGTCCTTGCCCTCTCCCGAAGCCTTGGTGGGCGCCGCGGCCGCCATGTTGACCTTTGGCGACGTACTGGCCTTGGGCTTGTTGCTGATGGCGTAGTTGTACCACACGAATCCTGGGCACAGGACGTAAGAAGGACGTGCGGACACGAAATAGGCATAATTGTACAACACACGCCTGTTGGCGCAGGACGTGGGCGGGTAAGGCGTAGGAAGGCAACGCTGTGCAGCATCGGATGGATGCCCCTTGCTTTTTTTAAGTTTCTTTCGGCGGGGCACTCGGCGTAGCTGAAAGTCATACGACAAAGCTGCATTTGGTCCTGTCCCCAGCCGTTGCGGCAAGTCCTCAACACCAGAGTGTAAAACTGTGAAACACGCACCTGTTAGCGCGATGCTGTAGCCCACGAACTCGATGATGGTGACCGCCTCGGCGAACAGCATGACGCCCAGCATCACCACGATGGGGCCGCGCACGGCAGCCAGCACCTGCGGCGGCGGAGCAAGGGGCAAGGGAAACAGACGGCACGGGTCAAAATTAAGGTGTGTAGCGGCCCGGCGCTGTCTAATGAGGATGCGATCCGCGCACGGCAGCCAGCACCTGCGGCAGCGGCGGGCAGGGCGCCAACGGGCGAGAGTGTTAGACGGTGCGGGTCAAGGGTACGGCAGCGGGCCGGGGGCCAAAGTCGTAAGGACAACCTAATAATGGTCACGCCCAGCACGTTGACCACCAGGCCCATGCAGGCGGCCCAGAAAACAAAATAAAACACACACACACGGACATAGATAAATATATAATAGCATGTGCGCTATATATATATATATATATATATATATATATATATATATATATATATATATATATGTATATATATAGGGTTTTAGGGTTTTAGGGATATATATTACCTTGAGCGTTGTTGCGCTGGACAGCTTGATGATGGTCACCCCCAGCACGTTGACCACCAGGCCCATGCATGCGGCCAGAAAGACAACATACACAAAACATTTATAATATCATGTGCGCTACAATATATCACCTTGAATGTTGTTGCGCTGGAGAGCTTGATGATGGTCACCCCCAGCACGTTGACCACCAGGCCCATGCAGGCTGCCAGGCAGAAGAACAGCGGGTGGCGATACACAATGTCGATGGCGCCCTTCTCCACCATGACGGGGTACTCCTTCCACGCGCTGCCCACCAGCAGCGTCAGCGTGGCGGCGGGGGCGATGAACTTGAGAGACTGGGGAACATGCGAAACATGGAGAAGATAGAGCAAGGCAAAGAGTCATACAATGCCTACGCTCGGTCGTACGATGGCGCAACAGGGAAAGGTGGACATGAGGTCCCACCTCCAATACCAAACCCCCGCCTCCGCCCTCCCTTCCCCCACCTCCTACCTCCCCTGCACGAGGGGGCCCAGCCCTCCCCCCTTCCATCCACCCGCCCCCACCTGCAGCGGGTGCATGTCAAAGCCCGCCCCCACGCCCGGACCCTGCACAGGGCCCCACCTGCCCTCGCGCACCCTACCCCGCTCCCTGTAGGCCCTACTAGTACCAGGCGCTGTTCCTTTGCTCCTCCGCGTTGACCGCCCTGCCCCCCCCCCCCCCCCCCCCCCCCCCCCCCCCCCACCCCCCCCACCCCCGCCCCCCCCCCCCCCCCCCCCCCCCACCCCCCCCCCCCCCCCCCCCCCCC